>Ga0326726_10002103_pt1 | contig 18442 bp, 18 predicted proteins | sample MHFenrmetagenome_2_FD_207603 | JGI IMG/M metagenome (GOLD analysis project Ga0326726, IMG submission 207603) | Lab enriched peat soil microbial communities from Michigan Hollow, Ithaca, NY, United States - MHF15MN | ecosystem: Environmental > Terrestrial > Soil > Wetlands > Peat | place: USA... | reverse complement strand
CAAATGTCAGGTGATTATGGTTGTTAATGTATTTGGACATTTCTTCTGCTGCAGAACGCATGTTTCCCCAACTGTCACCGCCGAAACTAGCAAACTGCAAGTGAGTAATGTGACCAACGGGCCTGCCATCAAAGGGCACGCTTTCCAAAGCGTTCATTGTTTCCAATGTTGTGGTATAATTGCCAGGTAATCCGAGGTTATTCGTGTGAAGATGTATCGAATGAGGTAAGTTCAGCATTTTATTAACTTTAGCAAGACCGCAGATAATGTCCCGTGGTGTAACGCAGAAATTAGCTACTTGATCATCAATGCTGTGGACGTTATGTCCGAAACCCCATGATTCCAATCCACCAGGGTTAACGATTTTTATGGCATAACCTTTGGTTATATCCATCATCCAAGCGACGTGCCTTGCGCATCCTTCTAAGTCGCCTTTCTTTAAGTATTCGAGGACAAACCACCAATCTCCGATTAACGGGTAAGTAGCTTTGTCAAGAAGGGGTATGTCATTCAATTCCTCATGAGTATGTTTAGCTTCCAGGGGAGCCATGGATGGGTTCATTACAGTTGTATAACCCATTTTGGAGTAGCGGTAGCCAGTTACAAATGTTGATGGAATAGAGTAACCAGAACCTGATCTAGTCCAAGCAGTTTTGCTTACAGCATCTTTAACATGGTCTTCAGGTCGAACTATTCGACCAGTATTAACTTCTCCCCCTGCAATGTGAGTGTGAATATCTACGCCTCCAGGCATTACTGTTAAACCTGAAGCATCAATCGTCTTAGGTTTGTGTCCACTCAATTTAGCAACAATTTTGCCATCTTTAATGGCGATATCCATTTTTTCCCCGTCGATTCGATTTAGGGGGTCAAAAACAAATCCATTTTTGATTAGCAATTCAGTCATTTTGCAGCCACCTGTTTTTTCTCAACTATTTTACCTTTGATAACTCTGACGTCATGAAGTATTTTCTCTAGAATCTCTTCGTCGGAAAATATTCCATTTGGCGGTTCAACAACTTTCTTGAGTGGAAGTGGAACATGATCCATACGGTATGCTGTGCCTTCAACTTCTATACCAACGAAAGCAGTTGGAAATACTACGTCTCCAAGCATGGCAGTTGCGTTCATATGTGGATCAATAACTATCAACGGGTGTTTAACCATGTTTTCAATCGCATGCTTTGGAAAGTTTGCCCCAGGATCAGCAGCGATAACTAAGGAGGCATCGTTTTCCCCTCGCAAAAGAACATCCATACAGGTGGTTTCTCCAGGATTATATCTTGGATAACCCGATGAGAAGTCAACTGCGTATGGGTAGCCACTTTGCCAAGCGGAAACAACATTTGCGCCAGTAACGTTGAAATGCCCTCTCATAGGCATAATTAGGAATTTTGTTCGACTATTCAAATCGCGAACGAGAGATATGGCAACTTCTATATTTCTGAATTTACCAGCAGTTTGAGTTAAGCCCATGCCAAAAAAGATTACTCCGAACTCACTGTTTACTAAAGCATCAGCTACCTCTTTGAGATATTCTACTGGAACGCCAGCGACCTTGTCAACATCGAGCTCCTCATCACGAACCAGAGCTCTCAGAGCCTGCATCATTTCATAATCTTTGTTAGGCTCAACTTGAATAAAATAATCGGCCATTTCAGCTGACATTGTTTTTCGAACGTCAATCACTATTAGTTTGCGACCACCCTTGTCCATAGCGGGTGGGGCTCCGCCTATGTAGCAAGCTTGAGGTTTTGGCGGTTGAGCTTGCGAAAAACCGCGCCTTTCAGCACTCTGAATTTTCTTTTGACCGGCTGAAGCTTTAAGTTTCTGCATGTAAGATTTCCATTCGCTTTGCTCAAATCGGCCTTCTGTAAAACTTGTATATCTTTCGAGATGACGTGGGTGCGCACTCCAGGGATCGCAACCCCAGTAAATTATTAGATCTGCACGATGTCTAATCTGCCCTAAAGTGCAAGTTGGTATACCTACTTCTTGAACTCCAAGAATAGATGGACCATGACACACAACTGCAGTATTGTCTACGATACCGCCGACTTCTTCGGCTAATTCTACGCCGATACGTTGAGCTTCAGAACTCGTGGAGCTCCAACCGTACAATATTGGATAATTAGAATTAGCCAGAATTTCTGCAGCTTTATGCACAGCTTCAGTCATTGAAACTGGCACTAACTTGCTATCCTTTCGAATAAGCGGGGTTTTAATTCTGTGCTCACAGTTATAAGCAAGAAATTTTGATTCACAAATTGCGCAGCCATTCTTTACTTTGGTTACAGCATTATTTTCAACAGTCAATTCAATGTCATCGCATAAGCAACCGCATATTGGGCAAGTTACAGATTCAATTACTTGCATTTGTTTACCTTCCAAATTCACTTTTCAAAAGTTCTTCCATAGTTAGGACCTTTTTATCAACAGCTGCCTCAACTTTAGCGGGAGTTCCCTTAAATGATGGCATCCCAATGCTTGTTGTCTTATCGCTGCATACTGCGTTTGCCCATGGCCCGTACGGAATATAAATTAGGCCAGGAGTTGCAGCCCGAGGATATTTTACGGCTTTAAGAATAACCGAGCCATTATCGGTTGTTACTAGAATGTTTGTGTTATTTTTAACACCAAGTTTCTTCATATCCTCTCCATCCATATAACACATTGAACAAGCGTCAAAATACTCAATTGAGCTTTTACCTTTCTCTTTACCAACACCCTGCTCAATCGTACGACCTGAAAGCAAAGTTACGTTCAACATTTGCTCTACCATCACAATGACCTTACCAATAGAATTTAGACAGTTATATTTAAGAGTGATTTTATAAAAAAAGCTAATTTTACCATCAAATTGCGCACATATAAAAAACATTTAGGTCAAAAAACCAAGAAAATTGATCTTAAACTTGTTTATAAGTTATATGGAATGTTGCCGGTCCACCTGGTGGCATTACGAAGAATATCGTGTAACTCTTCTGAATTGATTCGCCATAAGTTGCACTGTATGAGGTTGGTCCTTTGAGTTCAAAATTAGCGCTTTGTATGTTGCTCAAAATCGGATATAGATCTGCGGATACACATTTATGGTTGGTTCCATTATCCCAGTAACCGTTGTAAACATACATATCAGTGTAGCCGTTAGCGCCACCGGGCATTTTCGTACAATTTATGGTTAATTGCCAATTCTGGTTTGCAGCTACCCTAAATGGAGCATAAACCACCGACACAGAATCGTTTAGAAATCGCAAGCAAGTATTTGTTCCGCTAACAGTAAAATCCATTTCCTTGGTTGGCTGTTGAGCAGAAACTGTTGGAGATGACACAAAGAAAGCAACAGGCAAAGCGATAATAATAACGGTAGCAATAATGGCTAAACCTAAAATCTTTGATCTATTCACTTTTTTCACTCTCTCAATTTTCGCTCTTGACTTTTTTGCTCTACAAGAGCAAATTCTGACATATTTGGCACTCATATTACGGATAGCTATTATAAGTTTTTGGAAATCAACAATCATTTTGATAAATTGAGGATATCATCAGAAATGGAATTGCTAATTTTATTGATGAAGATATTATCGAAAATTTAAAAAGCAGACGTTGCCTCAAATAAGTTATGAAGTTATCTTTTAAGATAGGTTCAGCTTGGGGAATCCCAATTGAACTACACCTAACTTTCATATTGCTAATCGTTGCGGTGTTAGGTTACGCGATTTACTTTAACGACATTTACTCGTTTATTCTCATAGTATTCCTATTTGTTTTTGTGCTTTTCCACGAACTGGCGCACTCAATTATCGCGAGACGTAATGGAATCCAAGTACGAAAGATAATTCTCTACCCAATAGGCGGAGTTTCAGAAATCGAGGAAATTCCAGAAAATCCCTCAATAGAGTGGCGAATGGCAATCTCTGGACCTCTAACTAGCATAGTTATGGGAGCTGCACTTTTGGCAATTTATTATCTTATACCGACAAAAATTCCGCTATTTCCAGCTTCATCTTTAGTACTTTCCTCAGGAAACTTGCTTCAAGACTTAGGATACTTAAACCTGCTTCTTGGAGCCTTCAATTTAATTCCAGCCTTTCCAATGGACGGAGGAAGAGTCTTAAGGGCACTTCTAGCCGAACGCATGACTTTTTCCGACGCCACAAAATACGCCACATACATCGGCAGAATATTTGGAATCATAATGGTCGTCATAGGACTCTTATTCAATTTTATTCTAATCTTAATTGGCGTTTTCATTTACATCGGCGCAAGCGAAGAAGCTGAGCAAACAATAGTCTCAACTACTTTGGCTAGTGTTCGCGTGAAAGATGTAATGCAATCTGAAGTTGGCGCTGTCAGCCCTGACCAAACAATTGCAGAAGCAATAGAAATCATGTTCAAAGCACGGTACCATGACGCTCTTGTTGAAAAAGACGACGTATTCCAAGGTGTTGTGACTTGGAATGAAATAATTAAAGTGAGACAGGACCAGCGGAGTAACTTGAGAGTGGAACAGATGCCAATAAAAAATATTTCAACGTACCCTGAAGAAGCTGTGATTGAAGCTTACAAGCTTATGACTAGAGAAAAAATTGACCTACTACCGGTCGTTGACAAGGAAATACATACAAGAGTTGTAGGTGTCCTGACAAGTGAAACGGTAGCTGCCGCTTACGAAAAAGCTAGAAATCAGTAAAAAATAATACTTCTCAAGTTTAATTGTTATTTAGTCTAACTCAAACAAACAAAAGAACTATAGAAAACCTATATGGCGCATTCTGCAAGAAACCAACAAAGAACATAATTCTTTTTATCTGCCAATAGCCCATTACACAATTATAGAAATCATTCTTTTTGCATTAGGCGCAGTTTTTTGTTATCGCAGGTTTGCCTTCTTGTTTTTCATGCCAGATTCATAGAATCTGGGAAAAAAAGGAAAAAACTAATGCAAGTCAGACTAATCAACACATATACAAATATGAAGAACGAGACAGAAATATCCGTTTGTTTTTCATGATAATTGGTGTTCTTCTGATTGTCCTTAGTTTAGCAGATTCAGTTAAGTAAAAAGATTCCACAGAGCCCGCAACCAATATTAATGTTAGGCTGATGGTGGGGCTGGCCGGATTTGAACCGGCGTCTATAGCGCCCGAGGCTACAAGCCTAGACCAAGCTAGCCGACAGCCCCTTAAGCTGACTCTAACAATTTTTTATAGGTTCATAAAATAATGTTGGCTAGGCTTTAAACTTTAGCAACAAGAGCGTTCACTATAAAAAAAGATTTTGCCCAAGCAATTCAGTTTATTTTTGAGTTACATTTGTTGAGGCTGAGGTTGATGATGCATGGTTGGTAATTCCAGTGGCACGTTGATGGTATAATCTTGCTGCAATGCATAATGCAGCCGCAACGATCGCAAGATAGAATGGCAACTGAAAACTGCCACTAACTAAGGCGGTGATAGCAAAATTTGAGGGGATGAATTGTGTAGGTACAGCAAAATTGGTTGAACCCACAAGCGGAATTGAAAAGCCGAGTACTCCGGCAATTGCAGTAATAACAAGTAGACCTGAAACAAAAAGTATCAATATGTATAGCGGTTTTTTATATGAAAAGCCAAGTAACTCCTTAGAGTAAGATTTCGCTGGAAAAATCGAGTAAACCAACATCACCACACCGCTAGCGGTCAGTGTTAGTATGCTAACAAGATTCGTAGCCCAAATTAGTGGCACCGTAAATTGTTTACCAAACAGGCCAAAATTTGTGTTAACAGGGGAAGCATTAACTTTTACTAAGTCTTGTCCGACAGTTAACTGCCACCAAGGAACATAAAACGAAATAACAAGAACTATCAGTATGATAATTCCTGCCGCAAGACCAAACCAGTTTAAACGTGGACTCAAAGTTTTCACCCTAATAATGATTGGAGCGAGCCAGCGTCAAGCTCATCGAAATGCATTTGGACTCCAGCGACAATTATGTTTACGTTTTCTAGAACTAAGTTGTTGATATTCCCTGAGTATTGATCTTTAAGCTGGTTTACTGTTGCTGGATCAAGAATTCCTGTTGCATTTATTATTCCATTTGCTCCAGGCGCAATTTTGATCGGCTGAGTTATCGATATATTGCCTAATATAATATTGCTGTTTTTGGATTTTATTTCTGCGGAAATCTGATCAACTGAAATTTCCGTTGATAATGGGTTGGTAAAATTAATGGGGTAGCTAAAGGCTCCTGTTTGCTGATTATAATAAGGTTGCCCTGCTAATGTTGGAAGCTGCAATACTGAAATGTTTAGAAACTTAGAGACAGAAGAGCTATCCTTATTTGAATTTGAACTCAAATCTTTGATTTCTGGAGGAAGAACTAAACCCATCAAGTTGTCTCTGTAAACAAGTAAAACGCCAACCAAAGGACCAACTACAATTGCTATTGAAATAAGAGTTAGCGCAATTTTCATTTTATTCATACATATATTATATCGTAATTGTTACTATTATAATTTGCTCTTTTGCAAAAAAATCGGTCAAGTTTCAGAACATGCCTTGTCTTTGTAGGGGGTACTTAAAACTTCTTTCACTTTATTCGTAATAACTGGTCCCAGACCATGCACACCTTTCGACCAATCTTCCACATTAATTAGTGCGTTCATTGGGGTCTGATAAGACTCCAATATCGCTGTTGCTTTTTCCCTGCCAATATTAGGCAAGCTAGCAACAAAATAGATTTGGGAATCTGACAAGGTCTCACATTTTTTGAAAGCATGCACCATGGGACTTCTTTTTTCAACAATTTGTTCTTGTCTAGCAGCGGTGTATAGAAATTCAATGGTTTCTTTGTAGGATGAAGTGCTAACGATTGGAATTCCATTTTTAGCTAAATTGAACATTGCACCCCAAATTGCGCTGGGCTGTATATTGCTGAACTTGTATATTATAGGCATATAACCCTCAAGAACGAGCAGGGATTTAGGATAAGCATCTTTTAACGTAAAAACCTGATCGAAGAGATATCGCCGGGTAAGCGTGTAAACAAAATCGTTAACAGTTTTCCGTTCTACCGCACATTCATCCGAAAGAATATAGTCCCCTTTCTCCAACGGCTGAGTCTTAACATTGACTCCGCGTTCAATTAATCCTTTTACAATCTTTTCTGCACTACTCGCTTCACGGCTGTCTACAATTATTGTCGGTTCTTCACCATTCTTTTTTTCATTCATAAAAGGAATCAATGTTTCAGTTCCAGACACTTATGTCAACCCTTTATAGTAAAACCCAATTTGCGTATTTATTTTGTTTGCGTTCCAAAGAAAGAAATTATTAATTAGCGAAACACGAATATTCCAACCAAAAATGAAAATAAAGAGCCTTAGCAAACTTGAATTAGTGGCCATTTTCTAAATATTTTTTTACTCGTATCTAATCAAGAAGAGCGGCTTTTTTGCTTCATTGCGTCTATCTTCCAGTGGCATGTCACTTAATGTGGCATACTCAAGTGCTTGATTATCTGACTGTTTCTTCTTAGCTTTGTCAAGATTCCCTTCTGAAGTACTGGATTTCGCATTATGATAATCCATTACCCTCACCCTAAAATATATTCGACAACATAGAATATACATAATTGTGACTGTGACACTACAATAACATTCGTTAATAATTCTTTAAAGAGAAATACAATGAGAATTTAATTATCTATCCACTAAAAATTGGTTTTAATGAATTTAATAAAAAATAAAATGGAAGGGGTTTATAATCCCTTTTTGGTGACTTCTTTGATGACGCCTGCTGCAACGGTTGTGCCCATGTCTCTGACTGCGAATCTTCCGAGTTCTGGAAAGTCGGTGTATGCCTCTACTGATATTGGGTGCAATGGTTCCATGCGGACCCATGCCGCGTCTCCGGTTTTGAGGAAGCTTGGCTTCTCTTCGGTTACTTGGCCTGTGCGTGGATCAATTTTCTTTATTAGTTCGGTGAATCTGCAAGCGATTTGTCCAGTGTGGTAGTGGAGTACTGGTGTATATCCTGCTGCAATTGCGGTTGGGTGGTAAATGATGATGATTTGTCCTATGAATTCTTTAGCGACTGTAGGCGGATTGTCCGTTGTTCCTGCAACGTCTCCTCGATGTATGTCCGCTTTTGCGATTCCTCTTACGTTCATTCCGATGTTGTCGCCAGGTTCAGCGAAAGGAATTACTGAGTGGTGCATTTCAAGTGATTTTAGTTCGCCTGTTTTATTGCTTGGCATGAAAATTAGAGTTTGTCCTGGTTTGAGAATCCCTGTTTCAACTCTTCCAACCGGAACTGTGCCGATACCTGTAATGCTGTATACATCTTGAATTGGAACTCGCAGTGGTTTGTTCGTTGGTTTAGCTGGTATCTCAAGTAAGTCTAATGCCTCAATTAAGGTTGGACCAGTGTACCATGGCAATTTGTCACCTTTTTTAATGAGGTTTTCGCCTGTCCATCCTGAAACGGGTATAAAGTTAACTTTTTCGACCTTGAAGCCAACCATTTTGAGCATTCTTGAAACTTCATTCTTTATTTCTTCATACCTTTCTTTGCTGTAATTTACCGAGATATCGTCCATTTTGTTAACTGCAACGATTACTTGGCGAATACCTAAAGTGAATGCCAAAAAGGCGTGCTCTCGTGTTTGACCGCCTGCACCGATGCCTGCTTCGAACTCTCCTTTTTTAGCTGAGGCGAAGAGTACAGCTGCATCTGCTTGGCTTGCGCCTGTGATCATGTTTTTGACGAAGTCTCTGTGTCCTGGTGCATCGATAACTGTGTAGTTGAATTTCTTGGTTTGGAATTGCAAGAATCGAAGGTCAATTGTTACTCCTCTTTCTCGTTCTTCTTTGAGGTTGTCTAGTACCCATGCAAATTTGAATGTGCCTTTGCCCATTTTTTCGGCTTCTTCTTCATAAGCCTTTATCGTTCTTTCGTCGATTGCGCCTGATAGGTATAGTAAGTGCCCTGTTGTTGTTGACTTTCCAGCGTCAACATGCCCCATGATTATGAGGTTTAAGTGGGGTTTTTCGCTTTTGCTCATTTTTTCATCCTCTATTAATCTTACTTAATTTATGAATTCGTTAACACATCAGTCCTTCCAATTATTTTAAGATTACGATGTTGCAAAGGTATGAAATATGCTAGAAAATACACTCATTTGAGAAAGCAATTCCAAACTAAAGTTCAAGTAGATTATTTCAGGCAACATGACTTATTACCCTGTAACAGTAAAGACTGCTCATTAAGGTAAGCTCCTAATGGCTAGTGGCATATCAGTAGTAACAACCACCTTTAACGAGAGAGAAAACATTAAGGAATTAATTCTTAGGATCAGATCTGTGCTTTCAAGTTTTCAATATGAAGTAATTGTTGTTGACGATAATTCTTCAGATGGCACACTTAACGAGGCAAAACTTTATGCAGATATCGCGGTTGGGAAAGTTCGAGAAGGTCAAACTAAAGGTTTATGGCATGGAATGAAATTAGCTAAGTTTCCCACCATAATCACCATCGACTCTGATTTGGAAAATAACCCCGAGTTCATACCTGTCCTCATTGAAAAACTAATAAATTTTGATTTGGTGGTGGCTTCACGAACAATTCTTCCCAGATTTTCTGAACAGTTGGCCTCGAAGACTTTAGGTAAGATGTTGGGGGTATCAGATTTTTTCTCAAATTTCAGAGCATACAAAAAAGAAACAATAGCTGAAAATTTGAAAGGAGGCGAGACCTTCGGCGGAGAGTTGCTGGTAGTTGCTAAAGAAAATGGTTTTAGAATAGGTGAAGTATTTTTTGAACCCCCTAATAGACGACGTAGACCAAGAATTGGAGGCAAAATCAGAGCTAATTTAAGAATAATTAATGCAACACTAAAGTGTTTTATAATTTATTTATTTTGACAACTTTAAAGAAATTGGTTAATTCCGTTCTATCAATTCAATTAGAGTTCCGTCTGGGTCCTCAATAAAAGCAATTGTTGTGTTTGAACTAAGCCTAAATGGCTCATCAGTAATCGTAACGTTTTCCTTTCGCAAAACTGTTATGATTTTGTTCATGTCTGCTACTTCGAATCCCAAATGATCAAACAAGCGTTCTTCGTAATCTGATTGGAGAAATTTCTTTTGATTGTGAAAAAAAGTTAATTCAAGTTTACAACCTTCTCCTTTTGGATCTTGAAGGAAAGCGATGTCAGCATTGTTCTGTTTGATTTCGACTTTATTTAAAAGTTTTAAACCCAAAAATCTAGAGTAAAAATCAATAGATCTATCCAAGTTGCTTGTGCGAATACTTGCATGAACAAACATTTCACAATACCTTCAATTTCTTCAAGTTTACGAATACAATGTTAGTAATAATCTTTTAGCTTCAAGCTCTTGCGAGTTTCTTCATCCAAAGTTTTGTTCACAAGTGCATCCGCTATTTGAATTTGAGGATTACTCCTCGGAACATTGACAAAACTTATTTTCTTAAAGCAAGCTTTCAATTCCTGCGCTCTATGCCACAGCTTTTGGAGTTCAAAATTCTTTACTTTATAATCGCCAACAAGTTGCTTTGCAACTAATTCGCTGTCAAGTTGGCACACAACTTCTTCAACTTTAATTGCGGCAGCATACTCAAGAGCTGCAATCAATGCCAAATACTCAGCCTGATTATTTGTGTGCTCTCCAATGAAACTCGAATCTGACCTTACGACCTCTCCTCTTGCAGATACAGCCAAATAAGCTATTGCTGCTGGCCCAGGATTACCTCTCGCTCCACCATCAGAATAAAGCAATAGTTGAGAATACATCGTGTTCCCCGCTTCATGGTTAGAGCTAAACAACAAAGCCTAGTCTATCATGGGCCTATTTCAAGGATTCTTTTAGTGCTGAAAAATACGATAGAACTTGCTCAATTTGTTCTTTCGACATGGATAAAATTGTTTTAACAGCTGCTTTCTGTTTTGGCGACGAAGAAACCGCAATCGTTGCTAACGCATAATCCAAGCTTATAAAAAGCGGATCCCATGGAATATTAACCCGTTTTCCTTTCAAATTATATAATGCAAGAACAAATGCACTGGCTCGACTCAAACTATCCTTAAAAGATTGAATAGCCCCACCAATCGCCATAGCTTCATAATCTTTCCCTGAAAGAAAATTCCGAACGACAACATAATTTTGCTCTAAATTTTGAATTTCCACAAAGAGATCTTGCTTAATTTTCGCTTCCGTATTATCTGCCATACATCATCGCCCTTGTAAGCTAAAAACAAGTAAATAAGACTTTTTTTTCAGTTTGTCACAACAATTCAATCATAAAGCATAATAGTGCTAAAGCAAGATGAACAAAATAGTGTTTAAATAATTTCTTCTCACAAGATTTTTATTAATGGAATATGAAACAAAACTCTTAATAGCCAATTCCTTAATCAACAAGTTTCATGAGCCAATCCAAGCAAATCGAGCAGAAATGGCATATTAAATGGGAAGATGCTCATGTTTTTGAGGCTGACCCAGATGCAAAAAGGCAGAAAATGCTGGTAAATTTCCCGTTTCCTTACATGAATGGACCGCTGCATGTAGGGCATGCGTTCACAGCTTCAAGAGTTGACGCTTATGCTCGGTTCAAAAGAATGCAGGGTTATAACGTGCTTTGGCCTTGGGGTTGGCATTGGACCGGGCAACCGCTTCTTGGAGCAAGCCAAAGAGTAGCCCGAGGCGACGAAGCGTATATCAGAGTCCTTCGAGAAGTTGACGGTGTTCCAGAATCTGAACTAAAAAAATTTGTTGATCCGCTATATATGGCTCAATATTATACAAACGAAGGGCGCCAAGCTGCTAAAAGCGTTGGTTTCTCAGTAGATTGGAGACGCGAATTCACTACTATTATGCCAACATTTCAGAAATTTATTGAGTGGCAATATAAGAACCTTAAAGAAAAAGGCTACGTCACACGTGGAACTCATCCAGTAGTGTGGTGCCCAAAAGACCAAAGTCCCACAGGAGATCATGACCGACAAGTGGGTGAAGGTGTCACTCCAGAGCAATACACTTTAATAAAATACAAGTTGGATAAGAACACTTTTTTGCCAGCGGCAACTTTTCGCCCAGAAACAATCTATGGAATAACAAACATTTGGATAAACCCTGAAGCTACCTATGTTGAAGCAATAGTTAACGGCGAAAACTGGATAGTCAGCCAAGAATCTGCAGAAAAGTTAAAAGAGCAAGAAAAGAAAGTGGAAATAACTCGCTTATTTAAAGGAAAGGAAATTATCGGCAAAATCTTCGAAAGTCCAGTAACGAAAGACAAGTTCCCGATTTTACCAGGCTGGTTTGTTGATCCAAAAACTGCCACAGGAGTTGTTTACAGCGTACCTGCTCACGCGCCTTATGATTGGTTGGCTCTAAAGGATTTGCAAGAAAAACCTGAGGTCCTAAAAGATTTTGACATAGATCCAGAAGTCGTCAAGCAGATTAAACCTGTCTCAATCATAAAAGTCGACGGATTTGGCCAATACCCAGCAATTGAAATAGTCCAGCAAATGGGCATAAAAGACCAGCACGATCCCAAGGCAGATGAAGCAACAAAGGCATTATACAAAAAAGAGTTCCATAGCGGCGTCTTAAAGGAGAATTGTGGGTCTTACGCGGGAAAATCCGTTCGAGATGTAAAAGACATACTTATTGCTGATTTCCGCAAGCTCAACATCGCGGACATCATGTACGATTTGCCAGAGCAAGTAGTTTGTCGATGCATGACTCAATGCATTGTAAAAGTTCTATCTGACCAGTGGTTCCTAAACTACTCTGACCCCAAATGGAAAGCTAAAACTAAAGAAGCTATAGCTCAAATGACAATTTACCCTGACTCAGCCAAACAAAATTTTTATACTGTCATAGATTGGCTTCGAGAATGGGCTTGCGCCAGAACAACGGGTTTTGGAACACCACTTCCCTGGGGAAAAGGTTGGATAATAGAGACACTGAGTGACTCCACAATTTACATGGCATTCTACACCGTAAATAAACACATAAACCAAAACAACATTAAACCAGAGGCTCTAACACCTGAAGTCTTTGACTACATTTTCTACGGCAAAGGCAACTCTATTGAAATCCAAAAAATATCTGGAATAAGCGCTGCTTTGCTGGAAGGAATGCGAAGCGAGTTCTTATACTGGTATCCTTTGGATCTAAGAAACTCAGCTAAAGAACTTGTACCTAACCACCTATCTTTCTGCATCTTTCATCACGCCGCTTTATTTCCAAAAGAACACTGGCCTAAAGCATTTGGAGTAAATGGAATGCTTATGGTTGAGGGCAAACAAATGCATAAAAGCAAAGGCAATTTCATAACGATGAAGGGTGCAGTTGAAAAATATGGCGCTGACGCAACTCGCTGTGCGCTTCTGCTGGGTGCAGAGGGCATGGATGATCCTGATTGGCGATCAGAAAATGTAAGCGATTTGCAAGGAAAGTTTGAGGCACTTCTCAGTTTTGCAAGAGGAGTAATCACCTGCGCCAAGAAAGAAGAAAACACAACATTAGAAAGATGGCTACTAAGTAGACTTCAACAAAGAATACTGGAAGTAACAACTAACTTAGATGAGCTAAAAACTAGAACCGCGTTGCAAATTGCATTATTTGAAACTTGGAATGATCTACGTTGGTATATCCAGCGAAAAGGCAACTCTAGCTCTGAAACGCTATATGAAGCTGTGAAGATTTGGCTTAAAATGCTTGCACCGTTTGCTCCTTTCCTTGCTGAAGAGCTATGGAGCCTAACAGAAGAAACAAGTTTTATTAGCGTTGCAACATGGCCAATATGCGATGAAACAAAAATAAATGTAGCAGCGGAGGAACAAGAAAACTTTGTGACTGATGTTATGTCAGATACAAACAATATTCTCAAGGCGATGAAAATCACTCCCAAACGCATATCATACTACACAGCTTCACTTTGGAAATGGCAGATATATCTAAAAATTTTGGAAAAAACGTCAGATCGGGAAGCTAAAATTAATGAATTAATGAAAGAATTCGTTGCAGACAAAGACTTGAAATCACATATTAAAGAGATCGCTCCCATGGTTCCAAAAATCATGAAGGCGCTGACTAAACTGCCAAGCAACAGAAAAGGCATCATACTAAAGATAGAAACCGTGGATGAAAAAGAACTCTTAGAGAACGCAACCAGATTTTTAGAAGAACGTTTCAACGCTGAAATATCTGTTTACAACGAAGCTGACATCAAAAGATATGACCCTAAAAACCGAGCAACTGCAGCTATGCCTTATCAACCAGCAATCTATGTTGAATAAAAATTGATTGTCCGTTAGCAGCAAAACTAAAGAAGAAATTGCTAAATTAGAAGGGCTCTAAAAATCTGTCAAAGTTGAAGCCAGAAAACATTTTTCACGTATTATGTTTTTACTATTTGCTCAGTGGGCCCTTCCCGATTTTTAAGTTTCTCTTCTAGCAGCATCAATAGTTCTTGCGGTTTTACAGGTTTAACTAAGTAAGCATCTGCTCCTTCATCAAGTGCTTTAACACCAGTCTCTAGTGATGGGAAACCTGTTATCATTATTTTCACTGTTTGTTTAAGTGGTTCTTTTAGTTTAGCAAGCAGGTCTGTTCCGTCCATGTCTGGAAGCCTAATATCAACTAACGCTAAGTCGTAATGTTGGCATATCGCTTTGTCCATTGCTTCTTTTCCAGTTTCCGCCACATCAATCTGATAGCCGCTTTTCTGAAGAATACGAGTAAAAGTTCTAAGTATTGACTTATCATCATCAACAACAAGTATTGTTTTTTTGTTTGCTACCATTTCAACCAATCCTTTGATTAGATATAGACGCTTTATTCAACCTTGCTAATAGTTGAATTATAAACTGTCAAAGTCACTGTCAAAAACAAAACAAGCAATTGTTTGATTTGATTCAACAAAGACTTCTACCCTTCATTTTTGGGTTAAGCAACAAATACTTTTCGAGATTAATAAACACTCGCGTGCTTGGAATATGTTGTTGCAGCATAGGAATACAATGCAATAAGGTTATTAAAAGGAAAAACTTTGATAATACAAGTCTGGAAATTTCTGATGAGCCAACCTGTTTCTTACAAAATTGATACTGAGGTCCCATCAACTTATTTTGAGAAGCTATTTGACTTCATTTATACTCAGTATCTTGTTCCACAAAAACAGCGATTCTCCAACTTATCAAAAGAAGCAACACAAACAAGCAGCAAAATCTCGTACGTTGTTCTCGACTTACAAGAAAAACAGATTCTTAAAGTTGAAATAACAGGCATAGACACCGTTAACACAACCATTACACCATTAGAAATGAATGTTCCAGACGCAGCCATCGAAGAAGCAAGACAAGACGTAGTAATCGGCACAAAAATGTTTGAAGAAAAAGCCCGAAAAGCAACATGGTATTTTGCGTGGCGAGAAGGCGAAGAAATTGTGCCGGAAAAAGTGAAGCTCCATGAAAAAAGTTTTAACCGCCTTTTCCTGGAAACTCAAGTCCTATTAACCTTAGTATTTGTTCTGCTAGGATTAGGATTGTTCTTTGTTGTTTTCGCGATTTATCCAGCTTACTTCTGGACTGTGCCAATAGTCTTAATTGCTTCACAATTCGTGTTCGTTTTCTACTCCAATAAGATTATTGCAAGGACAAGCGACTGGACAATTACTAAAGAAAACCCCATAATACACTTTTTAGAATATCAACCTCCAGTTGGCTCTTTGGGTACACTTGACGACTATAAACAAATCCCGCCCGAGCAATTGGTAACATTGAAGAAAGAAGTATATGAAGAAATAATAGCTAAACATGGAGCGATTGAATGCCAAGAAGCTGAAAAAATCTTCGCCAAATACAATGTATCTTGCAGACTTGGCAGCTTATCAACGAAAAAAATCAACGTTTACGAAATGGTGAAGAAAGTCTCCGACCGTTTCGGGTATAAAGTACCTAAAATCGTGATTTCCAACACGATGGTGCCCAACGCAGCAGCCTCCGGTCCTAGCCCCAGCAGAGGCATCGTCCTAATAACAACAGGGTTACTAGCTCAGTTAGAAGAACCTGAAGTAGTAAGCGTTTTAGGTCACGAATTTGGGCACCTAAAAGGCAGGGATCCCCTAATTTTGTTCGGGCTTCTAAGTGCAGAGTTTCTATTCAGGTTTTACGTGTTGCTCGCTTTGTTCCCATTCATATTCACATCTTTTCTGTTCTTCATATACTTCTTTGCAGTAATGACACTCATATTTTTCATAGCTAAATTTTTTGAAGCCCGTGCAGATTTGACGTCAGCGATAATGATGGGGCAACCTAAATTATTGGCGAGATCACTAGAAAAAATCGGATTTCATAGACTTTTGTTCGAGCGGACACCTAGTTACCGCCTGCAGGAATGGGTTGGCTTAGATGCGCACCCACCGATTTATTGGAGAGTTGAAAGGCTAGAAAAACTTGAAGATCCAGTGCAAGTTAAGCATCCGCTGATCGAGAGCATACGAGGAGTCATAAAAGGATTCACATCAACATTGTAGAAACAAAAAATGATTTCAAATAAACGACAGTGAAAGGACCCAAATTGAAATTTGCACTATTAAGAAGCACTAAGAGAATTGCTTTTTAGCACAACCAACATTCAACCAAGCTACGAAAGCGAGATTCAAAAGTCCATTCTTGAAAATAGTAGATCAAATGAAAAATATAATAAACCTAAAGAACTTGCTATAAACTCAAGTCGGAGGCTAAGCAGGTTGAAGCTAATCTTTATTGCTATTGATGGTATGGGAGATTTGCCAATCAAGTCTTTAGGTAATAAAACACCGCTTGAAGCAGCTGAAACGCCTAATATGGACAATCTGGCTAGAAACGGCGAGACCGGCTTAATGTATTCTGTTAAGAAAGGTGTCGCACCCGAAAGTGATGCAGCCGTCATTTCTCTTTTAGGATACGACCCTTTCAAATATAGTACAGGTAGAGGTGTCATCGAAGCAATTGGTGCAGGATTAAAAATGAAAGATGGCGATCTAGCGCTGAGGTGTAATTTTGCAACCTTAGGTCAAGGGAAAAACATCATTGATCGTCGAGTTGCAAGAAGTCTAACAACAGAAGAAGCAATAGCGCTAAGTCATGCTGCTAACACACAGGTTAAACTTGAATCTTATCCTGCAACATTTGAGTTCCGAAATACACTGGGGCATCGTGCAGTTCTACTTATAAAAAGCAGAAGAAAACCACTTTCAAGCAACATAACAAACAGTGACCCCGCCTATACAATAGTTAACGGCATTGGAGTGGCTAAAGCTAAAGTGGATATGGTTCTAAAAACATGCGAACCCACTGACAACACAGAAGAAGCGAAAAACTCTGCAGCATTAGTCAACGAGTTTATCAATAAGACTCATGAACTATGGGATAATCATCCAATAAATATTAAACGAGTTGCTGAGGGTCTGCTCAAGGCAAACGTCGTTTTAACCAGAGATGCGGGGCACCTTCTTCCAAAATTCTTTAACATAGATAAGAAGTATCACGTTGACTTTGCATGTTTAGCTGATATGCATGCTGAACGAGGAATAGCACAACTAGCAGGAATGAACTCCAAACTCTTGCCGCCACCATCCGGCAACCTTGCAAAAGATTGCGAGGTTAGAGTCAAAGCTTTGATAGAAGCCTTGCCAAAACATGATTGCTTTTACATTCACCTCAAAGGACCGGACGAGCCTGGACACGATGGTAACTGCACAATGAAAACACAAATTATTTCAGCCATCGACAAATACTTCTTCGGACCACTACTAAAGCAAATTTCCTTAAAAGACAATTTAATATGCATAACTACCGATCATGCCACGCCTTGCTCACTAAAGGTTCATACCGACACACCCGTTCCAGTCTTAATTTCAGGAGACAGCGTAAATAGCAGAAATAATAGAAAGATGGTAAAGTTCTCAGAGAAGGATTGTGCTAAAGGAAGCTTGGGTCTCATAGAACGTGGATGTGAATTAATGCCAAGACTTATGAATCTATTGAAGCAAAAATCTCCATAACCTGCCTAACCTTGAGAAACGCTAATCACCTCGGGGAATTGCCAAAAACACAATATTTAATTACAAAATCTATATGTTTCTAAATTGAAATATATGGTTTCTATTTTTCAGATTGATCTCATTTTTCAAGTTTCAATTTTTGTCGTGCTTGCGGCTGGCATGATATTTGAGCACAAACGCAAGATAGAGGCGCATGCCTAGTTAATGCTAGCAGCAGTTGTTTTGAATATCGTTTCGTTATTAGCAGTTATGGGTCCAGCCGGGGACAATGTCGGAGAAGGAGATTCAGATATTATGGGAATTGTCGCTATTGGGCACGTTTCTTCAGGTGGTTTAGCATTGCTTCTGAGTTTCTTTGTAATTGGTTCATGGCTCTTAATGC
>Ga0326726_10002102_pt1 | contig 18443 bp, 19 predicted proteins | sample MHFenrmetagenome_2_FD_207603 | JGI IMG/M metagenome (GOLD analysis project Ga0326726, IMG submission 207603) | Lab enriched peat soil microbial communities from Michigan Hollow, Ithaca, NY, United States - MHF15MN | ecosystem: Environmental > Terrestrial > Soil > Wetlands > Peat | place: USA... | reverse complement strand
CCAGTCATCCCACTTGTAGATGTGGATGTCGGTGCCGCAGATCGCGGTCTTGCGCATGCGGATCAACACGTCGTTGGGCCCTGCCTCCGGCACAGCCAGATCTCCCATCCAGATGCCGGGTTCACGCCGCGCCTTGATCAATGCCTTCATATGGTTCTCAGCCCCTGATGACTTGCAGTTCGCGGCCGGCCTTCGCAAATGCGGCAACGGCGGCCTCGAGCTGCCCGCGCGTGTGCGCAGCGCACACCTGCGTGCGGATCCGCGCCTTGCCCATCGGCACGACCGGGTAGGAGAAGCCGATGGCGTAGACGCCGAGTTCCAGCAGGCGTTCCGCCATGCGTCCGGCGAGCGCCGCATCGCCCAGCATCACCGGGATGATCGGATGGCCGCCGCCCGCGAGCACGAACCCGAGCGCTGCCAGCCGCTCGCGGAACCAGGCTGCATTGTCCATCAGCTGGCGGCGTGGCGCGGGCGAGGCCTCCAGCATGTCGAGCACGCAGAGCGTCGTCGCCGCGACCACCGGTGCGATCGTGTTCGAGAAAAGGTAGGGGCGCGATCTCTGTCGCAGCCAGCCGATGACCGGCGCGCGCCCTGACACGAAGCCGCCGCTCGCGCCGCCGAGCGCCTTGCCGAGCGTGCCGGTCAGGATGTCCACCCGTCCCATGACGCCGCAGTGCTCGTGCGTGCCGCGGCCGCCGGCGCCCATGAACCCCGTCGCGTGCGAGTCGTCGACGATGACCGTGGCCGCATACCGGTCCGCAAGGTCGCAGATCTCGCGCAGGCGCGCGATCGTGCCGTCCATCGAGAACACGCCGTCGGTCACGACCAGGCGCGTGCGCGCATCCCGCGCCTCCTTCAGGCGCTCCTCGAGCTGCCCGAGATCGCCGTTGTCGTAACGCAGCCGCTTCGCCTTCGAGAGGCGGATGCCGTCGATGATGCTGGCGTGATTCAGCGCGTCGGAGATGATCGCGTCGTTCTCGTCGGTGAGCGTCTCGAACAGGCCGCCATTCGCGTCGAAGCAGGAGGAATAGAGGATCGTATCGTCGGTGCCGAGGAATGCGGACAGGCGCTTCTCGAGCTCGCGGTGGACCGTCTGGGTCCCGCAGATGAACCGCACCGAGGCCATGCCGTAGCCATAGCGGTCGATCGCCTCGTGCGCGGCCTTGCGGAGTGCCGGATCGTTGGCAAGGCCGAGGTAATTGTTGGCGCACAGGTTGATGACCTCGCGCCCGTCCTCGAGCCGCACGACCGGGCCCTGGCCCGAGGCGATGACGCGCTCGCGCTTGAAGAGGCCGTTCCGTTCCAGTTCAGCGGTCTGCGACTCGAGCCGCCGCAGCAATGCCTGGTCCATGATGTTCCGCCCGTCTGCGCCTGCCGCGGATTATAGCGGCCGGCCATGCGCCTCCCCGTATAATCCGCGGGCCGGGGAGGGCGGGTGACCGGGAAGAATCGGGTAACGCATGCGTCTGGCGGCAGGCATCGGATCGATCGCTGGCTCTGGTGCACGCGCTTGCAGCGCAGCCGGACCCTGGCCGCCGCGGCGGTCAGCGGGGGCAAGGTCCACGTCAATGGCGAACGCGCCAAGGCTTCACGCGAGATTGCGGTTGGCGACCGCCTGGACATCACGCTCGGCACGGACGTCTGGACCGTGATGGTGCGGTCCCTGCCGACGCGGCGCGGGCCAGCCGCCGAGGCGCGCGCCTGCTACGAAGAGACGACCGACAGCCTGCTGCGCCGCGCCGTGGCGCGCGAGCGCCGCCAGATCGAGCGCCGCTCGGATACCGCGCCGGCGGGCCGGCCTGACAAGCGCGGCCGCCGGGCGATCCGGCAACTGCAGGGGCGGAACTGAAGCATGAACGCTCTGCCGTTGGATGCGCCCTGGGCCATCCTGCGTTCAAGACCGGCACGGCTGTTCATCGTGCTGACCGCCTTGTTCGTCACCAACGCGATGATCGCCGAGTTCGTCGGCGTGAAGATCTTCGCCCTCGAGGACACGCTGGGACTGCCCCCCTTCGACTGGCGGCTGTTCGGCCAGAGCGGCTCGCTGTCCTTCACCGCCGGCGTGATGCTGTGGCCGATCGTGTTCATCATGACGGACGTCATCAACGAATATTTCGGCGTGCGCGGCGTCCGGTTCATTTCCTGGCTGGCGGTCGCATTCATCTCCTATGCCTTCCTGTTCGCCTACCTGGCGATCAGCCTGGCCCCCGCAGGCTGGTGGGTGACGGTCGGCAGCGAGCGCGGCGTGCCGGACATGCAGGCGGCCTTTGCGAGCATCTTCGGACAGGGGCTGTGGACCATCGGCGGGTCCATCACCGCATTCCTGATCGGGCAGCTGATCGACGTCGTCATCTTCCATCGCATCCTGCAGGTGACAGGCGAAAAATACGTGTGGCTGCGCGCAACGGCGTCGACCGCGGTCTCGCAGCTGGTCGACAGCTTCGTCGTGCTGTACATCGCATTCGTGCTGGGGCCGCAGCATTGGCCCACGGCCCTCTTTCTGGCCGTCGGCACGGTCAACTACTGCTACAAGATGCTGATGGCAGTCGTGCTGATCCCGCTCCTGTACATCGGGCGCCGGCTGATCCACGCGTATCTCGGCGCCGAGACCGCGGAGCGCCTGCGCGCGCATGCGGCCGGCGCGGATGACGGGAGTCGCGCCTGATGCCGCGGCCCGTGACTCCCTCGCTCGCCGTCGACGTCGTCATCGAGCTGGAGGACCGGCCCGGCCGCCCCATTGTGCTGATCCGGCGCCGGAATCCGCCGGCCGGCCACGCCTTTCCCGGCGGTTATGTGGACATCGGCGAAATCGTCGAGGACGCGGCGCGCCGCGAAGCACGCGAGGAAACCGGGCTCGACATACGCCTGGGCCCGCTGCTCGGCATCTACTCGGACCCGACGCGCGATCCGCGCGGGCACACGGTGAGCCTCGTGTACACGGCAATCGCCGCAGGCGAACCGGTCGCGGGCGACGATGCGGCGGGCATCCTGGTCGTGAATCCGGAGGACGCGCCGCCGCTCGCGTTCGATCACGGCAGGATCCTCGCCGATTACCTCACGATGCGCCGGACCGGCGGGTCCGGACACGGATAGAATTCCGCTCATGGCGAACGCCCCTGGACCGGAATTCCTGCGCGCCGGCGAGCCATTCGAATCGGCGGCCGGCGCGGCGATCAATCGGCTGTACCTTGCGGACGAGGCGGCGGCGGTCGCCGAGGCGCTGGAACTGGCGCGCCTGCCTGCGGCGGAGCGGCAGGCCATTCAACGCGATGCGATGACACTCGTCGCCGCGGCGCGCCGGCGGCGTGCCGGCAAGGGCGGCGTCGAGGCATTCCTGCAGCAGTATCACCTCGCATCGCAGGAAGGCGTCGTGCTGATGTGCCTCGCGGAGGCCCTGCTGCGGATTCCGGATGCCGAGACCGCGGACCGGTTGATCGCCGACAAGATCTCGACCGGCCAATGGTCCGACCATCTCGGCGAGGCCGAGTCGCTGTTCGTCAACGCATCCACCTGGGGGCTGATGCTGACCGGCCAGCTGGTGCGCCCGGCGGACAGCGACCTGCGCGATCCGGCGTCCGTGCTGCGCCGCCTCGTGGCGCGGCTCGGCGAGCCGGTCCTCCGCGCGGCATTCCGCCAGGCCATGCGGATCATGGGGCACCAGTTCGTCATGGGCCGCACGATCGGCGATGCGCTCGAGCGCGCGGCAACCGGCGAGGACGCGCGCTATCGCCACACTTACGACATGCTGGGAGAGTCGGCGCTGACCGCGCCGGACGCGCTGCGCTACATGCAGGCTTACAGCGCGGCCATCGCCGCGGTCGGCGCGTCGGTGCAGGCGGGCAGCGCGCCCGCGTCCTGGCCCAGCATCTCGGTCAAGCTGTCGGCACTGCACCCGCGCTACGAATTTGGCCGCCGCGGCCAGATCCTGTCCGAGCTCGGCGCCCGCATCGAGACGCTCGCGCTCGAGGCCCGCGACGCCGGCATTGCGCTGACGATCGACGCCGAAGAGGCCGACCGCCTCGAACTGTCGCTGGAATTGCTCGACCGGCTGCTGCGCCAGCCCAAGCTGGCGGGCTGGGACGGCCTCGGCCTTGCCGTGCAAGCCTATGCGAAGCGCGCCGCCGATGTGCTGCGCTACGTCGGCCAGCGTGCGGATGAATCCGGCCGCGTGCTGAATGTCCGCCTCGTCAAGGGCGCCTACTGGGACAGCGAGGTCAAGCGTGCGCAGGAGCGCGGCCTGCCCGGATATCCGGTCTACACTCGCAAGCAGAACACGGATGTCAGTTACCTCGCCTGCGCCCGAATCCTGCTGGACGGCAGCCGGCTCGTGTATCCGCAGTTCGCGACGCACAACGCGCATACGGTCGCGAGCGTCATTCATCTCGCAGCGGCGCGCGGGCGCGAATTCGAGTTCCAGCGGCTGCATGGGATGGGCGAGGAACTCTATGCCGAAGTGACCGATCCCGCGGGGCGCGCATTGCCCTGCCGCGTTTACGCGCCGGTCGGCTCGCACGAAGACCTGCTGCCCTACCTGGTGCGCCGCCTGCTCGAAAACGGCTCGAACACCTCGTTCGTCAATCGCGTCGTCGACGAATCGCTGCCGCTCGAGGAAGTGGTCAGCGACCCGGTCGCAGAAGTCGAGCGCGCAGGGGCGGGCCCGCATCCGCGCATACCGTTGCCCGCTGCGCTCTTCGGACCCGGACGCCGTAATTCCGCCGGCGTCAACCTGGCCGACGGCCGCGAGCAGCAGAGCCTCGCCGAGGCCTGCCGGCAGGCGCTCAAGACACCGCTCACCGCCGCGCCGATCATCGGCGGGCGCGAATATCCGGGACGCGCGCGAAAGATCCTGTGCCCGGCGGATCTCGGGCGCATCGCCGGCGAGGTGATGGAAGCCGATGTCGCACCTCTCAATCAGGCGCTCGCGCTCGCGGCGGCCGCGCAGCCCGAATGGGACAGGACACCGGCCGGCGAGCGGGCGGCGATGCTCCGCGAAGCGGCCGATCGGCTCGAGCGTGACGCCGCGCGCTTCATCGCGATCTGCGTCACCGAGGCCGGCAAGTCCGTGCCCGACTCGATCGCCGAGGTCCGCGAGGCCGTTGATTTCCTCCGCTATTACGCGGCGCGGGCCGAACAGGAATTCGGCCAGCCGCTGGCGCTGCCGGGCCCGACCGGCGAGTCCAACCGGCTCCTGCTGCGCGGCCGCGGCGTCTTCGCCTGCATCAGCCCGTGGAATTTCCCGCTCGCGATTTTCACCGGCCAGGTCGCTGCGGCGCTCGCGGCCGGCAACAGCGTCATTGCGAAACCGGCCGCGCAGACGCCGCTCGTCGCCGCGGCGATGGTGCGCCTGTTGCACGCATCCGGCGTGCCGGGGGACGTGCTGCACCTGGTGCCGGGGCCCGGCTCCACGATCGGCAGCGCGCTGATCGGGGATCCGCGCATCGCCGGCGTCGTGTTCACCGGCTCCACCGAGACCGCGCGCCTGATCAACCGGACGCTCGCGGCGAAGGAGGGGCCGCTGCCGGTTCTGATCGCCGAGACCGGCGGCCAGAACGCGATGCTGGTGGACAGTTCCGCGCTGCCGGAGCAGGTGGTCAACGACGCGATCCAATCGGCCTTCAATTCGGCCGGACAGCGCTGCTCGGCACTGCGCGTGCTGTACGTCCAGCAGGACATCGCGGAGCGGGTCCTCGAGCTGCTGGCCGGCGCGATGGACCAGCTTGCAATCGGAAACCCTGCGCTCTTGTCGACCGACATCGGCCCGGTGATCGACGCGCCATCGCTCGCGACGCTCGAGCAGCATGCGGCGGCCATCGTCAGGGGCGCGCGCTGGCAGCATCGCGTGCCGCTGCCGGCCGGGCTGCCGCGCGGGCATTTCTTCGCGCCGCTCGCGGTCGAGATCGACGGGATTTTGAGCCTCGAGCGGGAGGTGTTCGGGCCCGTGCTGCACATCGTGCGCTACGCCGCCTCCGATCTCGACGCCGTCATCGACGCGATCAATGGCAGCGGCTACGGCCTGACGCTCGGCGTGCACACGCGCATCGACAGCGTCGCGCGGCGCATCGCGGCGCGCGCGAGAGTCGGCAACGTCTATGTGAACCGCAACATGATCGGCGCGGTTGTCGGCGTGCAGCCCTTCGGCGGCTGCGGCCTCTCAGGCACGGGTCCGAAGGCCGGCGGCCCGCATTATCTTCCCCGCTTCGCCACCGAACAGACCATCACGACCAACACTGCGGCTGTCGGCGGCAATGCCACGCTTCTGTCGCTTGGCGAGACCTGACGCTGCTGCGCGCACTCGTCCCGGATTGCGGCACCACATCGGCTCGCTTCAGGCAGGCCTTCTCAGGATCGTGCGCGACAGGGATGTCGCGCCCGAAGCCTACAGGGATGTATTCACGGCGGTCCTGAGAAGGCCTGCCTGAAGCGAGCCAATGCGTTAAATCATGCCGGTCTGAAGCCGCGCAGCCTCCGACATCATCGACTGATTCCACGGCGGGTCGAATACCAGGTCAACGCTCGCCTTGCGGATCGTCGGGATGATTAGCAGCTTGTCGCGCACGTCCGCTACCAACACCTCTCCCATGCCGCAACCCGGCGCCGTCAGCGTCAGCTTGATGTCGACATCGCGTGTGCCCTCGTCGTTCGGCGTGATCCTGCAGTCGTAGACGAGACCCAGCTCGACGATATTGATCGGGATCTCCGGATCGAAGCAGGTGCGCAACTGGTCCCAGACCAGGCGGCTGACGTCCTCGTCCGTCGCGCCCGGCGGGAGCTCGGGTGGCCGCAACGGCTCCTTGCCGATGGCGTCGCCATCCGCACCGGCGATGCGGAACAGGTTGCCTTCGATGTACACGGTGAAGCTGCCGCCCAGCGACTGCGTGATATAGCCGACGCTGCCAGTGCGCAGCTTGACCTCGACGCCGGCCGGCACGATCACCGCGCGCACATCGCGCTGCACGACAACAGGCTCGCGTTGCGCGCTGCGCATGCTCATTCCGTCGAGACCGGCGCCGCGGCACCGGCGAGCGCGGCATTCAGCGTGTGCCAGCAGAGGCTCGCGCACTTGACCCGCATCGGGAACTCGCGCACGCCGGCAAGCGCGGCGAGCTTGCCGAGGCCAGGATCCGTGGCGGCGTCGTGCCGGGTCAGCATGCCGTGCACGCTGGCGAAGAGGGCGGTGGCTTCCGCGCGGCTTTTGCCCTTCACGGCCTCGCTCATCATCGAAGCCGAGGCCGTCGAGATCGCGCAGCCGCTGCCTTCGAAACGGATGTCGCGAATGACGTCATCCTTCATCTCAACAAAGACGTGTAACTTATCGCCGCATAAGGGATTATTCCCCTCAGCCGAGTGCGTCGCGGCCGCAAGCCTGCCGAAATTCCGGGGCCTGCGGTTGTGGTCGACGATGACGTCGCGATAGAGATCGGCGAGCTCCATCAACGCAGCATCCGGATCGCGTAGAGCACGGCTTCGCGCAGCGCGTCGATTTCCGCGCGCGTGTTGTAGAGGCCGAAGGAGGCGCGCGTCGTGGCCGGCACGCCGAAAAAGTCCATGACCGGCATCGCGCAGTGGTGACCCGTGCGCACGGCCACGCCCTGCGAATCGAGCACCGTGCCGAGGTCGTGCGGGTGCAGGCCCTCGATCGTGAAGGAGACGAGGCTCGACTTCTCGGGCGCCGTGCCGATGAAGGCGAGGCCCGGAATGCCGGCGAGTTCGCGCGTCGCGTACTCGAGCAGCTTCCGCTCGTGGGCCGCGATCCGATCGATGCCGATCGTGCCCAGGTAATCGATTGCGGCGCCGAGCCCGACGGCGCCGCCGATGTTCGGCGTGCCGGCCTCGAAGCGGTGCGGCAGATGGTTATAGGTCGTGCGATCGAAGGACACCGACAGGATCATGTCGCCGCCGCCCTGCCAGGGTGGCAGCGACTCGAGCAGCGGCTCGCGGCCGTAGAGGATGCCGATGCCGGTCGGCCCGTACATCTTGTGGCCGGAGAACGCGTAGAAGTCGCAGCCGATCGCCTGCACGTCCACGGCGAGGTGCGGCACGGCCTGGGCGCCGTCGACCAGCGTCGTGATGCCGCGTTCGCGGGCCGCAGCTACGTAGTCGCGTATCGGCAGCACGGTGCCCAGTGCGTTCGAGACATGCGCGAGCGCGACGATGCGCGTGCGCGGGCCAAGGAGCGCACGGTAGGCGTCGAAGTCGACGACGCCGCGCCGGTCGATGGGCACGACGCGGAGCCGCGCCCCCGTCTGCTCGCAGACGAGCTGCCAGGGCACGATGTTCGAGTGATGTTCCAGCCACGACACGACGATCTCGTCGCCGGGCTTCAGCCGCGGACGTCCGTGGCTCTGCGCGACCAGGTTCACGGCCTCCGTCGTGCCGCGCAGGAAGATGATCTCGGCCGTCGATGCGGCATTGACGAAGCGCCGCACTTTCTCGCGCGCGCCCTCGTAGAGCGCAGTCGCCTCCTGCGACAGCGTGTGCACGCCGCGATGCACGTTCGCGTGGTGCGAGCGGCCGTAATCGGCCACCGCGCCGATGACGGCCTCCGGTTGCTGGGCCGACGCGGCATTGTCGAGGTAGGCGAGCGGGTGGCCATTGACCTGGCGCGACAGCACCGGGAAATCCCGGCGCAGGCGTTCCACGTCGAATGCCGGCGGCAGGTCGCGCACCGCGGCCATCAGCGGAAGCTCCGGATCACGTCCCGGTCCGGCAGGCGGCCGACCACCAGCTCCTCGATGCCGCGCCGCAGTTCCGGCAGCGGCACGCCGGCGATGACGTCCTCGCAGAATGCGAATGTCAGCAGGCTGCGCGCGGTTGCCGGGTCGAGCCCGCGCGCCAGCAGGTAGAAGAGCTGTGCGGGATCCAGCGTGCCGACGGTCGCGCCGTGGCGGCATTTCACGTCGTCGGTGTGGATCTCGAGCTGCGGCCGCGAGTTGATCTCCGCGAGCGGCGTCAGCAGCAGGTTGCGGCTCGACTGGCTCGCGTCGGCGCCGCGCGCCGCCGGGTGCACGACGATGCGGCCATTCAACGCGCCGCGCCCGCGCTCCGAGGCGATGCCGCGGTAATTCTGGATCGTGCGCGTGGCACGGCCGTGATGCGCGATGTGCGTGTAGAGATCGGCCTGGCGCTCGCCATCCACCATGAAGAGGCCGGCCAGGCGGCACTCCGCCCGGTCGCCCCGCAGCGCCAGGTCGAGGTTGGAGCGCAGCAGCCGGCCGCCCAGCGCGAAGAGATGCTGGCTGTAGCAGCTGTCGGCCTGCTGCTCGACGACCCAGGATTCGAGCTGCGCGGACTGCGCGCCCGCCTGGTGGAGGCGCAGGTGTTCGACCGTGGCGTTCGCGCCGATCCGGAGTTCGGCTGCGAGGTTGGACAGGGCGGGCGCGTCGCCGAGGGCGATGAAATGTTCGACGAGCCGCAGCCTGGCACCGGCCCCGACCTCGATGACGATGCGCGCATGATTCGCGCCCGGCTGCGACCCCGACATGACATGAACCAGATAAAGCGGCTGAGCCGGCGCGGCGCCTGCGGCGATGCGCAGCACCAGGCCATCGGCGGAAAAGGCGTCGGCCAGCAGCGCGTAACGATCGTCCGCGCCGTCACCCGGCTCGCGCAGCAGGCGCATCGCGCGCGCCGGATCGGACGCGAGCATCGTCGCCAGGTCCTCGACCGAAACGCCGGCGCCGGCATCGACGTCCGACAAGGCCGGCTCGAATCGGCCATCCGCCATTACGAGCCGGCGCGCACCGGAGAGCGGCAGCAGCCAGGGCGCGAGCTGCCCGGCGCCGACGCCGCTTCGCGGCAGGATGTCGAATGAGCGCTCCGCGATCCTCGGGTGATCGAGGTACTTCCAGTTTTCGTCGCGTCGATCCGGCAGGCCGCGTTCCAGGATCCGGGCGAGCGCCCGTTCGCGGCGCCCGGCCCAGGCCATGCCGCCCGCCATGCGCTGTGCCTGGCCGGCATGACTTGCGGCGATCCGCTGCATGACGGTCTCCGCATTCATGCGGCTACCGTTCCTTCGCGCAACCAGTCGTAACCGCGCCGCTCGAGCTCGAGCGCGAGCTCGCGGCCGCCGCTCTTCACGATGCGGCCGCCCGCCAGCACGTGGACCTGGTCCGGGACGACGTAGTCCAGCAGCCGCTGGTAGTGCGTGACCAGCACCATCGCGCGATCCGGCGAGCGCAGCGCATTGACGCCGTCCGCGACGACCTTCAGCGCGTCGATGTCCAGCCCTGAGTCCGTTTCGTCGAGCAGCGCGAGCGTCGGTTCAAGCAGGCTCATCTGCAGGATCTCGTTGCGCTTCTTCTCGCCGCCCGAGAAGCCCTCGTTGACGCCGCGATTCAGCAGGCTCTCGTCCATCTGCATCTGCTTGATCTTCGCGCGCACCAGGTTCAGGAACTCGAAGGCGTCGAGCTCCGGCAGGCCGCGGTGCTTGCGCAGCGCATTCAGCGACGCCTTCAGCAGGTAAACGTTGTTGACGCCCGGGATCTCGACCGGATACTGGAAGGCGAGGAAGAGGCCCGCGCGCGCGCGCTCCTCGGCGGGCATCGCGAACAGGTCGCGGCCCAGGTAGGTCGCGCTGCCCGAGACGACCTCGAGGCCGGGGCGGCCGGCCAGCACGCCGGTCAGCGTGCTCTTGCCGGATCCGTTCGGCCCCATGATCGCGTGCACTTCGCCGGCACCGACCTCGAGCGACAGGCCGTCGAGGATCAGGCGCTCGTCGGCGCGCACGCGCAGGTCGCGAACGCTGAGGATCGTCATCCGACGGCTCCTTCGAGGCTGACGGCGAGCAGGTTCTGCGCCTCGACGGCAAACTCCATCGGCAGCTTCCTGAAGACCTGCTTGCAGAAGCCGTTGACGATCATGTTGACGGCATCCTCGGCGGCGATGCCGCGCTGCAGGCAGTAGAACAGCTGGTCATCCGAGATCTTCGAGGTCGATGCCTCGTGCTCGACGACCGCGCCCGGGTTCCTGACTTCGATGTAGGGAAACGTATGCGCGCCGCAGGTCTCGCTCATCAGCAGAGAATCGCACTGCGTGTAGTTCCGCGCGCCATCGGCCCCAGGCAGGATCTTCACCAGGCCGCGATAGGCGTTCTGCCCGTGTCCCGCGGAGATGCCCTTCGAGACGATGGTCGAGCGCGTGTTGCGGCCCATGTGGATCATCTTGGTGCCGGTGTCGGCCTGCTGGTAGTGATTGGCGAGCGCCACGGAATAGAACTCGCCGACCGAATCGTCGCCGCGCAGGATGCAGCTCGGGTATTTCCACGTGATGGCCGAGCCGGTCTCGACCTGCGTCCAGGAGATCTTCGAGTTCCGCCCGCGGCAGTCGCCGCGCTTGGTCACGAAGTTATAGATGCCGCCGACGCCTTTCTCGTCGCCGGGATACCAGTTCTGGACGGTGGAATACTTGATCTCTGCGTCGTCCAGCGCGATCAGCTCGACCACCGCGGCGTGCAGCTGGTTCTCGTCGCGCATCGGCGCGGTGCAGCCCTCGAGATAACTCACGTGCGATCCTGCATCGGCAATGATCAATGTGCGCTCGAACTGGCCGGTCTTCGATGCGTTGATCCGGAAGTAGGTCGAGAGCTCCATCGGGCAGCGCACGCCCTTCGGGACGTAGACGAAGGAACCGTCGGTGAACACCGCCGAATTGAGCGTCGCATAGAAGTTGTCGCTGACCGGCACGACCGTTCCGAGATAGCGCTCGATGAGGGCGGGGTGGTTCTGGACCGCCTCCGAGAACGAACAGAACACGACGCCCGCATCGGCCAGGCGCTCCTTGAACGTGGTCGCGACCGAGACGCTGTCGAACACCGCGTCCACCGCGACGCCCGCGAGGCGCGCGCGCTCGTGCAGCGGGATGCCGAGCTTGTCGTAGGTCTCGAGCAGCTTCGGGTCGACCTCGGCGAGCGACTTCGGGCCGTCGCCTGTCTGCTTCGGCGCCGAGTAGTAGGAGATCTGCTGGAAGTCGATCGGCGGGTAATGGACATGGGCCCAGCCCGGCTCGGTCATCTTCAGCCAGCGCCGGTAGGCCTTCAGTCGCCAGTCGAGCATGAATGCGGGCTCGCCCTTCTTGGCCGATATCAGCCGGATGACCTCCTCGCTGAGTCCCGGCGGGACCGTGTCGCTCGCGATGTCCGTCACGAAGCCGTGCCGGTACTTTCGACTGACCAGCGATTCGAGTTCCGGCTGCTGCTGTGTGGTCATGGGTCAGCCGGCCTCAGCCCCGCACCAGCGGGCGCCACTCGCTGCCGGCGGGCCGGCGCAGTTCCGGCGTCGGGAAGTTGCTGCCGCGGCTCACGAGGTCGGTCAGGCTGATGCCGACCAGGGCGCGGCGGATCGCGAGGCTGACGCCCTGCCAGCCATGGCCGACCGTGCAGGTGGTCTCGATGTCGCACTGGCCGCTGCCGCTCGCGCATTCGGTCAGTGCGACCGGGCCTTCGACGGCATCGATGATGTCGGCGGCGCTGATCCCGGTTGCCGGACGCGCGAGCTGGTAGCCGCCGTGCGCGCCGCGCATGGATTTCACGAGTCCGGCGTGCTGCAATTCCTTCAGCAGCTTGCTGACGGTCGGGAGCCCGATGTGGGTTCGGAGCGCGATGTCGGCAGCGCTCGCGAGGCCGCCGCCGCCGAGGCTCGCCAGGATCACCGTCGCGTAATCGGTCAGCCGGCTGATGCGCAACATGGCTCACTCCAGGGTTCGCGGATATACAGTACGATTTTAGTACTATTATCAGCCCAAGGGTAGTGGGCCGTGGTGCTCTGCTATCCTTCTGCGCTCCCCGCGAAAGGACCCCGATACATGGAAAGACAGGCACTGGAATCGACTGCGGCCGCGATGGTGGCGCCCGGCAAGGGCATCCTCGCGGCGGATGAATCGTCCGGGACGATCAAGAAGCGATTCGACAAGATCAAGCTCGATTCCACCTTCGAATCGCGGCGCGCCTATCGCGAGCTCCTGTTCACGGCGCCCGGCGCCGAAAAGCACATTTCAGGCGTGATCCTCTTCGATGAGACCCTGCGGCAGAAAGCATCGGACGGCAGGCCGTTTCCGGAGCTCCTCGGCGCGCGCGGAATCCTGCCCGGCATCAAGGTGGACGCGGGCGCCAAGCCGCTCGCCGGATTCCCGGGCGAGACCGTCACCGAGGGCCTGGACGGGCTGCGCGAGCGGCTCGCCGAGTACCGCGGGCTCGGCGCGCGCTTCGCGAAATGGCGCGCGGTGATCGACGTGGGGGCGGGCATCCCGACCCGCTACGCAATCGAGGCCAATGCGGCGGCACTCGCGCGATATGCCGCCCTGTGCCAGGAAGCCGGGATCGTTCCGATCGTCGAGCCTGAGGTGCTGATGGACGGCGACCACACGATCGAGCGTTGCGAAGAGGTGACCGATGCCGCGCTGACGGCGGTCTTCGATGCGCTGTTCATGCATCGCGTGCATCTCGAGGGCATCGTGCTGAAGCCGAACATGGTCATCGCCGGCAAGAAATGCGCGGTTCAGGCGAAACCGCAACAGGTGGCCGATGCGACGCTCCGCTGCCTGCGGCGCCGGGTACCTGCGGCAGTACCTGGTATTGCATTCCTGTCCGGCGGACAGAGCGAAGCGGAGGCGACGCTGCACCTGTCGCTGATGAACCGCGGCGGATCCCTGCCTTGGCAGCTGTCCTTCAGCTACGGCCGCGCGTTGCAGCAGAGTACGCTCGACGCCTGGCGCGGCGAGGCCGCGAATGTCGCCGCCGCGCAGCGCACGTTCCTGCGCCGCGCGCGCCTCAACGGGCTTGCCCGCGACGGGAGCTACGACGCCGCGATGGAACAGGCCGCGGCCTGAGGCCGCGACCGGGACACTGGATCGTGCCCGTCAGCCAGGGTCGCGAAGCATCCGCCAATTCGGGCGATTCCGTGGTGCGCGCGCGGGACCTGCATTATTCCGTCTCGGGCCGCCCGATATTCGCCGGCGTCGATCTAGACATCCGGCGCGGTTCGGTCACGGCCATCATGGGCCCGAGCGGCACGGGCAAGACCACGCTCCTGCGCCTGATCACCGGGCAGTTGCAGGCGGATCGAGGCGTGGTCGAGGTCCAGGGCCGGGACGTCGCGCGCCTGTCGCGGGAGGACGTCTACAGGATGCGCCGCCGCATGGGCATGCTGTTCCAGAATGGCGCGCTGTTGACCGACCTCGACGTCTACGAAAACGTGGCGTTTCCGCTGCGCGAGCACACGCGCCTGCCGGAGCGGCTGCTGCGCCACGTGGTCCTCGCGAAGCTGCAGGCCGTCGGCCTGCGCGGGGCCTGGCAGCTGATGCCGGCGGAGCTGTCCGGCGGCATGGCGCGCCGCGTCGCAATGGCGCGCGCGATCGTGATGGATCCGGAACTCCTGATCTACGACGAGCCCTTCGTCGGGCTCGACCCCATTTCGCTCGGCGTCGTAGGGCGCCTGATCCGGAGCCTCAATGACACGCTGGGACTGACCAGCATCGTCGTTTCGCACGATGTCCACGACCTGGCGACCGTCGCCGATTACGCCTTCTTGCTGTCCGGCGGCAAGGTCGTCGCGGCGGGGTTGCCGGGAACGCTCGCGACCGACACGCGCGAAGAAGTCAGCCAGTTCATGCATGGGCTGCCCGACGGACCCGTGCCATTCCACTACCCGGCGCCCGATTACCTCGAACAGCTGCGGCAGTTGCGCTGAATGCTGACATCACTGGCACGCGAGCTGCTGCAGAGTCTCGGCAACGCGTTGCAGGCGCTGGGGGCCTACACGATATTCTTCCTGCGGCTGCTGAAGGAGGTGCCGCGCGCGCTGCTGCGGTTCAGCCTCGTGGTCGAGCAGGTGCACAATGCCGGCGCGCTGTCGCTCGTGATCATCATGCTGTCCGGCCTGTTCGTCGGCATGGTGCTCGGGCTGCAGGGTTTCGACCTGCTGGAGCGCTTCGGCTCGGAGGAATCGCTGGGATCGGCGGCCGCGCTCGGCCTGCTGAAGGAACTCGGGCCGGTCGTCACGGCGCTCTTGTTCGCCGGACGCGCGGGCACGGCGCTCGCCTCGGAACTCGGCCTGATGCGCGCGACCGACCAGCTGGCGGCGATGGAAGTGATGGCGGTCGACCCGATACGGCGGGTGGTCATGCCGCGCTTCCTGGGCGGCGTGCTGTCGATGCCGCTGCTGGCGGCCATCTTCAGCATGATCGGCATATTCGGCGCGCAGCTAATCGGCGTGCAGCTGATGGGCGTCGACGCCGGTCAGTTCTGGTCGCAGATGCGCTCGGCGGTCGAATTCGACGACGTCAAGGAAGGCGTGATCAAGAGCTGCGTATTCGGCGTCGCCTGCAGCCTGATCGCGGTCTATGAGGGATATCATTCAGTTCCGACGGCGGAAGGCGTGGGCAGGGCGACGACCCGCACCGTGGTCATATCCTCGGTCGTCGTGCTGCTGCTCGACTACATGCTGACCGCGGCGATGATGTAAAGGAGAGATGACATGCGCCAGACGCGCGCTATCGAGCTGGGGACCGGGCTGTTCGTGCTGCTCGGCTTCGCGGCGCTGTTCTTCCTGGTCACGCAGATCACGAATCGCGAATTCGGCCTCGGCGGCGGCGGCTACCGGGTGCTCGCCTCATTCGAGCAGGTCGGGGGCCTGAAGCCCGGCGCGCCGGTTTCAATGTCGGGCGTGACGATCGGGCACGTCGAGCGCATCGACTACGATTTCAGCGAATACAAGGCGCGGGTCACGATGCGTATTGACCCCAATTACAATCGAATACCTAACGACAGCGATGCCGGCATCTACACGGCGGGACTGCTGGGCGGCCAGTACATCGGCATCGGGCCGGGCGGTTCGGAAACTTACCTGGCCGACGGCGATCAAATGCAGTTCACGCAATCGGCGATCGTGCTCGAGAACCTGATCAGCAAGTTCCTGTTCTCGAAGGCCGCCGAAAAACAGGCTGATCCACCGGCGGAGGGACCGAAACCATGATGCGACGCGCCTTCGCGGCCTGTGGCCTCGCGCTTCCCCTGCTGATGCTCGCGGGCATCGCCGCCGCGGCCGACAGCGTGCCGGGGCCCGGGCCCCAGGAGCTGATCGAGACGACCTCGACGAAGATGCTGCAGGCGCTGGATGCCGACCGGGAAGCCGCGAAACGCGATCCCGCGCGCGTCCGGAAGCTGGTGGACGAGATCCTGCTGCCGTACTTCGACACGGACTACTCGGCGCGGCTCGTGCTCGGCAAGCATTGGCGCGATGCGAGCCCCGGGCAGCGCCAGCGGTTCATCGAGGCGTTCTACCAGTCATTGCTCCGCAACTACGGCGCGGCGCTGGCCGAGTTCACCGCCGACCGGATGACCCTGCTGCCATTCCGCGGCGACCTGACAACGGGCCAGGCGACGATCAAGACGGAGGTCAAGCGCAGCGACGGAACGCGCGTGCCCGTCAATTACTCTATGCGCGCAACGCCCGCGGGCTGGAAGGCGTGGGATGTCACGATCGAGGGCATCTCCTACGTGCGGAACCTGCGCAATGACGTCGGCGCCGAGGTCGACCAGCGTGGCCTCGATGCCGTCATCGAGCGCATCGAGACCGAGAACAAGAGTGGCGACGACAAGAAACCCGGCTGAACCGGCAGGCGGCGCGGTGCTCGCGGCCCTCGGCGAGGGGCGCTGGAGCCTGTCCGGCGACCTGCTGTTCGAGAACGCCGCGCGGCTGCTGGACGATGGGCTGGCGGCATTTGGCGCCGATTCACGCGCCGACATCGACCTGTCGCAGGTCGCGCGCGTGGACAGCGCCGGGCTCGCGCTCCTGGTCGAATGGTCGGTCGCGGCCCGGGGCGACGGGCGCGCGGTCCACTACCGCAATGCGCCGCCGGTGCTCGGCGCGCTCGCCGGCATCAGCGACCTGTCGAAATTCCTCGACGACGCCTAGGGCTCGTCCGGCTCGGGTTCGAGCGGCGGCTCTTCGGGCACGTCCCCGTCGCGCACCAGGTACTCGCGGCGCTGAGTCCAGGCATTGCGGATGAATGCATAGCGGTCGAAGGCGCTGTCCAGCGTCTCATCGGCGCTCAGCAGCGATGCGCGGCGGTCCACCACGGTCAGCACGCCGAGCGCGACTCGCGTGCCGCTGTCGAGCTTCAACTGGACCCGAAGGTCGGTCTGGGCATCGGCGGCGAGCGACGGCGCGTCGCGCAACGACGAAGGGCCGAGCAGCGGCAGCACGAGATACGGCCCGGCCGGCACTCCCCAGCGGCCCAGCGTCTGGCCGAAATCCTCTTCATGGCGCGGTATGCCGACGCGGGTGGCAGGATCGAGCAGGCCGCCGATGCCGAGCGTCGAGTTCAGCGCAAAGCGCCCGATGTCGGCCCCGGCGTCGAGGATCTTGAGCTGCAGCAGATCGTTGACGATCGTGGTCGTATATTCGAGGTGCCCGAGCAGGTTGCTGACGCCGGTGCGGATCACCCGCGGCACGTACCTGTGATAGCCGCTCGCCACGGGCTTCAGCACGGCGCGGTCGAGCGCGTCATTGAAGCGTTGCGTGCCGCGATTGAATCGCTCCAGCGGATCGTGCGGCGCGGTCTGCGGCACGGTCGCGCAGCCTGCCATTGCCAACAGCAGGCCGATGGTCGCAGCGGCGCGGATTGCGAGGATCATGCAGCGATTCCGTGACGGGCCCGGACCGGGGAATTCTAGCTTCTGCGGCCGTCATCCGGTTGCGGATTCTTGGGGCTTGCCACGTCGCGCGCGTGCTTGCCTTTCGGCAGGTACTCCTCCAGCTCGCGTATCCGGGCGTCGAAGCGCTCGCGCTGCACGTCATTGAGGCCGGGCACGGCCTGGGCGAGTTTCAGCTGGTCGATCGCGAGCGCCAGGTCGCCGCTGATGACGTGGTATTCGGACATGTAGTAGTAGGCGTCGGCGACGTCGCCTGCGGCATTCGCCGCGATCGCGGTGAAGCGCGCCTGCTCGGGCGTCGGCGGGACATTGTTGAAGAGGTCCAGCAGCACGAGGTGCGCGCGCTTGGCGTCGCCGGCGCGCAGCAGCGTCTCGGCGTATCGCATCGTGATCGGGACGCTGCGCGGAAAGAGGTTCATCGCTTTTTCCAGCGTCGTGCGCGCGGCATCGACGCGCCCCGCCGCCAGGAAAGCCTGGCCCAGAGCCGAGTGGTAAAGAATGACATCGGGCCGTCGCGCCAGCAGGTACTGGAGGACCGGAATCGCCTGGTCCGGGGCGTCGGAGCGCATCAGTGCGAGCGAACGACCGTACATTTCGCTGTCGTTCGACGGCAGGTCCGGGTTCTGCGCGTTTTGGTAGAGCGCGCGGAAATTGGCTTCCGGCGGCAGCGACTGGACCGCGATCCGCTCACGGATCAACGGATAGCTCGTGCTGTCTTCATGGCGCACCACTTCGAGCTTGCCGATGCGATCCCGGGCCTCGGCGATGCGCTCGCTGGTGACCGGATGCGAGCGCA
>Ga0326726_10002101_pt1 | contig 18446 bp, 11 predicted proteins | sample MHFenrmetagenome_2_FD_207603 | JGI IMG/M metagenome (GOLD analysis project Ga0326726, IMG submission 207603) | Lab enriched peat soil microbial communities from Michigan Hollow, Ithaca, NY, United States - MHF15MN | ecosystem: Environmental > Terrestrial > Soil > Wetlands > Peat | place: USA... | reverse complement strand
CCATCGTACCGATCTGTTTTCTCTTGGTGTTGTGTTGTACGAGCTGATCACGGGACACTCGCCGTTCAAGTGCGACACGGAAGCCGCCACCCTTCATGCGATCACGGATACCACCCCGGAGCCAATGGCACGTTTTCGCCGCGAGGTCCCGTCGGGACTTCAGGCGATCATCGACAAGGTGTTGGAAAAGGATCTTGCCACGCGGTATCAACACGCTGATGAGATTTCAGCTGACCTCAAAAGGCTCTCTGCTGCCACGGTCAAGACTCGGGTCCCCCACCGTGATCTCTGGAATCGATACGTCGTGACCTCCGCTGCTGCGGTCCTCCTGATACTCGCCGGTTACTGGGGGGTGAGGCAGTTCCTTGTCAAGGAAGACGAGAAATCGGGAATGGCCCGCAAGATGCTGGCGGTACTGCCATTTGAGAATCTCGGCTCGCCTGAGGATGAGTACTTCGCCGATGGCATGACCGAAGAAATCATCAGCCGCCTGGCCAGTGTCACCGGCCTCGGCGTGATCTCGCGCACCAGCGCCATGCAGTACAAGGGTACGCGCAAGTCCATCCGTGAAATCGGCTCGGAACTGAGCGTCGACTTCGTTCTCGAGGGCACCGTCCGTTGGAGCAAAAGCGGGCAGGGGCCCAGCCGCGTGCGTATCACTCCGCAGCTCATCCGGGTTAACGAAGACACACACATGTGGTCGGAACGCTACGACCGCGTCATCGAAGACATCTTCGACGTGCAATCGGAGATCGCCGAGAAGGTCACGGGCCAATTAAACGTGACCTTGGGTGATCCGGAAAAGAAGGCGATCGACGTCAAACCGACCGAAAACATGGACGCCTACTACGCCTACCTGCGCGGGCTCGAATACGTCGGCCGGCCCGACTACAGCGTGGCGCATCATCGTTCGTCCATCGAGATGTTCGAGCGTGCGGTCGAGCTCGACGACCACTTTTCGCAGGCGCACGCCTACCTCGCCATCAGCCATGCGGGCATGTATTTCTACGGGTACGAGCGCACAAGCGAGCGTATGGCCATGGCGAAAAAGGCGGCGGAGCGCGCCCGCGCCCTAAGGCCGGACGACCCAGTGACGCGTTTGGCGTGGGGGTTCTATTATTATCGCTGCGCCAAGGATCTGCCCCGTGCCTTGCTCGAATTTCAGAAGTCCCTCGAGTTGCAGCCCAATAACACCTGGCCGTTGTTCCTGACATCCGTCATCCAGCGGCGCCAGGGGCTACTCGCGGAATCCCTCGAAGGCATCAAGAAAGTCATCCAACTCGACCCCCTCCGTCCCTCCTTCTCAATGGAAGCCGGTATCACCGCCATGATCATGCGCCGTTACGATGAGGGAGAACGGTTTCTGGATCGCTCGATCAGCCTGACTCCTGATCAAACCAACGCGTACACTTGGAAGGCCATGCTCTATCTGTTCGGACGCGGCGACGTCGCCACTGCCCGCAAGTGCCTGGAATCAATCGTTGCTCGCGCGTTCGGCGCCACATTCTGGGAATGGCATGAGATCTTGTGCACCGAGCGGGATTTCGCATCCGCGCTGGCCCACGTGAAGGCGCTTCCAACCGACATCTACGAGGACCAGACATGGTATTCACCGAAATCCCTGTTGGCCGGCGATGTGTACAGCTTCATGGGAGATCAAGCGAACGCGCGCCTTGCCTATGAGGATGCGCTCCCACATCTGGAGCAGATGGTCCGCGAACGGCCGGATGACGCGCGAATCCACGCGTCCCTTGCATACGCGTACGCCGGCTTGGGCCGTGCCAATGAGGCGATTGGGCAAGTTGGCGAAGCCGTGCACCTCATCCCGATGGACGTGGACGCTATCTCTGCCCCGATGATGAAATTCCATGAAGCGTTGATCTATGCACGCACCGGAAATCAAGAACGGGCCATTGATCTCTTGGAGTATCTGTTTTCGATTCCATCTTGGATATCGCCGGCGGCGGCCAGGGTCAGCGTCAATTGGGATTCGCTCCGCGACAATCCCCGTTTCCAGCGCTTGCTCGAGCAGGAGCCCAAGGTCTTCTGATGATCGGCCAGACCATCGCACACTACCGCATCCTCGAGAAGCTGGGCGAGGGGGGAATGGGTGTCGTCTACAAGGCCGAAGACACCAAGCTCGGCCGCATGGTTGCTTTGAAGTTCCCACCGATCAAGAGTGGCGCGTCATCGGAAGAGCGTGTGCGGCTGACTCACGAGGCGCGCGCGGCCGCATCGTTGGATCATCCCAATATCTGCACGATTCACGAAATCGGCGAGGTTGACGGCCAGCCCTACATCGCGATGGCCCTGGTGGATGGGCAAAGTCTGCGTGACCGCCTTCACGGTGGCCCACTGAATCTGGTTGACGCGCTGTCGATTGCCAATCAGATCGCCGAAGGACTCGCGGCGGCACACGAGCGCGGCATCATCCATCGCGACATCAAACCCGAGAACATCATGGTGAATGCGCGCGGTCAGGTGCGGATCATGGACTTTGGCTTGGCCAAGTCGCTTCAGTGGCAAACAAAGATCACACAGGAAGGCAGCACACCCGGAACCGCGGCCTACATGGCGCCCGAACAAGCGCGCGGCGAGACGGTGGATGCCCGCGCCGACTTGTGGTCGCTGGGTGTGGTCATTTACGAATCGCTGACCGGTGCGCTTCCCTTTGAGGGCTCGCACCCAGCCGCAGTGATGTACTCGGTTCTACACGAGCCCCATCGCTCGATGCGCGACCGAAAACCCATGGTGACCCCCGAAGTGGAATCACTGGTGGATCGTCTGCTGCGCAAAGACCCCGTGCAGCGCCCCTCCGGAGCCCAGGCAGTGGCGAACGAGCTGGCTCAAATCCGTCAGGCGATGACCTCGAGCACCCGCTCGCAACCCGGTGTCAAGGAAGCCGCTCTCCCGTCCTTGGCCGTGCTCCCCTTCTCCAACATGAGTAGCGATGCCGAAAACGAGTTCTTTGCCGATGGCCTGACCGAGGATCTCATTACCGCCTTTTCGAAGATGGAGAATTTGCGTGTTGTCGCCCGCACGTCCGCCTTTCAATTCAAGGGCAAGACCTCGGATATCCGTCGGGTCGGCGAACAATTGAGCGTGGGCACGGTCCTGGAAGGCAGCGTGCGTCGCGCCGGTAACCGGCTGCGCGTCACCGCGCAGCTCATCAATGTCGCCGATGGCTTTCATATCTGGTCGGAACGCTACGACCGCGAGATGGCCGACGTGTTCGAAATTCAAGACGACATCGCCCGGGCGATCGTTGATGCGCTGAAGGTGAAGCTCACGGGGGATCGCGGGTCGGCGCTGGTGGAATGCTGCACCACCAACATGGAGGCGTATCAGCTCATCCTGCAAGCGCGCTACTTCTGGAACAAGCGCACCGCTGACGGGCTTGCCAAGGCCGAATCACTCTACTTGCGCGCGATTGCACTCGATCCGAATTACGCCGACGCCCACGCCGGGCTGGCCATGAACTATTTCACGATGACGGATTACACGTCCCGGCCACCCACCGAACTCAACCAGAAAGCATCGGCCGCTGCCGAGGTGGCGCTACGCTTGGATCCGGACGCGGTGGAAGCACATTGCGCTATGGGTTTCTTGCACATGGACCGTTTCGAATGGGATAAAGCCGAACAGTCCTTGCGACGGGCCATCGAATTGAATCCAGGATTTGCAACGGCGCACCATTGGTATGCGCTCCTGCTCCTTGCGGTGAGACGTGAGGACGAGGCGGCCGCGGAACTGGAGAAGGCCAAGGCTCTGGATCCGCTCTCACCGGTCATTCGGGCCAATCTCGCCTCTGCCTACCGGACGCGCGGTGACATCAACCGGGCCAAGACCGAACTCGACACCGCCTTTGAGATGGATCCGAATTCGCCCCCGGTCCTCACCCATCTGTCGTTCTACCACGAGGAAATCGGCGACTTCAATGCGGCCGCCGAGGACATCAGGCGGGCGGCCGTTGTCAACCCGCAAGGCCGCATCTACATCAATATGGCGCGGTTCCTCTACCTGGCGGGACGCTTTGAGGATGTGGCGAAGGCATTGGATCACTGGACGGGACAAATCGAGCAAGTCACGATAACCGAATCGTTCGGCGAGGCCTTTCAGAAAGAAGGCGTCGATGGGATTCGTCGGAAATTCGTCGAGTTGTGCGGCGTGCCGTGGGATCATAATCACGCCTGGACTGATGCTATTGCCGCCCTCTGGGTGGCGCTCGGCGATTGGGACCGAGCCTTCCAGTGGCTGGATCGCGGCTGTGAAGTGTCGCCCCACGGAATTGTCTTCATGAGCTACGCTCGGCAGATTTGGGCACCCCTCCATAACGATCCGCGCTTCCAAGCCATCATGCGGAAAGCCCGGATTCCCAACGCTTGATCAAAGCTGCTTTCTCTGCTCTCATGATCGGCCAGACCATCGCCCACTATCGGATTCTCGAACGCCTCGGCGAAGGCGGCATGGGAGTCGTGTACAGGGCCGAGGACACGAAGCTTCAGCGCCCCGTCGCACTGAAATTCCTTCCTGAGAGCTTGCGGCACACGCCCGAGGCCCGCGAGCAATTGCTCCGCGAGGCGCGTGCCGCCTCACAACTTCGCCATCCACACATTCTTACCATCTACGCCATCGAAGAATCGCCGCAAGGCGACTTCCTGGTCATGGAGTTCGTCGAGGGTGGGACATTACGCTCGGTGTCGAAGCAAACGACGATTGATCAAGCGATCGCGTTCATGCTCCAAGCCTCCGAAGGGCTGGCCGCCGCCCACGATCGCGGGATCGTCCATCGCGATATCAAACCGGAAAACCTCCTGATCGATCAGAACGCCCAGGTCCGCATCGCGGATTTCGGTTTGGCACGGCAGCGACGCGATGACCGTGGCCAGTCGCAGTCATGGACGATGGCGGGCACGTTGCACTACATGTCGCCCGAACAAATCACCGGCGAGGCGCTCGATCATCGCACCGATATCTTCGCACTGGGCAGCGTCTTCTTCGAACTGTGCTCCGGCCGGCTTCCCTTCGAAGGGGATTACGACATGGCGGTGATGTACGCGATCCTGCAGAGCGCGCCGCCGCCACTCAGCGAATTCGATCCCTCGATACCGTCGCAGCTTGAGGATATCATCGCGCGCAGCTTGGCAAAGAATCCGGCGGATCGTTTTCCGGATTGCCACGCGCTTTCTGCCGCGCTGAGGGGGCTTCAGAACCGCTTGGCTGGACCGGCAAGAGATTCGAAGGAACGAAACGCCCTTCTCGTCGGTGAGTCCGCCGCCAAGGCGGGGAGCCTGCCATTGGTGAATCGGGTGCGCGAAATGGACGCGCTCCGCGCCGGAGTGGCTCTCGCGCTGGCCGGTCACGGTCGTACGTTCATCCTGACCGGCGAGGCCGGTATCGGCAAGACGCGTGTCGGCGAGGCCGCTGCCGCGTACGCTCGCGAAACGGGGATGGCCAATCTCTTCGGACGCTGCCTCCCCGACGGCGGTGGCTTGCCGTTTCATCCCTACACCTCGGCGATTCGGTCCGGACTCCCGCGCCTCGAAGAGGGCGTTGCCCGGCCACTGCGTGATCAAGCCGCGGCGCTCGGTATCAATCTCGAAACGCGGCTCCCGGTTCTGCGTGCGTTTCTCAACGCGTCAACGCCGGGGACGGTGGTCATGAACCAGGAGCAGATCTGGGATTCGCTACTGGTCCTCCTGCGCGTCCTGTCGGCCCAACGGCCGTTGGTCTTGTTCATCGAAGATCTGCATTGGAGCGACGCCGACACGGCTCGCATGTTCGCCTACGTCGCGCGCAACATCCGCGAATTGCCGATCCTGCACTTGGCCACTATGCGCCCGCCGGATTCCGGCGCCGCCGACGGGGCGCGTTCCGACTTGTCGGATCTCATCACGCAATTGCGAATCGAAGACTCAGTCGAAGTGGTCACACTCGAGCGATTGCCCGAAGCCGAATCGCGCAAGATGGTGACCTCGCTTTTCGAAAGCCATCCGCCCGACCCGAGCTGGGTCGATACCATTGTCGAAAAGACGGCCGGCAATCCACTCTTCATCAGCGAGCTATCGAAATACGTGGCCGGCCGATCGGCAACGGAAACGTCGGCAGGCCCTAGAGCCGATCGGCTGCCGTTCCAATCGACTCCGGAGAAAGTGCGCGATTTGGTCGCCCAACGCCTCAAGGGCCTCTCGGATAATGACCGTGAGATTCTCGAATTGGCCTCCTGTGAGAGCGATGATTTCGATTCCGAAACACTGACCGCTTGCCTGGGCATGGAGCGATTGAAACTGCTGCGCCAATTGCAGGGATTGGCCGCCAAGCAGCGCGTCATTCGCCACGAGGGTGGACGATACCGGTTCGATCATCCGTTGATCCGCGAGACTCTCTACGAGGGCGTGCTTCCCGAGTTGCGTTCCGAGTATCACCGGATGCTGGGCGCCTATCACATGGAGCGTCATGGCGCCGCCATCGAATACGCGTCACGGATCGCGCACCATTTGCTTGAGTCCGGCCAGTCACAAGACGCGATCGCCTATCTTCTGACCGCGGCCGAACGGGCCAAGGAACTCTGCGCCAACGAGGAGGCCCGACGGCAGTACGAGCGCTTGGACAGTGTCCTCGGTGACAACCCGGCCCTGGCCGAGCGTGACACTCAGATCCGCATCGCCCTCGGTTACGGCGACGTGCTCTTGGCGCAAGGTGCGACGCGCGAGGCATTAGTGCGCCTCGAGAGCGGCCTTGAGTTGGCGGTTGCCGCCGGACGGGATGATTGGCAAGTCGACTTGAGGCGTCGGACCGTGGCGGCGCACCGGATCCTGGGAGATCTGTCGCAGGCGGAAGAGGCGGCGAAATCCGCGCTGGCCGCCGCGCAGTCACTCCATGACGCGCAACGCGAAGTCGAGTGCCTCACCACCTTGGCGGGAATCTATGTCCCGCGCGCCGAGTACGAACAAACGTTGAGCATCGGCGCCCGTGCCATCGCAGCGGCCGTCAAACTGGGCGATGTTCGCAACGAGTCGATTGCGCTGAGCCTGATTGGCACGGCGCATGTCCACCGGGGCGAGTATCGGGCGGCGGTGACCGTACTGGAACAGGCGGTGGAACGTCAACGCGCCATCGGTGATCAGCGCGGACTGGCCCTGTCACTCAACTTCGCCGGACTGGCCTACCACCGCCTGGCGCGGTTTTCCCAGGCATTGAACTGCCACCAGGAATCTCTTCGCGTCAAGAAGGCCATCGCTGATGTGTCCACCATCCCGGGAAGTTTGAACGGTCTTGGCGACGTGCACCGCGACCTCTGGCAACTCGACGAGGCGATTCGCTTTCATTCCGAGTCTCTGGAGATGTCGCGCCATCACTTGAATCGCGGCGCCGAGTGCGACAATCTGCGCGACCTGGGCGCCGATCACCTCTTGCGCGACGACACGCAGGCGGCCGAGCCGTATTTGCACGAGGTGCTCGAACTCTCCCGTCGCTACGGGTATCCATGGTATGAGACGCGTGCGAGCATCACGTTGGGCGAATTGTACCTGCTGACCGATCAGGGCGATCTTGCCGACGAGTACTCACGTGATGGCCTTGAGCGTGCCGTCCGCGTTGGAGCAAAGGAACTCGCCATTGAGGCCCAATGGGTGCGTGCACGGGTCGTGGCGCACCGTGGCGATGCGACCGCTGGAATTCAGCTCTTACGGGAGGCGGTCCAGAGCGCCGCCGCCTCAGAGTTCGAGCAGCCCCTCTGGAATATGTACTCCGATCTGGCGGGTCTCTGCGAGGACTCGGGCTATCGGTCGGAGGCTCTAGGTTGGTACGCGAAGGCGCTCAGTCACCTGCAGACCACGGCCGCCACGATCGACGACCCAAACCTGCGCGCAGCTTATCTAGCCTCCCCGCGCGCGCAGGCGTTGCGGGAACGCGCTCCTCGGCGATGAAGTCCCCGGCCAAACCGGCCCGAAATGCTCCGGCAACCCCTTGCCCCACCCGCACGGCTGTCGTATTCTGGGGGTCAGTCTCCGGGTCTGAGACGGCTTTCCCATGATTGGCCAGACGATCAAGCACTACAAGATTCTCGAGCGCATTGGCGCCGGCGGGATGGGTGTGGTCTACAAGGCCGAGGACACACGCCTCGGGCGCATCGTTGCCCTGAAGTTCCTTCCGCCCTACGCTCTTGACTCGGAAGAAGATCGGATTCGTTTCACCAACGAGGCCCAATCGGCCGCCGCACTGGACCATCCGAACATTTGCACCATCCACGAGATCGGTGAGGCCGGCGAACATCAGTTCATCGTCATGGCCTATGTCGAGGGGCCAAGCCTCAAGGAGCGGCTGCGGGGCGACCCGATGTCCCCCGCCGAGGCCGTGGATATCGCCGCCCAAATTGCCGCTGGGCTGGCGCGCGCCCACGAGAAGAATATCATCCACCGCGACATCAAGCCGGCCAATATTCTCTTGTCGCACGATGGGCTGGTGAAGATCTGCGACTTCGGCCTAGCCAAATCGAGCATCTCCAAGAAAATCACTCGCACCGGCAGCACGATTGGCACGGCGGCCTACATGTCGCCGGAACAGGCCCGGTCCGAGCCGGTCGACGCCCGTACCGACGTCTGGTCCTTAGGCGTGATCCTCTATGAAATGCTGGCGGGCAAGCCGCCCTTCGTCGCCGACCATGAAGCGGTTGTCATCTACGCCATTCTCAACGACGAATGCCCTCCACTGGAGGAAAGGTGCACAGGATTACCGCCGCGCCTATACGAGATCGTGAAGCGCGCCTTGGCGCACAAGTCCAAGGACCGGTACGCTTCAATGAAGGAGTTTCGCGAAGACCTGCTCAAGGCCCAGGCGGATCTCAGGACCCAATCTCAGACAGTCCCCCATCCGGTCGTCGAGGAAGTCACGCGCCGCCATCAGGCCCTGCCCAAGGAAGAAAAACCCGCGAAAGCGCCGGCACCGTCCGAGCCGAAGAAAAGACCGATGGGAATGATCATCGGCGTGGCGGCCATCGTGGTGATCGCGGTCGTTGCCGCGTTCTTCCTGACGCGACACAAGCCTGCGGAAGTGGCCGTCGAGACCCCCGATACGACGGCGGCAGCGGGAGGTGCGGCCGTTGGCATTGCTCCCCCACAAGCGGCTGAAGACGTCGAGCACAAGACCGACATGACCGTCTCCGCCGAAAAGCAATTGCCGACGATTGCGGTCCTCTACATGGATAATCTCAGCCCGGACAAGACCGACGATTACTTTGCCGCCGGCATGACCGAGGACCTGATCAACACGCTCTCGAAACTCAAAGCGATCAGTGTGCGTTCGCGTTTTGAAGTCAAACCGCTGCAGGGTCAGACGCCGGCGATTCCCGACATGGGCAAACAACTCCATGCCGACTACATCCTCGAGGGCGGGGTGCAGAGAGAAAAGAAGCAGTTGCACGTCACCGCCAACTTGCATCGTGTGGCCGATCAGGAATTGTTGTGGACGATGAAATTTGATCGTCCCGCCGGCGATGTGTTCGCAGTCCAGGCGGAAGTTGCCGATTCCGTGGCGAAGGCCATGACCGTGACCGTCGCGCCGGAGGAGCAGAACGCGCTCAACGCCCCGCTGACAACCAATCCTGACGCGTACGATGCCTTCCTCCACGGTCGCTCGTCCTTCGAACGCCGTTCGCCGGATGACAATGAACTTGCCGAGAAGGCGTTCCGTCGCGCCCTCTCACTCGACAAGAATTTCAGCGCCGCCCAGATCGGATTGGCGCGGACTCTCTTGCAGAGCTTCAACTCGGGCTGGGACGACGATCCGAAATTGCTCACCGAGGCCGATGGCTTGATCGGACACGCATCACCCGCCGACACGGCCACCGCCGACTATTTTGCCGCGCGTGGCATGCTCTTGTTTTTGCGTGACGATACACAAGGCGCCATACGCATGGGGCGCCGGGCGGTGCAAGCCTCGCCTCTCGATCCCGAGGCACATTACACTTTGGGGTACGACTTGGCCGAAGCCGGGCAGGTTGATGAGGCAACTAAAGAACTCAAGCGCGCAATTGAGTTGAAGCCGGATCACGCGGAGGCGTACCGCGCTTTGGGGCGGATCGCGATGTACACGGGCAAGACCAAGGACGCAACAAAATACTTCTCATCGGCGTTGCAGTTGGCACCCAATGCCGACCAGATCTGCATCGCGGCCGGCGGCCTCCATGAAATCACCGGCGACTTCACCGGCGCCGATTCGCTCTACCAACGCGCCATCGCCCTGCGGCCAAAAACGTTCGAGAACAAGGGATGGGCCGGGCATTCCGCGCTCTTGCAACGCCGGCTCCCCGAAGCGACGGCGCTTCTCAAGGACGCCTGCGATAAGTGCACCGATTGGCAATTCTGCCTCTGGCTCGCGCAAGCCTATGCCCTGTCCGGGAAGAAGCAGCAAGCCGACAAGGCATTGAAAGACGCGTTGGCGGAGGCGGATAAACAGAAATCCCAGACACCGGATGATCCGGCGACGCTGTTCGGCCACCTCTACATTCGCACTCTCCTCGGCCAAGTGCCGGATCCGAACCCGGAATTTCAGGATTTGGCGAAGGTGACGACGAAGACCATCGATCCGACGGTGCGTTACTATTACACCGCGGCGATCTACGCCGCACTCGGACAGGCGGACGGAGCGATGGAGAGCCTCGGACGCTTGATCAAGCTGAACGTCTACGCGCCCTCGCGCATCGCCGCTGACCCAGCCTTCGACAAGATCAAAGACGACCCGCGATTCCAGAAACTGGCCGCTACCCCGAATACTTAGAATCGGTTCTTGTCCGGACTTCCTTGGTGGCACGGCCCTTTAGGACCGTGTTGAGGAAGCGATTCCATCACGGGTCTGAAGACCCGTGCCACCAGATCGAATTGGCTGGAGTCATCTATGACGGCGCCGCGCGGGCGCGCGACGCCGCCGAAGGTCCTGCCCACCGCGTCGCATACCTGGGGTGATGGACGTAATCGCTACAAACGGAATCGCAATCCGAACTGAATGTGCGCCGAAGTCACCGCGATCGCATCGTCCAGCTCGTGCTGGTGGCCGTCGATCACGCGCTGATCAAACTGCCCGGTCGTCAATCCGACTTCGCCGAACAGCGCGGTGCGCCGCCCGATGAAATGATCGACGCCGAGCGCGATGCCGACCGCCGGCCCGATGTAACCGTTGTGGTCGTCGTGCCGATCGCGAATCGCGTAGGGCGAATCCCCCTGGTCGAGATACATCCCACCCACCGCGATCTTTCCGTAGGGCTGGGTCATGTATCGATACCCGCTGTTCGGCGTGTACTTGATGCCCACCATCGCTGTGCCAAAGGTCACGTCGCCGAAATCGGTTTCATGGTCGGAGCCGGTGCCCTCGATGAACATCGAGACACCACGATCAAGCCCAACCCCCATCCCGAAGAAGAAAGACCCGTTCGACTCGCGTTCTTCGAGGTAGTCGAAGTTGTGGTCTTCGATTCGATATCCCTGCCCACCGAAACCGGCGTAGAGTTGAATCCCACGCTGGGTGTAATCCTTATGCGGGTCATCCAACTGACGGCGATGCACGCGCGCTTCGGCCGATGTGGCAACCAGTACGACAAGTGCCAAAGGTGCGATCCAGCGTATGGCCTTCATGATCGTTCTCCTTGCTGATCCAAACGGGTTAAAGAAGCCGTCGCCACTGGCGCGTTTTCGTGCGACCATTGCGCCTGTAAACGCATAAGAGCAACGGCCGTGCCGCGCCGACCAACTCATTGCGCCACAAGGAGAAGTATCAGACGGCCCGGGATCTACGTCTCGCCGCGCACGCTTACTGTGCGCGCCCCGAAACGCACCCTATGTCATTCTGAGCGCCCCTCGGCCAAGGGCCGAGGGGCAGCGAAGAATCTGCTTTGGCCTGTGATTGAGTATCAGCCGAACAGTGTGCGCAGATCTGTAGGGGCGGCCCCCTGTGGCCGCCCTTGCTCGGGTCTGGTGGCACGGGTCTTTAGACCCGTGTACGCGGTGAGGTCGGTACCACGGCCCTAAAGGGAGTGTTGAAGAAGATGGCCGACAAGACTGTCGGCGTACGGTCGCGAAGCGACCGAGGTTTTTCAACAACCCCTAAAGGGCCGTGCCACCCGGGGCTTGCGATCTTCAGAAGGAAGGGCAGACACGGGGGTCTGCCCCTGCCAAATCGACAGGCCGGGGTCCTACTGCCCCATCGGCTTCGGCCCAAATCCGTAGCCGACGCCGACCCAGACATCAAGCGAGTTGTTCTTCACCTTGATGTCCTGCGCCGAGGACAAGTTCGCGAAGTCGAAGTTGTAGCGCGCCGTGCCGCTGATGATGATCGGATGGAATTTCTGAATCTGCGCGCCAGCGGCGACCGATCCACCAACCAATGTCTTACTCCAGTCTTTGGGGATCGAGTTGCCGTAGGTGTCGGAGCTGATCTTGGTGAGGATATCAAGTCGCGGTCCGATTTGGATGTAGGGCTTCACGATCACCGCCGGCACCGAGAACTGGAACAGCACTGGAATGGAGACATAGCTCAGATCGGTCTTCTCCGCTGACTGGCTATCCGTGGCTTTGGTCTTCCAGCCGCGTTGCGAGTACTCGAAATCCGAATGCATCGAGAAATAGTTGCCAAATCCCCACTCGACCTCGGCGCCAAGGTTGACCCCAATGCGCCGTTCGAATTGGGAGTCGGCCTGGGAGTTGCGCCCGGAGGATGAGAACGACCCCTTGACGCCCAGTGTGCGCAAAATTCCCGCCTGCGCCATCGGGCTTACTGACAAAAGCAAGATCCCCGCACACACCACAATCATGGCCCTACGCATGCGACATTCCTCCTGCCTTTCCTGAACGACATGTCTGTTGCAGCTCTATGTTAGAAGTCGCCATCTCGTGACCAGAAAAAGCAGACCCCGCGTCCCAAACCGCCGCATGTGGCTGTAGAGACTCGGGGTGACAGCTTTTCTTACAGAATCACTGGTCGCTCTTAATACGTCGCCTTCTTGTTCAACTCGGTCTGGACGATGAACCAGATCGCCGGCGAGAACACGATCCATATCACGAAAAACAGCCACTTGTTGAACTTGTCCGAACTGACCTTCTCGTACAGCTCGCCGTACTTGTACACCGAATACAGGTTGGCGAACGGGATGAACAAAAGGAAGGTCCACAGCCCTGGGCTGGCCGCCGGGTCATTGGCCAGTCCCTTGCATTCGGTCGCCGTCTGGTAGTACCAGTAGATCGCATAAATGCCTAACGTGATGATCATCAGGAACACCTGCGCGACCATGTTGCGTTTCTTCACCTGCATGGGCCCAACCTCCGTGTGCTTTAGTAACCCAGTTCAAGACTTCGTCATTTCTTCTTATCAATCGCAAAACTCGTGAGTGAACGAATGATATCATCCTCAGCTTGAGTGGTGAACCCTTCGACACCAACTCGACCCACCCAAGAGGCGAATCGAGCTAACAAGTGTTCGATGTATGGGGACTTGATTGATTTAGCACCTCTGAACTTTGCGAACTGCTTAAGCTGCATCGAGTGGGAAGCCTGGAAGTCTACGACGCAGGCTGGAGAAACGTCAGATTGCGGGAGGAAATGGAAACGAGCTGCCGCATCGCGCTGGTGCCATCTCAGGTAATTCTGACGAAATTGCCTGTCAAACTGATTGTACTTCGACTGTGAAATCGGCATCTCCCCAATAACATGTTCAAGCTGGACATCTTGGAAAACGCCGATCTCAACCCAGTGTAGTAACACCTCATGCGCTGGAGCGGCCGGCAAGATTGTGACGTAGTCGACCTTATCGTTTGCGAAGTCGCACCGGGGGGTCACCACAACAGCATAGCTTGATTCACCGTCATGTGCTTCGAATGGAACGTCCGCATATACGGCCCCCTGCTGCAAACCAGAGAAGTCAGCCCAGAAATCCAATGCCTATCCGCCGAATTGTTGTTCAGATAGTGTTAGTGGAAGACCCTTGCTCTTCTTGTATTCGAGGATACGTATGAACAACTTGCGCGCTTCACGTCGATTCAGCTGAGCTGGCTCCGGGGTATATGGATCGAGCGCTGAACTGGATTCATTCTCCCGCGATATCCAGGCACATGTCGCTCGTTCTGCTCCAAGATATGCGCGATAGGCGGCAGGCATGTGTTGCAGTATTTCAAGATAGTGGGTCTGCTCAGATAACTCCTTATAAAGTGAATCGCTCCAAGCCGACGTAGATCGGCCCCACGGGACGGGCACCGCCATGTTAAGTGCGGCGTCGTGGATCTGGCCCAGAAGGCGCCGAATTAGAGTGTCTCCTGACACAGTCTCAGCCACAGACCGCTTCGGTGAATCAAAGGGTATTCGGTAATTTGTCTGATAGTGCTTAGCTTGCGTTTCTGGTAACCAATCAGTTAGTGTGGACATGTTCAACTCTCGCTTGCAATCGCGTTAACCGTATCGATGATCGAAGGAGCAAGTGTCTGGGTATCGGCCAGTTCGGCGACGAGAAGCTTAATGCCGTCCTCAGAGGGCAAGCCGCGATGGCAATTGATGCTCAATGCGCTACCGCCGCCATCAGTCGAAGGGTCGATCGTGATACGTACGATGAATGGCGCCAGCCGATACATTACTGTGAACCCCAGCCTCCAGTCCGGATCTTTTGTAAGCTTAGTAAGCAATTCACACCTGGAATAATTGACAGCCAGAAAGTTCTTGTAAGACTCAAGACTTCCCCATTCGATTTGTCCAACGAAATTTACGCCGTAAGCATTGACCGGCGTGAACTGAAGTATCGAATAGTACTTTGAGGCTATGAGATTTACGAAGGGTTTCTGACCGGGCTGAAGTTCCTGTTGAACTTGCAGTCTATTCTGATCCACCTGTATCGAGAAATTCTCATATGAAAGCTGAGAGAAGATGGGGGTCGCAAATGGTTGCGGAGTGCCCACTTCGCTGCTCACTATTCCTTGATCAACCAGAAACTTGTGAGACACGATTGACGGATTCTGGTTTCCCAGCACTACTACGTTCATGCCAGAGACTGTGATTACCACGCGCGTACCTCCAACTTGCGTTCGAACCCGCTAAGTATCTAATCTACACGTTACCAGCCCAGACGATGCACTTACTTCATCGACAAATGAGGGGCATATCGCCATCTTCATTAGGCGGCCTCTCTCGGGCGGCGCTAAGTCGTTGGCCAACAGCACATTGCCGGCATCCGCGCGAGCGCATGAGGCTCTTACTCAATCATGCCAAGCACGATCTGCGCCACGTCCAAAACGGGGGCTTCGTCCCCTTTGCCGAGATCGTTGGTGGCGTCGCGGATCATGACCTGGCAAAACGGGCAGCCGACCGCAATCCGCGCGGCGCCGGTGCCCAGAAGTTCTTCGGTTCGTTCACGATTGACGCGCTTGCCCTTCGTCTCCTCGGCAAATATCATCGCTCCGCCCGCGCCGCAACAGAACGATTTTTCTCTGGTCCGCTCCGGCTCCAATGGCCCGCCCAGAAGCGCGCGCGGATTGGAGATGTCCTCAGGCTTGCCGTAGCGCGAGAGATAGCACGGATCGTGATAAACGGTCGCTGCTTCGGTCTCCTGGTTTAGCTTGACCTTGCCCACCCCAACCAGCTCGCTGATCAGTTGCGTGTGGTGGATGATCTCGATACCGGAGTCGAGGCCGAGGTCTTTGTATTCGGAAATCGTACGGATGCAATGCGGGCAGGTGGCGACAATCTTCTTCGCTCCTGCTGCCTTGAGCATCTCAATGTTGGCGGTGGCCAACTGCTGAAAGAGGAATTCGTTGCCCGCCCGGCGCGCCGCATCGCCGGTGCATTGCTCGTCTTTGAGCACACCGTAGGAAACGCCTGCTGAATCGAGAATCTTCTTGAACGCCAGCGAGACCTTGCGATAGGTCAGATCGAATCGGGCCAGGCATCCCATCCAGTACAGCCACTCCTGCCCGTTGTATTCGGGGTAACCGTTGTCGCGGATGAACTCATGCGCCTGCGGCGTCGGGTACGCCCAGGGATTCTGCAGGCGCTCGAGGTTGCCGAAGAAGGTGTTGAAGGTGTGCGGGACATTCCCCTCGGCGACCTGCCCACGACGCGTCTCGAGAATCGGAACGACTTGATCGATGCCGACCGGGCACTGGAAGGTGCAGGCCCCGCAGGTGGTGCACTGCCAGAGAATCTCCTCATCGATGGTCGCGCCGACAATCGCCTGCTGGGGATCTTTCAGAAATCCATCGCGCAGATCGAGCATGAGCTTCTTCGGATCCAGAAGCTTGCCGGTGTTGCGCGCCGGGCAATGATCGTAGCAGCGTCCGCATTCGACGCAACTGAACGCTCCCAACGCCGTGTGCGCCGAGAAGTCGGCAAGCTTGGCGGCGCCAAACTCTTCCTTCTCGAAATCGAGCGGACGAATCCTCGCCAACTCGAAGTCCTTGAGGAAGGTCGTAACCGGCGATAAGACCAGGTGCAGATGCTTCGAACGCGGAATCAGCCAGAGAAACGTGAGGATCGACAGCGAGTGAATCCACCAGTTGATGCGATAGAGGATGGCCCACACGCTCATGACAAATGCCGCGTGCTCGGACTGATCAGTGCCCGCACTCGATTGCCACGCGTTCGCCAATTCCCTCAGGTGCTCCCTCTGGCTTAAATCCCAGAGGTAGGTCACCATCAGGATGACGATCAAGAGCCCGACGATTCCCGATTCGAATTTCACCGGTCCCAAAGCCGGCGGACGAACCGCGAAGCGTCGCACCAGGAGCGCGATAATCCCGATCAGCACCGCGACCGCGAAGACCGCGACCACGGTGGTGACCACCGAACGAAACGCACCATGCCCGAGAACTGAGAGCCCGTAGCCGCGCGCGAAATGATCGAGCGTCACCGGCACAAAGGCGAGAAAACCCCAGAAGACCAGCGCGTGCATGATCCCGGCAAACGGCCGCTGCGCGATCACCTTCCCTTGGAGCAGCACTTCCCAGATAAACCGCCCAATGCGTCGGGGGATTTGATCGATAACAAATCCCTTGGAGGTCTTCTGGATGATGCGCAGCCGCGTCAGTATCGGCGCGAAGAAACCGTACAGCCCGAGGGCGATCGCGATGGTGAGGAGTATGCGCTCGATCATAAGTTTGTCGCGGGCAGCGTTTCGAAGATCCCGCCCCGCAGGACCGTGCCCGATTCTGAAGTTGTTGTAGCGGCACGGCCTGTCGAAGATCCTGCGCAGCAGGGCCGTGCCTGATTCGGTCTCAGCAAAGAACAACAAAGATTGCCACGTCGGTCACGCTTCAAGCGTGACCTCCTCGCAATGACGAGCCATCAACAAGTCTCGTCATCGCGAGTCCCGTGCGCCTGAAGGGCGTAGGGACGCGGCGATCTCGCCTTGTCAGACATCAATCGATAATCCGGAATCCGATCCGCACCACCGCCCACCCTGTCATTGCGAGGTCCCTCCGCAGTCCGCCGAGGCGGACGAAGGAGGGGCCGTGGCAATCCTTTTTGCTTCCCATCAATCGATAATCCGGAACCCAATCCGCACCACTGCCTGGTACTCGCTGATTTTGCCGTCCTTCAGCCCGCCGCGGTGCTCCTTGACTTCGAACCACGCCAGCCCTTTGAGCGATCGGCCCGCTTCGGCAACCGCGTTTTGGACCGCGTCTTGGAAGCTCGAGGGGGAACACCCAACCACGTCGATGATCTTGTAGACTTTGTCCATGACTCCTCCTGGATGCCCGCTCAAACTACACGCCCCCGGCCCCATTCACAAGCGGCAACCGGCGGCGCAACGGTAAGATGCGTCTCCGCGTATGGGCGGGGTCTCCCCGACCCTGCAATTGCATGTCGAATCAGATGTACGGGTGCAGAGTAATCCTCTCCCGACGGCCGATGGTCCCGGAGCGTCGGCAGACGCGGAAGGAGGAGAGGTCCCTTCGTAGTCCCGTCAGGGACGGAGAAGGGGGAGAGGGGCTCTTGTCGTGCTCGTCGGTTGCGGACAAGGGGCTTTCAGCCCCTTGTATGCGGGTCTGATGGAACACCCCGCTTCGCGGGGGACCCGCCCCTACGCAAACAAAGCACGAACACGCCAAACCGGAGCGCGATCCTCCTCTATAGGAAGCCTATTGCATCCACCACTGGCGACGTTATCTTTGTGTTACACATCGCCCGGAAGCCCTCCCCTTCCGAGAGAGAGGAAAATCGCTATGCGAAACGAGTTCCGCGTTGTTGCGGTGCTTGGCGTCCTCTGTATCGGTGGGAGCACCGTCTCGTCTGCCACACCTCCACCCCCATCGCCCGGTCTTCCGGCGGGGACCACCACTTATGACATGCAGCACAACCAGTCGATGGGCCGTCAGGCCGCTCGCTTGGCAGGGACTGACTGCGTGCACTTCGAATGGACGGCCTGGGATCGACTTCCAACAAACGTGAACGACAACGACCGCTACGTGAATTACAATT
>Ga0326726_10002100_pt1 | contig 18453 bp, 13 predicted proteins | sample MHFenrmetagenome_2_FD_207603 | JGI IMG/M metagenome (GOLD analysis project Ga0326726, IMG submission 207603) | Lab enriched peat soil microbial communities from Michigan Hollow, Ithaca, NY, United States - MHF15MN | ecosystem: Environmental > Terrestrial > Soil > Wetlands > Peat | place: USA... | reverse complement strand
TCGTAAGCTTTTGCAACTTCCGGAAAATCTTTCTGGAATTTTTTGAATCGTTTTGGTAATTGTTTCATTGCTGTTCTTACTGGTTAATAAATTTAATTTTTACTTACTTAACAATAAATAATAAAAAGATGTCGATAGAAAATAATGAATTCGTTTATATCCTTTTTTATCACGTGAAAGTTTCCAGCAATAATTAGCAATCTCCTTGAACTTTGGGAACATAGAAATAATCTCCTCAAGATCTTTGGAGTATTCTGATTTCCTTTTTGCAACAAATTTTTGGAAATACTTTTTTACAATTGGTGCAAGTATGGCAAACCATAAAATAGTGATAACGATAGACCGAACAAGCATTATAACAACCGAGATTGCCATATTTTCTTCACGCTCAGGTGAAAGATAAGATAGAATCATCACTCCAAATGAAATGATAATAACAAAAATTCCTGTCGGCCTGAAAAACCAGCTTTTCTTTTTTCGCTTTTCTTTGCGGGGAATCACTTCGCTGGTTTTACTTTCAATTGATGGAGGAATATTGTTTTTGTAATAATTAATTCTTTGCGGAAGTGTTCCAGCATAAATTCCGATAAACAAACCTGCAGCTAAATGGAGTAGTACATAAACGGCAATTAATAAGTATCCGTAATTAATCCCCGGATGAACGATATTAAACAATTCCTTTGTTACCTGCTTAATAAAAATATCAATTGATTCCCAGATTGTGTTACCAAAAAGAATTGTGAGTATTACAATCTTTTGAATACCTGAAAAAAATAAAACAAGCAAACCAAGAACAAGTGCAGATATTTTGTAAAACTTTTTTGTTGAAAATAGCAAAAAACCTAAAACACCTTGCAATGGAACAGCCAGGTAAGCGGTAAGAGGGGAGTAGGGACTAACTACTGCTTTAATTAAAATTACAATTATAGTTGATTTAAGAATTTCTTTGTTGCTCTTAGCGAAAAGTGATATTAAGGAAATGAATAATACCGCAGCAGAGCTTATGAATAATCCTCTTAATGGAACCGTAAGAGCGTGTAAAATCCCTCCAAAAGTAGATTCACTGAAAGCCCAGATAGCAGTTATCTTTAAAATACCAAGCCGATTTTCGGTCTGTTGGCTTATTTTTGTATTTATCTCGAGTGTAGAATTCATTAACGTGAAAATTGTTTTTCGAAATATGAGAAAATGTTTAACCTGAAAAAAGTTATAATGATTTATTCCGGTAATATTGAAGCATGTTGTGGAATTTCTACCTTATTTGTTAAAGAGCGTGCGATCATAAACATCAGTTGAATTTTTTAATACTTATTTCAAGTCCAATTTGTGAAAAAAGAAGTATCCTTTTATACGAAATGATTATTAATCATATTAAGAGATGCCTATAACTAAAAAATATTATTAGAATATGAAGACTTTTAGGTTCTGTATGTCTTAAGATGAGAATCATTTGGCATTAAAATTATTCTTAAATCTTGTATTTGTTAGAATAAAAAAAATCGTTAAACTTGATTAACTCATTTGGGGATTGATGCTGCTTTAACTATTCATTTAATAGAGAAAACTAAATAGGAGACATATATGCGCAGCATTATAAAAACAACTTTATTTTTTCTTTTTCTTGCAAGTCCATTTTCGTTTGCACAAACTGATCAAACAGGTTACGGACTAAGTCCTAAATTTTTTGGTGGTTTAGTCTTTGGCTATAATGGAGGTTTTGGAGGTCAATTAAATTTTACTATGACCAGCTATCAAAGTGGGTTTCCATTAAGTTTAAGATTTGGATTAGGATATACCACAACTGATCCTGGTATACCAGCAGATGCCAGAAGGATTTTCATTAACGATGCAACAAACGGCACACCCGAGGAAAAGGGGTATATCTGGGATTTAAGACTTGATTTGATGGTTCCTATAAATGTTCTTTATAAATCTAATATTTATTTGGGTCCCAGATATTCTATGTTTACAGCAAATTTCGATTTTGTCGATGGAAATGAAAATTTTGATGTTACGTGCAACCAGTTTGGATTAGGTGGAGGAATTGAAACTCAATTTCTTCTCGTTCAGAATTTGTATTTGGTGATGAGTGGAGGTGCAGATTATTTTTTCCAAAGTACTCTGAAAGGGCATGATACAGCCTACAGTCCGGATGGTGATAATGTAAATCCGCATGAAGGTTATTCTTATGAAGATGCCAATAATGCTATAAATCAGCCTACCATTGAAGGTAGATTTATGATTGGAATAAACTACGGATTTTAGAGTGATAAACTAATTAATTATCTTTATTTAAAGCCTTCACAATGTTGAAGGCTTTTTTATGACTCAAAAGTCATATATTATTAGTAATGGATTTTATTTTAGCCTTCCCTTGTTTATATTTGTTCGCAATAGCATAATCAAAATCTCTCTAACCTATGCAAAAACAATATGATATAGCAATATTAGGCGGAGGCCCTGGAGGTTATACAGCTGCCATTCGTGCTGGTCAACTCGGTTTTAGTACTGTAGTAATAGATAAAACTAACCTTGGTGGAATCTGTCTAAATTGGGGTTGTATTCCAACCAAGTCCTTGCTAAAAAACGCGGAAATATTTGATCAGATTAAAAATCACAGTGCAGATTTTGGAATTAAAACAAACGGACTTGAATATGATTTTAAAAAAATTATTAAGAGAAGCCGTGATATTGCAGATCGAATATCAAAAAATGTAGAATTGCTTGTTAAAAAAAATAAGGTCGATCGTTTTAGAGGTTTTGGAAAACTAATCTCACAAAATAAAATAGAAGTTTATGATAATGAGAAGAAATCAATTGAAACTGTAAATGCAAAAAAAATTATAATAGCTACGGGTGCTCATCCAAAATTGATTTCTTCAATACCTGTTGATAAAAAAGATATTATTACAAGCACTGAAGCTATGAGTCTTGAAAATTTACCAAAAGATCTTATTGTAATTGGAGCAGGAGCAATTGGAGTTGAGTTCGCTTACTTTTATTCAACATTAGGAACAAAGGTTACTATAGTCGAACTGTTGAATCATCTTTTACCGATTGAGGACGAGGAAATTTCAATAGCATTAGAAAAGAGTTTTAAGAAAAAAGGAATAAATATTTTGACAGGTGCTGTAGTTGAAAAAGCAGAAGTTAAAGGCGGCAAAGTTGAAGTAACTGTAAATGTTAATAGTCAGAAAAACATATTAAGTGCTGAGAAAGTTCTAAGTTCAATAGGAGTGGTCGGAAATGTTGAAGGAATTGGGTTGGAAGAGCTTGGTGTTCAGGTAGAAAAAAATCATATAAGGGTGAACAAAGAAACTTATGAAACTAATATCCCTGGAATCTTTGCAATCGGTGATGTGATTGGTCCACCTTGGCTTGCGCATGTTGCGTCTGCAGAAGGAATTCATTGTATAGAAAGATTAAAGGGAATAATTCATCCTGCAATAAACTATGATAATATTCCAGGATGTACGTACTGCCAGCCGCAGGTTGCAAGTGTCGGATTGACAGAATCGAAAGCAAAAGAAAAAGGATATAAAATAAAAGTTGGAAAGTTTCCTTTTATGGCAAGCGGTAAAGCTTTCGCGATAGGTGAAAGAGAAGGGTTTGTAAAAATTATTTTCGATGCTAAGTATGGCGAAATTTTAGGTGGACATATTATTGGAAACGAAGCAACAGAAATGATTGCAGAAATCACTCTTGCCAGATCACTTGAAGCAACCGGAGAATCAATCATAAAAACTGTTCATGCTCATCCGACTTTATCCGAAGCAATAATGGAAGCTGCAGCTAATGCTTACGGAGAGGCTATTCATATTTGATGGAAAATGTATGATGGAAGATAGATGATGAATTCTAAAATACTTACATATAGTGATTTAGGTATTATTGATTACAAAGAAGCATGGGATTTCCAGAAAGAAATATTTTCTGAAAAGTTATTAGGTAATATTGATGATGTACTTTTGCTGCTCGAACATCCAAATACATATACATTAGGTAAAACTGCTGATAAACAAAACCTGAAAGGTTCGGAGGTTTACTTAAGAGAAAACCATATTTCTGTGTACGATATTGATCGCGGAGGAGATATAACTTATCACGGACCAGGTCAGATTGTTGGTTATCCAATAATTGATTTGAATAATTGGTATGCAGATGCTCATAAATATCTAAGAGCGCTCGAGGAAGTAATCATTAAAACTTGCACTGAATATAATTTGCAATGTGAAAGAAATCCGAATTACACTGGTGTCTGGGTAAATGATAAAAAAATTGCTGCTATTGGAATCAAAATAAGTCGTTGGATAACAATGCATGGTTTCGCTTTTAATGTAAATACAGATTTAAATCTTTTCGATGGAATTATACCTTGTGGAATTCGGGATAAAGCAGTAACGTCATTAAAATATGAGTTGAAGATGAACATTGACATAAGTAAAGTCAAGCAACAATTATTGAATAACTTTGCTGAAATTTTTGGGTATACCAACATTAAAGTTGAAAGAATGGAAAATTTAACTCAATCAAAACTTGTAAACATATAACCGGTAGGCATTGTAATGTCGAAAAGAAATCTAAATAAAATTTCTGATTCCGGTAAAGAATCCAAGACTAAAATAAAGTCGACAAATGGCATACAGCATAAAGATGTTCTTGATAAAAGTTTGATGGGTTTTGATAAAAAACAATTGCTTGAAATTTTAAGAATTATGGTTCGTTCACGAACTATTGATAACAAAGCCCTGCGTCTTCTAAAGCAAGGAAAGACATTTTTCCATATTGCAGCCGAAGGGCATGAAGCAGTACAAATGGCAATCGGATTGCAACTTGATCCAAAGAAGGATTGGTTATTTCCTTACTACCGTGATTTGGGTACAATCTTGATGGCCGGGGTAACTCCCGAAGAAGTTTTTCTGGGAACATTTGCTAAAGCTATTGATCCGGCGAGTGGTGGTAGGCAACTTCCTGTTCATTGGGGAATGATAAATGCTCAACTTCCATCCCAGTCAAGCCCGACTGGTACACAGTTTCTTCAGGCAGTTGGAACGGCGCTGGCCTCTAAAAGGAGAGGAATAAAAAATGTTTCTTATGTAAGTAGTGGAGAGGGAACAACCAGCCAGGGTGAATTTCATGAGGCTGTAAACTGGGCAAGCAGAGAAAAACTTCCCGTTCTGTTTGTAATCCAAAATAACCGCTATGCAATTTCAGTACCTGTTGAACATCAGACAGCAGGTAAGGACGGCTCTGTTGCTGAGATGATGTCTGGTTTTTACACACTATTAAGATTAAGGATTGACGGAACAGACTTCTTTGAATCGTATCAAAAAATAAAAGAAGCAATTGATTATATAAAAAGTGGGAAGGGTCCGGCATTAATTGAAGCTAACGTTGTAAGACTTCAATCGCATTCTTCTTCAGATGATCAAAGAAAATACCGATCTGCACAAGAGCTTGAAGAAGATAAACAAAGTGATCCTATTGAAAAATTTTTCAAGGCTTTGAAAGAGAAAGATATAATCAGTGATGAAGAATTCAAAAAAATACAAAAAGAAATCAGTGATGAAATTGATCAGGCAGCAGACAGAGCTTTAAAAGCTACTGATCCCGAACCAAAAGATGCTGAAAGATATTTATTGGACGAGAGTGGATTAAAAGAATCTTTAGATTATGAAAGAAACAAACAATCTGGTGAAAAGGTCGTAATGGTAGATTCTATTAACCATGCTCTTCATGAAGAGATGAAAAGAAACTCAAATATGTATATTTTCGGTGAGGATATTGCGGATAAGAAAGGTGGAGTTTTTACAGCTACCAAAGGATTATCGACAACTTTTGGTGACGACAGAGTATTTAACTCACCTCTTGCAGAAGCAAGTATTTTAGGAGTAGCAAACGGGATGGCATTAGCGGGATTAAAACCAGTTGTTGAAATTCAATTTGGGGATTATATCTGGCCATCATTTATGCAAACGAAAAATGAAACTGCAGCAATGAGGTACCGTTCAAATAACGCTTGGTCTACACCTGTAGTAATTCGCGTTGCAGTTGGAGGTTATATTCACGGTGGACTTTGTCATAGCCAGAACATTGAATCAATTTATTCACACGTTCCCGGAATTTATATCGCTTATCCGAGTAATGCTGCTGATGCAAAAGGATTGCTAAAAACAGCTTGCCGTATTAATGATCCTGTACTTTTCTGTGAGCATAAAGGTCTTTATCGGCAAAGTTTTTCCACTAGCCCTGAACCTGATGATGAGTATTTAGTTCCTTTTGGTAAAGCAAATATAGTTAAAGAAGGTAATGATCTAACAGTGATATCATACGGACTATCGATGTGGGATTCATTCTTTGCTGCAAAAAAGTTAGAAGAAGAGTTCGGTTACTCGGTTGAAGTAATAGATATAAGAACAATTATTCCTCTTGATGAAGAAACTATTTTCAGATCTGTTAAGAAAACAAATAAAGTAATTGTAATTCACGAAGATACTTTAACATGCGGATTTGGTGCTGAAATAGCTGCGAGAATTTCTGATAACTGCTTCCAGTATCTTGATGGTCCGGTGAAAAGAATAGCTGCCAAAGATGTGCATATTCCATATTCACCGATTTTAGAGAATGCAGTATTGCCTTCGAGGCAGCAGATATATAACGGTATTAAAGAATTAATTGAATTTTAGGTTGGGAGGTTTCCAAACTTATGGACATAATCATGCCCAAAATGGGTGAAAGCGTAAATGAAGGTACGATTATTAAATGGCATAAAAAAGTTGGTGACATTATTAAACAGGATGAAATAATTTTTGAAATTAGTACTGATAAAGTTGATGCCGAAATTCCATCTCCGGCTGAAGGAGTGTTGAAAGAAATCAAATTCAGAGAAGGCGATACTGTAGAAGTTGGAACTGTTATTGCGATTATCAATGGCAATGGTGGAGTTGAGAGTGTTGATAAAGTTGAATTAAATGCTGGAGAAAAAAAATCTGTTGAAATACACTTTACCGAGCCAGAGGTTTCTGATTCGGTGACTGATTCAGGAGAAGTTGTAAATATAGAAATGCCAAAGATGGGTGAGTCTGTGATGGAGGGTACCATTATTAAATGGTACAAGAAAGTCGGCGATAAGGTTAATAAAGATGAAACGATTTTTGAAATCAGTACAGATAAGGTTGATACTGAAATACCATCGCCGATTGATGGTACACTTTCACAAATTCTTATAAGCGAACAGGAAACGGTTGCTGTCGGTACGCTTGTTGCCAAAATCACTACAGGAACAGGTGTGAGTATAGAATCAAAAAAAGAGAAAGTAACTGAAAAGAAAACTGATCAACCGCAGCCAGTTGCGATGCACGATAATTTCAAAAGGGCTGAGATAGCTGATCGAGAAAAAATTAAAGTTGAAAGCACTCGATTCTATTCTCCGTTGGTACTAAACATAGCCCAAAAGGAAAATGTTGGCTTTGAAGAACTTAGCCAGATAAATGGTACAGGACTGCAAAGAAGGGTAACGAAGAATGATTTATTAAACTACATTGAAAATAGAAAAACACGAATACCAACTGCTTCACCAAAGATAGAAGATAAGAAAGAAAAGATTTTTGCTGCTCCTTCACCATCTTTTATTCCATCTGATATGAGAACTTATTCAAATGCCGTAGGAATTGAAAGAATCCCGATGGATAATATAAGGCAGAAGATTATGGATCACATGGTCGCAAGTCGTGATACATCTGTCCACGTGACCGAAATGATCGAAGTTGATATGACACGAGTCCATAATTTTATTCAGGAAAAGAAGGCGGAGCTGCTACAGAGAGATGGTGTTAAGCTTACGTATATGGCTTTTATTGCACAGGCTTGTGTAAAGGCGATTAAAAATTATCCACTTATCAATTCCATGATTGATGGAAATACAATTCTGCAAAAATCATTTATCAATCTTGGAATAGCTGTTGCTATAGAGCCTAACGGGTTAATTGTTCCTAATATCAAAGGTGCAGAACAGTTGAATCTGATTGGTTTGGGAAAAGCCATAAATGATTTAGCCTACAGATCAAGAAATAAAAAATTGACTCCGGATGATATTTCAGGTGGAACATTTTCAATAACAAACTATGGCGTTTTTGGAACCGTTTTTGGAACGCCAATAATTAATCAGCCAGAGGTGGCAATTTTAGGAGTCGGCGCTGTTATTAAAAAACCTGTTGTTATAAATCTTGATGGCTCTGACGCAGTGGCGATACGGCATATGATAGCATTAACATTATCGCATGACCACAGGTTGATCGACGGAATGCTTGGGGGCTTATTCCTAAAGCATTTAAAAGATTCGTTAGAAAATTTTGATCCGACAGCTATATGACAAAAGTCATTGCAAGTTCAATTTATTGAACGAAGCAATCACAGACTTACATAAATAGATCACTTCTCCTGACTAAAGTCGGGATCGTAATGACATAAAAAATAAATTATGATTAACCAGCATCAAAAAGCTTTTAAAGAACAGGCAGAGAAAATTAAAATTCCGTTAGGAAAACGTCCTGATTGGTTAAAAGTAAAACTACCAACAGGCGATAATTACTCGGATGTTCGAAACCTAATGCGAGAGAAAAAATTAAACACTGTTTGCGAAGAAGCTAAATGTCCAAACATTGCTGAATGCTGGAATCATCGTACTGCAACTTTTATGATTTTAGGCGATATCTGTACACGAAGCTGCGGGTTTTGCAATGTTAAAGTTGGGTTACCGACTGAATTAGATATAGAAGAACCTAGACGAGTTGTCGATGCAATTAAACAACTTCAACTGAGACATGCAGTAATCACGTCAGTAAACAGAGATGAGCTTGAAGATGGTGGTGCATCAATTTTCAAAGAGTGTGTGAGATTATTAAGAGAAGAAAAACCTGATTGCACTGTTGAAATTCTTATCCCTGATTTTAAAGGCGAAGTAAAAGCATTTGAAATTATTATGAAATATCCTCCAGATATTCTTAACCACAATTTAGAAACGGTTAAAAGATTGTATCACGCAGTTCGTCCCCAAGCAAAATATGAAAGAAGTTTGGATCTAATTAATTGGTTCAAGAAGAGAGAGCTGAAAACCAAAAGCGGAATTATGGTTGGAATAGGGGAGACTACTGATGAAGTTTTAGAACTTATGAAAGAATTATTTTCGCACGGATGCGAAATTATGACTATTGGTCAATATCTACAGCCAACAAAACTGCATCTGCCAGTTGATCGATTTGTCACTCCTGAAGAATTCCAGATTTACAAAGAAGAGGGAATAAAGATAGGATTCAAAGTTGTTGAGTCATCACCGTTAGTTCGAAGTTCCTACCATGCAGACCAGCACGCCCGCACTTAAGATTAAGTGTCAATTTAGTTTTAACTAATCTAAATTTCCTTCATCTGTTTTTGGTATAGATAGGTTAAATATATCATACCAATTTTTTTACCCTCAGCAAATCTTAATCTTATTTTAATAAAATCTTAATAATTGAATTTTATAATTGCACAGGAATAATTGAAAAAAAATATAATGAATAATCACACTTATAGTTTAGTTGAATCCAGCAAAATTAATGAAATGCGTGAAAACCTCGATTCATTCTATGACGAATTAACTTCACAGAAAGTCCAATAGAGTACTAAATAGAAATAAACTTTAAAAAAGGAGATACTATAATGCGTACAGCACAAGAAACTTATAACTTCACAAGTTTTCAGTCTATACCAAACATAGCAAGGGATCTTATGAGTAAAAATTATTTGTTACGAAAAAAAGCGAGAGAGGAATTGATTGAAATTGGTAGACCGAGTCTGGATGTCCTTATTGAATTAGCTAACAGTAAAGATGAGACCGTCAGGTGGGAAGCTTTAATAACCATTATTCAGATAAGCAGCGAGGATACTTTGGATATTTTAATGAGAGCACTTGAGGACGAAGAGTTTAGCATCAGATGGTTAGCTGCAGAAGGAATAGCTAACCTGGGTAAATATGCTATTGTGCCGATGCTTCAACAATTAAAGGATAAACCTGATTCTGCTTTTCTCCGCAGAGGTACTCATCACGTATTAAGAGAATTAAGAAAGAAAGGAATATTTAAAGACAATTATGCTTTAGTTGAAACGCTTGCCAATGAATTTGATCATTCTAATATTGTTTTGAAATTACAGCAGACAATTAATTCTATCAGACTAACTTAAGTTAAATTGAACCTGTTCATATTTCAAATTAAAGATGATCTATTACTTTAAAGAAATATTTTCTAATATGAATTTAAGGAGAGGTAAAAATGGATTTTATAAACGTAAATACTCATACTAATCAGGATTCAACTCCCTTTAATGTAATAGGTGTTGAAAAAGCGGATCTTGGTGAAATAGATGCAGCGATAAGATATTTTACTGAGGCAATCGCTGTTAATCCTGACGATCCAAGAGCATATTTTAACAGAGCTACGCTCAGAGTAAAAACTGGAGATATTCAAGGAGCGAGATCTGATTTTATATTCGCAAAGAAATTATCCGGATAGTATTATTAATTTAATACTATCTTATAACAGTATACAATAATCTGACAAACCAAAATATATTTTATTTTTTCGAATTGACTTATATATAATCAATCGGGATATTTAGAAAGACTTATTTAGTCTTTCTTTTAAATATAAAATCCCGGGTGATTATATGCGTCATATCTACACAATTTTAGTATTTCTTTTTTCCACTTTACTTCCGGCACAGTCTCAGTTTCAACAGATTATTAATTACATTAACTCACTAGGGGATCCCACAGCTAAACAAGCCGCTGTCGATAGTTTTATGACTTATGCCAGAACAGTAGGTGTTCCTTTCATAGAAGATTCAACTGCAAACTTCATTTATTTGGGGTATCAAAATTCAGTAAGTGTGCCTGGTGATTTTAATGAGTGGAATATAACCGCCTGGCCAATGACACATCTCAGTCAGACAAATTTTTGGTACAGATCAGAGAACTTTGAGTTGGATGCGCGGCTTGATTATAAATTTGTTCTAAACGGAAGTACGTGGATACTTGATCCGGAAAACCCGCATACTTGTCAGGGAGGATTTGGACCAAACTCTGAGCTATCAATGCCTTTATATGCGCAGCCATGGGAAATAAACTATAACCCTAATATTGTTCATGGAACCGTCGTTCCAAAAGTTTTATACAGTACAAATGTTGGTACGAATTATCACCTGAACATTTATTTGCCTCCTGGGTATGATTCATTGGCTGTAACCACATATCCAACAGTTTATTTTCAGGATGGATCGGAATATATAAGTCTTGGTAAGGCAGTAAATGTTATCGATAATCTTCTTAACAGTTCAAAAATTCAACCAGTCATTGCTGTCTTCGTAACACCAAACAACAGAAATGAAGAATATGCCGGCTCAATAAGAAATCAATACAGACTATTTTTTGTAAATGAGCTTGTTCCTTATATAGATGCAAATTATAAAACTGAGACCGATCCAAAAAAAAGATTGGTTCTCGGTGATTCGTATGGCGGTAATATTTCTGCATTAATCAGCTATAATCATCCTGACGTATTTGGTCTTTGCGGTCTTCACTCTGCAGCTTTCCAGCCAAATAATTATGAAGCCTATTATCTTATAATAAACGGACCAGTTGAAGATATTAAATGGAATTCCATCTGGGGAACTTATGAAAGTTTGTTTATTAACCTGCGATCATTCAGAGACTATCTCATTAGTGCAAATTATGAAATTGACTGGCTTGAAAGACCGGAAGGACATAGTTGGGGATTGTGGCGTGCATCAATTGATAGAATACTCGAATATTTCTTTCCTGATAATTCGAGTGGTATTATGGCTGAAAATGATTTTATACACGATAATTTTACTTTGAATCAGAATTATCCAAATCCTTTCAATCCGATTACGAAAATCAGTTGGCAGTCTTCAGAAAACGGTTGGCAGACATTAAAAGTTTACGATATTCTTGGAAATGAAATTGCAACTCTTGTTAATGAATATCTGGCGCCGGGTAAATATGAAGTTAGTTTAGACGCATCTTCTTTTGTATGTGTGTTGCCGAGCGGAATATACTTCTACCAGCTTAAAGTAGGAGATTTTATTCAAACAAAGAAAATGACTCTGCTTAAATAAATTTCAATTATATAAGCTAATTTTTAGTCATTTAATCTCTTAACATTTCCTTTATTTGTCTAAATATTTTTTATTAGTATTTTTCCATCAATTATAAATAACTATTCGGGCATTATTAAATAGATTTTTTTTACTCTCTTCTCAAATGAAAAACTTGGTTCGATTCATTCTGCTGTCTCTACTACTATGTGCTTTCCAATTGAATCCGGGTGATGATGAGCAACACTTTCCCAAAATCCTAGACGATGATAACAGTAAATACACTAATGTAGGCAATATTGGTATTACTGTTACAAATTTTGGAACTTACGGAAATGGTTTTGTAAATGGAATTTGGCCGGAACAGCCAAGCTGTGAGTATCCGCTCGGCAGTGGAATAGAACATATTTTTGATGGCGGTCTTTACGTTGGTGGTTTTATACGTGGGGTCGGCGGTCCCTTTGTTACAACAGGTGCAGTTGATATAGCTTCTATTTCGAGAGGAACAGGATTTGAGTTTACAAATGCACTTGGAAGTTTTATAAAAGAAAGGTCTTCTTTATTCGATTCAAGATTTTTCAGCCCTTCAGCAATTTCTCACCAGGATTTTTTAATGGATTTTACTGATACTAATGTAGTTTACTTAAATGGTGATCCTATCACTGATCACGACCCACTTGGCATAGCTGTTCATCAGGAGACGTACGCCTGGAATTTCTCTTTTGCAAATTTCTTCGTCATATTCAATTATTGGATTAAAAATGTAAGCAACAAAAACATTGATAGTGTTTTTGTTGGCTTATGGACTGACACGGTTGTCCGGAATACTTTAATAACTCCACCTGGTGGCACCGCATTTTTTAATAAAGGGGGAAATGGTTATAACGACTCACTTCAGATTGCCTACGAGTTCGATGCTGCTGGTGATATTGGTTTTACAGATAGTTATATTGGAATTATCTTTCTCGGTTCTGATCCAATTCTTCCTCAAAGTTATATTTATCAGGGTGAATCACTTCCTACTACTAATTTCATAAGCTGGCAGTATAAAAATACTTCAGATCCTAATTTCTTTGCACCTCAGGATGATATTCAACGTTACAAAAAAATGCAGGGATTTTTTGGCGGCAGTAACAGATGGAAAAATGGAATCAATCCTGAAAGCATTAAAACTCCCTCGAACAGATCTATGCTAATTTCAAAGGGATATTTTAATACCATCGCACCTGGCGATTCAATCAATGTAGTATTTGCTATTGTGTGTGCAAAGAAATATGGTAATGAGCCAACACCACTTGATACTGAAGAGCAAAAAACAAATCTTTACGCAAATGCTGATTGGGCTTTGCGTGCTTATTATGGAGAGGATAGAAATAGAAACGGAGTTTTAGATCCGGGTGAAGATCTTGATGGCAATGGAAAAATTACGAGATATATTCTGCCTGCTCCACCCATTGTTCCAAAAGTAAAAGTCGTTCCGGGAGATCGGGAAGTTGCAATTTACTGGGATAAAAGAGCAGAGTATTCAATAGACCCAATATCAGGTAAAAAGGATTTTGAAGGATATAAACTTTATAGAACAGAAGCAGGATTTGATCTTACAGAAAATCAGGATATTTTAAAATCGATGGTAGTATTGGCTTCATTCGATAGTGCTGCTAACGGAGTTTCGTTCGATACAGGTTTTGATTTTGTTGAACTTCTTGAACCAGTAACTTTTTCTGGAGATACTGTTCAATATTATTATAAATTTGAGTTATCCAATCTTCTAAATGGATGGCAGTACCTTTTTGCGGTTAGTTCATTTGACAAAGGTGACCCTGCAAATAATCTTGGTATTCTTGAATCAAGCCCGCTGGCAAACTTCGAAAGAATTATACCGGGGACTCCAGCAACCGAAGATCCAAATGTTGAAATTGGTGTATATCCAAATCCTTATTATGGAAATGCAATCTGGGATGGTAGTTCAGAAAGATTGAGAAAAATTTATTTCTTTAATTTACCTACTGATTGTGACATTACTATTTTTACATTGGCGGGTGACATCGTAAAGCAAATTCATCATACACAGGAAAGTAACGGCTCGGATATAAGATGGTTTGAAACTTATGCATCGGATGGTAAGCAAAAATTTGCCGGAGGTGAACATGCTTGGGATCTTTTAACCGATAATGACCAGGCAATTGCAACAGGTTTATACCTTTTCACAGTTGAAAATAAACGTAACGGCGAAATTAAAAGAGGGAAATTTTTAGTAATTAAATAATTTAAACGGAGGATAGTAATATGAAAAAATTATTCCTAATTATTTTCAGTCTGTTATTGAGCATAAATGTTTTTGCTCAATATCCTGAAGTAACTATAAAGGATATTCAGTATCAACCAGACATACTTATTACTGGCGATCAGCCTTCACCTTTGAATGGTGATACAGTTACAATAAAGTGTGGTGTTGTTATGGTTGCGCCCTATAGAGATGCGAATCCTGATAGTGGAACTACACTAATTGCTGGTGCACCTGCGCTAATTTTGCAAGATACTAGTGAAACAGATTGGGGTGGGATGCTAGTAAGATATCCAAACGTACCTGCTGGAAATCCATTTGCTATACTTGATACAGGTACTGTCATTAAATGTACGGGAGTTGTTGTAGAGTATTTTAAAACTACAGAATTTGATTTGATCAGTTTTGAGGCTTCTGATGTCCTAGGATTTATGCAAAGACCTCAACCAGTGACCGTGACTTTAGAATCACTTGCGGATTCTGCGGGCAGGCAAGGTAAACTTTTAGCAGAAAGGTGGGAATCTGTTTTTATTGAAGTGGATACTGTTACTGCAACAACAGGGGGTGTTGGTACGGGTTCATATGAAGTATTTGATGAATATAATACGCAGGTAATAGTAGGAAACCAATCTTCTTATTATAGAAATGCTGTAGTTCCAACTCCCGGAACAGTTCTAAAACATGTTACAGGATATATTCAAAACAGGGATAATATTCCAAATACTACATACGCAAACCTTATAAATCCTACATATCCTGGTGATGTTGAAGTTCTTCTTTTTGCTCCAAACGTTTCTAATTTAACTCGTGATCCGGTGTTGGTAGATTATGGCGATGATGTAACAGTTACTGCAAGCATAGTTGATCAGGATGGATCGGTGGACACTGCAAAATTATTTTATAGAGTAGATAGAGGAAGTAATAATGCATTAACGATGACAAATATTGGAGGTAATACCTGGAGCGCAATTGTTCCTGCTCAGAATGATTCCTCACTTATTGACTTTTTTATATATGCAGTAGATAATGACAACAACAAAACAATGTATCCTGCAGATACAAGTCGCAACAGGTTTTTCTATTTAGTACTCAACAGACCTTTAACCATTCAAGATGTTCAATATAGTCCGCTCGGAAGCGGATACAGCGGTTATAATGGATATACAGTTACAGTAAGTGGTGTAGTTACGGCAGATACATCAGATATTGAAGGAAATGAAACAGGTACACAATCTTTCCCTCAAGTTTATATTCAGAATGGACAAGGACCTTGGAGTGCAATACACATTTATGGAACTGAAACTAATGACAGACACAGAGGTGATTTAGTTACAGTAACAGGTCCTGTATATGAGAATTATGGTGTGACACAGATTGGAAATAATACTACGGGAGCAACAGTAGTTGTTAATGCAACTGGTCAGCAGCTCCCTGAACCGAAAGTATTATCGACAGCAGAGATAGATCTTATTGGTGATGGAGGTGTGCAAGCAGAACAATGGGAAGGTGTACTGGTAGAATACCAAAATGTTACTGTAACTGATGAAAATGCTGATGGTGATCCCGGACCAGATGAAGGAACCGGAGGTAATAGGAATTATGGTGATATACTTGTTGCTGATGCAAGCAATTCTAACACCAGAGTTGATTTACAAGACGGTACTCATACATATCACAATTATTGGTTTCCTGGTATGGATACGATTCCAATTTATGTAAAACAGGGTTATACATTTGAGTCTATTACCGGAATACTGTGGTTTTCTTTTAGCAGATATAAATTAATTCCAAGAAAAAATGATGACTTTAGTGGATTGTCCGCAGTAGAAAATAGCAACGAACTGCCTGTTAAATATGATCTTTCACAGAACTATCCTAATCCATTTAATCCATCAACCAGAATAAATTACTCAATTCCTGTTGAAGGAAATGTAATGTTAAAAATTTATGATATTCTTGGCAGAGAAGTTCGTACACTCATTAATAATGAGCTTAAATCTGCAGGGCAATACACTATTAACTTTGATGCAAGCAATCTTCCATCCGGAATTTATTTTTACAGACTGCAAGCTGGTGATTTTGTTCTGGTAAAGAAGATGATTCTGCTTAAGTAATTTAAATTATTGATATGCCAGTTCAACGAATAGGACTGGCATATTTTACTTTTTGAAGAACTAAATGAAAAATTATTTACTGTTATTCTTTTTTATATTTTCTATTCTTGTGCTGTTCTCCTGTAAGGAAGAAATCGTAAATAATCCTCAAAAGAATCAGCCTCCGGATACAGGATTATTTTTATATCCTGATTCAACAATCGGCCGGCAGCCAAGCAAGTTGCATGTGCATTGGTGGGGAGACGATCCGGATGGAGTTATACGCGGTTATTATTTTAAGTGGGTAGGAATCGATTCATTGTGGAAATTTACTGCATCAAACGATAGCATTTTCGCTCTGCCAATTGGTTCTGCTGATACTACTTATGATTTCCGTGTCTCAGCAGCTGATGCAGAGGGAAATGGCATTTATGATAATGATATTTTTCAGAACGGAATCGAGTATGGTCCAGAACCATTTATTGATTTAAATAATAATGGTATTCATGACACTAATGAACCATTTTATGATATTGGTTTAATCGATCCTACACCTGCTAGTTTGCCTTTCCCAATTAAAAATACTCCTCCGGTTTTAGAATGGGACGAATTAACAGTTTTACCTGACACATCTTTCCCTGTAATGACTTTCAAATGGATTGCAGATGATCTGGATGGTGTTGAATCAATCCAAAATATAAATATATCACTTAATGATACTAATAGCTTTGTCTCACTCGATGGATCAATCCGTCTAATCACAATAAGGGTAAAAGATCCTCAGGCATCCGTACCTGAAATGGAAATCTTAATTAACGGATCGGATCAAAATATTTATCCCGAACTTCTTTCTGGTCTTCAACTTGATTCAAATAATAAAATATACATTCAAGCTGTTGATTTGTCAGGAGCTGCATCTAACCGAATTGTTTTACCCGATACTAGTGGTTTCTGGTATGTAAAGAAACCAAAAGGGCAAGTTCTTATTTTTGATGACTTTTCGGGAAGTTCGTCAGACCAGCAGGTAAAAACTTTTTATAGGAGTGTCTTTAATACAATCGGGGGTGGATCTCTTACTGGAAAATTTGATGAATATGATCTTGCAGAACAACCATTGCCATTTGAGAACGTTACTTTATATGAAACTATGAGGTTATTTAAATATACTTTTTATTATGCTGTATCGAATCCGCGGCTTGATCTCCTTAATCTCGTGACAAACAAATACTTGCAACAGGGAGGAAAGATTGCTTTCTCAATGACGTTTCAAGATTCGAGTTCTGCTTTTAGTTTTGACCTATCCACTTTACAGGGTTTCCTTCCTATTGATGATGTTAGTACAACTCTCTCTTTTTTATTAACAGGTGCTGATGTTTTACCAGTTCAGGCGAATTATCCGCCTCTTAAAACTACATCAACCATTGCATATGTGAGAACTTATGTGCCAAATAATGTTGTCTCAACTGAAATTTATAATATATCAAGTTCGCAGATTAATGGTAACATAAGTTTAATGACAAATGAGAAGAATGAATTTTTTATAGGATTACCACTTCATCTTTGTAATGGTGGTGCAGCAAATGTAAATAATCTTCTCGAAAAAGTTTTCTTTGATGAATTTGGTTTGATTCCATGAAGATTGTTACAATTATTTTATCCGTAATTCTATTTTCGTCTATACTGTTCTCACAGCAGTCAGGCAATCTTCAAGGCAAAGTTACTGATGCAAAATCTGGTGAAGCACTGCCGGGTGTTAATATTATTCTTAGGGGGACATATTACGGTTCAGCAACGGATATAAATGGTAACTTCAAAATTTCCAACATATCGGTTGGAACTTATAATGTGGATGTCTCACTTATTGGTTATAAAACATTTCAATTTACAGGAATAAAGATTGAACCTGGTAAATCTACTCAACTG
>Ga0326726_10002099_pt1 | contig 18473 bp, 16 predicted proteins | sample MHFenrmetagenome_2_FD_207603 | JGI IMG/M metagenome (GOLD analysis project Ga0326726, IMG submission 207603) | Lab enriched peat soil microbial communities from Michigan Hollow, Ithaca, NY, United States - MHF15MN | ecosystem: Environmental > Terrestrial > Soil > Wetlands > Peat | place: USA... | reverse complement strand
CGATGAACGGGGGCATCTGTCTGGCGGTGGAGGTCGACCCCGCGCGCGTGCAGCGCCGTCTCGAGACGCGCTACCTCGACAAGGCGACGGCGTCGCTGGAGGAAGCACTTGCCTGGTGCAACAGCGCGCGGGGCAGCGGTACGGCGCTGTCGGTCGGGTTGATCGGCAACTGCGCCGACATTCTCCCCGCGCTCGCGCGTCGCGGGTTCGCTCCCGACGTGGTCACCGACCAGACCTCGGCACACGACACGCTGCACGGCTACGTGCCGGCCGGACTCCCGCTGGAGGAGGCGCGCGCCCTTCGCGCGAGCGATCCGGCGGAATACGTGAGACGCGCCGTGGCGAGCATTGCGACGCATGTGCGCGCGATGCTCGACCTGCAGCGCGCCGGCGCCGTGACGTTCGACTACGGCAACAACATCCGGACCGTCGCGGCCGACGCCGGCGTCGCCCAGGCGTTCGACATCCCGGGGTTCGTGCCGGAGTACATCCGGCCCCTGTTCTGCGAAGGGAAGGGCCCGTTTCGCTGGGTGGCGTTGTCGGGTGATCCGGACGACTTGCGGCGTACCGATCGTCTTGTGCTGGAGCTATTCCCCGACAACGAGCATCTCGCCCGCTGGATCCGCCTGGCCCAGGAGCGCGTAGCGTTCCAGGGACTTCCCGCGCGCATCTGCTGGCTGGGTCAGGGCGAGCGGGCGCGGTTCGGGGTGGCGTTGAACGATCTGGTATCGCGGGGCGAGCTGTCGGCGCCGATCGTGATCGGGCGCGACCACCTCGACACGGGCAGTGTCGCGTCCCCGTTCCGGGAAACCGAAGGCATGCGCGACGGGTCCGATGCGATCGCTGACTGGCCGATTCTGAACGCGCTGCTCAATACCGCCTCCGGCGCGTCGTGGGTGTCGTTCCATCACGGTGGCGGAGTGGGCATCGGCAATTCCCTCCACGCGGGGCAGGTGAGCGTCGCCGACGGCACACCCGACGCGCGCCGCCGGCTCGAACGGGTGCTCACGAACGACCCGGGCATCGGCGTCGCGCGCCACGCCGACGCGGGATACCCCGAAGCGATCGCCACCGCCCGACGCGAGGGACTGCGGCTGCCGATGCTGGAGGCGGGCGACTGACCACCCTGCTCGCCGGAGCGCGGGCGGTGGTCACCGGGCGCGGCCCCGCGCGGGCGCGGCGCGGTCGTGAGTTGTCCGAGCTCGAGGTGCTCCCGGGCGCCGCGGTGGCCGTGGACGGCGGGCGGATTCAGGATGTCGACTCGTGGGGCGCGCTGCGCGAACGGTACCCGAGGGCTGCGGTCACCGAAGTGTCGGGCGTCCTCTTTCCCGGGTTCATCGATTGTCATACCCACGCGATCTTCGGTGCGCCCCGGCTGGAAGATCACGAGCGGCGCGCCCTGGGGGAGAGCTATCAGCAGATCGCCGCGGCGGGCGGCGGCATCCTCCAATCGGTCCGCGACGTGCGCGCGCGCGATGCCCCGCAGCTCGAGCGCTTGGCGCGGGAACGTCTGCTGGCGCTGCGCGCTTGCGGCAGCACCACGATCGAGGTGAAGTCCGGCTACGGGCTCGAGCTCGAGACCGAGCTGAAACAGCTCCGGATCGTGCGTCGGCTCGCCGCCGCCGAACGACTCGAGCTGGTGCCGACGTTTCTTGGCGCGCACGAGGTGCCACCGGAGTACCGGGCTCGCCGCGGGGAGTACGTGCGCCTGGTCGTCGAAGAGATGCTGCCGGTCGTGACGCGGGAGCAGCTCGCGCGATGCTGCGATTTGTTCTGCGAGCCGTCCGTCTTCAGCGTGGCCGAGGCCCGAGCGGTGCTCACGGCGGCGCGGGACGCCGGCCTGGCCTTGAAGCTGCACGCGGATGAGCTCGAGGGCTCGGGTGGCGCCGAGCTGGCCGCCGAGCTCGGAGCGCTCTCGGCGGACCATCTGGCGGGGATCTCCGACGCCGGAATCCGGGCCCTCGCGGAGAGCGAAACGGTCGCGGTGCTGCTCCCGGCGACGATGAGCTTTCTCGGCAAGGGCCGCCAGGCGCCCGCGCGGCGGTTGGTGGATGCCGGAGCCGCTGTGGCCCTCGCAACGGACTTCAACCCTGGCTCCTCGCCGACGATCAGCCTCCCGTTCGTCATGAGCCTCGCGGTCTCCCAGCTGGGACTGCGCCACGCCGAAGCGTTGTTGGCGGTGACGGTCAACGCGGCCGCCGCGCTGGGTCTCGCGGGCGACCGCGGGCAGGTGGCACCCGGGTTCGCCGCGGATCTCGTCGCTTGTGCGGTCACCGACTGGCGTGAGGTGGCCTATTGGGTCGGGGCGAACTTCGTAACCGACGTCTGGACAGGGGGTTTCGCTTGTCCGCGCCTTGCGGGTCCGGTATCTTTAGGGCTCCATGTCGAAGCTTGAGAAGCTCAAGGAACGGGCGCGCACGCTGGAGGCCAAGGACACTCGGGCCGCCATCGAGACGTGGCTCGAGGTGCTCGAGGCGCAAGACGAGGAGAGCGATCCCAATCCCGACCTCGGCATCTTCAACCGTATCGGTGATCTGTATCTCAAGGTGAAGGATCCCGGCCAGGCCGCGGATTACTACGACCGGGCCGTCGATCGTTACGCCGAGCTGGGTTTCCATAACAATGCGATCGCGATGTGCAACAAGGTGTTGCGCAACGCTCCCGGCCGCCCCACGACCTATCTCAAACTCGCCAAACTGTACGCCGCCAAGGGATTCACCGGCGAAGCCAAACAGAACTTCATCGAGTACGCTGAGCGGATGCAAAAGGCCGGCGCCATCCAGCAGGCGTTCCAGGCGCTCAAGGAATTCGCTGACATCTCCTCGGAAGGGGAGCAGCTGCGCGAGATGCTCGAGGAGCATCTGCGCGCGTATGGTGGTCCCGAGCTCCAGGCGAAGCTCAGGACTGCGGGCCCGCGGGCCAGCGCCCCGACCGCCGCCCCGGGTCAGAAGACCAAGCGGAAGACGACGAGCCTGGTCTTCCTGGACCTCGATGAGCCCGCCAAAGCCAAGGCCCCGCCTGGGCGCCCGACGGGTGCCGTGGCTCGGCCGGTGGCTCCGCCCGTCGGGCCCCCGCCGCCAGCTCCGAAGCCTGCGCCTGCGGCCCGCGCGCCAGCGCCGCCTCCGCCCACCGCCCCGATCGAGACGACGAGTCTGGTCGAAGAGGTCGACGTCGAAAGCGCCGACTCCCTCGCCGGCCTCGAGCCCACGGTCGAGGACTTCGGGCACGTCCGCGACACCGTGAGCGGCATCGCCTCGATCCGCGACGATGACGGGGTGCCGGATGCACCGCTCCTCGCCGGTCTCGAGCCGACGGCGGCGTCGGATATCGGACCGCCCGAGACGGCCGACATCCTGGGCGACCTTCCGTTGGTGTCCGCCTTCGATGTGGAGGAGGAGGAGACCGACACGGATACGGAGCCGGAGGGTGTGGCGACTGAAGAGCCGCCCGTCGCGCCGCCCCCGGGTCCGCCCAAGCGCAAGACGGTCGTGGAAATCCCGCCGCTCGAGCTCGAGCCGGACTTCGATGCGGAGGCGCTGGAAACGTCGACCACCGAGCGTGAGCACGAAGTGGACGACGAGCCGCTCGCCGAGGAGGAAGACAAGGGGTGGCTGCAGCGGGAGACGACCGTGGGGTCGGGGCATTCACCGGCGTTGGATCTCGGTCTGGACGTCGTGAAGGAGGGAGACCAGCCGGACGCCCTGGTATTCGAAGGGCTCGACGAGGTCACCCCCACGGCGCCGACGATCGAGGAGCTCGAAAGCCGTGTCGCCGACGACCCGGACGACGCCGAGGCGCACCAGGCCCTGGGCGAGGCACTCATCGAAGCGGGCGAGCGCGATCGCGGTATCCAAGAGCTGGACATCGCAACGGGCGGGTTCGAGTCGGCCGGCAACCTCGAGCATGCGCAAGGGTTGGTGGACGAGATCCTGAGGCTCGATCCGAACAGCGTGCGGCACCGGCAGAAGCAGGTGGAATTCGCCTTCAAGTCGGGCGACAAGGTGCAGCTGATCGGCGCGTACCTGGAGCTCGCCGATACGCTCCTGCGGGGGGACCTCGCCGACAAAGCGCGCGCCGTGTACGAGCGCGTCGTCGAGCACGACCCGAAGAACGAGCGTGCCCGGGCGGCGCTGGCGATGCTCGCGCCCGCGGTGCCGCCCAAAGCCGAGGGCCGGGTGGCCGCCAAAGACGCGAAAATGCGGGTTCGCGACGAGACGGCCGGCGAGGGAGACTTCGTTGACCTGGGGGCGATGATCCTCGAAGAGGATGCCCCGCGCGACACCCGCATGAAGGTCGAGGATGAGGAGCCGACGGGCGATGAGGAGCAGGATTTCCGGGAGATGCTGGCCCGGTTCCGTCAGGGCATCGACGAGAACATCGAGGAAACGGACTTCCAGTCGCACTACGATCTGGGCGTGGCCTTCAAGGAGATGGGACTGCTCGACGAGGCCATCGCCGAGTTTCAGAAGGCGTTGCGGGCCCCCGAAGGGAAGCTGCGGACGTCGGAGTCGCTGGGCATGTGCTTCCACGACAAGGGCGCCTTCGGGGTCGCCGAGTCGATCCTGCGGCGCGCGCTCGAGCTGCCCGCCACGGGAGACCAGGAGCGTCTCGGGATCCTCTACTGGCTCGCCCGGGCGCTCGAGGAGCAGGGAAAGCCCGCAGATGCCCGCGATCTCTACGGGCGCGTGTTCGCGGTCGACATCCGGTTCATGGACGTGGGAGCGCGGGTGAAAGCCCTCGCCAAGGCGCGCTGACGTGACCGATCAGGCGACCCGGGTCTCGCTGCCGGACGTTCAGCGCCCCGTCGCCGGGGAGCTCGACCGGGTGGCGGCGGAGCTGCGCCGGATCATCGCCGCGGATTTCCCGATCATCGCCGACGCGAACGATCACCTCCTGCGCATGAAGGGGAAGCTGTTCCGCCCGACGCTGCTGCTGCTGAGCCACCAGGCGGCGGGCGGCCGTGACCCGCGAGTCGTGACGCTGGCGGCGGTGGTCGAGCTGATCCACCTGGCTACGCTGGTCCACGACGATTCGGTCGACCATTCGGCATTGCGGCGCGGGATGCCGACGCTCAATGCGCTGTTCTCGCACCAGGTCGCCGTGATCATGGGGGACTACCTGTACTCGCGGGCGATCATCGAGCTGGTGCGCGTCGGCGACCTCGATCCCCTGCGTGTGTTCGCCCGGGTCACCAACGAGATGACCATCGGCGAGATGCGCCAGCTCGAGGCACACGACAAGATGGCCTTCGGAGAAGCGGAGTACGATCTGCTCATCCGGGCCAAGACCGCCTCACTCCTGTCGGGCGCCTGCGAAGTTGGGGCACTGTCGGCGCCCCCGGCGGTGCGTGAGGCCCTCGCCCGTTTCGGCATGCTCCTGGGCATGGCGTTTCAGATCACCGACGACCTGCTCGACTACACGCAGCCGGAAGCAGTGACCGGCAAGCCTTCCGGTCTCGACCTGAAGGAGCACAAAGTGACCTTGCCGCTGATCGCGGCGCTGCCGCAGTTGGCCCCGGAGGAGCGGCAGGCCGTCGTGCGCCTGATGGCGACCGCGGATCCGTCGGACGTCCAGGTGGCCGAGGTGATCCGCATGGTCGAGGCCGGCGGGGGTCTCGAAGTCGCCCGGCGTCGCGCCCTGGACCTGGCACAGCGGGCCGACGCGGAGTTGTCGGCCCTCCCCGCATCGACGGCGCGCGAGGCGCTGCGCGACAGCATCGCGTACGCCGTCGAGCGCAGGAGCTGAGCGTGGCGCGGGGTCCCCGGCGTCCGCTATTTTACTTCGGAGTGCTCGCGTCGGGTTTCATTCTCGGCGGGTTCCTGCATGCCCTGTTGCGCCGGTTCCTGCCGCAGGGGGCCGCCAAGGAGTTCTTCACGACCGCGGTCACACCGACGTTCGGGCCGATTCACCTGGACTTCCTGGTCGTCTCGATCACCCTGGGGCCGATCGGGCTTGAAGTGTCGCTGCTGTCGGTGTTGGGGGTGGCGATCGCCTACTTCGTGGCCCGATCGCTCTTCTAGAGGAGTAGTGTATGGAATTCTCGCTGACGCATGTGCTCATCCTGCTGGTCATCGCGCTGCTCGTGTTCGGAGCCAAGCGCATTCCGGAAATCGGGTCGTCGCTCGGGAAAGGCATCCGGGAGTTCAAGAACAGCCTGAAGGAGGTCGGCTCGGACCAGCCGTCGCAGCCGCTGCCGCCGCCGCCGCCCACGAGCTCGTCGTCGCTCCCGCCCTCGGGCGGAGAGCCGAAGCGCCTCAACCAGTAGCGCGGGCGGGCAGCACCCGTGGGCAATCTCAGCCCCGGCGAGTTGGCGATCCTGCTGCTCATTGCCTTGCTCGTGTTCGGCGGGAAGGGCCTGCCGGAGGCAGGCAAGGCGCTCGGCAACGGGTTGCGGGAGTTTCGCCGCGCGCTGGGTGACGCCCAGAACGCGATGCGAAATCCCACCGCAACCGGCACGGGCCCCGACGCGGCGGAGCCGCCGCCCAGGACCGGCCCCCGACGTCTGGTCGAATGACCGCCGGCTAGCTGCCGGCGGTCGTGTTTTGCGGCCGGAAAATGTCCTTGCGCCGGTCGACGACCTTGGCGCGTTGGCGCAACCCCGCCAGATAGGCTTCGACCCGGGCTTGACGGGCGCCCTGCATCAGGCTCTCCCGCTGGGCATCGCGTTGGGCGAGCCACGCCGTCGAATCGGCCAACGACCGTGCCAGGGACTGGAGAATAAACGCCCGGTGCTCACCGACGATGACGCCCGAGCGTTGGCCCACACCGAGTCGGAACGCGGCTCCGAGGGCGACGGGCTCGAGCTGCAGGATCGGCGGAGCGTGAAGCCGGGAGAAGGGCCCCAGCCGCTGCACCGCGAGCCCGCGTGTGCCACCGACCGCGAGCAGGTCGGGATTCGCGGCCAGGGATGCCGCGATCTGCCCGGTGCGACCCACCCACAGCGTCTTCTTCTTCTCGACGCGCGCCTGCGCCAGCACTTGTTCGCGCACCGCAGCGAGGGGTGGGGTGCCCTCCGGAATGAGGGAGTCGAGCCGGAATACGTAGTAGGCTGGTTCACCCTCGATCACCGGGCTCGTTTCACCCGGTTTGTGCTCGAACGCCCAGACACTGACGTCTGGAATCACGTAGCGCCCCAACACCATCCGGTCTCCGTCCTCGAGTTTCGGCGCATGCCCGACCGGGAGGCCCAGGCGCTGGGCGATGCTGTCGAGCAGCCAACCGCTGTCGCGCTCGGCCACGAGCCGGTCCAGGCTGTCCGCGCGGGATTCCACGGAATCCCGGTGCGCGCCCACGAGCTCGATGGGGACGAGAATGTGCCGGACGTGCAACGAGTCACCCCGCGCCGCGTCGATCCGGATGAGGTGAAACCCGAAGCTCGAGAGCACCGGGCGGGACACCTGCCCGACCGGGAGCCCGCGCAGTCCGGCGAGGAACAGCGTGTCGTAACCCTGCTCGTTGCGCTTGAGCCAGCCGAGGTCGCCGCCCTGGTGTCCACTGACCGTGTCGGCCGACTCCCGTTGTGCGACCTCCGCGAATTTCGCCTCGCTCGCGGCCGCTTCGGCACGGAGGCTGTCGGCACGGGCCCGCGCCGCCGCCGTATCGGCGGGTTGTGGCCGGCGCGGTTGGGCGACGAAGCTCAACCACGCGGCAGCGGGCTGCTTGTATTCGTTTTTGTGTGCGTCGTAATAGCGGGCCAGCTCCGCGTCCGACACGGCGGCTTCCGAATCGGAGATCTGCTCCGGGCCGATCGCCAGCAACGCGACGGTCACCGATTCATGCTGATCCCGGTAGATGCGCCAGAGTTTCGCGTCCGAAACGTACAGATCCGCCGTGATGTACTGGAACAGCTTGGCCTGGGGGATTTGCTCGCGGTAGCGGGCCTCGAGCTGCACCAGGAATTCGGGGTTGGCGCCGCTCTGGAGAAAGCGGTGCCATTTGTTCGGATCGAACTGGCCGTTCGTCTGGAATTCGGGAACCGAATAGGCCTCGGGAGGCGGGGACGACATCGCCGCGTCCCGGATTTCGGCGTCGGTCACCGTGATGCCCAGGCGCCGGCTCTCGTGTTGCAGCAGCACGTCCCGCACCAGCTGGTCCACCAGCTGCTGCTCGACCTGCTTTTCGTCCTCCCGTGTCAGGTTCGACCCCCCGCGCTGCCGGGCCTGGTCGAGAGCGCCTTGCAGGGCCGCTTGCCACTGCTGCAGGTGGATCGGCTCTCCATCGATGCGCAGGACGACATCACCCCCCCCATACTTCCCCCCGGACACTCCCATGCCGACGTCGAAAACCAGCCAGCCGATGAAGCTGACCGCCAGGATGTAGAAGACCCACTTCGTGTTTTCGCGCATCGCGCGCATCATATCGAACAGCGCTCCATTGGACGGGGGCGAGGGGGGATAAGTCTAAGAGCCACAACGTGCAAACTCAAGCGAGTGGGGCGGGGCACATAATTTGACAGCGTGGCTGGCTGAGCACTATCTTAGACTAATCCCCACAAAGACTTAGACCGTGGCGTACACCAGCGAGATCGAGAAGCTCGAAGCGCGCTACCGGGAAAATCCCAAGGGGCGGAACTTCGCGCCGCTGGCTGATGCGTATCGCAAAGCGGGGCTTATAGATAACGCCATCGAGCTGTGCCAGGCCGGGCTCCAGCTCCATCCCGACTATGTCAGCGGTCACATCGTCCATGGTCGCTGTCTGGTTGACAAGAAAGATGACACCGGGGCTGAGTCGGTGTTCCGGAAGGTACTCGAGCTCGATCCAGAGAACATCCTCGCCCTCAAGGTCCTCGCTGAAATCTCCGAGCGGAACGATCGGTTCGACCAGGCCGTGGAGTGGTTGAACCGGTTGCTGTTGGCCGACCCGATGAACGGCGAGGCCGCCGAAGGGTTGTCGCGGGTGCGGGGGAAGGCAGCCGCTCAACCGCCGGTCCCGCCGCCGGTTCAGGAGCCGGTCGCCACGATGCTCATGGAGCCCGCTCCCGAAACGCCGCTGCAGGTCGAGCACGAGGAGCTCGAGCTCGAGACCTCCGCCGTCCCGCCCGGGGCGGGAGCACCGCCATCGCAGCCTCGGTTGTCCATCGAGTACATGGAAGGGCCATTCGACGCCGGCATGGCGGACGCGACCACCGCCGCCATGGACCGACCGGAGTTCGATCTGGAGCGCACGTCCGAGCCGGCCATGGATTCGAGTGTGGTCGCACCGCCCGGGGAGATCGAGACGTATGACAGCCTGGACCTGAATCAGGTCGCCCCCGGAGAGGTGATTGCTGACGGGATCGAGCTCGAAGAGCCGGGCTCCCCGGCGCCGGTGGCGGAGATCCAGATCGAAGGGCTCGCGCGGACGCAGTACGAGGGCAGTGGTGTGTTCAAGCTGGACAAGCAGCCGCCGTCCTCGGTCGAGCCACTCGACGAGCATCCCGCGAGCCCAGTCACAGATTTGCCGTTGATCATGCCCGATGACCTCGATTCAGCGCCTTGGGTGGCGGCGCGCCCGTCGCGGGAGACGGAGCCGATCGAGCTATCCGCGGCCGAGGCGGCACCTGCGGCGCCGCCGCCGATGCGTTTGCCCGACGACGATGGCGCGGCGGACACCGCGGCGTTGTCGCGGGCCGAGCCGGTGGTGACCGAGACGATGGCCGAGTTGTACCTGCGGCAGGGGCATCGGGAAGACGCGCTCCACGTGTACCAAGCCCTGCTGGCTCAGCGGCCGCAGGACCCACGCTTGCGGCAGAAGGTGATGGAGCTCTCCGCCCCGCCGCCTCGCCGGCGCTCATCGGGCAGTGGGCAGTCGGCGGGTGCGTTCCTCAAGGGGATCATGAGCGCCAAGCCGGGAGCCCCGGCTCCGGTGCTGCCCCGCGACCCTGCCGCCGCGAGCCCCGCTGCCCCATCCCGCCCGAGTGGGCCCGCATCGCTGGGCAACGTGCCCGCCGAGTCCGACCGTGAGGCGGAGCCCGACACCCCCGCACCCGGCAGCCCGACGCGTCCGGCCAGTGACGCGATCTCGCTGGATTCCGTGTTCGGCGAGGAAGGCGGACGGGGCTCGGTTCCCGCTCTCCCCGAGCCGGTCCCCGAGCAACCGTCCAAGCTGCCGGCGGCGAGTGGCGGTTTTTCCTTCGACGACTTCTTCGGCACGGCGACAGCACCCGGGTCCGGAACCGGGAAACCGGCTGCCAACGCCAGGCCCCCTCGGCCTTCGGGAGGGGGACGGAACCGCTCGCCGGAACAGGAAGAGGACCTGGATCAATTCCAGGCGTGGCTCAAGAGTCTCAAGGCCTAGTGCGCATCGCCGTTCTGAACGGCCCCAATCTCAACCTCCTGGGCGCTCGTGAGCCGGAGCTGTACGGTCGCGCGACGCTCGGTGAAATCGAAGCCGCCGTCCGCGCCCAGGCCACGGCGCTCGGCGTCGAGTGCGCGTGGACGCAGACGAACCACGAGGGTGAGCTGGTGGAGGCGATCCAGCGGCTGCGGGGCACGGCCGACGGTGCCCTCGTCAACGCAGCGGCCTTCACGCACACGAGCCTCGCGGTACGCGATGCGCTGCTGGCAGCGCAAGTACCGTTCGTCGAAGTGCACCTGTCGAACATCTTCGCTCGTGAGGCGGAGCGGCGGCGATCGCTGCTCGCCGATCTCGCGCTCGGCGTCGTCACCGGCTTCGGTGCGGACAGCTACCGACTCGCGCTCGATGGTCTGGTGCGTCATCTCGCCGCACGCCGTGCATGAGGACCCGCGCCCCGCGCGGCAGGAGGCACTCGCCCACCTGCTTGGGGCCGAAGGGCTGGACGCGTTGCTGGTCACGTCGCTGCCGAACATCCGCTACCTGACGGGGTTCAGCGGATCGGCGGCGCTGGTGGTGGTCACGCCCGGCCGGGTGCTGCTCGTCACCGACTTCCGCTATGAAGAACAGGCGCAGGCGGAGATCGATGGTGCGGCGCGCGTGGTGGTCGAGCGCACCAGCGCCTGGGACCGGCTGTTTCGGGAGATCGGATCTCTCGGCCCGCTGGGGACCATCGGGTTCGAGGCCCATGTGGTCTCGGCCAAGGACGCCGAGCGGATCGCCACCGTGGGAAGAACCTGGCACTGGCGAGCGGCGCCGGAGCTCGTGGAGCGGCTCCGAGTCCGCAAGAGCCTCGCGGAGGTCGCCGCCGTGCGTGCGGCCGCAACGCTGGCGGGCGAGGCGCTGCGCGCGACCCTCGCCGCGGTGCGCGCCGGACAGACCGAGCGCGAGATCGCCGGGATACTGGAAGGGCACTTGCGGCGGTTGGGCAGCGAGGCGCACCCGTTTCCCACGATCGTGGCCTCCGGATCGCGCACCGCCTGGCCGCATGCGCGGACCAGTCCGAAGGCCGTGGCGCGCGGGGATTGGCTGCTGCTAGACTTCGGCGCTCAAGTCGACGGGTACTGCGCCGACATCACGCGCACGGTGGTCGTCGGAGCCCGGGCGACGGACGCGCAACGGGTGCTGTACGACCTGGTCTATGCGGCGCAGCGGGCGGCGCGGGAGCGCATCCGGGCCGGCATGCCGGCGCGCGAGGCCGATGCCCTGGCCCGGGACTTGATCGAAGCACGCGGGTTCGGAGACGCGTTCGGCCATTCCCTGGGGCACGGCCTGGGCCTCGAGGTGCACGAAGCGCCACGGCTGGCGCGAACCAGTGCCGAGCCGCTCCCGGTGGATGCCGTGGTCACGATCGAGCCGGGGATCTATCTGGCGGGAGAGGGCGGTGTCCGGCTCGAGGACGATGTCCATCTGTCGGCCGAAGGGCCGGTACTCTTGTCCGACGGCGTGACGGAGCTGGTGGAACTGTTGTGAGCCGCTGGACGCGGATTGACGGATCGCTTCTCCGGGTGGTCTATTTGGACCTCATGCCACAACCTGTACGGACATGAACCTGGATCTCATCGGACAGCTCGTCACCCTTCTCCGGGAGACTCCCGAGCTCGGCGCGATCGAGGTGCGCCGCGGCCTGCTGGGCCTCTGGTCGTCGGTGCGGGTTTCGAAGGCCGGGTCGGTCTCCGGGACCAGTGGGCCGGTGGTCGTGACGGCGGCGGCGCCGACCGGGGCCGCGCCGGTGGCCCCCGCTGTGGCCGTGGCCTCCGGTTCGGCTGCGCCGGCGGCTGTCGCACCTGCCAGCGCGCTGCTCGAGATCAAGTCGCCGATGGTCGGGACGTTCTACAAATCCCCCGAGCCGGGCGCCGAGGCGTACGCCAAGGTGGGCACCCGCGTGGCGTCGGGGCAGGTCGTGTGCATCATCGAAGCGATGAAGATCATGAACGAGATCGAGGCCGAGGTGCAGGGCGTAATCCGCGAGGTGTGCGTCGAGAACGCGCAGCCCGTCGAATTCGGCCAAGTCCTTTTCCGGGTGGATCCTCATGGCTGACGCACCGCAGGGCAATCCGCCGCCGTTCAATTTCAAGGCGGCGATCACGCAGATGGTCCAGCGCAACGGGTCGGATCTCCTGCTCAAGGTTGGCCGGCCGGCGACCATCCGGGTGAACGGGGACCTGGTGTCGCTGGAGACCCAGCCCTTGAAGCCCGAAGAGTTGAAGTCCCTCGCCGAGCAGATCATGACGCCCCGGCAAGTGAAGGAGTTCGCCGAGCACAAGGAAGCCGATTTTGCGATCGGCGTGCCGGGGGTGGGACGGTTCCGGACCAACGTGTACCAGCAGCGCGGAACTGTGGCCTTCGCCTTCCGTGCCATCCCGTACGAGGTCAAGACGATCCAGGAGCTCAACCTGCCGCCGGTGCTCGAGGAGATCGCGCTGCGGCCGCGTGGCCTCGTGCTGGTGACGGGGGTGACGGGCTCGGGCAAGTCCACCTGTCTCGCGGCGATGATCAACCACGTCAATGCGAGCCGGCGGGTGAACATCATCACGATCGAAGACCCCATCGAGTTCTTGCACCGGGACAATCTGGCCAACATCTCGCAGCGCGAGGTAGGGAACGACACCCTGTCGTTTGGCTCCGCGCTGCGGCACGTGCTGCGCCAGGACCCCGACGTGATTCTGATCGGCGAAATTCGCGACATGGAGACGCTCGACACCGCGCTCAAGGCGGCGGACACCGGGCATCTGGTGTTTTCCACGCTGCACACGACCGACGCGACGCAGACGATCAACCGGGTGATCTCGTTCTTCCCGCCGCACCAGCATGACGAAGTGCGCCACCTGCTCTCCACGGCGTTGCAGGCCGTGGTCTCGCTGCGGCTGGTGCCGCGCAAGGACGCGAAGGGCCGGGTACCGGCGGCGGAAGTGCTGATCAACACCGCGGCCGTGGCCGAGAACGTCCGTGATCTCACCAAGTCGCTCAACATCCCCGACCTGATCGCCGAGGGCTCGATCCAATACGGGATGCAGAGCTTCGATCAGTCGCTGTTCCAGTGGTACCAGCACGGCGTGATCAGTTACGAGAGCGCGATCTTTTACGCGACCAATCCGAGCGAGTTCGCGCTCAAGGTGTCGGGCGTGGATGCGTCGGGTAGCACGCTGAGCGGACCCGGCGCGGCGGCTGGAGTCGAGTCCATCGGCCTCACGAGCTGATGTTCCAGAAGGTGCTGATCGCCAACCGCGGGGAGATCGCCCTGCGGGTGATTCGCGCCTGCAAGGAGCTGGGGATCGCCACCGTCGCGGTGTATTCCGAGGCGGACCGCGAATGCCTCCACGTGCGCTTCGCCGATGACGACGTGTGCATTGGTCGGGCACCATCCCGCGACAGCTATCTCAACATCTCGCGCATCATCGCGGCCGCCGAAATCACCGGGGCGGACGCCATCCACCCCGGGTACGGATTCCTGGCGGAGAACGCCGAGTTCGCAGAGATCGTGCGCACCTCCGGGATCACTTTCATCGGCCCGACGCCGGACCAGATTCGCCAGATGGGGGACAAGGCGTCCGCCCGCAAGCTCGCGCAGGAGCTCAAGGTGCCGACGGTGCCCGGCTCCCCTGGTCCGGTCGAGAGTCTCGAAGATGCCGCGGCGGTCGCCGAAACGATCGGCTTTCCCGTGATCATCAAGGCGGCGGCCGGGGGCGGGGGCAAAGGGATGCGCGTGGCGGTGGATGCCGACGCGTTCACTCAGGCCTACAACCTGGCCCGCCAGGAAGCCCTCGCGGCGTTCGGCTCCGACCAGGTGTACATCGAGAAATACCTCGCCCGTCCGCGCCACATCGAGATCCAGATCATGGGCGATCAGCACGGGCAGATCATGCACCTGTGCGAGCGGGATTGCTCGGTGCAACGCCGCCACCAGAAGCTGATCGAGGAGGCGCCGAGCCCCGCACTGGACCAGGCGCTGCGCGAGCGCATTGGTGGAGCGGCGGTGGAATTGGCGCAGGCGATCGGATACGTCGGGGCGGGGACCGTCGAATTCCTGCTCGACGAGGACGGCTCGTTCTACTTCATGGAGATGAACACCCGCATCCAGGTCGAGCATCCCGTCACCGAGATGTGCACGAACTTCGATCTGGTGAAAGAGCAAATTCGCGTCGCGGCGGGCGATCCGCTCTCGATGACACTGCACGGCAACCGGCTGCGCGGCCATGCGATCGAGTGCCGCGTCAACGCCGAAGATCCCGCCCGCAACTTCCAGCCTTCGCCGGGGCTCATTACCGCGTTCCACCCGCCGGGCGGTCCGGGGGTCCGGGTCGATACGCACATCTACGACGGCTACACCGTCCCGCCCTACTACGACTCGCTGCTCGCCAAGGTCATCGTGCACGGCAACGATCGCGACGAGGCGATTGCCCGCATGCGGCAGGCGCTCGACTCGTTTATCATTGAAGGCGTGCGGACCACCATCCCGTTCCTCGGACGGGTGATGCGCCATCCTGATTTCGTCGCGGGCAAGATCGACACCAAGTTTCTCGAGCGGGAGCCACAACTCCTCCAAGATCCGGAATGAAGCTCGACGTGTACTTCACGCCGCCCGGTCCCACGGTGGGAGATCTCACCGGCCGGGGGGTCGTCATCATCGACGTGCTCCGGGCAACCACCACGATCATCGCCGCGCTCGCGAACGGCGCGCGCGCGGTGGTGCCGGCGGCGTCCTCGGAAGAGGCCGTCAAGATGACGGCCAACCTCGAACGCGACGGCTTCGTGCTGGCGGGCGAGCGACGGTATATGGCCATCCCCGGTTTCCCCCTGGGGAACTCGCCGCGCGAAATGATGCCCGACCAGGTGGGCGCCAAGACCGTGTACCTGGCCACCACGAACGGCACGCCGGCCCTCGTCGCGGCCCAGGGGGCCGACCCCGTGCTCGTCGGCGCTGCCGTGAACTTCGCCGCGCTGGTCGAGCGGTCGGGGGCGCTGCTGCGCGATCGCGGCGATCTCGCGATCGTCTGCGCCGGGCGGGACAGGCAGTTTGCCCTGGAGGACACGTACGTTGCGGGCCGGCTCGTGAAGGCGGTGAAGAAGGGCGTGCGCAAGCTGGTGCTGAACGACGGCGCCGAGGTCGCCCTCGCCCTCACGCAACGCTACAAGAACTGGCTGGACGCATTCACGGCCTGTGAAGCGGGGCGGGCGCTGCAGGCGCTCGACTTGGGCGATGACGTGACGTTCAGTGCGCAGGTGGATCGCTTCGCGATCGTCCCCACCTACGCGGACCGCCAAATCACATGAACCCGAAGGCACGAGTGGAGCTGATCAGCGTCGGCGCGCTCGTCATCGGGCTGTTCCTCGGGCTCACCCTGCTCCCCTGGCACCTCACCGGCGGACTCGGTGAGCGGCTGGGGAGTTTCTGCCGGCAGAGCCTCGGAGCCGGCGCCGTGCTCCTGCCCGTGCTCGGGGTCGGGTGGGCGCTGGCGGCGTTCGGGCGCCTGGGGCCGCTCTCGACCCCACGGGCCGCGGGGCTGGTCGCCGGCCTGGTGCTGCTCGTGCCGTACGCCATCGGTGTCGTGGGGCGCGTCGATCTCGCGTTCCCGGCCGACTACCTCCGGTGGAGCGCCTCGCAACAGCTGGTCGGGGTCATTCCCGGGTGGCTGGCGAGCGTTGCGGTGCGGGCGATTGGCACGGCCGGCGGAATCCTGGTCGGGTTGTTCGCATTCTCGGCGCTGGGCATTCTCACGATCGGCTGGCACCCGCTGGCCATCCTCCGCACCGGCGGGGCGAGCGCCGAGCCGGAGGAGACCGGACGTGCCAAGCGAGCGCCCGCTCCGAAGCCGATGAAGCCGGTCGCCCCATTCGAAGAGGGCGCCGTCCCCGCAGCGAGCGCGGCGGCCACGGCGGCTCGTGCCGGCCCCCACTCGCAGGACGGCGCCGCGGAGCGGCCGGAGAAACCGCGACGCCCCAAGGTCCAACCCTCGCTCCACGCCCCGGCCTCCCCGCTGCCCGAAGGCGTGCTGATCCCGCCACCGGAACTCCTGACCGCCCCGACATCCGAAGATCTGGATCCCGGGACCGAAGAGATCGAGGCGATGGGCCAGCGGCTGATGCAGACCCTGGAGACGTTCCGCGTGGGGGGAACGATCGCCGGCCGCACCGTGGGACCGGTGGTCACCCGATACGAGCTCGAGCCGGGGCCGGGGATCAAAGTCGGTCGCATCGCCTCGCTCGCCGACGATCTCGCGCTGGCGATGAAGGCCCGCAGCCTTCGCATCGTGGCCCCGATTCCCGGCAAGGCACGCGTCGGCATCGAGGTGCCCAATCCGCGGGCCCGTATGGTCACGATCCGCGAGCTCGTCGATAACGCCAAGTTCCGCACCCACGGCCGGATCCTGCCGGTGGTACTGGGTCGTGATCTCGAGGGCCAGGAGGTGTACGACGATCTCGCCAAGATGCCACACCTGCTCATCGCGGGGGCCACGGGGTCGGGGAAGTCGGTCTGCATCAATGCGATCATCACGAGCTTGATCTACTCCCATCCGCCCGACCGTCTGCAGATGCTGATGGTGGACCCCAAGATGGTGGAGCTGTCGATGTACGGGGACCTGCCGCACCTGCGGTTGCCGGTGGTGACGAGCCATCACAAGGCGGCGACGGTGCTCAAGTGGGCGCAGGCGGAGATGGAGCGGCGCTACAAGCTGCTGCACGCCAATGGCGCGCGGAACATGGCCGATTTCAATCGCAAGGTGGAGGACGGCCGTGCCCTGAAAGGACCACGCGAAACGCTGGCCACGCAGGCCGGTGTGACGAAAGAGCTGCCATTCGAAGAGGGCGCCTACAAGGACGGCATTCTTCCCTACATCGTGCTGGTGGTGGACGAGCTGGCGGACCTGATCCTCACGGTGCAGGGCGAGATCGAGACGCCGCTCGCCTCGCTCGCGCAAAAAGCCCGGGCCATCGGCATCCACCTGATCCTCGCGACGCAGCGCCCGTCGGTGAACGTGATCACCGGACTCATCAAGGCGAACTTCCCCTGTCGCATCGCCTTCCGAGTGTCGGCGAAAGTGGATAGCCGCACCATTCTCGACCAGAACGGCGCCGAGACCCTGCTGGGCAATGGCGACATGCTGTTTCTGCCGCCCGGTAAGAGTGAGCCGGTGCGGGTGCAGGGAGCGTTCATCTCGACCGACGAGACGGAGCGCATCATGGGCTGGTACCGCAGCCGGAAGGCGGCCGAGGGGACAGCATCGGTCCGCGCGGTGATGGAGCAGCAAATCGCGGCGATCGAGGCGGCAGAAGCCGCCGAGCGGGGTGGGGAGGGCGGCGCCGAGGACATGGGCGAGCGGGATCCCCTGTTCCGCCAGGCGGCGGAGGTGTGCATCCAGAACCAGCTCGGCTCCACGTCGTTGCTGCAGCGACGCATGAGCATCGGATACGGTCGCGCGGCCCGGATCATCGACCAGCTCGAAATGTCGGGAATCCTGGGGCCGGCGAATGGCAGCAAGCCCAGGGACGTGCTGGTGGGCTTGGAGGAGCTGGATGAGATCTGTGGATGAGGGTACTCGGTCGTCGGTCATCGGTCATCGGTGAGAACCGATTGCCGATGACCGAATACGAGGCACGCATTATTCGGGCACCGCTCGCGCAGTTCGGGTGACGCGCTCGGACGGCAAGCCGATAGGTTCGCCCCGTGTATCGCGGCTTGCGCAGCGACCCATCCGACTGGACCGACGAGCGGCACAAACAGGGGCTCGCCGCCGAGGAGCAGGCCATCCGGTTCCTCGCGAGTCGTGGCTGGATCGTGCTCGCGCACCGCTGGCGGGTGGGGCGCATCGAAATCGACATCGTCGCCCGGCGCGGCGTGACCGTTGCGTTCGTCGAGGTGAAGTCGCGCCGCGGCGACGCCTTCGGCAGCCCGTTCGAAGCGGTGACCGGGGCCAAGCAGCGTGAGCTGGTTCGGGCCGCCCGCGCCTGGATCGATCGGTTCGGGCAGCCGACGGACATCTACCGGTTCGATTGCGTCGCACTGCAAAAGGGAGTGTTGGAGCACCTGGAGGACGCATTCCGCCCGGGGTGGCGGTAATCCAGGCTTCGGTATATATTCGGGTCTCGCGAACACCCCAACCGGCGAGGCTCCCAACCGATGACGAGGACCCTGATGGCGG
>Ga0326726_10002098_pt1 | contig 18477 bp, 11 predicted proteins | sample MHFenrmetagenome_2_FD_207603 | JGI IMG/M metagenome (GOLD analysis project Ga0326726, IMG submission 207603) | Lab enriched peat soil microbial communities from Michigan Hollow, Ithaca, NY, United States - MHF15MN | ecosystem: Environmental > Terrestrial > Soil > Wetlands > Peat | place: USA... | reverse complement strand
CGCGATAGGGGAAGCTGCCGTCGGCGGCCTGGAACCGGGCCGTGATCCGGGCGATGTGGGCCGCGTAGTCGAGATACTTGCGTTCGCCCGTCGCCTCGGTGAGCTTGACCAGGCTGAGTCCGATCCACGAGGCCCGGAGCAGGATGACGTCGTGGGCCTCGAGCCCGCCAAAGTACTGCCCCTTGGCGATCGTCGAAAAAGGAAAGAGGGGCAGCGGCCCGGAATCCGGCAGGCGGTGGGCCAGGGCCCAGTCGCCGGCGACCCGGGCCAGACGCAGGGCCTCGGCGGCCTGCGGACGGCCGGCCTCGGCGTGGGCCAGCATGGCGTAGATGATGGCCGGGATGATGCAACCGGGATAGCTCTCACCGTGACCGTCCGGCCAAAGCCGGGCCCGGTAGGCAAAATACTCCCGGTATGCCGGGATGTCGAAGCCCGGTCCCAGGCTCTCCCGTGACGGCTCGGGGCAGGGCGAAGCGGCCGACCAGATCCAGACCGGGACGCCGGGCTCCCGGTAAGGCGCGCGGCCGGAGCCGGCCACGCGCATGAGGTAGGCGATGGTCTTGTCCGCGGCCGCGGTCCAATCCGCCGGGGCCTCGTGGAACCCGGCGAAATCGGGGGCCTTGACCCGGGCGCTCGTCTCTTCGGCCAGAACCAGGCCGTTCCGGTCGAGCCAGCGCAGCGTCAGGGTGAACTTCTTGACGGGAACACGAGGCCAGATCGCCGCAAGGTCCAGCCGGGGCGTGGCCGCTTCGACCGTCCAGGACCCGTCGCCGCAGCGGACCACGGCCTGATAGGTCCGGGCGCCCGGGAGCGCGAGAAGCTGGAAGACCGGCGGGTCGATGAACTGGACGCTGTAGGCGTTCCAGCTGACGATCCGGCTGGGCGCGTCCTCAGCCGGGACGGCCGCGCCGGGGGACAGGCTCAAGATCGAGACTGTGAGAAAAAGCACGGCGGCGCGCGGCATGGGGCTCTCCTTATGGGCCGCCTTATTATAGACCCGCGCGCGGCCCTCGGGGCAATTTGTGTATAATGCCCTCGAACCCGCTATCAAACCCGGTCCGGGAGGATGATGTCATGACAGGTCTTCGCTCGAACACGCTCCGCAAGGCCGGTCCGATCGCGGCGGCCGCGGCCCTCGTACTGACCATGGCGGCGGCCGGGACCTTCCTGCTCGGCCAGAGATCCGATCATCTCCAGGGCGCGGGCATCCGCAGCTCAACCTACGGCCGCCCGACCGACCCCGGCCCCGGCTACTGGGCGCGCACCGGCGTCGAGATCGCGGCCAAATTCCCCGGCGCCAAGCCGGAAGCCGTCTGGATCGTCAGTCGGCTCAGGGACCGCGGCACGCAGATGTCCTTCCCCGTCCCGGCCGGCGTCGATCCGCTGATCACGGGAATGGACGAGGACCTCTCCGAACCGGTCCTGCAGCTCTTCGACAAGCTCGGCTACAACGTCTGGCTCCAGACCGAGCCGGGCTGGGCGCCGGTCGACAAGGCCTTCGACGTCATGCTCGATCATTATGGCCGCCACAAGTGCGTCGTCGGGGTCGGCGTCGACCTCGAATGGCACCGCTCCAACAGCCCCGACCTGGGCGATCCGGTTACGGACGAGATGGCCAGGACCTGGCTGGCCGCGGCCCGGGCCCATAACCCCGCCTACCGGATGTTCCTGAAGCACTTCCATGAGAACGTCATGCCCCCGACCGTGCGCGAAGGCCTCGTTTTCGTCGACGACAGCCAGATCTTCAAGTCGTCCGACGAGATGATCGCGGAGTTCGCCAAGTGGGGCCGGACCTTCGCTCCGGCGCCGGTCGGCTTCCAGTACGGCTACAACTCCGACAAGCCCTGGTGGAGCCTGATGAAGGATCCGGTCAAGGAGATCGGCGACCGCATCCTGGCGGCGACGCCGAACACCGAGTTGCTCGTCTGGGTCGACTTCTCGGTCCAGGCCGTCTTCCCGCCCGATCCGGCCAAGGGCGACCGCGTGCCGCCGAAAAAGTAGGAGAGGAGGGACCATGGACATCAAGGTCATTCCCATCGACAAGCCCGAGGACATGAATTTCATCCTCGGCCAGGCCCATTTCATCAAGACGGTCGAGGACCTCCACGAGGCCATCGTCACGACCGCCCCGCAGATGAAGTTCGGGATCGCCTTCTGCGAGTCGTCCGGGCTGGCCCTGGTGCGCCACACGGGCAACGACCCCGCTCTCGTCGAGATCGCCCAGAAGAACGCCATGGCGATCGGGGCCGGGCACTCGTTCCTGATCTTCATGACCGGCGGCTTCCCGGTGAACATCCTCAACGCCGTCAAGGCCGTGCCCGAGGTCTGCGGCATCACCTGCGCCACCGCCAACCCGGCCGAGGTCATCGTGGCCGAGACCGGCCAGGGCCGGGCCATCCTGGGGGTCGTCGACGGGGTCCGGACGAAAGGCGTCGAAGGGCCCGACGGCATCGAGTGGCGCAAGGCCTTCCTGCGCCGGATCGGCTACAAGCTCTGAGGCGTCCGGCGTGAAGACCCGCCCGCTTCCCGCCCGCGTTGCGTTCGCCGCGGCCATCCTGCTCCTGCTCGGTGCGCCGCTCGCGGCCCAGTTCCGCGACGATTTCGACAGGCCGCTGGTCAAAGACCCGACCGGGGCCCGTGGCTGGGGATTCGTCACCGGCGAGGGCCGGGTGGACATGGATCTCGTCCCCGGGCCCGGCTTGGCCACGATCACGGTCGACGCGACCAAGGACCGGCGGGGCGTCTGGTGGGCCTTCATCATCCGCCAGGTTCAAAACTCGCTCGACCTGGCCCGGCTCGCCCGGCCCGGCTTCGAGATCCGGGCCGAAGCCCGGATCCGGACCGATACGGCGCCGCGGCGCGTCAACCTCAGCTTCAACACCCAGAAGACGACCGATTTCCACAGCCATCTCATGGAGTACGACCTGGCCGAGGCCGGCCGGTGGTACACGATCAGCCTGACGACAAGCGGCTTCGAGGCCGGACCCGGCGACACGGTCAGCGTCCAGATGGCCCTCATGGACTGGGGCCTCGGCCGCTACCGGGTCGACGTCGATTATTTTCGCGTGGACGTCGTCGAGACGGCGAAGGCCGGTCCCGACCTGGGCCCGCCCATCCCCTATCATCCGCCGGTCGCCGATCTTGCGTCTTTCGCGCAGGCGCTGCCGGCCGCCGCCGATCTCACCGTCGACCTCGGCGAGCCCGGCGTCAACCTCAACGATTGGACGGTCACAGACGCGGGCGGAAAGGCCGCGGCAATATCCATCGGCGGGACGCGGCTAGCGATGCTGCGCTGGGACTTCCGTGCGCTGGCCGGAAGGACGGTCGCCGGGCCGGGCCTGCTCGAGCTGACCACGCGGACCCTGGCCCGCTCGGCCACGGACCGCCCGGATTTCGCCCTTCTCCGGGTCGTCGAGACGATCGGCGGCGAGGCCGGCTGGGACGAGCGGGCCGCGACCTGGACGGAGATCTCGCGGGGCGCTCCCCGGGAGCAGGTCGTCAACCCTCAGATGATCATCGACTGGCCGGTGACACCGGGCGACGGCGGCAAGACGTATCTGACCATCCCGCCGGTTGTCCTGCAGCGATTGATCGACGGCAAGACCCTGGGCGTCGCGCTGACGCCCCTCGGCTCGATCGACGCCTCTTTCTATTCGCGAGAGGAACGCGGCGGTTCTCTGGCCGCCCGGCTGCTTTTCAATGTCCAAGAGGGACGACCCCCTGATAGACGACGATCCTCTCTCGTCTCGAGAATTCCCTCTCGAGGCGGCGAGGGAATTTGCCTCGAAGATCCCCCTTCAAGGCGCTTTTTCAAGATATTTCGCAGAAGTCCGGTTTCGTGTATCTCCACCGGACTTCTGCCGTCCGCTTACTCACGTTCGCTCCCGTCGGATCTAGAGGCAATTCCCGAGCAAAGCCGGAGAGAGGGAAAGGATAACTGAATGGAACGTGCTGCCCCGGCGAAAACGCGGCTCCTTTCGCTCGATGCCCTGCGCGGCTTCGACATGTTCTGGATCATCGGCGGCGATGCCCTCTTCAGGTCTCTGGCCGAGGTGACCCACTGGGGCTGGGCCAAGTCCTGGGCCGTCCAGCTCGATCACGTGGAATGGGCGGGGTTCCATTTTTACGACCTTATCTTCCCGCTGTTCATGTTCATCTCCGGCGTCGCCATCCCTTTCTCGCTCCTGGCCAAGGCCCAGACCGCGGCCGACAAGCGGCCGATCTACCTCAAGCTCGTCCGGCGGGCCCTGCTCCTCGTCGTCTTGGGATTCGTCTATAACCATCTGACCGAGCTTCAGTTCGGGACCCAGCGGTACGCCAGCGTCCTCGGCCAGATCGGCCTGGCCTATCTCTTCGCCGCCCTGATCATGCTCAACGTCCGCAGCCTCTGGGGCCGCGTGGCCTCGCTGGCCGGCATCCTCGGCGGCATCGCCGTGCTGCAGCTCCTTGTGCCCGTGCCCGGGATCGGTGCCGGCGTCCTGACGCCCGGGGGCTCGATCAACGGCTTCCTCGACCGCCTCATCCTGCCAGGGAGGCTCTACGACAAGATCTTCGACCCGGAGGGCGTCCTCTGCATCATATCGGCGACGGCCGTGACGCTCATGGGCGGGCTGGCGGGAATGGCCCTCAAGTCGGCGAAGCATCCCGCCCACCGCAAGGCGCTCATTCTCGCGGGAAGCGGTGTCGGCCTGACGATCGCCGGTTATGCCTTGGGCGGCTTCTACCCGATCATCAAGAAAGCCTGGACGGCGACCTTCGACATCTACGCGGCCGGGCTGTCCTTCATCCTGCTGGCCCTGTTCTACCTGGTCATCGACGTCTTCGGGCTCCGCAAATGGTCGTTCCCCCTGCGGGTCATCGGCCTGAACTCGATCACGATCTACCTCGGGACCCGGATGATCGACTTCGACACCACCAGTAAGTTCTGGTTCGGCGGCCTGAGCCGGCTGGCCGGCCCTTCCAGCGTGTTGGTCATCGAGGCGGGGGTGATCGTCGTCGAATGGCTGGTCCTGTACTTCCTCTATAAAAAGAACGTCTTCCTGCGCGTCTAGCCTGGATTATTCACGGGCCGAGGCGGCTGCGGATGCAAGGCGTCAAAGGGTGGAGCTGTACTTGGGGTGCTGCGAGCCCTTTGCAGCGAAGCAGCCGCGGCCAGATCGGCTTGCCCGAAGGGTGAAAACGCCGGTCTTGGTTCTTTGTGTTTGACGGAGATATACGGCGTTTTCGTGAATGGCTCGGGGGCTAGCGCCCGTCGCGGGCCCGGCCGCCTGGCTGCAGGCTGTCCTCGAAAAAGCGGGTGAACATCGTGTAGAGATGCAAGGTCGTCCCGCGCCCTTCGTAGATCCCATGCGAGCGGTTCGGATAGGCCATCATCCGGAACTGCTTCCCGGCCGCCACGAGCTCGTTGACCAGGCGTTCGAAGCCCTGATAATGGACGTTGTCGTCGCCTGTGCCGTGGACGATGAGCAGCCGGCCCTGGAGGTCCTTGGCGAAGGTGATGGGCGAGCCGTTCTTGTACCCCTCGGCGTTGTCGTCGGGCAGGCCCATGTAGCGCTCCTGGTAGATCGAGTCGTAAAGCCGCTGGTCGGGCACGGAGGCCACCGAGAGCCCCGCCTTGTAGAGATCGGGATAGCGGAACATGGCGTTGAGCGTCATCGAGCCGCCGCCGCTCCAGCCCCAGACGCCGACGCGCCCGGCGTCGACGTAAGGCCAGGCGGCCAGGGCCGCCCTGACGGCCGCGGCCTGGTCGGCCGAGGCCAGGATGCCGATCTGGCGGTAGATCGACTTGCGCCAGGCCCGGCCGCGGGGCGCCGGCGTGCCCCGGTTGTCGAAGCTGGCCACGATGCAGCCCTTCTGCGCGAGCAGCAGATGCCAGAGATAGCCGCTGCCGCCCCAGCCGTCCTGGACGGTCTGGCCGGCCGGCTCGCCGTAGACGTAAACGAGGAGGGGGTATTTCTTGGCCGGGTCGAAGTCGGGCGGCAGGATGCGCCAGCCGTCGACCTCGATCCTGTCGCCGACCGGCAACTTGAAGAACTCGGCCCGTTTGCGGGCCAGGGCTTCGACCTTGGCCCGGAGCGCGGCGTTCGAGGCCAGGGGCCGGACGACCCCGGCGGTCGGCAGTCTCACGAGCTCGGTCACGGGCGGCTCGTCGAGGGTCGAGTAGGAGTGGAAAGCCCAACGGGCTGAGGGCGAGATGTCGTAGCGCTGGACGCCGGTCTGGCCGGCCGGACCGACGAGCTCCGGCCCGCCTTTCCCGTCCAGGCGGACGCGATAGAGGGAACGCTTGGTCGCGTCTTGAGGCGAGGCCGTGACATAGAGCCGGCCGCCCTTCTCGTCCACGGCCTCGACGCTCAGGACGTCATAGGCGCCCGGCGTCAGGAGCCGGACTTGTCCCCCTTCGCGGCTCACCGCGTAGGCGTGCCGCCAGCCGTCACGCTCGCTCAGCCAGAGCAGGCTCCGGCCGCCGTCGAGCCAGACAAAGTCGTCCATGATCTCGACCCAGGCCGCGTCCGTGTCCGTGAAGACCGTCCGGACCTCGCCCGTGGCGGCGTCGCCGATAAGGACGTTGAGCGCATTCTGCAGTCGATTGAGGTGCTGGAGGATGACTTCGCGGGAATTTCCTGCCCACTCGAGCCGGGCAATGTAGGTCTCGGAGGGATCGCCGGGCGTCTTCATCCAGACGACGGGGCCGCCGCCGGCCGGGACGGCTCCGACCCTCACCGCGGAATTGGGCTGGCCGGGCTTGGGGTGCTTGAAGCTGATCGTCGTCGGGTACAGAGAGTCCGTGTTGTTGATCATCGTGAAGACCGGCACCCGGCTGGTATTGAACTGCCAGAAGGCGACGGCCGAGCTGTCCGGGCTCCAGCGGAAGCCGTCGCGGATGCTGAACTCTTCCTCGTTGACCCAATCGGATGTGCCGTTGATGACGTCGGGGCCGCCGTCGAACGTGAGCTGCGTCACCCGGCCCGAGGCCAGGTCCTCCGCATAGAGGTTGTTCTTGACGACGTAGGCCGCCTTCCGCCCGTCGGGCGAGAGCTTGGCGAACATCAACGTCGAGGCCTCGAAGCCCGGGCCGAGCTTCCGGAGCCGGCCCGTGGCCAGATCGTAGGTCCAGAAGTCGCCCCGCGTGTTCTGGCGCCAGACCCGCTTCGAGTTGGTGAAGACGATGAGCACCTTTCCGTCCGGAGACCAGGCATAATCTTCGATGGCCAGCGGCTCGGCTGCGCCGGAGGGGGTGAGCTTGGCCGCCGCAACGAGGATGGAACGAGCGCCGGTCTGGGCCCGATAAAGAACGAGGTCGCGGCCGTCCTTAGCCTCGGCGCTCGGCTCCAGGGTGGTGTAGGACTCGCCGTCGCTCATCCAGCGGGCCGGGCCGAAGCGCTCGGCGGCGAATTCGCGGCCGGCGAAGATGCGCTCGACGGTCAGGATCGGATCAAAGGGCTTGTCCGGGACGGGCCTGTCCTGAGCCATCGCCGTAAGGGCAAGCGCCAAGCCCAGGAACAAGAAAGGCGAAACGGTCTTTCTCGCGCGGTTCGTCATTGCGGAGCTCTCCTTAACCAACCGTTCATCGGACCTGTGACAGGACGTACGTCCGGCCGGGCTGGGTCCTGAACTCGACCACTCCCTCATCGGGCACGGACGAGGGCCTGACGGGTTCGTTGAGGGACGTGACCCACATCCCGGAAGGGATCCGGACGCGGCACGGGCCGCCGATCGTGGACAGGATGGTCGCCCGCGACAGCCGGCCGTTCAGCCACTTCAGGTCGATCTCGAACCCTCCCCGGGCCCGAAGGCCGCGGACCTCGCCGTCCCGCCAGGCCGCGGGCAGGGCTGGCAGGAACTCGATCTCTCCGTTCTGGGACTGGACGAGCATCTCGGCGACGGCGGCGCTGAAGCCGAGGGCGCCATCGACCTGGAGGGCGTTGCTGCAGATGGAGAACAGGCTCCCGGTCGCATAGTTGTTCAGGGCGAAGCGAAGGTTCTCCAGGGCCTTGGCCCCGTCGCCGAGACGGGCCCAGCAGGCCGCCTTCCAGGCGGAAGACCAGCCGTTGCCGGGGAGCCCGCGCTGTTCCAGGACGACCCGGGCCGCCTGGGCCGCCCCGCCGATCTGACGCTTCGAGATCTCGCTCCCGGGGAACAGGCCCCAGAGCCCCGAGATGTGGCGGTGGCTCTTCTCCGTCTCGTCCCAGTCCTCGAGCCACTCCTGGAGATTGCCCTTGCGGCCGATGCGCATCGGGGGCAGCTTGGCCCTGGCCTCGAGCACCCGGGCCCGGAAGTCGGCGTCGACGCCCAGGACTTGGGCCGCCTCGGCCACGTCCGCGAAGAGCTCGGTCAGGATGCGCATGTCGATCGTCGAGCCGGCGCAGATGGTCGTCGTGGTCGTGAAGGTCGTGATCTCGTCGAAGAAGGGCGCTTGACCCGGCACGGCCGGGAAGTTCTCCGGCGACGTGGACGGGTTGGTCACCAGCCAGCCGTAGGTCGGGTGCGGCACGAGGAAATCGAGGAAGAACTCGGCGCTCCCTTTCAGGACCGGGTAGTACTCCTTGAGAAAGGCCTTGTCGCCGCTGAACAGGTAGTGCTCCCACAGGTGCGTCGCCAGCCACGCCCCGCCGGTCGTGAAGGTGCCCCAGCTCGGCCCGTCCATGGGCGCGGCCACGCGCCAGAGGTCCGTGTTCTGATGGAAGACCCAGCCGCGGGCGCCGTAGTGCTCGCGGGCCACGTCGCCGCCCTGGTCGGTAAGCTCGCGGACCATCCGGAAGAGCGGCTCGGCGCACTCGGCCAGGTTCCCGACCTCGGCCGGCCAGTAGTTCATCTCGGTGTTGATGTTGGTCGTGTATTTCGAATCCCAGGGCGGATTCATCTTGTCGTTCCAGAGGCCCTGGAGGTTGGCCGGCTGGGTGCCCGGCCGCGACGAGGAGATGAGGAGGTAGCGGCCGAACTGGAAGACCAGGCCGGCCAGGGCCGGGTCGTTCGTCCCGTCGAAGGCCTTGATGCGCTCGGCCGTCGGCAGGTCCGACGCCGGGCCGGACGGCAGCTTGATGCCGACGCGCCGGAAGAGCCGCCGGTGTTCCCGGAGATGGGATTCCCGCAGCGCCTCGAACGTCTTCCCCGCCGCGCCGTCGAGAGCGGCGGCGACGCGGGCCGCGGGATCGCCGGAGACGTCCTTGTAGTCGACGAAGTTGGTCGCCGCGGCCACGAGCAGGGTCGCGGCATCGGCGTCGGAGACGACGAGCTCGTCGTCTTCGACCTTGACCGCGCCGCCTTCGATACGGGCCTTGAGCCGGGCCTCGTAGCGGAGCTTGCCGGCGACGCCCATGTAGTCGGCCGACTTGCCGCGGACGACGAGACCGTCCGGCGGCAGGCCGTCCATGCGGAAATAGTCGGTCGCATAGTTGGAATGGGCCTCGTCCCGCTCGCCCCGCAGCTGGGCCCGGAACGAGATCCGGCCCGGGCGGTCGGCCGTGAGCCTGACGACGATGACCTGGTCGACGGGAGTGACAAAGACCTGCCGGGTGAAGCGGACATCGCCCACGGCGAAGGAGGTCGTATCCACGGCCGCGTCGAGGTCGAGCTCGTGCCGGTAATCCGCCGCCTCAGCCGCCGGGAAACGCAGGATCAGGTTGCCGAGGGACTGGTACTTCTGCTGCTCGACCGGGTAGCCCATGAGGCGGCGGCCGAAAAGGACATGGGCCTGTTTGAGCCGGCCCTCGAACACGTCCCGCCGGATCTCGGCCAGCGCGGCCGCCCCGCCCTTGACCGTCGTCGAGTAGGGGCCGCCCGTCCAGTAGGTGTCCTCGTTGACCTGGACCCGCTCCTCATCCGTCCGCCCGAAGACCATGGCCCCGAGGCGGCCGTTGCCGACGGGATAAGCGTTCTCCCATTTGTCGGCCGGCCGGGCGGCCCAGATGATCGTCGTCGGATCCTTGTCCCCCCGGGCGGCCGCGGCGACGGCGGGACGTCCCGACGCGCAGATCGCGCCGCCCAAGACGGCCACAGCCAGTGCGCCCGCCAGGCCGGGGAGCCGGCGGCCGGATCGTGGAACCTCCAGGATCGGGGACCTCACGGCCTCGTCATCCGCCGGCCCGGGCGATATCCGGATAGTAGCGGCGGACAAAGCGCTCCTGGACCTCGAACGACCAGTGGACGTCCCGGATGTGGTTGGCCGCCTCCTGGCTCCGTCCGTCCCGCAGGAGATCGATCAGGGCCCGGTGCTCGCCGACCGAGGTTTCCTCCCATTCCTTGACGAAGCCCTTCAGCCGAGGAAAATCATAGAGCCTCTTCTTGAGGTTGTTGACGATCTTGACCAGGCTGGCGTTGCCGCAGAGATCGAGGAAGATGTTATGGAAGGTCAGATTCTTGTCGTAATACGCATCGAAATCGCCGGCGGCGACGGCTCGGGCCATCTCGTCGTTCAGCGCGGCCATGGCCTCGATGTCGGACGGCTTCAGCCGCTCGGCGGCCCTGAGCAGGGCCATGCTCTCGAGCGCGCCGATGATGGCGTAATAGTCCCGGATGTCCTGCTCGGTCAGGGCGTTGACGACGATCATGCGCCGCGGCAGGATGGTGACGAAATCCTCCATCTCGAGCTGGAGCAGGGCGTCGCGGAGCGGGGTCTTGCTGACGCCGAGCTTCTTCGAGGTCTCTTCCATGTCGATGGCCGACCCGGGCAGGATGCCGCCGTGCCGCATCTGCTCGCGGAGGTACTCGTAGACCTGCTCCTTGAGCGATTTGACGTTGAGGAGCGGCTTGGGGTCCATGATCGGCTGTCCTTTCGTTGGCGGCGCCGGCCGCCCTAAACATATGCAACGCGCGGTCCCAAGTCAAATGGGCCGGCGCGCCGCCAACCCATTATCATCCCGGGCCGGGTCTGTTAGAATACCGCGAGGAGAGCAAGGAGACGCCCATGAGCCCGACGGCACCGATACGCGTTGTCTCGAACGAGGAGATCCGGAAGGCCCTGGACATGCCCGGAGCCATCCGGGCCGTATCCGAAGCGCTCGTCGCGCTCTCGACGGGCCGGGCCGTCGTGCCGCCGCGGACGAGCCTCGAGATCGCCGGCCTCCGGACGACGGCCCTGGTCATGTCCGCCTATCTGCCGGCGACGAAACGGATCGGCCTCAAGCTCATCTCCCTCTGCGACGAGAACCCGGCCCGGGGCCTGCCGCTGGCCCAGGCCCTGACCATCATCATGGACGCGGAACGGGGCACGCCGCTGGCCGTTCTCGAAGCGGGCTATCTCACGGCCATGCGCACCGGCGCCGCCTCGGGCGCCGCGACGGGCGCGCTGGCCCGCCGGGACGCCCGGGTGGCGGCCGTTTTCGGGGCCGGCGTCCAAGGCCGGACGCAGCTCGAAGCCGTCGCCGCCGTCCGTCCTCTGCGCCAGGCGTTCGTTGTCGACACGGATCCCCGGGCCGCGGCCGCGTTCGCCTCGGAGATGAGCGAGAGGCTCGGATTGGACGTCGTGGCCGCGTCCCCGGCGGCGGCCCTGCGCGAGGCCGACATCGTCTCCACGGCGACGACGTCGACAATCCCGGTCTTCCGCGACGGGGATCTCAAGCCCGGCGTCCACATCAACGCGGTCGGCTCCTACAAACCGCACGTCCGTGAGCTCCCGGGAGAGACCGTCCGGCGGGCCAGATTGTTCGTCGACGACCGGCGGGCCTCGCTCGAAGAGGCCGGGGACATCCTCATGCCTCTGCGCGAGGGACTGATCGGCGAGGACCACATCCGGGCCGAGATCGGCGAGGTCCTGGCCGGGCTCAGGCCTGGCCGCGGCGCCGAGGACGAGGTCACGGTCTTCAAGTCCGTCGGCAACGCCGTCGAAGACCTGGCCGTGGCCTCACTCATCCTGGGCTGAAGGGTGATCATGGAATTTATCAGCATCCTCAACGACGTCCTCGGGCCGGTCATGCGCGGGCCCTCGAGCTCGCACACGGCCGGCTCTTATCACATCGGACGGCTCCTGCGCTCGCTCCTCGACGGCGAGCCAGTGCGGGCGGCCTTCACCTTCGATCCCTCCGGCTCTTACGCGGCCACCTACCGCCAGCAGGGCGTCGACCTGGCCCTGACCGCGGGGCTGCTCGGCTGGCCGATCACCGACCGCCGATTCGCCCGGGCCCTCGTCCTCGCGCCCCGATCGGGTCTGCGGGTGAAGTTCGCGGTCGCCCCTCTCGCGGGAGCCGACCACCCGAACACGGTCGACATCCAAGTGGTTTCGGATAAGGGCGGAACGCTTCGCGCCAGGGCCAAGTCGATCGGCGGCGGGATGGTCCTCGTGACCGAGATCAATGGCCGTCCGGTCCGTCTCGACGGCAAGACCCCCGCGGTCCTGGAGATCGGCGGCGCGGTCCGAACGGTCCCGCCCCTGTTCTTCGTCCAAAAGGGGCCGGCCCTGTTCGGATCGGCGGCGGAGATGGTCGCTTTGGCGCGACGCCGCCGCGTCTCGCTGGGACGGATCGCCGTGGATTACGAATCCCGGCTCCTGGGCCTCCCGGAGTCGGAGGTGCTCGCGGAGATCGGCCGGCGGCTCGGGATCATGAGGGAGTCCGTGAGCCGGGGCCTGGCCGGCCGCGGGATCGGCATGAAGCTCCTGAAGCCGACGGCGGGACGGATCGCCCGGGCCGCGGCGGCCCGGAGGCTGCCCGGCGGAGGCCTCCAGGCCCGAGCCGCGGCCCGAGCCATGGCCGCCCTTCACGTCTCGAACAGCGGCGGCGTCGTCTGCGCCGCGCCGACAGGCGGTTCGTCGGGAGTTCTGCCGGGAGTCATGGTCACGCTCGAGGAAGAGAAGAAGCTGCGCGGCGAACGGACGGCTCTGGCGTTGCTGGCCGCGGGCGCGGTCGGGCTGATCGTGGCCCGGCGGGCGACCTTCGCGGCCGAGGTCGCCGGCTGCCAGGTCGAGATCGGCGTCGCCGGGGCCATGGCCGCGGCCGCGGTGGTCGATGCCGCTGGCGGGAGCGCGGCCCAAGCGGCCGACGCCGCGGCCGTGGCCCTGCAGAACACCATGGGCTCGGTCTGCGATCTTGTCCAGGGCCTGTGCGAGGTCCCCTGCCACACCCGGAACGCCGTGGCGGCCGCGAGCGCTTTCACCTGCGCCGACCTGGTCATCGGCGGCTATGAGAACCCGGTCCCGCTCGACGAGACGATCGACGCCTCCTTGGCGTCGGGACAGATGCTGCCCCCCGAGCTCCGCTGCACGGCCAAGGGCGGCCTGGCCGTCACCCCCTCGGCCCTGGCATTAGGGAAGAAGGCCTGAGAGGAACAGTCCCCTGCGGGGACAGTCCCTGTCGTCCTACTTCTTCGGCTCGGGCTTGGCCGCGGGCGCGGGGGGGGCCATGATGCGGGTCGTGTATTCGGTCTCGACGTTCTCGAAGAACGCTCCTTCGAACCGGCCCGGCTCGAGCGTCGGCAGGCTGACTTCGATGTCGATGGGACTGTCGGGCCGGATCCGGCTGAGGTCGGCATAGAAGCCGATGAAGGTCCGTTCCGGCGAGTGTCCGGTAACGCTGTTGTAGCCCTTGAGGACCTCGACCGGCTGGCCGTTGATCCTCAGGCTCACGGGTGTCGCGTCCGTGCCGTCGATAATTGGGATGTGAAGGAGCAGGCGCCAAGGAGCGAGCCACGGGGCCCGGAGATCGTCCTCGCTGTATTTCACGGGCCAGGACTTCTGGCGCTCGGCCAGCTGGTCGAAGATGCGCTTCGGCACCGTGATCCGGGCTTTGTAGAGGCCGCCCGAGAAGCCGGCCGGCACGGGACCGGCGTTCTGGGACTTGGAAAAGGCCCGGCCGGCGAAGCGCACGGTGGCGGTGATCACGTTCTTGTCGGCCTTGAAAGGGTAGGCGACACCGTTGACCGTTAGCGCCCGGACCTTGGAATTCTCCGGCACGACAACGACCACGGCCCTGGTCGTCCCGACCTCGGCCGTGACCTCGGTCAGCGCCAGCCGGGAGGCCTGGAGCGCGACGGCGCCGGTGACGTTGAAGAGGATGGGCCCCTTGATCTCGGCCGGCGCAGGGAAGACCTCGTAAACCGCCGCCTCCCGGCCGGGCAAGGTCAAGGAGACCTCGCTGCCATAGGACCACAGGCCTTCGGTCGAGCCGACCAGCCGGCCGGCCTCGGGATAGACCTCCTTGATCATGAGCTTGTCGCCCTTGATCAGGCCGATCGTCGGATCGAGCTTGAAGCTCGCCGTTTTGGGGGCCGGGTTGGGATTGAAGAGAAAGAGGAGGCCGCGGTCCTCGACGATGGCGGCCGTTCCGTCGACCCGGCCCGCCATGGGAGGTCCGATGATCGGCCGGAGGGCGTGGAGGAAGCCGGCGTTCTGGTCCGCCCAGTCGAGCCAGCCCTTGAAGAAGGCCTTGTCCTCGTCCGTGAAGGCGGCGAACTCCTCGGGATCGCGGGCCGGGATGAAGTCGATGACGTGGTTGAAGGGCGCCGTGCCGATCGAGGACAGCAGCGAGTAGGTCCAGCCGAGGGCGTCCCAGTCCTTGGCATGGAAGCTGTCGCGGCGCATGACGTCCTGGGCGTCGTTGCGCTCCGACTGGTGCGTGATAAAGCCGGGCATGATCTCGGGCGGGGTGAACCGCTCGACCCGGTAGGTCCAGGCGGCGAAGCGCTGGCGGTCGGCCGAGACGCGGTCGGTGTGCAGGTCCTGGAAGGCCTTGAAGCTCTCCGGCTGCTCGTCGGTCAGGGTCGGGTGAGGGTAGGAGCCGGCCAGCCAGGTCCAGGGGCCGAAGTTCTGGTACTGCTGGCGGCCGTCGATGACGATATCGAAGGCCGCCCGGCGCAGGCCCTCGAGGACGCGCCGGCAGCCGTACCATTGGGCGTACTTGCTCGAAGCCTTGTCCAGGGCGATCCACCAGTGATCGAAGGAGAAGCCGGCGGCCCCGGTCTTCTTCATGAAGGCCTGGAGCCTGTCGAGCCACCAGTCCTGGAAGGAGCGCAGGCCGGTGTCGACGCTGGCCTTGGCGGCGCCGGGGCCGGCGTAGGCGGTCCACTCCGGGTTCTGGAGGAACGGCAGCGAGGGATAGGCATAGGCCATGAGCCTGAGGTTCTTCGAGGCCGCGTAATCGAGCATGGCCTTGAGGCCGTCCGGGACATCGTCGCGGCGCGGGTCCCACTCCCCCTTCCGGGTCTTTTGGCCCAGGCCGAACCAGAGCACGTTCTCCCAGCCCCACAAATCGGCGTTGTCGGCGAGCGTCGAAAGCGCGCTGTTGGCCGGCGTGTAGAGGAGGTGGGTCGCCCCGAGCTCCGCCGCCCGATCCATGATGCGCTTGTATTCCGCGACGCCTTCGGGCGTGCCGACGTCGATCTGGTAATCGTTCTCGCACCAGGGGATGTGGACGCGGACGCTGCGGGAGGGATAGTAGAGCAGGAACGAGCGGACGCAGTCGACCAGGGCGTTCGACTCGGCGATATCGATCGTGGGCGAGTCCCGGAGGAGCTGGTCGTAATCGGGGACGAAGACCCACTCGGGCACGGCCTGGGCCGGGAAGCGCGAGCCGGTGAGCTCGGCGACCCCGATGCATAGCCGGTCCGAAGCGAACGGCCCGAGGTCCCGGCTCCAATCCATGTCGGGCGCGTAGGAGGCGGAAACGGAGGCCCCCGTGCGCGTCCAGGCCATGAACGGGTTCTGGAGCAGGAAGAAGACGCTCCAGGCCGGGCCGGCCGCGGCGTCGGCCGGGAAGAACCGGCAGATCGCGCCGAAGGAGCCGCCCTTGAGCAGCAGCTCGCCGGCGACCGTCCGTCCGAGCGTGGTCTCGAGCGGCTTGACCGCGTTGATATGAAAGACGCGCGAGCGGGCCGACGTGACGATGATCTGCTTGGTCAGGAACTCCCAGGCCGGCTTGAGCTCATAGACGACATCGAAGGTGAAGGGGTCGCGGGTGTAGCGGTAAGCGACCTTGGCCGGCGTCGTCTCGATCTCGGCCGGGCCGAGGCTGCCGATGAGGACGGGCTGGCCGTCGATCGTGATCGCGGCGGGGTCGGCGGAAAAGGTCAGAGTCCGGTCCGGCTTGAGCGAGCCGATCGAAACGAGCCCCTGGTCGTTAAATGAGGCCCGGATGCGGCCGTTGTCGAGGATCATGTCTTCGGCCGAGAGGGACGGAACGGCGGCCAGCAACAGGGGGAACAGGCCGAGGAGGATCCGGACCGGGGGCGGAAGGCTCTTCGGGGTCATCGCTCATTCTCCTTGGGGGGCATGCTCTGATTATAGCCGAAATGGCGGGCGCAGGGGCGGAAGAATACGGCCCGTCCGGGGCCTCGTTGACAGGGGCCGGAGCAGGTGTTAATAATCGGCCTGTAAGGAGGCGCCATGACCATCGCTCGTCGCATCGCAGCCGGGATCGCCATCTTGACTTTCGCCGGAGCCGCCCTCGCAGCCGGAGCCTCCGGGACCGGGGGCCAGGCCGGCCTCGACGACACGACCTTCGCCGCCGCGACGGTCAAGCCGGTCGTCCCCGTCCGGGCCTATCCCTTCAACCTGAAGAGCGTGCGGCTGCTCGACGGCCCCTTCAAGGCCGCCATGGCCCGCGACCTCGGCTACATGATGAGCCTCGATAACGACCGGCTGCTGCACATGTTCCGGGTGACGGCGGGGCTGCCGTCCAAGGCCGAGGCGTACGGCGGGTGGGAGAAGCCCGACGTCGAGCTGCGCGGCCACACGATCGGTCATTTCCTTTCGGCCGCGGCCCTGATGTACGCGTCGACGGGCGACGAGCGGATCAAGGCCAAGGCCGAGGCCCTCGTGGCCGGGCTCGCGGAGTGCCAGAAGGCCCTCGGCGGCACGGGCTACCTGAGCGCCTTCCCGGAGAGCTTCTTCGACCGCGTCGAATCCATCCGCAGCGTCTGGGCGCCGTATTACACGATCCACAAGATCATGGCCGGCCTGGTCGACATGACCGAGCATTGCGGCAGCCGGCAGGCCCTGGAGGTCGTCGAGGGGATGGCCCGCTGGGTCAAGTCCCGGACGGACAGGTCCGATCCCGTGCACATGGAGCGCGTCCTGAACTTCACCGAGCAGGGCGGCATGAACGAGGTCCTGGCCAACCTCTACGCGATCACCGGCAAGGCCGAGTACCTGGCCACGGCCCGGCGCTTCGACGAGCGCCACTACACCGAGCCGCTGGCCCAGGCCCAGGACAAGATGAAGGGCGAGCACGTCAACTCCTTCATCCCCAATATCATCGGGGCGGCCCGCGAGTACGAGATGACCGGCGATCCGCGGCTGCGGGCCATAGCCGCCTTCTTTTGGAACGAGGTCACCGGGGCGAGGAGCTTCGCGACCGGCGGGACGAGCGACAACGAGGCCTGGGAGGGCGAGCCCTACCAGATGTTCGAGGAGCTGGGCAAGGAGAGCCACGAATCCTGCTGCACCTACAACATGCTCAAGCTGACCCGGCACCTGTTCAGCTGGGACGCGGCGGCCAGGTACGCGGATTACTACGAGCGGGCGCTCTGGAACGGCATCCTGTCGACCCAGAACCCGGCTGACGCCATGATGATGTACTACGTGCCGATGATGCCGGGCATGTACCGGACCTTCATGTCGCCGGCCGATTCGTTCTGGTGCTGCACCGGGACCGGCATGGAGAACCACGCCAAGTATGGCGACAGCATCTACTTTCACGACCGGGACGGGCTCTTTGTCAACCTGTTCATCGCCTCCGAGCTGGACTGGACCGAAAAGGGGATCAAGGTCCGCCAGGAGACGCGATTCCCGGAAGAGGCCAGGACGACGCTGACGATCGGCGCGGCCAGGCCGGGACGGCTGGCCCTGCGGATCCGGGTGCCCGGATGGGCGGCCGGACCGTGCGCGATCAAGATCAACGGCCGGCCCTATGAGGCCTCGGCCAGCCCGTCGAGCTACCTGACGATCGATCGGACCTGGCGGAACGGCGACCGGATCGAGGTCGCTCTGCCGATGGCCCTGCGGCTCGAACGGCTGCCGGACCGGGCCGACGTAGCGGCCGTGCTCTACGGTCCTATCGTGCTGGCCGGGAAGCTCGGCGGGGGCGAAGCGCTGACGGCGGACAAAGTCTACGGCCACTACGGCCCGGAAGGCGATCCCGCCGTCGTGCCGATGTTCGACGTCAAGGCGACCGTCCCGATCGAGGAATGGCTCAAGCCGGTCCCGGGCCAGCCCCTGACCTTCCACACCCAGGGCGTGGGCAAGCCGGCGGACGTGACTCTCGTCCCCTTCTACAAGCTCTTCGGCGAGCGCTACGCGATCTACTGGCAGGTCGGCCAGCCGCCGCGCCGGTGGCAGCGCTGAGCGGATCTGATCGGGACGTCGGCCGTTAGCGCGTCTTTCACCCTAAATACGTCGATCTAGGCCCCGATGAGATCCCCAAGATCGATCTATCTTATTGATCTATATGGAAAGTCCTGTGGGCCGACCCTAATCAACTCTCATATCGAGTTTTTTGGCCTGCCTGACCGCGGCAGCGGTACGGGGTAGCCAGACGAGCATCTGGCCGGCAC
>Ga0326726_10002097_pt1 | contig 18482 bp, 17 predicted proteins | sample MHFenrmetagenome_2_FD_207603 | JGI IMG/M metagenome (GOLD analysis project Ga0326726, IMG submission 207603) | Lab enriched peat soil microbial communities from Michigan Hollow, Ithaca, NY, United States - MHF15MN | ecosystem: Environmental > Terrestrial > Soil > Wetlands > Peat | place: USA... | reverse complement strand
GCTTGCCTTCATCCGCGGCACGATGTGGAAAAACGGAAGGCTTTTTGCGACTTATAAAGACGGGCAGGCGCATCTCAACGCTTACCTGGACGACTACGCGTTCCTGCTCGCCGCGCTGCTCGAGCTCCTGCAGGCGGAATTCGATCCGGGGGTGCTCGCATTCGCCGAGGACCTGGCCGAGGTGCTGCTCGAGCAGTTCGAGGACCGGGACAAGGGCGGCTTCTTCTTCACCAGCCACGACCATGAAAAGCTGATCCATCGTCCGAAACCCGGCTATGAGAACGCCACCCCATCGGGGAACGGCGTCGCCGCTTTCGCCCTGCAGCGCCTGCATTTCCTCACCGGCGAGGCGCGCTACGCGCTCGCCGCCGAGCGCACGCTCGCGCAATTCCACGCCGAGCTCGCCGAGCACCCGGCGGGACACGCGACGCTGCTCGCCGCGCTCGAAGAGCACCAGCAGCCCACCCGAACCGTCATCCTGCGCGGGCCGCAGGCCGAGATCGAGAGCTGGCGCCGCGAGCTCGCGCGGCGCTATGCTCCCCAGACCATGGTGATCGCGATCGGCGACGCTGCCGGAGATCTGCCACCGCAGCTGGCGAAACCTGTCGGCGCCCGAGTCAACGCCTGGGTCTGCGAAGGTGTTACATGCCTCGCGCCCATCGATCGGCTGGAGAAATTGGTGGAGCAGGTTTTCAAGCCGGGGAAAATCCAGTAGCATGGCCCGAATTTTTTAGACCCAGGAGATCTCATGAAACGCATAGCACTTTCCGCCTCGCTCGGCCTGCTGCTCGCGAGCGGCGCGGCGCTCGCAGCCGACGCGCAGCAGCTTCTGAAGGATAAGGCCTGTCTCAGCTGCCACACGCTGGACAAGAAGCTCGTCGGACCCGCTTACAAGGATGTCGCGGCGAAATACAAGGCGCGCAAGGACGCGGAGGCCTATCTCACGAAAAAGATCCGCGAGGGCTCGACCGGCGTATGGGGCCCGATCCCGATGCCGCCGAACGGAACCGTCAACGATGACGAAGCCAAAACGCTTGCGAAGTACGTCCTAACCGTGAAGTAGGCCCGCGCTCGCCACACCCGCTTTGAACCGGAGGCCGCCATGACTCGCACTCATTTCCTGCTTCTCGCGATCGTCTTTGCGGCCGCCGGATGCGGGGACAAGAAAGCGCCTGCTTCGGGAAAGGTTTCCGTCGTGATCGGCAGCGTCGCGCCGCTGACCGGCGGAATCGCTCACCTCGGCAAGGACAACGAGAACGGCGCGCGGCTCGCGATCGAGGAGGCCAACGCCGCGGGCATCAAGATCGACGGCAAGGACGTCCAGTTCGACCTGATCTCCCTCGACGATCAGGCCGATCCCAAGGTCGGCACCACGGTGGCGCAGAAGCTGGTCGACACCAAGGTCGCCGGCGTGGTCGGGCACCTCAACTCCGGTGTCACCATTCCCGCATCGGCGATTTACAACGGCGCCAGTCCGCCGATTCCGATGATCACCGGCTCGGCCACCAATCCCAAGGTTACCGAGCAGGGATTCAAGAACGTCTTCCGCGTGGTCGGCCGCGACGACCAGCAGGGCCCGGCCATCGCGAACTACCTCGCCGCGACGGTGAAGCCCAAGCTCGCGGCGGTGATCGACGACGCGACCGCCTACGGCGAAGGCCTGGCGAACGAAGTGGAGAAAACGCTCAACGCAGCCGGCGTGAAGGTGCTGCCGCGCGAGCGGGGCACCGACAAGACCACCGACTGGAAGGCCGTGCTCACCAAGGTGAAGGGGAGCAATCCCGATGCGGTGTTCTACGGTGGCATGGACGCCACCGGCGGTCCCCTGCTGAGGCAGGGGCGCGAGCTCGGCATCAAGGCGATATTCTCCTTCGGCGACGGCGCCTGCACCGACAACATGAAGCAGCTCGCGGGGGAAGCCTCGGACGGCCTGTTGTGCTCGCAGGCGGGCATTCCGCCCCAGGCGGCGTCGAAGAAGTTCCTCGACGCCTACAAGAAGCGCTTCAACATCGACCCGATCCTGTACTCGCCTTTCACCTACGACGCGGCGAATCTGCTGATCGAGGCCATGAAGAAGGCGAACTCGGCCGACCCGGCGAAGTACCTGCCCGAGCTGCAGAAGATCGATTATGCCGGCGCAACCGGGAGGATCAGCTTCGACGCCAAGGGCGATCGCAGCGACGCCGAGATGACGATCTTCACCATGAAGGCGGGCGCGCTCACTCCGATCGCGATCATCAAGAGCGGCAGGACCATCAAGTACGAGGATTTCATCGCTCAGTCCGGGGACGCTTCGAAGAAGTAAGCGCGCTTGGAAGATTTCCTGAAAACGGCACCCGCGGGTGCCGTTTCAATTTCCTGACCGAGCATGGACATCTTCATCCAGCAGCTGATCAACGGCGTGACGCTGGGCGCCGTGTATGCCGTGGTTGCGCTCGGCTATACCATGGTCTACGGCATCATCCAGCTGATCAACTTCGCGCACGGCGAAGTGGTGATGGTCGGCGCGATGGTCGCCTTCTCGGTGATCAGCGCGCTCGCGCCGGCCGGCTTGCCGCCGCTCGTCATCGTCGCCGCTGCCACAGGCTGCGCGATCCCGGTGTGCATGCTGATCGGCTACGCGATGGAACGGATGGCGTACCGCCCCTTGCGGGGCGCGCCGCGCCTCGCGCCCCTGATCAGCGCGATCGGCATCTCGATCATCCTGCAGCACTTCGCAATGATGATCTGGAGCCGCAACCCGCTCGCCTTCCCTCAGGTCATGAGGGTCGAGTCGTATTCGATCGGCGGGGCGACGATCACCAGCGTGCAGATCGCGATCATCGCCGTTTCCGTGGCCATGATGGGCGGCCTGGCGGCGCTGGTTTACCGCACCCGGCTCGGCACGGCGATGCGCGCCACTGCGCACAACCCGCAGGTGGCGGGGCTGATGGGCATAGACGCGAACCGCATCGTCGCGCTGACGTTCGTCATCGGCGCGGCGCTCGCCGCCGTCGCGGGGGTCATGGTGGCGACGTATTACGGCATCGCCCATTACACGATGGGCTCGCAGCTCGGCTTGAAGGCGTTCTGCGCTGCGGTGCTCGGCGGCATCGGCAACATCCCGGGAGCGATGCTCGGCGGCGTGCTGCTCGGCGTGGTGGAGGCGCTGGGGGCTGGCTACATCGGCGACCTGACCGGGAACGTCTTCGGCTCGAACTACCAGGACGTGTTCGCGTTCATCGTGCTGATCGCCGTGCTGGTGCTGCGGCCCTCGGGCCTGCTGGGAGAGCGCGTGGGGGAAAGGGCGTAGATGCTCGACGCGATCGCACGCCTGAAGCGGCATCGCGCGGCGCCGTGGGCGGGTGCGGCGCTGGTCGCGCTGGCCCTGCTCGCCTTGCCGTTCGCGCTCGCCGTGGCGGGAACCACCTGGGTGCGCATCACCAATCTCGCGATCCTGTTCGTGCTCCTGTCGCTCGGCCTCAATATCGTGGTCGGCTTCGCGGGGCTGCTCGATCTCGGCTACATCGCCTTCTACGCGGTGGGCGCCTATGTGTATGCGCTGCTCGCCTCGCCCCACTTCGGGATCCACTGGCCGTTCTGGGCGATCCTGCCCATCGGCGCCGCGGTGGCGGCGCTCTTCGGCGTCCTGATCGGCGCGCCGACGCTCAAGCTGCGCGGCGACTATCTCGCCATCGTTACCCTGGGTTTCGGCGAGATCGTGCGGATTTTCCTCAACAACCTTTCGCGGCCGGTGAATATCACCAACGGGCCGCAGGGAATCGCGCGCATCGATCCGTTCCGGATCGACGGCATCGACTTCTCCAGGTCGGACGCATTCCTCGGCCTCGCGTTCAGCGGACCGATCAAGTACTACTACCTGCTGCTCCTCGTCCTGCTCGCGGTGATCTTCATCAATCTGCGCCTGCAGAACTCGCGCATCGGCCGCGCCTGGGAGGCGATCCGGGAGGACGAGGTCGCCGCGCGCGCGATGGGCATCGACACGACGCGCCTGAAGCTGCTCGCTTTTGCGATGGGGGCTAGTTTCGGCGGGGTCGCCGGCGGCATGTTCTCGGCGATCCAGGGCTTCGTCTCTCCCGAGAGCTTCGTGCTGGTCGAGTCGATCATGGTGGTCTGCATGGTGGTGCTCGGGGGCATGGGGAACGTCTGGGGCGTGATCCTCGGCGCGCTGCTCCTGTCCTTCGTCCCCGAATTCCTGCGCTTCACCGTCGAGCCTGCACAGATGCAGATCTTCGGGCGGGTGCTCGTCGAGCCGGAGGTGATCCGCATGCTGATCTTCGGCTTCGCGCTGGTCCTCGTCATGGCGCTGCGGCCGGGCGGATTGTGGCCCTCGGCGGTGAGAAAAAGGGAGCTCGCTGCGCGCGGCGATTCGCTTGCGGGGAAAGCCCCGTGAGCGCGCTGCTCGAGGCGAGGGGCGTGAGCAAGCGCTTCGGCGGCATCGAGGCGCTCTCGGAAGTCAGCTTCTCGATTTCCCGCGGGCAGATATTCGGGCTGATCGGCCCGAACGGCGCGGGGAAGACGACGCTCTTCAACCTGCTCACCGGCCTTGCCGCGCTCGACCGCGGCTCCTTTGCGCTCGAGGGACGCGGGCTGGCGGGGCTGAAGCCCGACAAGGTCGCCGCGCGGGGCATCGGGCGCACCTTCCAGAACATTCGCCTGTTCGCCAACCTGTCGGCGCTGGAGAACGTCATGATCGGCCGGCACGTCCGCACGCGCGCCGGGGTGCTCGGCGCGGTGCTGCGCAACCCGGCGACGCGCGCCGAGGAAGCCGGAATCGAGCGCCGCGCCGCGGAGCTGCTCGACTATGTCGGCATGCGGGCCAGGGCGAACGAAGCCGCCGGAGGCCTGCCCTACGGCGACCAGCGCAGGCTGGAGATCGCACGCGCCCTGGCGACCGATCCGGTCCTGCTCGCTCTCGACGAGCCCGCTGCGGGCATGAACGCCTCGGAAACTGCGGCGCTGGGCGCGCTGCTTGAGCGAGTCCGCCGCGACGGCACGACCATCCTGCTCATCGAGCACGACATGCGACTGGTGATGAGCGTCTGCGACCGCGTGCTGGTGCTCGACTACGGGCGGCGCATCGCCGAAGGCGCACCGGCCGAGGTGCAGCGCGATCCCAAGGTGATCGAGGCCTATCTCGGCAGCCCCTCCGCGGAGCTGCCCGAGTGACGCTGCTCGAGATCCGCGGCCTGGAAGTGCGCTACGGCGGCATCCGCGCCGTGAAGGGGATCGATCTCGAAGTCGCCCAGGGAGAATTCGTCTGCCTGATCGGCGCCAACGGGGCGGGGAAGTCCTCCACCCTGCGCGCAATCGCCGGGCTCGCGCGCACCGCAGCGGGCTCGATCCGGTTTGGCGATCGCGACCTCTCGGGCATTGCGGCTTTCCGGCGAGCGCGCTCCGGGCTCGTCATGGTCCCGGAGGGGCGCGGCGTGTTCTCGCGCCTATCCGTCGCGGAGAACCTCGCGATGGGCGCGTACGCGCGATCCGACTCCGAGGTGTCATCCGACCGCGCGCGCGTGCTCGAGCTGTTTCCGCGTCTCGCGGAGCGGCGCGGCCAGATCGCCGGAACCCTGTCGGGAGGCGAGCAGCAGATGCTCGCGATCGGCCGCGCCCTGATGAGCCGGCCGAAGCTGCTCGCGCTCGATGAGCCGAGCATGGGGCTTGCGCCGATCGCGGCCCGGCGGATCCTGGAAGTGATCCGCGACATCAACCGCGCCGGCGTCACGGTGCTGCTGGTGGAGCAGAACGCGCAGCGGGCGCTCGCGCTCGCGCATCGCGCCTACGTGATGGAAAGCGGACAGATCACGCTCTCGGGTGAGGCGCGTGCGCTGCTCGCCGACCCGCGGGTTCGCGAAGCCTACCTGGGCGAGACGGCCGCGTAGAGCGGATCAGGACGCCTTGTCAGCGGCGGTGGTAAACGAATCGGAGAAGAACTCGTTCTCCGGCAGCCCGCATTTCTGGGTGAAGTCGCGGCGCGCCGAATCGACCATGATGGGGACCCCGCAGGCATAGACCTGGAAGCCTGAGAGATCGGGCAGGTCTTCCATCACCGCGCGGTGCACGAATCCGGTCCGGCCGCCCCAGTGGTCCTCGGCGAGCGCATCGGAGATCACCGGAACGTACTTGAAGCCCGCGTGCTCGGCGGCCCAGCGCGCGGGAAGGGAATCGAGGTAGAGGTCCTTGGGCCGGCGCGCGCCCCAATAGAGCGTCATCGGACGGGACACACCCTTCCTGAGCGCCGCTTCGATCACCGATTTGATCGGCGCGAAGCCCGTTCCGGAGGCGACGAACACGATGGGCTTGTCGGATTCCTCGCGCAGGAAGAAGGTGCCGAACGGCCCCTCGAAGCGCAGGATGTCGCGCTCCTTCATGGTCTTGAAGACGTGATCGGTGAACGCTCCACCCGGCACGTGGCGCACGTGCAACTGGACAAACTCGTCGTCGTGCGGCGCGTTCGCCATCGAAAAGCTTCTTCGCGATCCATCCTTGAGGAGGATGTCGATGTATTGACCGGGCAGGAACATCAGCCGCTCGTTCGCGGGGAGCTTCAGGTACACGATCATGGCGTCGTCCGCCGCGCGCTCGAGCTTGTGCACCCGCGCCGGAAGCTTTCTGACCTGGATGTCGCCTGCTTTCCTGACCTCACGCGCTTCGATCACCACGTCCGAGAGCGGCTTCGCCTGGCAGAAGAGCGCGTAGCCCTGTTCGCGCTCCTGCGGGGTGAGCGCCTTCTCGGAATATCGGCCGTAATCGACCCGGCCTTCGAGGAGCTTCCCCTTGCAGCTGCCGCAGGCGCCGTCACGGCAGCCGTAAGGGAGCACCAGGCCCGAGTCGAGAGCCCCCTGCAGGATGCTCAAGCCGTCCTGCACCTGGAATTGGTGACCGGTATTGCGGATTGTGACCTGATGCGTCATCGGGGTGGGGAGTAAGATTCGCCCGTGGAAACCCTGCTCATCGTCGGTTGCGGAGACATCGCCCGTCGCGCCTTGCCTTTGCTCAAGGCAAGGTATCGCGTGTGCGCGCTGGTGCGTTCGCCCGATCCCGGGCTCGCCGCTGCTGGCGTCGAGCAGATCGAGGGCGATCTCGACGACGCTGAATCGCTCGCTCAGCTTGCCGGCCGCGCGCAGCGCGTCGCCCACCTGGCTCCGCCCGCGCAGACAGGTTCTCAGGATTCGCGCACGCGAAACTTGCTGGCAGCGTTGTCGGCGACGGCAAAAAGCGGCGTCATGTTACCACGGCGATTCGTGTATCTCTCCACGAGCGGTGTCTACGGCGACTGCGCCGGCGAGCGGGTGGACGAGGCACGCGCACCCTGCCCGCAAACCGAACGCGCCAGGCGGCGCCTGGACGCGGAGCGGGCCGTCGCCGAGTGGGGATCGCGCGAGGGCGTACAGGTCGTGATCCTGCGCGCGCCGGGCATCTACGCGCGGGACCGCCTGCCGGTGGAACGCCTCGCGCGCGGCACTCCCGCGTTGCGACCCGAGGACGACGTCTACACCAACCACATACACGCCGACGATCTCGCCGCGATCCTCGCTCTAGCGCTGCACTCAAGGCGCGCCAACGGCATCTACAACGCGAGCGACGACAGCGAGATCAGGATGGGCGATTGGCTCGACCTCGTCGCCGACCGCGCCCGGGTCGCGCGACCGCAGCGCGTGTCGCGCGCGGACGCTTCGCGCCTGGTGCCCGCCGAGCTGCTCTCGTTCATGAGCGAATCGCGGCGCCTTTCGAACGAGCGCATGAAGGCCGACCTCGGCGTGCGCCTGCGCTATCCCACGGTCGCCGAGGGGCTTCCTCCGATCGAGATCGCCGCGTGAAGCCCTCCGACACTTATCTCGTGATCACCAACCTGCCCGACCGCGACAGCGCGGGCAAGCTCGCCCACGCTCTCGTCGAGAAGCGCCTCGCCGCCTGCATCAATGTCCTGTCGCCGTGCCGTTCGGTCTACCGCTGGCAAAGGAAGACCGAGGACGCGGAGGAATTTCCGATGTTGATCAAGACCACGCGCGAGCGCTACCCGGCGCTCGAGGCGGCGATCCGCGCGGGGCACCCCTACGAACTTCCCGAGATCATCGCGGTCCCATTGGCGGGAGGTCTGCCCGCCTATCTCGAGTGGGTCGATTCGGAAACGAAACCCGCCTAGCGTCATGCGCCGATTGCTCATCGCACTCTTGCTCGTTTCCGCGCCGGCCGCTCGCGCCGCAGACGAGCTGCTCGAGCCGGACAAGGCGTTCCGCTTCTCGGCGCAGGCTCTGGACTCGGGCACCGCCGAGATCCGCTATCGAATCGCCGAGGGCTACTATCTCTACCGCGAGCGATTCCGCTTCGCCGCTGAGCCCGCCTCGGTGACGCTCGGCTCGGCGCGCTTCCCCGAAGGTGAGATCCATGAGGACAAGTTCTTCGGGAAGCAAGTGACCTTCCGCAGGGAGGTTCGCATCCTCCTGCCGCTGGCGGCTGCGGGCGCGGACCGCGTGAAGCTCTCCGTGACCTCCCAGGGCTGCGCCGACATCGGCGTGTGCTACGTCCCCCAGGTGCAGAGCGCCGAGCTTCGCCTCGCTTCCCTGGGCGGCCCGCGATCCTCGATCTTCCAGAAAGACGGTCCTCTCGCCTCGACACCCGAACCGCCGAAAGGCACGGCGAGGGATGATTTGCACTTCGTCGGGGTTCTCGAATCCGGGCGCCTGTGGGTCGTGATGGCCGCGTTCTTCGCGGCCGGATTGCTGCTCACCTTCACTCCTTGCGTCCTGCCCATGATCCCGATCCTGTCGGGCATCATCGTCGGTGAGGGCCGTAAGGTGACCCGGCAGCGGGCCGCGCTCGACTCACTCGCCTATGTCCTGGGGATGGCGGTCACCTATACCGTCATCGGGATCGCGGCGGCGTTTTCGGGAAGCCTGCTGTCGTCGGCTCTGCAGAACGCGTGGGTGCTGGGGGCTTTTGCCGCGATATTCGTCCTGCTCGCGCTGTCGATGTTCGGCTTCTACGAGCTGCAGCTGCCTTCGGGCTGGCATTCGCGGCTCACGGAAACGAGCAACCGTCTGGGAGGCGGGCATTGGGGCGCCATCGTTCTGATGGGAGCGCTCTCGGCTGCGATCGTTTCGCCCTGCGTTGCCGCGCCGCTGGCAGGCGCGTTGCTCTACATTGGGCAGACTCGCGACACCGTGCTCGGGGGAGCGGCGCTGTTCTCGATGGCCGTGGGCATGGGGGTGCCGCTCGTGCTGGTGGGCGTCTCCGAGGGCGTGCTTCTTCCCAAAGCGGGCCATTGGATGCGCGCCGTCAGGCGCTTCTTCGGGGTGCTGCTGCTCGGCCTCGCGATCTGGATCATTACGCCCGTGATTGCGACGGCGGTGCAGATGTTCCTGTGGGCTGCGCTGTTCGTCGGGTCGGGCGTGTTCCTGCGCGCGCTCGAGCCCCTGGGCAGGGAAGCATCGGCTTGGGACCGGCTGGGAAAAGCCGCGGGCCTGCTCGCTCTGCTCGCCGGTGCCGCCCAGGCAGTGGGTGCGCTTTCGGGGGCGCGCGATCCCCTGCAGCCCCTCGCGGGTTTCTTCTCGGACGCCCCTGAGTCATCACTGCCCTTTGAGACCGTCAAAACGGCCGCCGACCTGGATGCGCGCCTGAAGTCGGCGGGCAAGCCGGTGATGCTCGATTTCTACGCCGACTGGTGCGTGTCGTGCAAGGAAATGGAACGCTTTACGTTCGGCGATCCGCAGGTGAAGGCCCGGCTGGGCCGCATGGTGCTTCTGCGTGCCGATGTCACCGCCAACACGCGCGACGACAAGGCGCTGCTCAAACGCTTTCGCCTGTTCGGACCGCCCGGCATCGTCTTCTTCGACGCGAGCGGGCGCGAGATCGAGGGTTTGCGCGTGATCGGCTACCAGTCTCCCGAGAAATTCATCCGGTCGCTCGACGTCGCCGCGGACACCCGGCTGTAGCAGCGCCCGGTACGGCCGACGCTCAGCGCCTTTCCTTGATCCAGCTCGCCGCGTCGAGCGCGAAATACGTGAGAATTCCGTCAGCGCCGGCGCGCTTGAACGCGAGCAGGGCTTCCATCGCGCACTGCTTCTCTGTCAGCCAGCCGTTCTTGAACGCCGCCTTCAGCATGGCGTATTCGCCGCTCACCTGATATACGTAGGTCGGTGCCTTGAACTCGTCTTTCACGCGCCTGACGATGTCGAGGTAAGGCATTCCCGGTTTCACCATCACCATGTCGGCGCCTTCCTGCAAGTCGAGCCCGACCTCCCACAGCGCCTCGTCGCTGTTGGCCGGATCCATCTGGTAGGTGAACTTGCTTCCCTTGCCAAGACTCGCCGCCGAGCCGACGGCGTCCCGGAACGGGCCGTAGAACCCCGAAGCGTACTTGGCCGAGTAGGCCATGATGCGGGTATGGATGAACTGATTCTCGTCGAGGGTGGCGCGAATGCGCCCAATGCGGCCGTCCATCATGTCCGAAGGCGCGACGATGTCCACACCGGCCTGGGCCTGAACGAGGGCCTGCTTCTCCAGCACGGCGAGCGTCTCGTCGTTGAGAATATAGCCCTCGTCATCGATCAATCCGTCCTGGCCATGGCTGGTGTACGGATCGAGTGCGACGTCGGTCATTACGCCGAGCTCCGGGAATTTCTTCTTGAGCATCGAGATGACGCGGGGTATGAGTCCATCGGGGTTAGTCGCCTCCTTCCCGTCCGGGGTTTTCAGAGCCGGCTCGATCGAGGGAAAGAGCGCCATCGCAGGCACCCCGAGCTTCAGGCACCGCTCGGCTGCGCCCAAGAGCCTGTCGGCCGTGTACCGGGACACTCCGGGCATGGACGAGACCGCTTGAGTCCGGTTCCTCCCCTCAATCAGGAATACGGGATAGATCAGGTCGTTGGCGGTAAGCACATGCTCGCGCATCAGGCGGCGCGAGAAATCGTCGCGCCGCATGCGGCGCATGCGGACTGCGGGAAAGCTGCCGTACACCTGCATGATCACTCCTTCTTTCTTCTATGGATCAACCGGTTATGGTCAAGCTGATCCGCTCCGGGAACCTTTTGACCAGGCCTCTACTCCTATACATCAGACGGCTTCGGTCGTCTCCCGCTTCTCCTCCCTGAGCGGGGTGCCTTAAACCTTAAGGCATTTGCCCCGGGCTGATTTCCCCTTTTAGCCCGGGGGCTTTTATTTCTAGACCCCCGGTTCCACCGGGGGTTTTCATTTGTGCCGGTCGGAGCGCGGGGCGCCCTCGCCGAGCCAGCCTCGAAACACCGCCTCGGCCTCCTCGAGCCCGGTCTTCTTGAGGCTGGAGAACAGCTGCACGGAAGCGCCGGGGACGAGCGCGGCGACTTCGCTTCCGACCCGCCGCAATATCCTCCGCGCTGCTTCGCGCGACAGTTTATCCGCTTTGGTCAGCAGGACATGCACGGGCTTGCCGGTGGGGCGGAACCACTCCAGCATACGCCGATCGAGCTCGGTCACCGGATGGCGCACGTCCATCACCACCGCGAGCCCTCGCAGCGCGCCGCGCTTCTGGAGGTAGCCGCCTAGCAACTCCTCCCAGGGAGCCTGCAACTCGCGCGGGACTTTGGCGTAACCGTAGCCCGGGAGGTCCACGATGAATCGCCCGGCGCCGAGCGCATAGTAATTGATGAGCCTCGTGCGCCCGGGAGTGCGGCTCACCATGGCCAGTCGGCGTCCGAAGAGCGCGTTGATGGCGCTCGACTTGCCGCTATTCGAACGACCCGCGAAAGCGATTTCCCCGGCGCTCGCCGGAGCCTGCTCGAGAGAGGCCACGCTCTTCAGAAACACCGCGCTGCGGAAGAACTCCATGGGTCAGACCAGCCGCTTTTGCTAGAATATCAGCCTTTTGAGCGAAGATCGGCGAGGAGAAGCGGCATGAGGAGAGCGTGGGCGCTGCTGGGTTTTGTGATGTGCGCCGCCCCTCTTGCCGGCGCAGAGCAGCAGGCCAAAGCCGATTCCGCCAAGGGCCAAAGCATCGCCAACAAGGTCTGCGCGGCTTGCCACGGCGCGGACGGCAATAGCCCGACTCCGGCCAATCCGAAACTGGCCGGCCAGATTCCCGAATATATCCAGAAGCAACTAGGCAACTTCAAGTCTGTGCCGGGAAAGAAAGCCGAGCGTGAGAACCCCATCATGGGCGGGATGGCCGCGGGGCTTTCGGCCGAGGACATGCGCGATGTCGCCGCGTACTTTGCCGCGCAATCGCCCAAGCCCGGCGCGGCGAAGCACCCGGAGACGCTGGCGCTCGGCCGTAAGATCTGGCGCGGCGGAGATCCGGCCAAGGGCGTTCCCGCGTGCGCCGCGTGTCACGGTGCGGCCGGCGCAGGGTTGCCCGCGCAGTATCCGCGCCTGGCGGGCCAGTATCCCGAATACATCGAGGTACAGCTGAAAGCGTTCCGCGCGGCCGAGCGCAGGAACGACGCAAACAAGATGATGCAGTCGATCGCCTCGCGCATGAGCGACCCGGAAATTCGCGCGGTGGCCGACTATATTTCCGGTCTGCGCTGAATCAACCGGAATAGCGCGCGTCCGGTCCCTGTTTTCGCCGCTGCCCGGGCGAGAGTCCCTTTTCGGAGCACGCTGGAATAAATCCGGCGATCGGTGCGTTTGTATCACGGTTGCTTTCGTCGAGAGGGGAGCAGTGCGCGAGAAACCGGGTCGATACCGGGAAAAGTTCCTGCGCGTTAGAATGCGCGCAGCGTGGATCGTCACCTCATCATCGAGCACATCCCCAGGCTGCGGCGCTACGCCCGCGCGCTCGTCGGCGACCGTTACGTCGCCGACGACCTGGTTCAAGACACCCTGGAGCGCGCCTGGAACAAGTTCTACCTGTGGCGCGCCGGCAGCGACCTGAGAGCGTGGCTGTTCACGATCATGCACAACGTATTCGTCAATCAGGCAAGACGGCGCCGCCATGAAATCGAGCAGGCCATGGACGAGCTCCCCGCGGTAGCGGTTCGCGCAACCCAGGGCGATCACCTCGAGCTGCAGGAAGTGGACCGCGTGCTGCGCTCGCTTTCTGCCGAGCAGCGCGAAGTCATCCTGCTGGTCGCAGTCGAGCAGCTCACCTACGAGCAGGTCAGCCGCGCTCTCGACATACCCATAGGCACGGTCATGTCGCGGTTGTCGCGCGCGCGGGAGCGCATGCGTCAGCTGCTGGGCGGCCAGTCCGTGATGCCATTGAAAGTTGTGAAGTGAAACCGGTCAGCGAGGCCGAGTTGCACGCTTACGTCGACGGCGGACTCTCCGAAAGCGCCACGGCGGAGATCGAGGCGTGGCTTCGCGCCCATTCGGAGGATGCGGAGCGGATGCGCGCGTACTCCGAACAGAATGCTGCGCTGCGCTCGCTCTACGACTCCGTGCTCGACGAGCCGGTGCCTGCGGCACTCCTCGCGGTGCGTTCGAGCGCGTGGCGCCGCTACGCCGCCGCCGCGGCGATATTCGCGCTTGGGATCGGGCTCGGCTGGATGGTCAGGGGTACGTTCATCACCCCACAGATAGTGCCGGTGTCGCTCGCCCGCCTGGCGGCGACGGCACACGCGGTGTACTCGCCGGAGGTGCGCCATCCGGTCGAGGTAACCGCCAACGAAGAAGAGCACCTCGTGGGTTGGTTGTCGAAGCGGCTCGGCACGACTCTGAAAGCCCCGAAACTCGCTCCGCTGGGCTACGAGCTTGTGGGAGGCCGGCTTCTCTCGGGGCCGCAGGGTCCGGTGGCGCATTTCATGTATCAGGACGGGCGCGGCCAGCGCTTGACGCTCTACGTCTCGAGACAGAGAGGCGAGCCGCGCGACACCGCCTTCCGCTTCAGCCAGGAGGACCGCGTGTCCGTCTTCTACTGGGTCGATGGAAACTTCGGCTACGCGCTTTCAGGCGAGATGAAAAGGGAGCAACTGCTCCAGGTCGCCGAAGTTGTCTATAAGCAGCTGAACCCTTAGCCGCCGTAGCGCCGCAGCAAAGCGACTTTTAGTCGGCGGCGCTCAGTCTTACCGTTTGGTGCTCCCTGCGCCGCCGGGCCAGCCATTGCTGGAGGCGCTCGAAGTACAGGTAGATAACGGGTGTGATGTAAAGGGTCAGGAACTGCGACAGCACCAGGCCGCCCACCACAGCAAGCCCCAGCGGCATGCGTGCGCCGCCGCCCGCGCCGAATCCGATCGCGATCGGCAGGCTCCCCATGAGCGCAGACATCGTCGTCATCATGATGGGGCGGAAACGGACCAGCCCCGCCTGGAAGATCGCCTCCTCCGGCGACTTGTTCTCCTTGCGTTGCGCCTCGATGGCAAAGTCGATCATCATGATCGCATTCTTCTTCACAATGCCGACCAGCATGATGATGCCGACGAAGGCGTACATGTTGAGCTCGATGCCGAAGGCCATCAGGGTGAGCAACGCCCCGAGTCCCGCGGTCGGCAGACCCGAGAGGATCGTGAGCGGGTGGATGAAGCTCTCGTAGAGGATGCCCAGAACGAGGTAAATCACAAAGATCGATAGCACGAGAAGGATCCCCATGCCCTGGAGCGAGGCTTGCAGGGCCTGTAGCGTCCCCGAAAAAGTCCCGGTCAACGTCGCCGGGACCTGCAATTCCTTCATGGCGCGCGCGACGACCTCGATACCCTCGGACTCCGTGAGACCCTGGAGACCGAACGAAAACGTGACAGACGTAAGCTGCCCGAGGTGGCTGACCTGCATCGGGCCGACGCCGAAGGTGAACTTCGCGACGGCGTTCAGCGGAACCAGCGCTCCGGTAGACGAACGCACGTACAGCATCGGCATTACCGAGGGATCCTTCTGATAACGCTCGGCGAGCTGGAGAATTACCCAGTATTGGTTCGTCGCAGTGTAGATGGTGGACACCTGGCGCTCGCCGTAGGCGTTGTTGAGCGCCTGCTCCAGCGACTGAGCCGATACACCCAGCGCCGCCGACTTCTCCCGCTCGATTTCCACGGTGACCTGGGGCCGCGTGATTTGAAGGTCGCTGGTGACATCGATCAGGCCAGGAAGCGAGCGCAGCTTCTGCTCGATCAGCGGCGCCCATTGATAGAGCTCGTCGATCGTCGCGCTGCGCACGACGTACTGATAAGGGCTCTTGGTGAGGTTCCCGCCGATGCGGATCGCGGGAACGTTCTGGATAAACACCCTCGCACCGAGCACGTTCTGGAGCTTCGGCCGCAGTGTTCTGACGACCTCGTCGGCGGGCCTGCGGTTCTTGAAAGGCTTGAGAGTGATGGTGATGCGTCCGACGTTGATCGACGGCGAGAAGCCGGTCGCCCCGACGAAGGACATGGCGGCCTCCACGTTCGGATCCTTGGCGATGATATCAGCCGCCTGACGCTGCAAGTCCACCATGCCTTGAAAGGAGATGTCCTGCGGGCCTTCGACGAAGCAGAACAACTGTCCGGAATCCTCGCTGGGCAGGAAGCCCGTGGGCGCCTTTGAGAAAAGGACGCCTGTCAACACGCAGATCCCGAGAAATGCCGCCATGACGGTGCGCTGATGCGCGAGGACCCAGCGGAGGCTGACCTCGTAGGCGTATTTCCACGCATCGAATGCCCGCTCGAAGGCCATGTAGAGGCGGCCGTGCCTTCCCTCCTCGCGGTGCGGTTTCAGGATGCGGCTGCACATCATCGGCGTGAGGGTCAGTGAAACGAAGCCCGAAATCAGAACCGCAGCCATGATCGTCACGGCGAATTCGTGCAGCAGCCTCCCCAGGATTCCTCCCATGAAGAGCACCGGGATGAACACCGCGGCGAGCGATATCGTCATCGAGATGATCGTAAAAACGATTTCCTTCGAGCCATCCAGCGTTGCCTGCATGACGCTCTTGCCCTGCTCGATGTGGCGGGTGATGTTCTCGAGCATCACGATGGCGTCGTCCACGACGAAGCCCACGCAAAGCGTGAGCGCCATGAGCGAGATGTTGTCGAGGCTGTAGCCAAACAGGTACATCACCGCGAAGGTCCCGATGATCGACATCGGCAGCGCGATTGAAGGGATGACGGTCGCGGAAACGTTTCGCAGGAAGATGAAAATGACCATTACAACGAGCACCAGCGCGAGGTATAGGGTGTTCTGGACTTCATTCACGGAGGCGCGGATCGTCACAGAACGGTCGTAGAGCGTCTCGATGTCGATGGCCGGAGGCACCTCGGCGCGGAAAGTCGGAAGCAGCTTCTTGACCGAATCGACCACCTCGATGGTATTGGTGCCCGGCTGGCGCTGGATCGCGAGCACGATGCCGCGCTTGCCCTTGAACCAGGCGCCCATCTTGTCGTTTTGCACGCTGTCGTAGATGCTGCCCAGCTCGCTCAACCGGATGGGCGACCCGTTCCTGAAGGTGACGATGATCGGACGGAACGCCGCGGCGTCCTGGAGCTGGCCGGTCGCCTGGACGGCGAACATCCGGTCCTTGCCGTACAGCGTTCCTGTGGGCAGGTTGACGTTGGCCTGCGAGACCGCCTGTTCGACTTCATTGATGCCGACTCCGCGCGCGGCGAGCGCGTTGGGATCGACCTGCACGCGCACGGCATACTTCTGCTGGCCGAAGACCTGTACCTGGGCCACGCCGTTGATGGTAGAGATCCGCTGCGCGAGATAGGTTTCCGCGTATTCGTTCACCGTCGATAGCGGCAAGGTCTGCGAGGTAAGCGCAAGGTAATAGACGGGGAAATCGGCGGGGTTGACCTTCCTGAACGAGGGCGGCGCCGGCATCGTCGCCGGAAGCTGCCGCGCCGCAGAGGCTATCGCGGAGTTCACGTCCTGCGCGGCTGCGTCGATGTCGCGGTCGAGCGCAAACTGAATGGTGATGCGGGTGATCCCCTGGCCGCTCACCGAGCTCATCTCGTCGATCCCTGCGATCGTCGAGAACTGCCGCTCGAGCACGGTTGCAACGGCGGACGCCATCGTCTCCGGGCTCGCCCCCGGAAGCTCGGCCGTGACCTGGATCGTGGGGACGTCGACGTTGGGAAGTGTGGAAACCGGCAGCAGCCGGTAGCCGGCGAGCCCGAAGATCAGGATGCCGGTCATGACGAGCACCGTCATGATCGGCCGCCGGATGAACAGCTCGCAGAAATTCACGAGGCCTCGGCGGGGGACTTGCTGATCTGCACGCGCGTCTTGGCGCCTAGGCGCAGCTGGCCGCGCGTCACCACGCGCTCGCCCTTCGCCAGTCCGCTCTCGACGATCGTGCGCTCACCCTCGGTTCGCTGCACCTTGATCTTGCGAACGTCTGCCAGCATGTCCTGGCCGACGACGTACACGTACTGTCCCTCCGGGCCGGTCTGCACCGCCTGTGAAGGGATGACGATCGCGTCCGGCTGCTCGAATAGGCGCACGCTCACGCTTACGAACTGTCCCGGCCAGAGCGTGTTCTCCTTGTTCGCGAAGCGCGCGCGCAGCCTGATCGTGCCGGTGCTCGGGTCGACGGCGTTGTCGACGAAGATGAGCGCGCCGGTCGCAGCGGTCTTGTCCACGCCGGGAAGCAATGCCTCCACGGCAAGCGAATCCAAGGCCATGTGTTCGCGTACTTCCGCAAGCCGCTGCTCCGGCACCGCGAAGTTGACGTAAATCGGGTGGACCTGGTTGATCACCACCAAGGGATTGACGTCGTTCGCCTTGACCAGGTTTCCCATCTGGATCTGGATCTTTCCGGCGTAGCCCTCGATCGGCGCCGTGATCGTGCAGTACTCGAGACTGAGCTTGGTGTTGTCGAGCGCCGCCTGACTTGCCCGGGCGGTGGCTTCTGCGGTGGTGGCGTTGGTGCGGATCTGAGCGTAGGCCTCCTTGGAAATGAAATTCTTGTCCAGCAGCTCCTGGTAGCGCCGTTCCTGGGAGCGGGCCTGTTCGCTCGCTGCCGCGTCGCGCAGCGCGTTCGCCTCGGCCTGGCGCAGCGCCGCTTCGAACGGGCGCGGGTCAATCTTGAAGAGAACCTGGCCCTTCCTGACTTCCTCGCCTTCCTTGAAGCCTACCTCGATGATCTGGCCATCTGCACGGGCCTTCACCGCAACGGTGGAGTAGGCCTCGACGTTTCCGATCGCCTGAATACGGAAAGGAACGAGCTCCTGCGACACAAGCGCGACGTTGACGGGAACCGCGGGAGGTCCCTTGGGCGCCTTGCGCTCATTCGCACGTATCTCGGCGCCGAAATACGCGAACAGCGCGACCGCCACGGCCAGCGCGCCGGCGCCGCCGAGCACGAGCCAGCGTTTCGAAGTGTCTTGCTTCGCCAAGCGCGATCGCAACGGAAAATCCATGGCTTCACTAACGATAGGAGTGTGCCGCGTATTCCGTCAGGAATGCGGCTGCGGGTGTGAATTGGACCTGCTGCTGGTGTATCCGTTCATCGGCCCTTCCTCGGGAAAACGATCCAATTTACGGCAAAAGACGCTCCGACGCAAAGAGGCTCTCGGTGCTTTCCCGCTCACGAACCAACCAGGTTCTTGCGCCGTCCACCATGACTTCGGGAGGTCGCGGCCTGGAATTGTAATTCGAGC
>Ga0326726_10002096_pt1 | contig 18500 bp, 14 predicted proteins | sample MHFenrmetagenome_2_FD_207603 | JGI IMG/M metagenome (GOLD analysis project Ga0326726, IMG submission 207603) | Lab enriched peat soil microbial communities from Michigan Hollow, Ithaca, NY, United States - MHF15MN | ecosystem: Environmental > Terrestrial > Soil > Wetlands > Peat | place: USA... | reverse complement strand
TCCATGACGCAATTCGTACAACGTTGATAGGGCCTCTTTCCTCTGCCAAGACTATTGGAATCCGCCAATGCATGGACGGCGCGATCTTCGCGGGCGGCAGCGATATCAGTCGTTGATCCGGACATATTTTCGATAGGTCTCGTGTGAACGATTGCCAATGTCAATGGCTTCACTCGTCATCTTTGCCACAGGCTTGCGGGCCGCGACGGTAGCAAGCATAACAATCCGGCAGCGAGTCTGCCGCCGCAGGCGCCACAGCCCACGCCAGCCGTGCTTTCGACAAACCAGGATGTCGCTCTTTCGGCCCTAGGTACCTCGACCGATCCGCAGGCGCCCGCATCTCATCGCTTGTGACTCAGCGCCGGCCTTTCGATCAGGTACCAGGACGCGATCGCAGCCAGCAACGTGATTCCGGTCAACAGGCCGATGTTCGCCAGAGGCGAGAACAGCGCGAGCACCAGCAGCAGGTTGAGCAGCGGCATGTGATACAGGTACAGGCCATAGGAAAAATCCGTCGTCTCTAGGAAGCTCTGCAGTCGCCCGGGGATGGGCAGCCGTAGAGCCGAGACTTTCAGGACGATGCAGGCAAGCAGGACGAACGACACCGGATTGATGCTGTTCGAGGCGTTCGCCGCGTACGAGCCGATGAAGTTCATCGAAAGGACGTACGCGAGCAGCAGGTAGATCAAGTGAGTCTTCTGCAGGTACTCGCGTAGCGGGGTATCGGATGCCAGCCAGAAGCCGAACAGGAACATGTATAGGTGCGGGACGAACGAGACCATCAGCAACTTCATGGCCATGTGGTCCCAAATAGCCGGTTGGCGGATGAGCGCCAGGTTCGCGACCACGTTCACGACAAGTGAGACTGCGAAGACGGTGGCGAGCAAGCGAGGTCGATTTTTCAGCAGGAAGTAGAGAACCGGCACGAGAAAGTAGAACTGCATCTCGACCGAGATGGTCCACAACGCGCCATTCAGTACCCCGACGCCATATTCGCGCATGAACGGCGGGTTGTAGAACTGGAAGATCGTCGTCTGCGAAGCCACCCAGGCGAGAAACCGCGTCACACCGATCTGCCGGCCGTTGAAATAGCCGGTCCAGTACACCGTCAAAATCGAAACGAGCACGCACACCAGCAGCGCCGGATAAATGCGCAACAGGCGGTTGATGAAGAAGCCCGGCCTGTCGCGCGAGTGCATCCGCTCGTAGGCGAAGTAGATCAGGAAGCCGCTGGTAAAGAAGAATGCGGGGACGCCGGGGACCGCTTTCACGCCATCGACGAACCAGACGTTATATTCGAAGTGGTTGATCCCGTGGACCAACAGCACCTGCGTGGCTGCAAGTAGCCTGACCAGGTTGAAGTTGTTGTGATGGACGCGTCCCTGCATAGGCTATGCCGGGGCCGGGACTGCGTCGCCCCGCGGCCGCGCAGGTAGCCGCGCGAGCGCGAGACAGGCCGAGAAATAGAAGTAGTCGAACAGCGTGGGAAACAGGATTGGTTCGCTGAACGCACGGAACAGCACGATCGCGAAGATACCGGCCGCATAGAGCTTCACCGGTAGCGGCTGCGCCTTGCGCACCATGTAGACCGGAACGAGCATGATCGCCAGCAAATAGGGCAGCCCGAATATGTGGTGTGCACGGATGAAGGAATTGTGCGGATTGCCGTTGTACAGGTCGGCGATACTAGTGCCTTCGTACTCGGCGCCGGTCCAGAGGGTGCCGCCGTTGAGGCGGCCGAAATAGTCCGTGATCATCTCTACGCGGCTCTCATCGTAAATCCCACTGGCGACCTTGGTGCCCGCCACCAGGTCCACGATCTCTGCGCTATACAGCAGATACGCCACCAACACCGCGCTGCCTACCAGCAACACCCGAAGTAGCATGCTCGGCAAATTACGCCCGGGGATCTTGAAAAGAACGCCGATCACAAACAGCGCCGAGGCGGCCAGCAGGGAGCCGCGCCCCCAGCCGACGAAGCAGATGAACAGCGTTGTCGCCGCGGTAAGTAAAGACGCGCGCCGATAGAGCAGATAGTTGGTGAGGCAGTAGTTTGCCTGCATCACTACCAGATAGGACGTGACGCCGTTGCTGCTCGAGTTCGGCAGGATGTCTTCGAGCGGAAAATTCGCGAGCCCCGTATAAAACAGGTAGCCAAGCACCGCGGCCTGCGCGGCGACCAGCACCAGCCGGCACGCCTTGAAATAGACCTCCATGCTCTGCGTGAGGACGAATGCAACTCCTAGGGAGATCAACGACGTCGCATAGTGAAGCAACGCAGTCTCGCTGCGGAACACGCTGAGGGGCAGCATGATCGTGAGAACGAGGACGAAAATAATCGCGCCGGTGCGCTCCCTGACCCCAACGTCTGCGAACACGTTCAGGTTGGATAGCACGAGGCACGCGGCGACGAGGAGGTAGACTCCCATCAGCGGCGGATACCTTGTCGCGTACGCGGCGACCAAGAGCGTCAGAAAGGCCGTCGCGCGCAGCGCGCTGTAACCGATCGAACGCCACTCGATAATCAACATGCGGCCCGTCTTTCCCATGCGCGCCTCAAGCGGCGAGGAACTCGACCAGCTTGTAGTACTCGCGGTCGAATTCCGCATAGCTCTCCGGAGCGGTTCTGACGTTCAGGTTGTTGCGAATCCACCCATGCACCACCGCTTCGCTCTCGTCAATGAAATCGATCATTCCCAGCTTGCGGTAGTACTCGTAATACTCGTCGCAGTCGTTCAGCGTTCGGAGTCTCGGGTTCATCAGTGCGGACTTGATGCCGAACTGGGCCGCCTCGATGCAGACAGAGCTCGACCACGATACGTGCAGGTCCACGTGATGCAAGATGAGCGGAAGAGGATAGCGGGTCGCGAGCTCCCACTCCGCAAGGCCCCTCAGGCTCTGGTCGAAATAGGCAAAGAACCGCTTCGACTCGTCGGTATTGAACCCCCGGATCTGGTTCGGGTGCAGGCGGACGAGCCAGCGGAACTCTTTGGCCGTCCGACGGATCACCGCCTCCAGCCCCGGCGGCACGAACCCGTTCGGGATATTGAAGTCCCCCGCGGACAGTGAGACCAGGATAGTCTTGCGGGAAGCCCAGCCCCCCGACTCGCGCATGAAGCGCGCCGCCAGCTGATTCACCAGCGCATCGTCTGCAGCCCGATGCATGAAGCGGGCGATCCAGCGATTACCCGTCACTATCGTCTCGACGCCACGGCGCTGCGCCCACTTGCTGATGACACTTCCACTGCCGTGATCCCAGACTAGGAACGCGTGCGGAAGGTATTCGATCGGGTCGTGTGCCCGGAACCGGTCTCCGTACCACGGATGCTGGTCGGCGATAACGCCATGCTGTACGTCCGCAACCCAAACACCGCGCTTTCTGGAAGCGGTGCATAGCTCGCGCGACGGCAGTATTCCGACCACCTTCTCCGCCCCAGTGCGATCTAGTATCTCGCCCCAGGTGTGCTCCTCCATGCGCGAGAATGGATAGGCTCCGCGGAAGAGCAGGCCCTTTAGCCGCTTGCCAATCAGCGCCCTCGCAAACCGGCCTTCCGGTGAGCGTGCATTACCGTAGCTGATGTCGCCCTTGATGCTCGAAATGATGCGCGCTACCGATACGCAATCCACGCCATGCCTGGCGAGGTCGTCCTCGATGGTGTCGACCAGCGGGGAGTAGTACTTGCCGTTCTCGAGGAGGAAGCTCCGGTCGTTGTCGTGGGCAATCGTCAGAACGCGGGTGCGCTCGTAGTCGATGGTGTCCAGCCTAAAGCAGTCCAGGAAGATCTTCTTGACGATCGAGTAGTCCATCTAAGTGCCTGTCAACGAGCGCGGCCGGAACGTCTCAGCGATAAATCGCGGCGGAGGCCGCCGCGCCGGCGATAAGCAGAAGCATGGCAAGCGCGGGACCTTCCCACGCCACTCGAATGCCCCACTCCCTGCGCGCCCGGATGATCGCGGTCACCGAGCGGGTCAGCATTTGCATCATGAATCCCACGTAGGCGCCGATCGTCCCAAGGGTGAGCGCAGCCAGCACCCAAAGAATGAGCCCAGCCACACTACCCACCAGCGTGACATGCATGAGGTCCTTGCCTTTGTTGAAGGCATAGAAGTAGTTCTGCGACTGCCACGCGGGAATCGATACAGCATACGCGGCGAACAGGATCAGAAGCTCTAGGTTGATCCGCCGGTAAGCGACGAGATTGCCGCCCACATGGTCGATCGCCCCGGGCAGCAAGACCAGAATGCATCCCCCAGCCAGTCCGATCGCTGCGCCCTGAAACGCAAAGAAGCGCCGGTTCGCCGGCTCCACTTCCTGGGGCGGCTGCGTGTGCGCCATCCGATAGAACCGTGGGCTCCAGACCTGGTTCAGCGACGTGGCGACAAGTTGCAACACCGATGACAACGTGTACGCGAAGGTGAATTTCGCCACGTCCGATGCCGTAAAGAACGACTCTACGAGGTACGTGTTTCCGTATCCGCCGAGCCACCCGAGGGCCGCAATGAAAATGAACGGCAGGATCCTCGACAGAATGCCGGTCATATCCGCCCGTTTTGCGGCGAAACCGTAGAAGCCCAAACGCAGCCCTGCGAGCAGAAACGACGTGACCACGAGGCCAATCGCCGAGCCAGCGAAGAACGACGCGACGTTCGCGCCCAAGGCGAACCCGACCGCGCCACCGGCAAGGCCACCGAGCGGCGAGAAGAAGCTCAGCGCCAGCGAAGCGCCGTGCTGCTCGTCCAACCGGATGATTGAGGACTGCAGCGTGAAGAACGCGGTGAGAACGCCCGCAACGATCACCAGCGCCAGAACATAGTGAGGCGTGCCCGCGTCCCGCATGAACAGGACGTAGATCGCCGCAACGATGGTGATCGATGGCACGGCCAATAGCGCGAAGACCCTGTTCGCGGCGTCGAGCACACCGCCACGCAGGTGGAACGAGCTGCGCTCGCGCATCAGTCCGATCACGGACTCGACGATCCCGGCGCCCAGCAATGCCGCGAGCCCCATCTGCAATGCATACAGAAGACCGAACGTCGCGTAGTCCCGAACCGACAGCGAGTGTGCGAGCCACAGGAAGAGGACGAAGCCAAGTCCTTTCTGAAGCGCAGCCGCGGCGCCGTAGGCGACCGCAAAATATGCCAGCGGACTGGCTCTGAGCGCACGGATCACGGGAAGCGGCCGCGGGCGTCTAACCCAGCAGCTCCCAGCTCATGGGCGTTCCTTTCTTCACGCTTCGGCCCACGCGCAGCCCAAGCAGCAGGTCGTAGTACTTCGGCGGCAGCCCGAGCCCCGGGCGCACGCAACGAAGATTCTCGCGCGTGAGCATATCCCCGGCATTGAGATCCTGCGCGATGTAGATCGAGCGCCGAAACGGCAGCGACTTCTTCTCGGCTTCGGTGGGGCCGTACGTGATTTGACCGAGTGAGCTCCACGCTCGCTCCGTCTCGACGACGAGCGCCTGCAATTCCTCGGGCTCCAACGAAAACGCGCTGTCCACGCCGCCGTCGGCGCGTCTCAGCGTGAAATGTTTCTCGACGACGGTAGCGCCGTGAGCGACGGCCGCGACTGCGGCGCCGAGCCCCATGGTATGGTCCGAAAGACCAATCTCGCACTGGAACAGCGCCCGCATGTGCGCCACGGTCAGGACGTTGCTATCCGCCGGCGAGGCAGGATAAGTGCTGGTGCACTTCAGCAGCACGAGGTCCTTGCAGCCGGCAGCGCGCGCCGTGCGAACCGCGTCATCGATCTCGGCGAGCGTCGCCATGCCCGTGGAAATGATCATCGGTTTGCCGGTGGCGGCAACCTTGCGGATCAGCGGAATGTGGATGATCTCAGGCGACGCGATCTTGTACGCGGGCACTCCGAGACCCTCGAGAAAATCCACTGCGGTCTCATCGAACGGGCTGCTGAAGCAGACCATACCGAGCTCGCGGGCGCGCAGCATGACCGGCGCATGCCACTCCCACGGTGTGTACGCAAGCTTGTACAGATCGTACAGGTTGCGGCCGTTCCACAGGCTGTTCGCGTCGTCGATGCGGAACTCGCCTTCGCGAATATCGAGCGTGATGGTGTCGGCCGTGTACGTCTGCAGCTTCAGCGCGTGCGCACCGGCGCGTGCCGCGGCCTCGACGATCTCGAGAGCACGACTCAGCGACTGATTGTGATTGCCGGACATCTCGGCAATCACAAACGGCGCGTGACCCAGCCCGATGCTGTGCTTTTCGATCTGCACCGCTATTTCCCGGCCGCGGGCGTCGCGTAAATCGTGACCTGGCGTCCCAGTTCCAGATCGGCAAGCGCCGCGTAGAACTGCTTCAACTTCTCCAGCTTACCGTGCTTCACGAGATTCAGCTCGAACGCCATCCGCTTCTGGTGGCACGCGCTGCCGAGCGCGCCGTTACCGACGTAAACGTCGTTCCAGAGCAGGAACATCTCGAGCGGAAAGGATGCTTCGGCGCCGACCACGCGATAGCCGCACAGCTCCACCAACCGCCTGAGCGATGACGGCGAAAAATAGTTCAGGTGTACCGGAGCATGCACCCACCACTCGCCGAGGTTATGCACGACGTTCGCCGTGGTCTGAAAATCGTTGAACTCGTTCGGTACGTCGATCGCCAGCACGCCGCCGGGCGCGAGATAACGCTCGCGGATCTCGATCAACGCGCGCGCGGGCTCACGCAGGTGCTCCAGCACGTTGAGCAGCGTGACCACGTCGAAGCGGCGCCCCAGATCCGCTGGCATCGTCTCGATGCCGCTGCGGACGCAGGGAATGTCGTGAGCCGCCGCGTAGTCGGCGCCCTCTTTGGACGGCTCGAGGCCGTGCACCTGCAAGCCGCGCTCGCGGAAATACAACAGCGCCTGGCAGTAGCCGCAACCGATATCGAGCAGCGTCCTGCCGGCGAGCGGCCCGATGAACTTCTCGCACTGGTCGTGAATGAATTGCCAGTGCAAGCGGAAGAAATCCTTCTGCTCCTGCTGCACCTGGAGTTGCGAGTCGTTGAACTGCCGGTACTCGCCCGAGTAGAACTCGTTGAGGTAGTAGTGCTCGACCTCTTTCACGGACGGCGTAGGGTCGACGCGCAGGAACCCGTACGTCGGGTCGACCGCGAGTCGATAGGCGGAGTTCGTCATAGGTGATTTCAGATCCGGAAGTGGTTGAGCGCAATATACATCTCGTAGATATACGAGTCGGGCTGCCGGTCGTAGCGCACGAAACCCGTGGCGTCAGCGATGTTCCAAGAGAATCCTCCGGTCAGCAACATGTAGAGAATGCGTGGCTCGGCCCTCACGATCAGGCGATCGGACTCGGCCGGCGGCGCTTCTATGTTCAGCTCGTACGGCGGTGACAGCGAAACCGACGCGTACTTTTCCTGGGGATACGAAAAGTAGTACTTGAAGGGCGCATTGACCTTCGCCCGCTCCAAGTAGCCCTTCAGTCGAGGATACGCGAGCTCGATGAGTCTCGGGAACGAGATGCTCGGATTGAGCTGGAAGGACTCGTAGACGTAAGGCACTTCGCGCGCCTTAGTCCTGATGAACTCGGTCCGAGCCTCGCGGTTGTCATAGAAGCGGCAGGCGGCGTCGAACTCCGCACCGTTCTCGGACTCGAGCGTCGTGCTGTCTCCGGGCCGCAGCAGGATCGGGCGAAACGCATCGTCCGCCGCCAGCCGCTCGCTGACATAGCGGTAAGGCGAACAGGCGCTCGCCGGCCAGGACATGAACTCGTTGAGGTGCGCGTTCTTGCCCGACAACACGTGCCCGTTGGCAGCGCACCCGAACAGGCGTGGCTTGAGCCTCCGCAGGCATCGAAGTAGTTCCTCGTGATAGCTCTGGATGATTTCGCCCGCGCGCGCGCGCTTACGGTCGTCCGACAAGCTGTCGTAGAACGCCGGATATCCAGAGCCTCCCACCGGCGGCAACAGCGCAAGCTCGAAGCGATACCGCTTCAGGTATTCGTCGATCGCCGCATAAGGCGGATTGTCGTTCGCAAAGTAGATCGACTTGCCGTCGTAGTGAATGAGAAGCGCCGAGTCCACGAGATGATTGAGCGTGTGCGCCGGATCCGCCTCGACCACCTCCAGGCTCATGTTGGCACCGATGGGATAACGCTGGCGGAGCGGGATGTTGATGACCTCGCGGAAATCCAGAAGATGGTAGCGCAAGAAGTTCTGGACGAAATTCGGGCGCCGGTCCATCAGCACGATGCGGGCGTTGCGATCGAGCGCGCGGATGGTTGGTAAGTCGCAATGGTCCTCATGGATATGTGAGATGAAGATGTAGTCGAGGCGGCCGACCTCCGCCGCGGAGATCACCGGGCGTGGATACTGGATCCACGCTCCGCCAGCGATGGCCGTGCCGATCCAGGGGTCAGTCAGGATACGGATGCCCTCGTGCTCGAACAGGAAACAGGAGTCGGCAACGAGTGTGACACGCATCAGTGTTTCTCCCACTCCCCGCGAACGTAAGCGCGGGCCGCTTCGAGGCCGAGGTATGCAATGACATCCACAACGGACAGGTGACTGACGAAGGTGTCGCCAAGGCCCTGCGCATAGCTTGCCGGAGTGAACTCCTGGAAGGCCAGGCGCACTTCGGAGAGCTCGCTGAACCGGTCTTCCGTCAAGTAGTCCCGTGAGCCCTGCGGCGACAAGTAGTGTTCGCAGCCGGCCCGCCGGCAGAGCTCGATGATCTTCGGGCTGCGCGGCACGCCGATCTGCAGCGGCGCGGCGCGCTCACGCGGCGTCTCTATCCTGAGCATCATACAGAGCTGCTCGGTCAACGCGATGTTCAGCTCGGCAAGGCCTGTACGCTCGGCTTCGAGAATCAGGTCGGAAACAGGGCGGAGCTCCTTGCCATGCGGGGCTCGAAGATACGCATAGCGGATCGTTTCGGCGTGCTTGCGCCGCCACGAGACATCGATCGGATCGACGCGCACGTCGCAGATGGGCTGCCCCAGATGCTCGCGCCGCACCGGCACCGTCAAAAACTGTGCCTGCCCGTTCAGAAGGATGCGGTTGCGATTCTGCCAGGTACCGCGCTCGTATTGCGCGTCGTCGAGATAATAGAACTTGTCGACAGAGGTGATGAGATTGAAGTAGCCCGCCCACGGCAGGTACATCGGCTGCATTACCGCGCACTTCATTTCGCAATGACCCACTTGCACATATCAACGGAGCGCTCTCCCCACACCCGCGGATCGACGGGATCAGGTGCTTCCAGGAAGCCCAGTTTGCGGTAAAGGCCGAGCGCCGCCTCGTTGTCGCGCCTGACGTGCAGGAACAGGCGCGGCAGATTCATGTCGTGGAGCGCGATGCGCATCAGACGGCGGAACGCGACTTCGCCGATGCCGCCACGCCGTTGCACGCCGGGCGCAAGGTAGATCCAGCCTTCCCAATCGGCGGAGTGCGGAATCCTCTTCACGCCGCAATTGCCCACGTGCTCGCCAACGTGCTCGACCGCGAATACCGCCTCGTCGGCGCACGCGAGCTTCTGTTGCCAGTACGTCATGTGCCGGTCCCACTCGGGCGCTTCACGTATCGCGAAAGTCCCTCGCAGGCTCGAGTCTTGAAGAAAATGGAACGTGTTCTCGATGTGCCGCTCGGAAAACGGCACTAGGTCGACCTGCATCGCGCTGACCACTCGCGCCGTGCGCGAGCCTACTGCGAACGGAATGCGCCCAACAGCATGGGATCGCCGCCGGCGCAGAGCAGCCAACCAGTCCGCCTTCCCCACCGCCTCCGCTTCCCCGAGATACTCAATGCAGCCCACGTCCGCCAGCGCCCGCAGTGGCTCGCGCTGGTTGTCCGCCGTCGAGACCACGATACTGGGCAACTCCATGAACAGGCGCTCAAACGTCGCGATGCCACCGGCCCCGAGGCACAGTGATGCTCCTGCCATGAGTTCCGCCATATTGTCCGACTGTCGGAGCAGCCGGACCTGAGGGAGATGGCGATAGCGTGTTTCGATGGCCTCGGCACGCGGGTTGTTACGGCCGACAATCACATCCACAGGCACAGAGGCGTCGAACTGAAGGGCGGCTTCAAGCGCCGCCTCGCACTGGCCAGTCGGGTCGCCACCGCCGAAAAAGATCAGAAGGCGCGGACCCCGAGCCGTGTGTGCACTCCGTTTCGCATCCCGAAACTCCTGTCGCAGCAGCACGTATTCCGGCCCGAGAAACGGCGTGCAGTACAACGGCAGTAACCCGCGGTACCGATCCGTTGCGTCCACAAAGAAGTTCTGATCGAGCAGCAAATCGCAGTCGTGCGCGCGATTCGCGAGGTCGTCGATCACCATGATCTGTCGAACGGAGGGACGCAATTTGGCTTCCCAGCGCAAATCGACGCCATAGTGATCGACAACAAGCGAGACTGGTGCGCTACGCACCGTGGCGACCGCGGCGCCAGTATCATCCGCATCCCTTTCCCACGACGCTTCGACCGCCGGTAGCCGGCTGACTGCGAAGCCCTGGTTCGCGATCTGATCGCATAGGTGCCCTTCATGCTCGCGACAAACGAACGACACCAAAGCCCCCCGCTCACGCAGCGCCGATGCGAGCGTAAGACATCGCATGACGTGTCCGTGACCGATGGCCCGCGAGGCATCGGCGCGCACGACGAAGTGCATCGAAGTCTTGTCGTTAGGCAACGACATGCGTGTCGATGAACTGCTCGCGTTCAGTTCAGACGCCTGAAGCCGCCATGGCAGACCGGCCCTTCGAGCAACGCATCCACGGACCTGCCCGCCTCACACTCTTTGATCAACGCAAACAGGGGGTCGAGCTCCTCGAAGTACTGATCGACGAGGGGCTGCGTGTGCTCGGTGCAGGGGTATATCGACGTGGCGGCAAGATAGCCCTTCTTGAGCATCTCCTGCGTGATGAGCGTCTTGTACTTCAGCATATCCTTCAGTTTGAAGCTGAAGCCGATGAGCGCGGGAATTCCGTTGAGCTCTAATGGCAATTCGTATTTGCGCGCCAGCGCCTGCCACCGCTCGCCGATCGCGGTGCCGATCCGGGTGATCTGCTCCCAGGACCTCACTCGTTCCATGACCTCAAGCGTCTTCAGTGCAGCCGCGGGGCCGATGCGCTCGGTCCAGAACGTGCTGCTGATGAAAGTACTCTGCGCCGCCTCCATGATCTCGCGCCGCCCGATGGTCGCCGTGATGGCGTAGCCGTTACCGAGTGTCTTGCCGAACATGGCCATGTCGGGTTCGACGCCGTAGAGCTTGTGCAGACCGCCGAAGGTCTGCCGGAAGCCCGAAGAGCATTCGTCGAAGATCAGCACGATGCCCTTGTCGGTGGCGAGTCTTCGCACGCGCGCCAGGAAATCGTTTGAGGGCTGGATCGTACGCGCGACCTCCATTTTGATGACACCGACGTCGCTATCGCGGACCAGCCCTTCGAGCGTCGCAAAGTCGTTGTAGTTGAACGGCAATACGCTGCCACGCAGATTCCGGGGAACGCCCTTCGGTTCGAGCCCCGGCAGCAGGTGGCCGTCGAGACTGCTGTCGTCACCGAGATTGGCGGCGAGATACCAGTCATGCCAGCCGTGGTAGCCGCAGACCGCGACCTTGTCCTTACCCGTGGCAGCGCGTGCGATGCGGATCGCGATCGCATTGGCTTCACCGCCGGAGCGGGCAAAGCGCGCCATGGCGGCCCACGGATGCATCTCGACCAGCTTCTCGGCGAGGTACACCTCTTCGGGACAGTTGAGCGTCGACATATTGCCGTCGACGACCACCTGTTTCACGACTTCATCTACCTCCGGGTGTCCGTAGCCAAGCGTGTTGGTACCGATGCCCATGATCGACATGTCGACGTATTCACGACCATCCAAGTCCCATACCCGGCATCCCTTCGCCTTGCTGAAGTAGGCGGGCCAGCGCTCCGGCAGGAACATCTCCGCGCGCTTCGACAGGAGCATGTTGCCGCCGGGAATGACGCGCTTGGCGCGCTTCCACAGTTTCTGACCGGTACCGATCTGCGAGCCTTCGTTGCGTGCCAGATGCCGATTGGCCATGAACCACTCCGGATGTTCGTTACGCAGGGCGAGCACTTCCTTCCAGCCAAAGTCCACGCGCGGATGAAAATGCTCGAACACTGTCTGAATGACGGCAAAGTCCTCGGGCTCGTCCACGGTCCAGCGTTCGCCCGAGGCATCCGTATCGTTGGCGTAATTGACCTGCGCGAACTGCTTCGACTCGCGGATGAACGGCGTCACGTGCTCCCGCTCGCGCGTCTCACGCGCCTGCTTCCAGGCCGTCTCGAGCGCGCGATAGCTGAACACTTCCGTGTCGAGCCCGTCCGGATAGGTCGGCGGAGAAACGTTCGACGCATAGTCCGCGGAGGTCGCGGCGAACTTCGCGAGAATCGCGTCGACGAGTTGCGGGTCGATGAGCGGACAGTCGCCCGTAATACGCACGACGACATCGGCACCCAACGCCTGCGCCGCCTTATAGTAGCGGTCCAAAACGTCGTCTTCGCTGCCGCGGTAGACCGCATAGCCGAGTTCCTCGACGTATCGGGCCAGTGGCTCGTTGATCGGATTCTCCGAGGTCGCGAGCGCGATTTGAGAGATGCGCTTCGCCTGCGCAAGCCGTTTCAACAGCAAACCGATCATCGGAGTTCCGCAGATCGGCCGCATCACCTTGTTGGGGAAGCGCGTCGAGCCCATGCGGGCCTGGACGATGGCAATGGTCTTCAATTCGCGCTCCAGCGAGATGGATCTATCAGGTTCAGGTCGTCGCTCATCAGCGCACGGGGGGCTGCAGTGCGAGGCGCGTCGACGGCGCGGAGGATCTCCTGCAGCTGCGGAAGGCTATCCACGCCAACGACGACTCGAGCGACCTCGGGCTGCGACAACGCGAACCCCAAACAGGCCTGCACTGGCGTTAGCCGCGTTTCTTGCAGCCACTGGTGCCAACTGTCCCAAAGCGTTTGCCAGTGCCTGAACTTCGCCGGCCGCGCGGCGGCAGGCATCAGGAGCAACCCCTGCAGAAAGATCGAACGCACGTGGACCTCGGTGCCGGACTCGTTCAGCCGGTGTAACCACCCGGATCCGGCCAAGCGCCGGTCCACAATGTTGAACGGGGACTGCACGAGGTCTAGTGGGAACTTCGGCACCAGCGCAGCGAGCTCATCCGGCCCGTAGACCGACACGCCGATCTTCTGGACCCTGCCCTGCTCCTTCACGGCAAGCATCGCACGATGGAGCGCCGGGCCGTTGGGCCCGAGCAGCTCCTGGGAACGGTGCAATAGCAGCCCGTACAACCGCGGAACACCGAGACGCGAAAGCGAGCCATCGAGCGACTCGTGCACCCATCGCGACACGTCCGCGCACGAGTCCGGAATCGCCGGCAGCTTGGAAACAATGTGCCAGCCTGCGACGCCGATCTCGCCGAGACGCTGCTCGCTCTGGCCATAGCCGATGGCGGTATCCAGGGTGTCGACAGCGGCCGCGCGCGCGTGCTCCAGAATCGCGGCGGCCTGATCGCGGTCGACTTGCCCGATCTCATTGGCGATGCCGTAGCGCAACCCGAACTGGACGGTGCCGAGCGCCAGCCGTCTGCTCATCGAACAAGCACACGGCGAAGGGTGCTCACCACCTCGTCCTGCTCCCTATCCGTCATCCGCGGATACAGCGGCAGAGTGATAGCGGACTCGCCGTGCCGCTCCGATTCGGGAAACTGACCCGGCGCGAAACCGAGCTCGCGGTAGTACGGCTGCAGGTGTACGGGAATGTAGTGGAGATTGACTCCGATACCCAGGCGGCGCAATTCCTCGAACACTTCGCGATGCCTGGCGGCCGCGGCCGGCCGCTCCAGTCGCACGACATAGATGTGAAACGCGGACACGTTCCCCGGCAGGACGTGCGGCAACTGCAGCGGCAAGCCTTTCAGCGCCGCGTCATAACGCCGAGCGAGCACGTTGCGACGCTCGATGTAGCCGTTCAGGCGCTCGAGCTGGCTCACGCCCAGCGCCGCCTGCACGTCCGTCATGCGGTAGTTGAACCCGAGCAACTGCTGCTCGTAGTACCAGGGCCCCGGCGATTGCTGCGTGAAGATCTCAGCGTCGCGGGTGATGCCATGCGTGCGGAGCATCGCCATCCGCTTCGCCAGCGTCTCATCGTTCGTAAGCGCTAACCCTCCCTCGGTGGTTGTGATGATCTTTACCGGATGGAAGCTGAACACGGTGATGTCCGACCAGCGGCAGCTCCCGACCGGTTCAGTGTTGTGCGAGGCGCCGAAGGAGTGCGACGCATCCTCTAGTACGCGGAATCCATATTCCTCGGCAAGATCCCACACGGCTTCCTGCTCCGTCGGCTGACCGCTGAAGTGCACGGGCACCACGACTTTCGGCAACCGACCCTCGCGCTTGGCCCCGGCGAGCTTGTCCTTGAGCTTCGGAACGCTGAGATTCCAAGTCTTCGGATCGATGTCGACGAAATCCACCTGGGCTCCGCAGTAACGACCGCAGTTCGCCGAAGCAACGAATGTGTTGGGCACTGTCCAGAGACCATCACGCGGCCCAAGCCCCAGCGCCAGGCAGGCGACATGCAGTGCCGATGTAGCGCTGTTCATGGCAATCGCATGTTTAGCGCGAACCGTAGTAGCGACCGCCCGTTCGAAGCGCGGCACCGTCGGTCCTTGCGTAAGGAAGTCCGATCGGAGCACTTCCGTGACCCGATCAATGTCCGACTGCGTGATGTCTTGACGACCGTAGGGAATCATCGGTCGCGCTCTAGCCGCCGGAATCCGGTTCAACGTGCTGGCTAATCAGCGTCCGCAATTGCTCAACTGTCAGCACATCGGCATTTGTGCCGGAATTGTACGAAAACCCCTGCGGCACCTCAGTGACCCCTTGCTGCGTCAGATAGTGAGATCGCAGAGACGCGTCCGATGAAGCGAGTATCGCGTAATAGCGGCCTAGATCAAGCGTATGGAAGCTGTCGCTGGCGGTGATCATTTCCTCGTGAACTTTCTCGCCGGGGCGAACTCCGACAATAGTCTGTTTGCACTCCGGCCCCACCGCTGCAGCCACATCGGTAATCCGATAAGACGGAATCTTCGGCACGAAGATCTCGCCCCCACGCGCATGCTCGATGGCCCACAACACCATCTGCACGCCCTCATCGAGCGAGATATTGAATCGGGTCATTTGCGGATCCGTTATGGGCAGTACACCGGTCTTCTTCAATCGCATGAAGAACGGAATCACCGATCCGCGGCTACCCATCACGTTACCGTAGCGCACTACGCTGAAACGGATATTTCGATCGCCTTTGATGTTGTTAGCTGCAATGAATAGCTTGTCTGAGCACAACTTGGTGGCACCGTAAAGATTGATCGGCGCCGCGGCTTTATCCGTCGACAGGGCCACAACGCGTTCCACCCCAACATCGAGGCACGCCTCAATTAGGTTCTGCGCGCCGATTACGTTGGTCTTGATGCATTCGAACGGGTTGTATTCGGCTGCCGGAACCTGCTTCAGCGCGGCGGCGTGGACAACGACATCTATTCCTTCCAGAGCCCGGTGCAAACGGTCCGCGTCCCGTATGTCGCCGATGAAGTAACGAATGGTCGGATAGTCGCTCTCATTGAACGTCTGACTCATTTCAAACTGTTTCAGCTCGTCGCGGCTGTAGATCACTAGTCGCTTGATATGCGGGAACTGCGTTAGGACTTGCTTGACAAAGGCCTTGCCAAACGAGCCAGTCCCGCCTGTGATAAGAATCCTAGACGTGTTGAGCATAAGGATTGTTCTTGACCCTAGATACCTTGAAAGCGCACGGTTGCCCTTGCTTTCTTTCTCAGCGTCGCCCGAAGAAACACGCCCACGGTCCCGACGACAATACCCGTGAGAATTCCGGACAGGATGAGCAGTGGTTTGTTCGGCTTCGTGGGATCTCGCAAGTCGGGTGGGAGCGCTGTGTCTACGACACGGAACGCGAACTCTGTACTGACGTTGGCAAGCATGCGCTCGTTGATTCTGGTTTCCATTATCCTGCCGATTGCGTTGCGCGTTTCGACTGTCGAAGTGGTTGCTAGCTCCTGCTGCAGGTAGCTAATGAGAGCGTCCGTTCTCTTGATCGCACGTGCCCTCATTACAGAGTTGAGACGCTCAATCAGCTCGTTGACCCACAGCGCCGCTTGGTCGGGGTCCCTCCACGCGATCTGCACTTTGATGAGACCAGTCTTCTTGTCCTCCGTTACCGTCCTCAATTCGTCGAAATATTTGTAGGCTCGAACCAGCGTTGGCTGGTTGCGCGCATCTCCCTTCCACTTCGCCGCCCGAGCATCCCACTGCGGAGCATACAGTTCCGTCATGAGCCCATGATCGGTTATGAACTCCTCCGTGAATTCACGTGAGCGCAGCACCGCCAATGCTTCCTGCGTCTGGGTATCTCCAGAACTCACGTTGATACCAGCAATCGACGCAAGACCGCCAAGCGGACCTAGCGCCGAGCCGAGCGAGCCTGCGCGTTCGGAACTGGCGGGCACGAGCACAGTGAAAGCTGTGTATACCGGTGTCATCAGAAAGGCTACGGCTACGAATGCGCCTGCAAAGACGGCAACACTTGAGAAGAGCACCCATCGACCCTGCCACAGGACGGACAGCAATTCGCCAATGTCCAATTGCTCGTTATCCTCGCGATACCTGTCTGCTTCGCTCACCCGTGCACTCCTTTCTCAGAAACATGGCAACCGAACATGTGACGGGCGCTATGAACGAGGTTTGCGGATTGCCGCTAAGAATAAGTGGAAACGATCGTCTCCGCATAGCTCGCACCGGTCCAGATCGCCAGCGTGAGGATGTTCACGTAGCCGAATCGTCGTGGGGGAGGAATTCCGGTTCCGGATTCCAAAGCGCGTCGCGCGCTCCGCACGGAACATTAGAACGAATGTACCGCAGCCGCCGCGAGCGCCATGTTGTAGATGATCGTCGTAATCGCGCTCCAGCGCGCAAGCGGCTGGTCGAGCTTGAGCGGCACGACGATCGCGTCGCCCGGCTTCATCCCGGAGCTCGACTCCCGCCCGAACCACCGACTGCCAGACTGGATGACGACCTCGCCGTTTGCCCTCACCACATAGGTACGCTTCGTGTCGGCGCGCTGCGTGGTCCCGCCGCTCTTCGCAATGTACTCGTCGCGCGTCAAGCTACGTTCGTACACGTGCGACGTGGCGTACTGAACCTCGCCGAGCACCGTCACTTCTTGCCGCTGATCCGGAACGATCAATTGGTCGCCGCCTTTCAGCACGATGTCCGAGTCGGCGGCGCCGCGGACGATGTCGTCCAAGCGAATAACGAGCCGACCGGTCGGAACCGAGTTGCGCAGCTGAGTCACGAGCGACTGACCGGTCGTGAGGGTCTGGCTCGCATTCGGCTCGGTGACCGAAACGGTCGCAAGGTCCCTCTCGACGCGGCTCGCGAGCGTCTCGAGCTGCTCGCGTTCTCGGTCGCGCAGCTCCGCTCTCGTAAACACGCTGCCCTCTGGAAACGCGAGATCCGTAAGCCCGCCCGCGCGCGCGAGAACCGACGACAGCTTCTCGCCGCGGCGGATCGGGTACTTCCCAGGGAACACAACCTCTCCCCTGATCGTGATGGACTCCTCGCCGCGCCAGCGGGAGACTTCTTTGACGTTCAACGAGTCGTACGGGGTCAGCACGACGTCCGCCGCGGGATCGCCCTTCAGCAGCCCCGCGAGATTGACCGTGATGAGCTCCGTCTCCCGATACTCGCCATTCACGATCGCGTAGCGCGTGAGCTCGGCGTCCGTCACATAGGCCGCCTCGCTCAAGCCGCCCCCGGCGCGCAACAGGTCGGTGATTCGCATGCCCGTTTCGAGTGGGTATTCGCCCGCGGCCCTCACCTGACCGTCGATGCGCACGATCGGCCAAGGAGTGTTCGGAGGCATCTGCGCCTCGATCTCCTTGATGATCGGATCGACGATGTGCTCGCGTCCCGTGTCTAGATTGAAGACGTATACGGTATCGCGCGGCTCGAGCGGCACGTCCGCGGGTCCGCCCGGCCGTCGCCACGCCTGTTGAAGGTCCGCCGAGAGCGCCTCCACTTTCACGTTCGGCGCGGGCTCGCGGCGCACGAGCACGTAGCTCAAGTCCGACTTCGGCTTGACGAGCTCGGGCGCCGGCAGGAGGTCCGTGAGACGCATGCCGCGCGTCCACTGAAAAATCCCGGGCTGGTAAACGTTGCCGGCGAGCCGCACCGAGTTCTCGAGCTGATCGAGATTCGGCGGCACGCGGAGCACGTCGCCATCGCGGACCGCCGTCTGAGCACCGCTAGTGAGGTCGACGTCCTGTACGGTCGTACCGCGATTCGGCACCACCCGCTCCAGGCGCAAGTTCGTTCGATTCGCGTTCGCCGTCAGCCCGCCCGCAAGCGAGACCAGCTCGGAGACGGTGCGCTCGCCCTTGATCTCGTAGATCGCCGGTCGCCGCACTTCACCGTCGACTGCAATCGTCGCTCCGACGGGCGGCACGAAGATCG
>Ga0326726_10002095_pt1 | contig 18507 bp, 15 predicted proteins | sample MHFenrmetagenome_2_FD_207603 | JGI IMG/M metagenome (GOLD analysis project Ga0326726, IMG submission 207603) | Lab enriched peat soil microbial communities from Michigan Hollow, Ithaca, NY, United States - MHF15MN | ecosystem: Environmental > Terrestrial > Soil > Wetlands > Peat | place: USA... | reverse complement strand
TCGAGTTTCTTCCAGTCCCGTTCCTCGGTGTCGGCGCCCGTCAGGTAGAACAGGATCTCGGCCTGGATCGGGTCGGTGTCCTGGAACTCGTCGACGAGCAGCGGCAGGAACCGCTCCTGAAACGAGCGCCGCACCTGCGGATGGTCGCGGAGCAGGTCGCGGGCGAGCAGCAGGAGGTCCTGGAAGTTGAGCCGCCCGTTGCGGCGCCTCCAGGCCGCGTACTCCTCGGCGGCCGGCGCGACCGCGCCAAGCAGGATCGGGTGCAGGAACACCCGCCACCGGAGAAGCCCGGGCTCGATCGTCCCGGCGAGGAGCGTCTCGAAGTCGCCGCGCAGCCGGCCCGCCTCGGTTGCCTTCTTTTTCGCGCGGTGGAGCGCTTCGAGCACCTGGGCGAAGGAGGCGGCGTCGGAGTCGTCGCGGAGCGCGCAGAGCCGCAGCGCGCGCCGGACGGCCTCCTGGAAGTCGGTCCAGCCGCCCTCCGGCATGTCTTCGGGCAGGGCCGCGGCGGCCCGGGCGAGGAACGCGGCCACGGCCGCGCGCTCGACGGCAAAGTCCGGCGGCGGCTCTTCGGGGCCGATCGCGGGCGCGACGTCCTCGTTGTCCGAAAGGGTCTCGTACGTCTGCCGGAGGTCGTCGAGCCGGATGCCGAGCCGCGAGAGGCGCGCAAGCCTGGGGCTTTCGCCCGTGAAGAGGCGCTCGGTGTAGCGATCCCAGGCGTCCCGGCGCGCGGCGGCGTTCTCGGGCTCGTCCATCTCGGAGAAGTCGGGGTCGACGCCGGCCTCGACCGGGCGCTCGCGCAGGAGCCGCGCGCAAAACGCGTGGATCGTACCGACGAAAGCCGAGTCCAGGCGCGAGAGCGCCGCCTCGAGCCTCTGCCGCTCTTCGGCGACCGCCCCCCGGGCCGCCTCCTCCAGTCTTGCCTGGAAGCGCTCGGAGAGCTCGGCGGCCGCCTTGATCGTGAAGGTGACCGCGCAGAGGCGGTCGATCGTCGTCGCGCCCGTGCGAACAAGCGCGGTCATCCGCGCAACGAGGCTCGTCGTTTTTCCCGTGCCGGCGGCGGCCTCGACCAGGAGCGACGTGCCGAGGTCCTCGGCGATGGCGCGCCGCGCCGCCGCGTCCGGAAGCGCCGGGCCACGGGCTTCAGCCTTCATCGTGGATCTCGCGGAAAGCGGTCAGCGCCGGCAGGCTCGCGCGAGCGAGCTTTTCCTTCGAGCGCGCGGCGGCCCTCACGGCGCCCCCGCAAACGGCTTCGTAGTCGCAGTACCGGCAGTCCTCCTTGCTGGTCGCGTGCGGGAAGGTCCCCGCGCGAAGCAGGCCGAGCAGGCGCGCGAGGATGTCGCGCGTCTGCCGCGCGTCGATCGCCATCGGCATACGCCGCCCCTCGCCCTTGCGGCCCGGGAAGAAGTAGCCCGATCGGGAGACCGGAGCCGGGATGCCCGCGCGTCCGAGGAGAACCTCGAGCGCCAGCGCGTACAGGGCGTGCTGAATCTGGCGGCCGCCGTGGATGCCGCGCCCCTCCTTGTGTCGCCAGGTTCCTCCGGTCTTGTAGTCCCAGACGTGGAAGGATCCGTCGGGGGCCTCGTCGATGCGGTCGATCGAGCCCCGCAGGGGGAACGACTCGCCGGCGCCGACCGCGATCGAAACGGGCTCCCGGCTGGCGATTGCCGCCCTCGACTCGGCGCGCGAGAGCCCGAACGGGATTTCGAAGAACCGGGGCGTCATCTCGCGGCAATGCTGTTCTTCGAGGGCGAGGAAGGTGCGGCAGGCCACGAGGATGTCGTCGCGGCGCTGGCCGAAGGCGAGCTCGCTCGCGGGCGGGACCTTCTCGCGCCAGGCGACGATCTGCTCGTCCGCGATCGCGGCGATCAGCCCGCCGTGTCGCGCCACATCGGGCTTCTCGCCGGCCGCGGTGATGCGCTCGAAGAAGAGGCGGAACACCTCGTGCAGCAGCGAGCCCGCGGTCATGGGGTCGAGCCACTCGGTCACGTCCCGCTCGATCTCCTTCGGCGGCTCGACGCGCAGGACGTGCTTGAGGAAGTACCGGAAGGGGCACTGGGCGAGGGTCTCGAGTCGCGAGGCCGACTGCGGTTCGCCACTGACACGGGGATCGAGCTCCGGCGCGCCGGCCGAAACCCACCCGTCGTAGATCGTGAACTCGTCGGAATCGCGCGCGACCTCGGCCCGGTGGCCGTCGCCGAGGTGCGGGTAGAAGGCGCGAACGATGGGCGCCGCGGCTCCGGCTTGGGCCGCGGGACCCGCGGCCGCCAGGCGCGAGAGCCACCATTCGGTCTCGTCGAGCGCGGTCTCGACGCCGGGCAGAAATCCAGCGGCCTCCGGTAGCGCCGCCAGCAGGGCGGTGTAGTCGGCCGACGGGTCCTGCGACCGCACCCGGTAGAGCTCGAGGAAGAAGGGCGAGGGAAACTGCTCGCTCTGCTGGTCGAGGCTGCGCAGGTTCCAGCTCGAGTAACTCGCCCTCAGGCTCCCGGAGATCCGTGCAACGCACTGCTCGAGCGCGCGGGCGGATTCCCGGGGCCGGTCACGGTAGAGCGGGAGGGCGAGCGGCGCGAGGATGCGGTTGATGCCCCGCCGCTCCGCGTCGAGCAGCACCGGGTCTTCGAGGTCGGCGCCCGGGTGCCGCGCCTCGTCGAGGCCGACGAGATAGGTGTGCCGGCGACCGGAGAACCCGCCCGACCGGAACTCGGCCACGTGCAGGCGGCCCGGCCGTGGCCGGTCCGCGTCGATCGACAGCGCGCGCACGGCATCGGCCAGGCGCGCGGTCGCCTCGGCGGGCGGCAGCGTCGTTGCCGGGAGCACTTCGAGCTCCTCGAGGAGCTTGCCGAGAGCCGCCAGAGCGGTGGCGTCCATGGCGTCGGCCACGCGCGCGAATTGTTCGACGAAGAGACGGCAGCCACGGGCGAGAGCGCGTAGATCGCAGGCGTCCCGCGTCCCCTCCGCCGAGAGCTCGAGCGCCCGCACCGCGAACGCCTTCGCGCGGCGGGCCGCGGCGAGGCGCCGGAGGCGGCGCTCGACGCGCTCGGCCCGCTCGGCGTCGCTGACCTCGTCGTCTTCACGCCCGGGCTCCTCGGGCCGCGCTCGCTCCGCGATCAGGCGATCGAGGGCGGTCCGGTGGCGGCCGGCGCCCCAGCCGATCTGCGCGTCGCGCAGGGCCCGCGCCGCCGCGCGCGTGCCGGGCGGATTCGTGCCGGCGCCGGGCAATCGCTCGAACGTAAGAGCCTCGGAGGCGAGCGCCCGGCGGAGGACGTCGGCATCGAAACCGCCGCCGACCCAGTCGAGGTAGGCCAGCGCGGCCTGGCCCGGGTGCGTGAAGGGCGCGGCGACTCCGGCCGCGAAGGTGCAGGGGATGTCGTGCTCCCGGGACAGCTCCCAGGCGAGCGCGGGATACGTCGAAGGGTCCGTGTAGAGGATCTCGACGTCGTCGAAGGCGATCCCCTCGGAGAGGACCTCGCGAAACACTTCTCGAATCTCGTTCTCCTCGCCGACGGCTCGCAGGAGCCTCGCCCCTTTCGCATTGGCGGCCCAGCCCGCCGGCGAGTCGGAGGCGAGCTTTTCGAGGCGCCCGGCCGCGATCTTCTCCACGAGGGCGAGCTCGACGGCGGAGGAATCCATCCCCTCCAGCATCAGGTAGCGCGCCGGCGTCGGGTCGGGCCTGGCCGCGGCGACCGCGCGCCGAAACACGGAGGCCGAATCGATGAAGCGCCCCTTCTCGAGCTCGGCGTCGTAGCGCGAGAGGATTCCCCTCAACTCTCGCAGCTTGCGCGCGTCCTCGAAGGCGCCGGGCGGGAGCGCGTCGGGGGAGAGGCCGGCCGCCCGGATCTCGTCGAAGGTGCGCTGGAGAGCGCGGTGGAAACCAGGGCGGTCGCGCAGGAGCCCGAAGTAGGACTTCGCCGTCAGGAACTCGCCGCAGGCCTGCTCGACGAGAGCGAGGGCCTGGGCGCGCGAGAGCAGGCGAACGCCCTCGCGGGCGAGGTCCACGCCGACGACGCGATGGGCGAGCGTCCGGACGGTCTCGACCCGCAGGTGCACCCAGGCGTGGCCCTCGCGGGCGAGGCGCTCGACGAGCTGGTGGCCGATGGGCAGGGACGGCGCGACGAGGACTTTTTCGTCGAGCGGAAACTCACGGCAGACCCGTCTCAGCTCCTCGACGAGCCGCGACGTCGGCGATGGCGGCGCCGTACGAGGCGCAGGCTCGTCGTCGAAGGGAAGCATGGGCTGGACGGCCATTCGCGCCGTCCATTCTTACCCAGAGCCCGGACAAATCGCGTCCGGGCCGTCCTGTCCTGCTGACAGCCGAGGGCCGACCGCGGATCGCGGATCGGGAGTAGACTCTTTCCGGCAACACGGGGGAGCCCACTTTGCGCGGCTTGCGCAAACGGCTGAGAGTCCGGGGCGATGTGGCGAACGGAGACCCCGCGAACCTGATGCGGGTAATGCCGCCGTAGGGAGGTTCTGATGAGCATCCGCCGCGAAGCGCTTCCATCCAACGCCGTGGCCAACCGCGAGCCCCTGCCGGGATCGCGCAAGGGTTACGTCGAGGGTCCTCATGGCATGCGCGTGCCGTTTCGCGAGATCGCCCTGACGCCCACGCGAGGTCTGCGCGGGCAAGTGGAAATGAACCCGCCGTTGCGCGTGTACGACACCTCGGGGCCCTACACCGACCCGGCCGCGGACATCGACCTCGACCGCGGGCTGCCGGAGCTGCGCCGCCCCTGGATCCTGGCGCGCGGCGAGTACGACCGGTCGGCCCCGCGGCGCGCGAGTGCGCCGGGCCTCGCGCTGGCGCGACCTCGAGAGGTCCTGCGCGGGCGCGGCAACGTCACGCAGATGCACTACGCGAAGAAGGGTGTCGTGACGCCGGAGATGGAGTACATCGCGATCCGCGAGGCGCTGCCCGTGGAGCTCGTGTTGAGCGAGGTCGCGCGCGGCCGGGCGATCATCCCGGCCAACATCAATCATCCCGAATCCGAGCCGATGATCATCGGGCGCAGGTTCCTCGTGAAGATCAACGCGAACATCGGCAACTCGGCGGTCGGCTCCTCGATCGAGGAGGAGGTCGAGAAGATGACGTGGGCGACCCGCTGGGGCGGCGACACGGTCATGGACCTTTCGACGGGCCGGAACATCCACGAGACGCGGGAGTGGATCCTCCGGAACTCGCCGGTGCCCATCGGGACCGTCCCGATTTACCAGGCGCTCGAGAAGGTGGACGGCAAGGCCGAGGAGTTGACCTGGGAGATCTTTCGCGACACGCTGATCGAGCAGGCCGAGCAGGGTGTCGATTACTTCACGATTCACGCGGGCGTGCGCCTTTCCTACGTGCCGCTGACGGCACGCCGCGTCACAGGCATCGTCTCGCGCGGCGGGTCGATCATGGCCAAGTGGTGTCTGGCGCACCACGTCGAGAGTTTCCTGTACACGCGCTTCGACGAGATCTGCGAGATCATGAAGGCCTACGACGTGTCGTTCTCGCTCGGCGACGGCCTGCGACCGGGCTCGACGGCCGACGCCAACGACGCGGCGCAATTTGCCGAGCTCGAGACGCTCGGGGAGCTGACGACGACGGCCTGGAAGCACGACTGCCAGGTCATGATCGAGGGCCCGGGGCACGTCCCGATGCACCTCATCCAGGAAAACATGGAGAAGCAGCTCGCCATCTGCCACGAGGCTCCCTTCTACACGCTCGGGCCGCTGACGACCGACATCGCGCCGGGCTACGACCACATCACCTCGGCGATCGGCGCGGCCATGATCGGTTGGTTCGGAACGGCGATGCTCTGCTACGTCACGCCCAAGGAGCACCTGGGCTTGCCCAACCGCAAGGACGTCAAGGACGGCGTCATCGCGTACAAGATCGCCGCCCACGCGGCCGACCTCGCGAAGGGCCATCCGGGCGCCCGGGCCTGGGACGACGCGTTGTCGAAGGCGCGCTTCGAGTTCCGGTGGGAGGATCAGTTCCACCTCGCCCTCGACCCCGAGACGGCGCGCGAGTTCCACGACGAGACGCTGCCGGCCGAGGGCGCCAAGCTCGCGCACTTCTGCTCGATGTGCGGCCCGCACTTCTGTTCGATGAAGATCACTCAGGACGTGCGCGACTACGCCGCGACCCTGGGCGTGGCCGAGGAGAAAGTGGTCGAGAAGGGCCTGGCCGAGAAAGCGGAAGAGTTCAGGAGCACCGGGTCCGAGATCTACCGCCGGAACTGACGCGCCGGGGCGCGGTGCGTCGCACCGCTCAGATCCCCGAGCAAGCGACGGCGACGGTCAGAACTTCGCGACGAGGCTGACGGCGGTGGCCGTGTCGGTGTTGTCGAAACCGGGCACGGGCTGGTTGCGGTAAAGCAGCGTCCATGAGGCCTGGAGGGCGAAGACCTTCGAGATCGACGCAGTGATCGCCGCCTTGTCCGTCATGAACCAGTTCGCCGTGTCGCTCAGATCGACGAGGAAGTTGAAGTCGTTGGTGAACGCGGCCGTCTTCGTGAACTGCCACTTGTAGCCGAGGCCGGCCCGGGCGTTGGCGTAGTTCCGGTAGGGCACGATGATCCCGAGAACGATGTCCTGCTCGGTCGAATATCCGACGCCCGCCTCGACGCGCAGGAAATGAGCCGGTCCGACCAGGAGCTTGTAGCCCGCGCCGGCGTCGAAGTTGTAGATGTTGTTGATGCCGGAGAACGTGTTCCTGAGCCAGCCGGCGCCGGCGAAGACGTCGACGCGCTCGCTCAAGTCCCGGGTCGCCCGCAGCGAGGCGGCGAAGGACTCGGCCGTCGTGACGCCGTCGGTGGCCGCGTGCAAGGCGGCGCCCTTCAGGGTGAAGAGCCACGGCTTCGGGTTGTAGTTCACCTCGACGTTTCCGCCGATCGAAGTCGTGTCGGTGTTGCCCGAGGTCGACAGGAACGACAGCTCGGCCTTGCCGAACCAGACCGGCGGCGGGGGGGCCGGGACCGGGCAGGGGCAGTCGGCGGTCTGGGCGAGCGCGGCGCCGGCCGCGCCGAGGGACAGAAACAGAAGGGGAACGAGGACTCGTTTCACCATGACCTCCTTGAGAACGCGGCGGATCCTAGCACCGAGCCGGCCGAACGGCGGCGACCTGTCTACAACTAGGTCAGCGCCTTGCGAACCTCGGCGAGCTCCTTGCGCTTGGCCTTGCCGACCCTGGGGTATTGGAGGTCGAGGCCCTCGAGCGCGCGGATGATGGTCAAGGCCACCACGATGCGCGTAAACCACTTGTTGTCCGCGGGAACGACGTGCCAGGGCGCCCACTCGGTGCTCGTCGCCTCGATCGCGTCCTCGTAAGCCGTCATGTAGTCGTCCCAGAAGCCGCGCTCCTTCGCATCGGCCATCGAGAACTTCCAGTTCTTGTCGGGCATGTCGAGCCGCTCGAGGAAGCGTCGCTTCTGCTCCCCCTTCGACACGCACAGGAAGAATTTCAGGACGAGGATTCCGTTGCGCGAGAGGTACCGCTCGAACGCGTTGATGTCCTCGTAGCGCTCATCCCAGATCCGCTTGGTCACGAGGCGCGGCGGCAGCTTCTGCCCCAGCAGGAACTCGGGGTGCACGCGCACCACGAGGACCTCCTCGTAGTACGAGCGGTTGAAGATGCCGATGCGGCCGCGCTCGGGGACGACCTTCATCGAGCGCCAGAGGAAGTCGTGGTCCAGCTCCTCGGAGGACGGGCTCTTGAACGAGTTCACCTGGACGCCCTGCGGGTTGATGCCGGACATGACGTGCTTGATCGTGCCGTCCTTGCCGGCGGCGTCCATGGCCTGGAGGACGATGAGGACTCCCCAGTGGTCCTGGGCGTAGAGCTTTCCCTGCAGGTCCGCAAGCAGGCCCACCCCCCGGCGCAGCATGTCCTTGGCCTCTTTGCTTTCGAGCGACACGCCGGCGGTGTCGGCCGGGTTGACCCTTGAGAGGCGGAACTTCTTTCCGGGCCGGACCCGGTACCGGGCGATGATGTCGTCGGTCCTGCGTCGCTCCGCCTTGGTCATCACCTTCGTTTTCTTCATGCAGGGAATCTTAGCGGAGACTCTCTCGTAGTTTTTTCGAAACCTCGGCCTCGTCCCTTCGAATACAGTGAAAGGGTCCGCCTCCCGGCGGGCCGCAAGGAGGCGTTCATGACCGAGGTGACCCGCCACGAGCCCGGATCGTTCTCCTGGGCGGAGCTCGCGACGACCGACACGAGAGGGGCCAAGTCCTTCTACACGGCGCTTTTCGGCTGGACCTTCACGGACGGCCCGATGGGCCCGGGTCCCGAGGACGTCTACACGCGCCTGCAACTTGGAGGCGGGGACGTGGGCGCCCTGTACCGGATGATGAAGGAGCAGGAGGCCCAGGGCGCCCCGCCCTTCTGGCTCTGTTACGTGACCGTCGAGAGCGCGGACGAGACGGCGAAAAAGGCCAGGGCTCTCGGTGGAAGGGTGATCGCCGAGCCGTTCAACGTCCAGGATTACGGGCGCATGGCCATCCTGCAGGACTCGTCCGGTGCGACGCTGGCGGTGTGGCAGGCGGGAACCCACACCGGGGCCCAGCGCGTCAATGAGCCGGGGGCGCTCTGCTGGCTCGAGCTCGCAACGCGGGACCCGGCCGGCGCGAAGGCCTTCTATCGCGGGATCTTCGGATGGGGTCTCAAGGAGCCGACGGAGCCGGCCGCGACGCCGTACACGGAGATCGAGCGCGGCGGGCAGCCGATCGGGGGCATTCTCGCCATGGGCCCCGAGATGGCCCACGTGCCGCCGAACTGGTCGCCCTATTTCATGGTGGCCGACTGCGATGCGTCCGCGGCGAAGGCGAAGTCCCTGGGCGGGCGAATCATCGTGGGTCCGATGGACATTCCGAAGGTCGGGAGGTTCGCCGTCGTCCAGGATCCGCAGGGAGCCGTGTTCCAGATGTTTCAGCCGCTGGGGTGACGGGGTGAGGCGAAGCCCGCACCCCGTCATCCCGAGGAGCGTAGCGACGAGGGATCCCTTTCGAGTCACGGTGCGGTTACGAAAGGGATCCCTCGGGCCCCGCTGGGCCCTCGGGATGACAGGGGGGGCTCCGGCCGCGCTCAGATCTTGATGAACACCCGCCTGCGATAGAGCACGCCGAACACGAGTGTCCACAGCGCGAGGTAGCTGAGCGCGAAGAGCAGCGAGCCGAGCCGGGGATCTTCGAAGCGGTCGAACACCGTCCGGTAAATCGCGGTCCAGAGCGAGCGCTGTTTTCCGTCCGAGCCGGCGACTTTGGCGGCGATCAGGGCGATCGCGCCGAGGGTCGAGAGTGTGAAGGCTGCGATCGCGTTGCGGCCGAGCCAGAGCAGAGGCGCCGCCCAGCGCTTCCAGCCGCGCACGTCCACGATCCAGACGCACGCGGTCAGGCTCGCGCAGGCGAGGCCCGACATCAGGAGCGCGTACGATGAGGTCCAGAGGCTCTTGTTGATCGGAAAGACGCGGCCCCAGGCGAGGCCGGCAGCGGCCGTGGCCAGTCCCGCCGCGAAGAGTCCGCGCAGGCGGCCGCGCGTGCCCGTGCGCAGCCGCTCGCCGGCGAGCGCGCCGAGCAGAGTCGTCGCGATCGCCGGCAGCGTCGAGAGAAGGCCCTCCGGGTCCCAGCCCGGCTTCCACGTGTGCGCGCCGAAGACGGCGTGGTCCAGACGCGCGCCCGGATTGCCGGTCGCGTCGAGCGGCCCACCGACGAGCAGCGCCCAGTAACCAACGAGCAACGCCGCCGCCGCGATTGCGGCGCCGCGCGCCCCGCCGAAGAGGAAGATCGCGCCCCCGACGAGGACGCAGACGCCGATGCGCTGCAGAACGCCCGGATAGCGCAGGTGCTCCTTGTGAAACGCGAAGAAGCTCGTGACGTTCAACGCCACACCGACGGCGACGATCGCCGCGGCGCGCGCGGCGACGTGCCGGAAGAGGCTCGCCACGTCCGCCCCCTCGTCGCGCCGGCGGCCGAACGAGAGCGCCATCGAAACGCCGACGAGAAAAAGAAAGAAGGGGAAGATCGTGTCGGTGTACGTCCAGCCGTCCCACTCCGCGTGAAGAAGTTGCGGATAGACGGCCGACCACGTGCCCGGATCGTTGACGACGATCATGCCGGCGATCGTGGCGCCGCGCAGCGCGTCGACGGAGTCCAGGCGAGACGGCGGTTCGGTCGGAATGGAACAACTCTACCGCCTGGGGCGCCCGGCGCTTAAACTGCGAACGTGAATCGTACGCTCGTCCTCCTCCTTGCGGCCGCGACGCTCGGTACGGCGCGGCCTGCCGTCCTCGCCGAAGAGGCGCCGCGCGCGCGGGCGGGTCCGTACGAGGTCTCGCTGCGTCTGCCGCCGGCGGGGCTGTATGCCGGCGAGGAGATGGAGATCGAGTTCCGGGTGGACCGCACGGACAAGACGGCCCCCGGGGGCGGGCCCGCGCCGCTGACGTGGGCGCGCGTCGAGGGCGTCGTGGACATGCCGAGCATGCCGTCCATGGCGCGTTTCGATGAGATCGCACACGGAGAAGGGGTGCCGGGCGTCTACGGGATCCACCCGAGCTTTCCCCACGGAGGCGACTACCGGCTCTGCCTCACGATCCTGCCGCCGGAGGTCCAGCCGATCGGCGACCCGCGCCCGACGCAGGCCTTCACGGTCGAGTTCCCGTTGACGGTCTACGACGGGACGTCGAGCCCGACACGCGAGGCGGCCAAGGTCAGGCCGTTCACGCTCGACGTCCTGGCGACGCCGCGGCACCCCGCGGCGGGCGAGAGCGTCGACCTCGAGATCCGCATTCGCCTGGCCGGCAGCTTCGACTTGCGCGAAGTCGTGGACTTCGAGGTCCAGCATGAAAAGCTCATGCACCTCTTCGTCGTCAGCGAGGACCTGGCGGAGTTCTCGCACGAGCACCCCGAGCTCGAGGGGCCGGGTGTCTTTCGCCTCAGCCACCGCTTTGCGCGCCCCGGCCGGTACCGGATCTTCGTGGACGTGGCGCCCCGCGGCGCGGGCGGTCAGGTGCTCGCAACGTCGATCGTGGTCGGCGGCGCGGCGCCTGCACCCTCCGCCGCACCGGCGCTCGCTCCCTCGGGCACGCGCGTCGCCCTGGAGCTTCCCGAGGGCGGGGTCCCGGTCGGCCGCACGGTAACCGTGACGGCCATTCTCACGGACGCGAAGGGCCGCCCGGTGCGCGACCTCGAGCCGTGGCTCGGGGCCATGGGCCACCTGCTCCTCGTGTCCCAGGGCGCCGACACGTTCGCGCACGCCCATCCCGACGACCGCGAGCGCGGCGTGGGCAAGGACGGCCGGATCCCGTTTCTCGTGCGGCTTCCGAAGCCGGGCTCCTACAGGGGCTGGCTCCAGGTCCAGCGCAAGGGAAAAATCGAAACGGTCGAGGTCGCGCTCGAGGCGGCGCGGCCGGCGCCCGGCGGCTAGCCGCCCGCGCGGCGGGTCGTCACGCGGTGCGGCGCGGGCGTCGGCTCGGGCGCCTTCACGCCGGTGTTCCAGGCCAGCCCGTCGGGTTCGCGGCCCGCGGTCCACGCATCCTCGACGCGCAGCTTCTCGAGGTCGATGACGGCGACGACGTCGGCGTGGGCCGCCGAGACGAACGCGCGCTTGCCGTCGGGCGCGATGAGCAATCCCACCGGGGCGGGGCTCGAGCCGAAGCGTTTCTGGAACACGCGGGTCTCCGTACCCTCGACCGCCTCGCGCCCGATCGGAATGCGCGCCTTCTCGACGCGCGTGGCCGTGTCGTAGACGCGGACGTCTCCGGTGCCCGTGAACGTGACGACCGCACGCTGGCCGTCGGGCGTGATCCTGACGCGGATCGGAAACTCCGAGGCCTGGATCGTGAAGACGGGCATGAGCGTCTTGACGTCGATCACGGTGATCGTGTTCGCTTCGCGGTTGGTGACCCAGACCTCCCGGCCGTCGGGCGTGACGTCGAGACCCTCGGCTCCCTTTCCCGTCGGAATGTCCTTGACGATCTTGCCCGAGGTCAGATCGAGGGCCGTCACCGAGCCGGCTGCCAGCGAGGTGACGTAAGCGCGCCTGCCGTCGGGCGAGGCCGCGACCATGTGCGAAACGTCGTGGCCGGTGGGATAGCGGGCCGTGACTTTCGCGGCGCGCGGGTCGACGATGACGAGCTCCCGTTTGCCCTCGGCCGTGACGACGAGACGGCCGTCCGGCAGCGCTTTCATCGCGTGGGGCCGCGAGCCTTCGCCGATGTCGATCCGCGACACGACCTTCCCGGAGATCAGGTCGACGAGCGTGACCATCCGCCCGGGGTTGGCCTTGCTCCCGTAGCTCGCGACCGCGGCGACCTGGCTCAAGCCGAGGACCTCGACTTCGTGCGGTCCGGCGTCGACGGCGACGGTGGCTCGCGCCTTGCCGGTCGCGGCGTCGAGAATGGAAATGGTGCCATCCGTCTTGTTCACCACGATCAGGCTGTCGCCCGACACTTTCGCGACGGGTGTCGGCGAGCGGCGCGGCAGGGGTGTCGGAGTCGCGGCGGGAGCGGCCTGGCTCGTCGAAGGCGGCGGCGCGGAGGGCTCGCCTTCGGAGGCAGGCGCAGCCGTGGCGGAGCCGGCGGCGCCGAGCCCGGCCCCGGCCCCGGGGTTCGTCGAGGACGGCGCGACGTTCGGTGATCCGGACGCGGACTGCAGGGCGAGCAGCGCCGTCAGCGCGGCATGGAGCATGGATGGCCTCTCTTCATGTCTTCAGGACGACGAGCTCGGCCGGCCGCGCCGACAGGCTTCCCGGGGGAGCCGATGCGCGGACCGCATAGTCGTCTTCGATGCGGACGCCGAAGCGTCCCGGCAGGTAGATCCCGGGTTCGATGGTGACGGTGTTGCCCTCCGACAGCGGCGTCGCGTTTCCACGCACGAGGTAGGGCGTCTCGTGTCCGTCCATGCCGAGGCCGTGGCCGAGGCGGTGCGTGAAGGCGTCGCCATGGCCCGCGTCCTCGATGACCTTGCGGGCGGCGCGGTCAACGTCCTCGCCGGCCGCGCCCGCGCGCAGGGCTTCGATGCCGGCCAGTTGCGCCCGGTCGACGACGGCATAGACCTTGCGGACGTCGTCCGAAGGCGCTCCGAAGGCGACCGTCCGCGTCACGTCGGAGGTGTAGCCGCGGATCTTGCAGCCGGCGTCGATGAGGACGACGTCGCCCCGCGCGAGGCGCCGCTCGCCCGGGCCCCCATGGGGGAGCGCCGCGGAGGGACCGAATTGCACGAGGCCGTCGCCGCTCACGCCGAGAGCGCGGAACTCGGCCTGGAGCAGGGCCGAGATCTCGCCCTCCGTCTTGCCGGCGGCGAGCCCCCGGTGGGTCGCGTCGATCGCGAGGTTCGTGCGCCGCGCGGCTTCGCGGATGAAGGCCTGCTCCGCGGGGCTCTTGACCGCGCGCAGGGCGTCGAAGGTCGCGGTGGCGTCGCGCGCGTCCAGGGCCCCGGCCGTGGTCAGCCGCGCCGCCGTGTCGTAGGCGGTCGTGCCCTCGATGCCGACGGCGCTCTTGCCGAGGAGCCGGACGGCGATCGCGATCGGGTCCTCGTCCTCTCTCCAGGTGACGACCTCGTCCACGACGGCGTCGCGCCGGTGGTTGTCGGCTTCGAAATAAGGGGTGACGAGGACGGCGGGTCCCTCGGTGAAGAGCAGGAGCGCCGTGAGCCGTTCGCTGCGCCAGATCGCGAGGTTGGCCGTGTAGGCGAGGTTGGTGGACGGCGTGAGGAAAAGGGCCGCCACGCCGGAGGCCTTCGCCGCCGCGCGCAGTTTCGACTGGCGCTCGCGGAATGCGTCCGGAGGCAGCGCGGGCGGCAGGGCCGGAGGCGCCGCGGTCGCCGCCGCGCCGGGTCGGGACGCGAGCGCTGCCCCGGCGGCGGCAGCCCCGGTCGCGGTCATCCAGCGGCGTCGTGTCAGCGGCATGTCTTTGATCGTCCGGGCAAGCGCGTAGGATATCGGGTTTCCCGGAGTTGCTGTAAGGTGCGACCCGGAGGCCACGATGCCCTATGACCCCCGAATGACGGCGCCCATGCGCGAAGAACTGACGCGGGTCGGCTTCAAGGAGCTCCGGACGGCCGAGGACGTTGACGCCGAGGTCGCCGCGGGCAGCGAGCCGCTGCTTCTCGTCGTGAACTCGATTTGCGGGTGCGCCGCTGGAATCGCGCGGCCGGGCATTCTCATGTCGCTCTCCCACCCGAAGGCCCCGAGGCGCCTCGCGACCGTGTTCGCCGGGCAGGACATGGACGCCACGGCGAAGGCGCGCGGGTACTTCGACGGGAACCCGCCGTCCTCCCCGCAGGTCGCCATCCTGTCGGGCGGCAAGCTCCTCTTCCTTCTTCAGAGGCAGGAAATCGAGGGGCGCTCGGCCCCGGACATCGCGGCGCGGCTGACCGCGGCCTACGAGAAGCTCGGGGCGGCTTAGCGTTCAGGTCAGTCGCGAGGGCCGCGGCGCTCGCCCTGGCGGCGATCGTTGCGAGCGGCCTTGCCCGGAGAGAAGCGCGCGTGCGCCCTCCGGTCGTCGGCCCGGCGGTCACTGTCGTTTCTGCGCTCGGATTCCTTGGGCTTCGGGGTCGTCGTCTCGTGGGTCATTCCGGGGTTCTTCCTTTTTTTCACTGTTTTTTCCGACCCGGGGGTAACCCCTGGGGTCAACCCTGTATTCCTGTACTTTGCTCACCGCCGAAGCCGAGCACCGATCGCCAGCAAAGTACAGGAGTACAGGGTTGACCCCTAGTAGACGCCGCCGGACAGGTACACGATGGCGGTCCACAGTCCGCGGGCGAATCGGAACGTGATGAGTGGCACGACCACGGCGGCGGCGCCCCAGACGGCGAGCGTGATCGGCAGCGGCCAATCCGGCGAAAAGGCCGATGCAATCATGAGGCCGAACGCCACGACGAAGGTGTTGATGTCGAGCGAGCCCACCCACTGGCCGTGCTCGCGCGCGAACGCGACCCCGCAGCAGGAACAGGTCACGTGCATCCGGAAGTACGTCTGGAAGAGGCGTCCCTTTCCGCAGACCGGACACCGCAGCCGCAGCCCTCGCCACACGACGACGCGCCAGAACCCCGCGGGCCAGCCGGCCCTGTGACGAGTGGTCGTTCCGCGCCAGGGAAGGACGGGAGGAGGATCGGGATCCGGGGCGGCCATGGGAGGGGAATCTTACTCCGGCGGCGCTGCGAGGGAGACGGTCTCTCCCTCGCGCGCGACCGAGAAGCCGCGCTCTTCGACCGCGCGAGCCGCGTCCCTGTCCCAGAGCAGGCGGTTCGTGTGATTCAGGTGGACGAACACCAGGCGTCCTTTCGCCGAAGGGTCGGCCTCGACGAGCGCCATCGTCTCCGAGACGAGCGGGTGAGGAATCTCGGCGAGCGAGCGGCCGGGAATCTCGTCGGCCGAGAAGAAGGTGCCGTCGACGAACGCGGTCAGTGACGGGTCCGCGAGAAACTCGGCGAGCTTTCGATCCCACTTCGCCCACTTGTCGATGTCGGGCAGCCACAGGACCCTGCGTCCGGGCCCGCGGACGAGAAAGGCCACCGTGTCGGAATCCTCGTCGCGGTGCGGGACGCGGATCGCGGTGACGGCGATGCCCGGCGTCAGCACGAGCTCCACGCCCGGCTCGAGCTCGCGGACCTCGATGTTGCCGAGGGCCACGAGGCGGCTCCACGGCCGATTCTCGCGGAGAAAGCGCGCCATGGACGGCGTGCCGTAGACGGGAACCTTCTTCGCGTTCAGGACCTCGCGGCCGAGCTGGGCGAGGCCGAGGTAATGCCCGATGTGGGCATGCGTGAGGAGGATGGCGTCGGGCAAACCCCCGAGGCGCTCCATCTGCTCGGCGAAGTCGGGCGTGGCGTCGATCAGGTACCGCTTGCCCGCGGCCGGATCCACGAGGCCGAGGGACGCGACGAGGCTCCGGCGCGAGGAGTCCTGGCGGGCCTCGGCGCAGACGTCCCGGTGGCAGCCCGCGTGCGGAACGCCGCCGTCCTGCGCGATGCCGAGGACGATGGCCTCGGGGCCCGCCGGCGCGGGCGCCGGGACCCGGCCGGCCAGCCAGGCGAACAGGGCGATGGCGATCATGGCATCTACTGTAGACTGAGAGTTCCGGAGGAAAACATGTCCCGTAAGAGCCTTTCCCGCACCACGGCCCAGGCCCTCGGCCCGCTCGTCGTTCCGCTGGTCACGAAAGTGGCCCTGCCGATCGCCATCGAAAGCCTGCGCCGCGGCGGCAAGTTCGACACCGATCGCTTCTACGCCGAAGCCAAGGAGAGCCTCGCCAAGGGGTTCAAGAAGAGCCGGCCCGAGCTCGACGATTTGAAAGACGAGCTCTCCGACCGCGGCTCCGACCTGTACGACGACCTGCGCAAGCACGGCGCGGAGCTGCTCGAGACGCTCACGGAGAAGGGCTCCTCGCTCGCCGACGACTGGATGGAGCGCGTCCGCCCCCGCCGACGCCGCTTTCGCCTGATCCACGCGCTCGGGATCCTCGCGGTGGTGGGGGTGGGAGTGGCGCTGGTCGGGCGGAAGTGACCGCGCCGCCGCACGCGGCGCGGTCATCCCGAGGCGCGTGAGCGCCGAGGGATCCCTTTATTGGCCGGGCCTGAGGCGCGAAAGGGTCCCTCGGGCCCGGGGCGCGTGAGCGCCGAGGGATCCCTTTATTGGCCGGGCCCGAGGCGCGAAAGGGTCCCTCGGGCCCCTGGCCCTCGGGACAAATACAAGCGCCTTAGCCTACGGCTAAGCGCTTGTATTTGATCCGGTGCGGCTGATCCGCCTCCAACCCCAGCCGCCTCTTCCGATCCGCCTCGTACTCCTGGTAGTTGCCCTCGAACCACACCGTCTGGCTGTCGCCCTCGAACGCCAGGATGTGCGTCGCGACACGATCCAGGAACCAGCGGTCGTGGCTGATGACGACGGCGCAGCCGCCGAAGTCGAGGAGCGCCTGCTCGAGCGCGCGCAGCGTGTCCACGTCGAGGTCGTTGGTCGGCTCGTCGAGGAGCAGCAGGTTTCCGCACTTCTTCAGCGTGCGCGCCAGATGCAGGCGGTTCATCTCGCCGCCCGAGAGGTCGCCGATGCGCTTCTGCTGGTCCGGTCCCTTGAAGTTGTACATCGCGACGTAGGCGCGCGACGGGATCTCGCGCTTGCCGAGGAGCATCTTGTCCTGGCCACCCGAGATCTCGTCGTGGACGGTCCTGGAGGGATCCGGCCGGTCGCGGTCCTGGTCCACGTACGAGGGGACCACGGTCTCGCCGACGACGAGTTTTCCCGAGTCCGGCTTCTCCCTGCCGACGATCATCTTGAAGAGCGTCGTCTTGCCCGCGCCGTTGGCGCCGATGATGCCGACGATGCCTCCGCGCGGCAGGTCGAACGAGAGGTCCTCCATGAGGAGCCGGTCGCCGTAGGCCTTGCGGACGTGCTCGGCCCGCACGACGACGTCGCCCAGGCGCGGCCCCGCCGGGATGAAGAGCTCCTGTGTCTCGCCGCGCTGCTCCGGGCCCGCGTCGGTGAGCAACGCCTCGTACCGGTCGATGCGGGCGCGGCTCTTCGCGTGCCGGGCGCGTGGCGACATCTTGATCCACTCGAGCTCGCGCTGGAGGGTGCGGCGCTTGGCCGTCTCGGCCTTCTCCTCGAGCTCGAGGCGCTGCTCCTTCTGCTCGAGCCAGCTCGAGTAGTTGCCCTTCCACGGGATGCCCGCGCCGCGGTCGAGCTCCAGGATCCAGCCGGCCACGTTGTCGAGGAAGTAGCGGTCGTGCGTGACGGCGACGACGGTGCCGGGGTAGTCCTTGAGCGTGCGCTCGAGCCAGGCCACGGACTCCGCGTCGAGGTGGTTGGTGGGCTCATCGAGCAGCAGCAGGTCCGGCTTCTCGAGGAGGATCTTGCAGAGCGCGACGCGCCGCTTCTCGCCGCCCGAGATCTTCGTCACGTCGGCGTCGGGGGGCGGCAGGCGCAGGGCGTCCATGGCGATCTCGAGCTGCCGGTCGAGCTCCCAGGCGTTGGAGGCTTCGATGGCGTCCTGCACGCGCTGGTACTCGGCCAGGACCTTGTCGCTCTCGGCCTCGGAGAGCTCCTCGGCCAGTTTCTCGTTGAGCTCCTCGAAGCGCTTGAGCAAGCCGCGCGTCTTGGCGACGCCTTCCTCGACGTTGCCGAGGACGTTTTTCGTCGTGTCGAGGCGCGGGTCCTGCGGCAGAAACCCTATGCGCGTACCCTCGGCCGGGAACGCTTCGCCGGCGAAGTCCTTCTCGACGCCAGCCATGATCTTCAGGAGCGTGGATTTGCCCGCGCCGTTCAAGCCGAGGACGCCGATCTTCGCTCCGGGAAGAAACGAGAGATAGATCCCCTTCAGGATCTCCCGCTGCGGCGGGACGACCTTCCGGAGGTTGACCATCGTGTAGATGTACTGGTGTGCCATAAAGAGCGGGGGAGTCTATATCAGGGGGCGACGTCGTCGCGAGGCGCCGTCGTCGCGAGGCGCCGTCGTCGCGAGGCGCCGTCATCCCGAGGCGCCGTCAACCCGAGCGAAGCGAGGGATCCCGGACTCGATGCGCCGGGTTCGCAATCGAACACGG
>Ga0326726_10002094_pt1 | contig 18515 bp, 19 predicted proteins | sample MHFenrmetagenome_2_FD_207603 | JGI IMG/M metagenome (GOLD analysis project Ga0326726, IMG submission 207603) | Lab enriched peat soil microbial communities from Michigan Hollow, Ithaca, NY, United States - MHF15MN | ecosystem: Environmental > Terrestrial > Soil > Wetlands > Peat | place: USA... | reverse complement strand
CCGTGTGTGATATTGACGATATCGCGGGTAGGTCCGAGAACCACACCCTTACATCCTGCGTAGGAACAGCCGCGCTGCGAGATAATGCCCGGCACCGTACGGACGTTCGCCTGAACTTCAGGGATCGTCTCCGGGTCATTGATCACGATCGATTTGCTGCGCTTCTTGGCAACCTTCGCCGGATATTTGTTGATCAGCTCCTCCTTTATGACGGAAGGATCTGGAAAATTATAGTTCGCAGCCATGGTAACGTTCTCCGTTTACACCTTGAAAATTTTATCCTCAGTTCAGCGCTTCGTCGCCCTCTTCGCCCGTCCTGACCCTGATGGTGTCGAGGATCGGCGTCACGAAGATCTTGCCGTCGCCTGGATTGCCAGTCTGGTTTGTCTTGATGATCGTGTCGATGGCCATCTGGCAAAGCTCGTCGGGAACGACCACGGTAAGGATCCTCTTGGCCACGAGCCTCGGGGCATTGCCGAGCTGTGCGATAGCCTCGGGGTGGCCGGCTTCGGCTCCATGAAGGATGTCGAAGTGAACCTGGCCCTTGCCGCGTCCCATGACCCTTCCCGTTGCCGTGAAGGCCGGGATGCCAGCATCGATGAGCGCTTTCTTGGTTTCGTTCACCTTGTTGATCCGGATGACTGAAATAATCTCTTTCATCAGGCCTCCTTCGCTGCCAGCAGCGGTTCGCTTTCTTTCGTTCCGGAACTGATGGTATAGACCTCTTCGACTGCCGAGATGAAGATCTTGCCGTCGCCGAACTTGCCATCGGGACCTGATTTGGCGGTCTCGAGGATGGCTCTCACCACGAAATCCTTGTCTATATCCGGCACCACGACGAAGAGCATCTCTTTCGGGAGTTCGTCATACACCACATCACCGACGCGCAGACCGCGCTGCTTGCCGCGTCCGACGACAGAGATCTTGGTGACAGCCGGGTATCCTGCATCGAGCAAACCCTGCATAACCTCATGGACCTTCTCCGGCCTGACGATTGTTCTGATCATTAACATGTTTGAGTTCTCCGTTTGGTTTGATTAGTTGGCGATACCGAATTCGATGAGCAGCTGTTCGAGTTCGTCGATCTCAAGCGGCTTCGGAATGACGAACATCTTGTTCTCGTTTATCTTGGTAGCCAGAGCCCTGTACTCGTCGGCCTGCGGATGAGTCGGATCGTAATCGATCACGGTTTTCCTGTTGATCTCTGCGCGCTGGACGAAGTTGTCGCGGGGCACGAAGTGGATCATCTGGGTGCCGATCCTGCGGGCAAGCTCTTCGATCATCTCACGCTCGTTATCGACCTTTCTGCTGTTGCAGATCAGCCCGCCGAGGCGTACACCGCCTGCATCGGCATATTTCAGGATGCCCTTGCAGATGTTGTTGGCGGCGTACATGGCCATCATTTCACCCGAGCAGACGATGTAGATCTCTTCTGCTTTGCCATCACGGATCGGCATGGCGAATCCACCGCAGACAACGTCACCGAGAACGTCATAGAACACATAGTCCAGTCCCCATTCGTCATCGTAGGCTCCAAGCTGTTCGAGCAGGTTGACCGAGGTGATGATACCGCGGCCTGCACAGCCGACGCCGGGTTCCGGTCCGCCGGACTCGGTGCAGCGGGTCAGTTTGTAACCCTCTTTGATGATATCTTCGAGTTCGACCTCTTCGCCCTCTTCGCGCAGGGTGTCGAGAACGGTCTTCTGCTGCAGGCCGCCAAGGAGGAGGCGGGTGGAGTCAGCTTTCGGGTCGCATCCGACGACCATCACTTTCATGCCCATTTCGGCAAGGCCTGCAACGGTATTCTGTGTGGTCGTTGATTTGCCGATACCACCTTTTCCGTAAATCGCGACTTTTCTCATGGTTGTGCTTATTTAGGTTAATCGCTTCTTGTGTTAAAATATTCAGGGGTTTGCGTGTTATGTCCTGAATAATTAAAGATAATAATGCAATTGCCGTGCCAGACCCCTTGAATCCGCAACTATTTTTCAGGGTTTCTTTTTCGAATGCGTATAAGACATTGAAATACAAAGGGATAGGCGCTGATCATGAAGTGCCTGAGTGGCGTTCCGGTACTTGCATTTATTCAGATCGGCCGCGAAATCGTCAATCCCGGGCCTACATTTCTGTAGAAAAGGTGTGTTTTCTACAGAAATGTAGGCCCGGGATGTGGGTCGGGGTATTTTTGTCGACAGCAGTCAAGGCTGGTTGCTCGCTTTTTGTGGACAGGGGACTTCTTATCTTGATATCGAATGGTTGTTTTGCATGGAAAACACTACATATCGGCAGAAATGTTACAAATGCGTAGGAAATGATTGCCGTAGGTCTTTCGGTTTTGGAACCGTTGAAAATGTGGTAGCTTTAATAAATAAAGTTTGTTTCTAACCAAGAGGAGGATGATATGCAGACAAGGGCACTGGGCCGGACAGGCTTACAGATAACACCCATCGGTCTCGGAACCTGGGCAATCGGCGGCGGAGACTGGGCTTACGGCTGGGGCTCCCAGGATGACAGTGATGCTGTCGCCGCTGTACGGCGCGCAGTCGAGCTTGGCGTCAACTGGATAGATACGGCTGCCGTCTACGGCCTCGGCCACTCTGAAGAGCTGGTCGGGCAGGCAATTGCTGACATGCCTGAAAAGCCGTTCATCTTCACCAAATGTTCGCTCGTATGGAATGAGCATCGTCAGGTCGGCAACAGCCTGAAAGCCGACTCCATCAGGCAGGAGTGTCTGCAGAGCATCAGGCGGCTCGGTGTTGAGGCTATCGACCTGTACCAGATCCATTGGCCGAACCCCGAAGAGGATATTGAAGAGGGGTGGACGGAGATGGCGAAGCTGAAGGAGGAGGGACTGGTAAGGCATATCGGGGTTTCGAACTTCACGGTTGCACAGATGAAGAGGGCTTCGGCTATCGCTCCGGTCGAAACCCTTCAGCCACCATACTCGATGCTGCGCAGGGCGATAGAAGCTGAAATCCTTCCCTGGTGCCTGGAAAACGGAGTGGGTGTGATCGTCTACTCTCCCATGCTCTCCGGCATGCTGACCGGTGCCATGACGAAGGAGCGGGCTGAAAACCTGCCTGCCGGTGACTGGCGCAGGAACAACAAGGAGTTTCAGGAGCCTCGTCTTTCACTCAACCTCGAACTTGTCGAACTCCTCAGGACCATCGGTTCCCGTCACGGTCGCTCTCCCGGCGAGGTTGCCGTTGCCTGGACCCTTCGCCATCCGGCTGTGTCCGGTGCGATTGTCGGCGGTCGGAGCGCGGCGCAAGTCGAAGGAGTCGTAGGAGCAGGCGCTTTAAGGCTCGACGAGGGTGAACTTCAGGAAATCGAAATCTTTCTGTCCTCCATGCCTGCATGAACTATTAAAAAAAGAGACTTGCCGTGAAAACATTTTTTCATCGACATCTCTCAATCGTCATCAGGTGACACCGGCTGGCATTAACTGTTGGCTCCGAGTCCATCACGGAATGTCGATGCCCTCTGAACATTCCGGCTATATTGACCGGAGTGATTTTGCTTGGAAGTTTATTGGTTTCAGCTCCATAAGCATTGGTACACAGTCCATCGCTCGTCTTTTTGCCCGCAAAGTCCTGATCGATACGCTCGATATCGGTTCGCTCAGAAACGGTTCGATTACCGACATTGATCAGTTTTTTGTGGTTATTGACGTATAATGTTAGTATATTCAGGTCGATATCCGCATGGCAACTGATAAATAAAGCATTCCATGAAACGCCATATCATCAGCATTGTTATCGTTTTTCTCATGCTGTTGCATGGGGAACTCGTTGCAGCACCACCAGCTCAGGAGGTCGTATCGGGATGGATCAGGGCTGCCGACAGGGGGAACGCGGGAGCTCAGTATAATCTCGGGATGATGTACCATGACGGTGTAGGCGTGCCGAAAAACTATAGAGAAGCACTCAAGTGGCTTCAACTGTCCGCTGAACAGGGGTTCTCGAAAGCCCAGGGGACTCTCGGATTAATGTATCAGAGAGGTGAAGGCGTGCCGAAGAATTATGGGGAAGCGCTCAAATGGTATCGATTGTCGGCTGAACAGGGGGATGCAGCAGCTCAGCTCAATCTCGGGGCGATGTATCAGAATGGTTTCGGTGTATTGAAAAATCATGGCGAAGCACTCAAATGGTATCGCTTATCGGCTGAACAGGGATTGTCAGAAGCGCAGAGGTACCTCGGGTTATTTTACCTGAGTGGTGGCGACATTCCGAAGAACTATGAGGAAGCGCTCAAATGGTTTCGAATGTCGGCAGATCAGGGTAATGCAGGAGCTCAAAACAATCTTGGAGTAATGTACCTGAACGGCAATGGCGTATCGAAGAACTATGGAGAGGCGCTCAAATGGTTTCGACTGTCAGCCGATCAAGGTGATGCAGGAGCACAGAGCAATCTTGGGCTCATGTTCCATAACGGCTTTGGCGTGTCGCAAAACTATGGAGAAACGCTGAAATGGTTTCGACTGTCAGCCGATCAGGGTGATGCAAGAGCTCAGTACAACCTCGGGTTAATGTACCAGAGAGGCGATGGCGTGCCGCAAAACTTTGAAGACGCGCTTAAGTGGTATCGCTTATCGGCTGAACAGGGATTGGCAGAAGCTCAGATTAATCTCGGAGCAATCTATGGGAATGGTGAAGGTGTGCCGAGAAACTATGGGGAAGCGTTTAAGTGGTATCGATTGGCAGCCGTGCAGGGGAATGCACCAGCTCAGTACATGCTTGGTCAAATGTATGAACAGGGCATAGGTGTTCAGCCTGACAAGTCGATTGCGAAAGATTGGTACCTCAAAGCCACTGGACAGGGTTTTGAGGAAGCTCGGCTTGCATTGAAGCGCTTATGAGATAACTCATAGGGAGCAGCCATATCATGCAGGTAGGTCTTCCATTTTTTCTCACTGCCAATTCCACCAGATGAATCCGGAAACCTATTTTGCGGCGGGATAGCATTAAATTTCAAGGTTCCGGTGGAATGGTTCGTAACAGGATAAAGCCGAATTAAAGCGACCGGCTGGCCGTCAGGCAAGACCCGTCGCGCCAGAGGCTTTTCTGAACAGGAGAATGGACGGCGCGCCAGGTTCCCATGCGCGCTTTCATCGGGAACTATTTGGCAGGGTTATCGTTCGTTTTGTTCAAGGATGTCCGGTGAAGAATCCATGGCTTGACTCTCTTTTGACCCTCTTTTCGCCGAACTGAGCAGAACGGATGGCTCGGTCAGGAGAGTGTCGGATGATGGGGGCCATCCCCTGTAAAATGCCGTCGCGGAGCAATCGGCCTGTCAAATCGGTGAGGAGTGTATGAGTTCGCCTGTTCTGCTCCGGACGTGTCGAAGTTTGGTAATTGTCGTTATGCAGTATTGAAGGAACCGCTCACAGCTGTATAAACCTGCAGGGGATATTGCCATGAAGATGCTTCGGGTTTCATATTCAGCGATTGTCGTGATGCTTGTGCTGGGTCTTGCGTCCTGTCGTGTAAAGGAAAGGGGTGGGGAAGACGGTCGATCGTCTGTAACGCATGGGCGGTATCTTGCCGTCATCGGCGGGTGCAACGATTGCCATACGACGGGGTATGCGCTGGCTGAAGGAAAAGTTGACGAAAAAGAGTGGCTGACAGGGGACAGGCTCGGGTGGAACGGTCCATGGGGAACGACATATCCTACGAACCTGAGGCTCCTGTTGAGCAGGATGACGGAAGAAGAGTGGGTCAGGAACATTAAAAATGCCAAGGCAAGACCTCCGATGCCCTGGTATATTTTCCGGGAGATGAGTGACAGGGATTTTCGTGACCTTTACAGATATATAAGATCCCTTGGTGCTGCAGGAGTCGAATCGCCGGCATTTGTTCCGCCTCAGGAGGTTCCTGCCGGGCCCGTGATACGCTATCCTAAGTAGCGAACAGCAACAACTGCATATGTAAGTGTTTGCTCAACTGGATGAGCAAGCATGCAACCATTTAATGGTCAAATCATGAAAACGTTTATCCATCGTCGGCCGGCAATCGGCAGTGAGCGGCATCAGTCGCCACAGCAAATCGGCGTTGAAGTGCCCGTGGAACGTCCTGCATGTTGTCTGACCTGCCGGACCGCCTCGGTTCGCGCCATGTCTGTCGGAGCCCTCGCGATCGGGGCACTCAGCATCGCGGCAGTGGCCATCGGGACTATTGCCGTAGGTAATATGGTAATAGGACGCTTCTTTGCCCGGAAAGGGAGAATAGACAAGCTCGATATCGGTACGCTGAAAATCGGTAAACTGGAGGTGTCTGAACCTCTGAAACTGAATGCTGCCGATCGGTCGCCGGCATCATGACAAGCTTCAGGTCCGGAATTTACGATAGTCGATATCGAATTTTTTCATCCTCAACCCCATGATCCTGTCGGAAAGACCCAACTGGGAGGCAGCTTTCGACATGTTGCCCTTGGTCCTTTTCAGGGCCTCGATGATCATTTCGTTTTCGATCGCGTCGAGTTTCTGCTGAAGGTCGCCGGTGTAGGGCGTGCCGCTCGATTCCGCCGTCTGGAGCGACGGGGGCAGGTGGTATCCGTGGATGACGTTGTCCTCGCTCAGGATTACGGCGCGTTCGATGCAGTTCTGCAGCTCACGCACGTTTCCGGGCCAGTGGTAGCGCGTCAGCATGTCTATGGAGGTGGTCGAAATTCTCCTGATTCCCTTGTGGTTGACGGTGTTGAATTTCTCAACGAAATAGTCAGCCAGCAGCAGGATGTCGGTTTTCCTTTCCCGAAGCGGCGGCACAGTGATCGGGAAGATGTTGAGGCGGTAGAAGAGATCTTCCCGGAAGCTTCCTTCCCTGATCTGCTCTTCGAGGTTCCTGTTCGTTGCCGCGATGATCCTTACGTCGGTCTTGATTGTTTTCGTACCTCCCAGCCGTTCGAACTCCTTCTCCTGAATGATTCTCAGAAGCTTCGCCTGGATGGAGAGGCTGAGTTCGCCTACCTCGTCCAGAAAGATGGTGCCCGTGTTCGCGAGTTCGAAACGTCCCTGGCGCTGGGCGGAAGCGCCGGTGAAGGCTCCGCGCTCGTGGCCGAAGAGTTCGCTCTCGACGATGCTCTCAGGCAGTGCCGCGCAGTTGAACTTTATGAACGGCTTGCCTGCCCTGTGGCTCTTGAAATGGATCGCGTTGGCCACGAGCTCCTTGCCGACGCCGCTCTCGCCAAGGATGAGGGCTGTGGCGCTGGTCCTTGCGATTTTGTCGATCATCCTGAAGAGCGACATCATGGGCTTCGAGTTGCCGATGATGTTTGCCGGACGCTCGATCTCCATGAACTCCTCCTCGAACTCGTCGTCAAGCCTTGGAAACGGTGCCGTCGGCTGCAGGGGCTGAGGCTGGCGGTGACGGGCCGGCTGGTATTGTTCTTCGGCGTCCAGCTGTTTCAGCCGCACGGCCTGGGAAATCATGGCCGCAATGATCGAGAGAAGGTCGACATAGTACTGCAGGATGTCCTTTCGGGCCTCTTCGGCTTTTGACTTTTTTACGGAGCCGTCTGTGGGAGCGGAGATACGACGGTCAGCGCTCAGGGTGCCGATGATTTCGGTACCGGCCTTGATAGGTACGCAGATGAAGCAAAGCTCCTCTTTTTTCTCCTTCAATCTCGATCTGGTACGGTCGAGGAAAAGCGGCTCTTCGTTTATGCGGGGTACCACTGCAGGTTTTCCCGTTTCGACCACCTGTCCGATGATGCCTTCACCGACCTTGTAGCGGCCACGCTGGCTCTGCTCATCGGTAAGGCCGAACGATTCGTTGATGACGATCTCGTCGGTGCCGCGATTCAGTATGGTGACCATGCCGCGGAGCATGTTCATGTGCTCCGACAAGATGAAAAGCACCAGCCGGAGGACTTTGCTGATGTCCTCTTCGTTGTTGACCGTCCTGCTGACTTCGGCAAGGAGGCTGATGCTGCTCTGTTCCTGGTCGTGTGAAATGAGCATGAATGCTAATGGATGATTAGGCGTTTATTACTGTGCTGTTCATAAATCGTATCGATCTCGTCCGGTCGAAGCGCCCTCTTGTGCCTGTCGGCCTGGCTCCTGATCGCTTCGAGCAGTTCAAAGGCCTCCTCTCTTGATACGATCACCCCTTTTTTCTGGAAATGTTCCCGGATAGCCGCAGTGCCTGAGTGCTTGCCGATAACCATTTCAAACTCTTTCCGTCCGACCCGCGAAGGCAGGAAGGGCTGGTAGGAGAGCGGGTTTTTCAGCAGTGCCGCGCAGTGTATGCCCGATTCGTGCTGGAATGCCGAACGTCCTACGACAGGCTTCTGCTCCTGGATAGGCCGGCCTGAAGCGGCCGCGACGACGTCGCAAAGGAGAGAGAGCATTGTCGTATCGAGGCGCGTCTCGAATTTCCCGGACAGGTCGAGCGCAACGGCAAGCTCTTCCAGTGCAGCATTGCCTGCACGCTCGCCGAGGCCTGTCACCGAGACGCTTACAGCATCAAAGCCGGCTTCGATAGCCGTAAAGGCGTTGGCTGTCGCCATGCCGAGGTCGTTATGAGCGTGGAATTCGATGGGCAACGGCGAGTATGAGCGCAACATACCCGCCATTGCGGTCACCGATCCCGGCGTGGCTATTCCCACGGTGTCTGCAAACCGGACCCTGTCAGCTTTTGCCTCAGCCGAATCGAGTATGAAGAACTGAAGCAGGCTCATGTTGGCTCTTGTGGCATCCTGGCCTCCGACGCTGACGAAACTGAACAGCTCCCTGGCCCTGTCAACAAGTTTATGAAGCTGTTCCTGAACCCACATGTAATCTTTATTCATGAGGTCGAGATAGAGGCGGGAGATCGGGAAGCTTATATGCAGTGCCTCTGTTCCGCACGATGCGGCATGTTCGATGTCGGCCATGTTGGCTCGTGCCCACGAAGTGAGCCTGACGGGAAGCCGCATGGCCGAAATTTCCCTGATCACCTCACGTTCTGCAGCACTGATGGCCGGATATCCTATTTCGATCTCATCGACTCCTGTTTCGGCAAGGAGCTGCGCAATTCGCTTTTTTTCTGAATGGCTGAATACCACGCCGGGGGCCTGCTCTCCGTCTCTCAGTGTCGTGTCGATGATCCAGGGCCTGGGTGTCGCTCCAGGCATGGCGTTCTTCGTTCCGGGCATTGGTTTTGTTTTCCTTGGTCGGCGCGTAATTATAGTGTCGTAATTAAGGTTAATATAATATAAATCCTAAAATAATTAGGATCAAAAAGACGAATATGTTGAAAAATCAGACATAATTGTAATATATCTAACGGCCTGAGGTTTCGACGCAGGTGAATCGGACAGGGTGGAATTCGTCAGGGATGGTTCGATTCCGGCGTTTCAGGCCTCCGGGATGGCGATGAAGGGTAGTTCCCTGTATAGCCCGGCAGCATCGAGCCCATAGCCGGCTACGAAGAGGTCTGGAATCGTGAATCCGGTGTAGTCAACCTCGACCGGGTTCTGCCTGGCCGAAAGCTTGTCGAGCAGGGTACAGATTTTCAGGGAGGCAGGATTATGCCGTCGCAGTTCGTCAATGATGCGTGAAAGGGTCAACCCGGTATCGATGATGTCTTCCACCAGCAGCACGTTCCGTCCTTCGAGATCCAGGTCATGGTTGATCGTCACCGTTCCGGAAGAGTTCCGCAGCATGCCGTAGCTCGATGCGCGGATGAATTCGATGCGGCAGGGAACCACGATATTCCGGACAAGATCGGCGGTAAAAACGAACGCTCCGTTCAGCACGCAGACTACAGTCAGTTCCGCCATGCCGGCATGGTCGTCGGAAACGTCGCGCCCCATTTCCCTGACGCGTTTATCGATGCGTTCGGCTGATATGTATTCCGTGAGCTGTCCAGTCACCATTTCGGCAATAATGTCACAGGTGATTGTGTTCAAGTGTCATAGTCAAGGTATCATTTTTACCGCTCACGAGGAAGCGGGCAGTGATCGTGCAGGTATGTGATGCCTTTGATCTGCGGTGTCTTATCTTGAGAATAACGTACTGGTTTTCAATCGAATCAGGAGAACCCCATGAACTATCCCGGCAGGAATATCCGTAAAGGAGAGCAGGACGCCCTTATCGTCAGGGCGCTCAAGGAGCAGCTCAACCTCATGCTCTGTATCGGCGGCGACGCTTCGCTGAGGCTCGACCCCGACAACCCTTCGTTCGGCGACAAAATGGTCCGCACCGTAAAGCTTTTCCAGGCACGCCATGTTGATGCAGAAGGCAGGCCGCTCAAGCAGGACGGCCAGATAGGCTCGCTCACCTGGGCGGCCCTGTTCGGACCGGATTCGGTCGTAACCAGTGATACCGCCTCAAACGAATATCTCTCCTTGGTGCTCTCCCAGGCATCGGAAGCGGAGCGCAGGAAGGTGAGGGAGATGCCCGTCAATTCCAATCGCGGCCCGGAAGTCGAAGAGTATCTGCAACGGGTAGGAGTCCCTCCAGGTAACTCCTGGTGCTGCGCCTTTGTTTACTGGTGTTTCGACGAAGCGGCGAAGTCGACCGGGCTTTCCAACCCGATGGTGAAAACCGCAGGGTGCCTCGACCACTGGAACCGGGCAAAGACGAACGGCGCCTTGCGTATTGCGGGCAAAGACGCGGTGAACAGCCCTGCCCTGGTGCTGCCCGGCATGGTGTTCATCATGGATCACGGCGCGGGCAAGGGCCATACAGGGCTCGTCGAGCGGGTCGAAGGCGGCCTTATTACGACCATCGAAGGGAACACCGACGCCAGCAAAACCCGCGAAGGCGGAGGCGTCTACCGTCTCACCCGCAAAATCGTCGAGGTGAACAAGGGGTTCATCGACTATTCGGTTGTACAGGTCGTTTCACCCGATTGAGGATTTTCCGGAACGTAACGGCAGGAAAGCAGGGTTAGATTAGATGATCTGTAACTTTTTCTGACCAGAGGCGCTTATGGTTTAGTCTGCCGTGTGACCTTGCAACTTTCCGGGGGAGGGTGACCAATGAGGCCCATCATTACCGTACTTGCTGTAAACACCGGCTCTTCGAGCATAAAGTTTTCGCTGTATGAATGTGGAGTGGCTGAAGAGCTTCTTTTTACCGGTTCGCTGACCAGGATCGGTTTGAAGGAGGGAAGGTTTTCGGTCATGGATCCCGAGGGTAATTTCATCGATTGTGAAAAGGTTGAAGTTCCCGACCATCATGCAGCCTGCAAGCACGTGTTTTCCTGGATCCAGGCCCACGGCCACGCCATGCCCGACGCTATCGGTCACCGGATCGTGCATGGCGGCCCGAGGCATACCGCTCCGGAGAAGGTTACCCCTGAACTGCTCGCCTCGATCGAAGAACTTATCCCTTATGCTCCCGAACATCTTCCCCAGGCGCTGAAAGCTATCGGGCATGCGGCGGTCAGGTTTCCCGGCGTGCTGCAGGTCGCCTGCTTCGATACGGCTTTTCATCGTTCCATGCCAGCCGTTGCAAAGCTCTATCCGATTCCTGAACCTTACCGGAGCGAAGGGGTCCAGCGGTATGGGTTTCACGGCCTCTCCTATGAATTCATTCTCGGTGAACTTACTGCGCAGCGTGAAAAGCTGGCCCGCAAGGGCAGGCTCATTTTCGCCCATCTCGGCCATGGTGCGAGCATGGCAGCCCTGCGAGACGGCAGGAGCGTTGAGACGACGATGGGGTTTTCCCCGGCCGGAGGCATGGTGATGGGCACCCGGACAGGGGATCTCGATCCTGGCGTCATTCTTTTTCTTCTGAAGCAGGGTCGGCTTACGCCCGGGGGCCTGAGGGAGATGGTGAACCGGAAATCCGGCCTGCTGGGGGTTTCGGGATTGAGCGACGACATGCGGGACCTGCTCGAAGCCGAGAAGGGCAATAAGTTGGCCCATGCGGCAGTCGAGCTGTTCTGCTACCAGGCACGCAAGCAGATCGGAGCCTTGTCTGCAGTTCTCGGCGGGCTCGATATGCTGGTCTTTACAGGGGGCATTGGTGAGTACGCGGCTGAAATCCGCAGTCGTATTTGTGCAGGGCTTGAGTTCCTCGGCATCAGGATCGATCCTGAGAAAAACCGGGGCAACCTTGCTGTCATTTCACCGGATTCAGGCCCGGTCATCGTTAAGGTAATGAAGACCAATGAGGAATTGATGATCGTACGCCAGACAAGGCGGATCATCGAAGGGCACTGACAAACAGATCAATAGAAGGAACAGATGAGCACCACACCGCTTTCTCCGACCGAACTCGAACTGATGAATGCATACTGGCGTGCAGCGAACTACCTCTCCGTAGGCCAGATCTACCTGATGGACAATCCTATGCTCAAGCAGCCTCTCCTGCCGGAGCACGTCAAGCCGCGCCTTCTCGGGCACTGGGGCACGACGCCTGGCCTGAATTTCATCTATGTGCACCTGAACCGCATCATCAGGGCTCGCGACCTCGACATCCTCTACATCGCCGGACCCGGCCACGGCGGCCCTGCGATCGTTGCCAATGTCTGGCTCGAGGGGACCTACAGCGAATACTATCCCGACGTTTCGTTCGACGAAGCAGGCATGAAGCGTCTGTTCAGGCAATTTTCGTTTCCCGGGGGAATTCCGAGCCACGTCGCACCTGAAACTCCCGGCTCGATCCACGAGGGGGGGGAACTCGGCTACTCCTTGTCGCACGCTTTCGGCGCGGTGTTCGACAATCCGGATTTGATTACGGCCTGCGTTATCGGCGACGGAGAGTCTGAGACAGGGCCGCTGGCGACAGCATGGCACAGCAACAAGTTCCTGAACCCGAAGCGTGACGGAGCGGTGCTGCCGATCCTGCACCTGAACGGGTACAAGATCGCCAATCCGACGGTGCTGGCGCGTATTTCGCACGAGGAGCTCGAGAGCCTTATGACCGGATATGGATACAGACCGTATTTCGTGGAGGGTGACGATCCCGAGACGATGCATCAGCTTATGGCGGAAACGTTTGACCGTTGCTTCGACGAGATTGCCGGGATCCAGCGCCGGGCGAGGGAAGAAGGGGTGACCGAACGGCCCATGTGGCCCATGATCGTGCTCCGTTCCCTGAAAGGATGGACCGGCCCGAAGGAGGTGGACGGCAAGAAGACAGAGGGCACCTGGCGGTCACATCAGGTGCCTTTCAGCGAGGTGAGGCAGAATCCCGGACACCTGAAACTGCTTGAAACCTGGATGAGAAGCTACCGGGCGGAGGAGCTGTTCACCCCGGACGGTGTTCTTCTTCCGGAACTGCAGGCACTGGCCCCGAAAGGCAACAAGCGCATGGGCGACAATCCCCACGCCAACGGAGGCCTGCTGCTGAAAGAGCTTCGCATGCCCGATTTCCGGGACTATGCAGTCGAGGTGCCGTCGCCCGGTTCGGTGGAGGCTGAAGCTCCGAAACCGATGGCCAGATTCCTGCGCGACGTGATGAAGCTCAACGAGAAGTCGTGCAATTTCCGGGTGTTCGGCCCGGACGAGACCGCCTCGAACCGGCTCGGAGTGCTGTTCGAGGAGACCGAACGGACATGGATGGCTGAGCGCATACCGGGCGACGATCACCTCTCTCCCGACGGCAGGGTGATGGAGATCCTGTCGGAACACACCTGCCAGGGTTGGCTGGAAGGGTATCTGCTGACCGGCCGCCACGGCTTTTTCTCCTGTTACGAGGCATTCATCCACATCATCGATTCGATGTTCAACCAGCACGCCAAATGGCTGAAGGTGACCGACAGTGAAATACCATGGCGGCGTCCGATCGCCTCGCTGAACTACTTCCTGACCTCGCATGTCTGGCGGCAGGACCATAACGGTTTTTCGCACCAGGATCCCGGTTTCATCGACCATGTGGTGAACAAGAAGGCGGACGTGATTCGCGTCTACCTGCCGCCGGACGCCAATACCCTGCTTTCGGTCGCGGACCACTGCCTGCGGTCGCGTAACTACATCAACGTGATCGTGGCGGGCAAGCAGCCGGAGTGGCAGTGGCTGGACATGGAGTCAGCGGTGAGGCATTGCAGCAGCGGCATAGGGATATGGGAGTGGGCTTCGAGCGATGCCGGAGACGGGGAACCCGATGTCGTGATGGCCTGTGCCGGGGACGTCCCGACGCTCGAAACGCTTGCCGCGGTGGACATCCTGCGCCGGCAGGTGCCTGATCTGAAGGTCAGGGTGATCAATGTGGTCGATCTCATGACCCTGCAGCCGAAAGAGGAGCATCCGCACGGCCTCGACGACAGGGATTTCGACGACATGTTCACGACCGACAAGCCGATCATCTTCGCCTATCACGGCTATCCCTGGCTGATCCACCGCCTCACCTACCGGCGCACGAACCACGGCAACCTTCACGTCAGGGGATACAAGGAGGAGGGTACCACGACGACTCCGTTCGACATGGTTGTGATGAACGACCTCGACCGGTTCCATCTCGTTGCCGACGTGGTCAACCGCGTACCCCGGCTGAGGCACAAGGCGGCCTATGTGAAGCAGTATGTTCGCGACCGGTTGATCGATCACAGGGAGTACATCAGGCAGTATGGCGAGGACATGCCGGAAATCCGCGACTGGCGCTGGCAGCCAGGAAATTCACCCGGCGGGAAATGATGGCGGTCAGTGGTTGAAAAATGAAAGAGGTTGATCAGTCTCTCTACCAGGACAGCTTTTTTCTGGTTTTGTATATAACGGCAAGGACCAAAGGGACGTAAAGGACCACAAGGACATAAGGGGTTCAAGAGGAAAGGATGATGTAGCAGCGCCTCTTCATTTCCCGGGAATGACCAGCTCCCGGCCTGTAAATGCAACAAGGCTGCCTCACCTTGATTCTTGAGACAGCCTTTTTCATTTTAATTGTCGATTGCAGACTCAGGATGCTCTATCTCACAAGGGGCGGGAACTGGACGAGAATCTTTGTGACTATATCGTCGATCTCCTTGCGCATCTCTGCTGACGAATTGAAATCTTTGAGGATTCCCCGCGCTACGCCGCGCCAGGCGATGTCATCGGCTTTTGTGTCGATGACGTCGATGATCAGGGTTCCCTCTTCATAATAGGTCAACCGCGGGTAGGGGCCGTAGGGGTCGTAATAGAAAGCAGTATATCCTCCTCCGTGCCTTCCCCGGTAATAGCCGCTGCGATAGGCGAATCCGACAGTCGGAGGTCCGACGGCGACCCGCTCCCTGATGCCGGCATGGACGGATACGGTAAAGTCTGCTGCTCCGCTCTGTTTCATCACGAAACCTTTTGCCGCAAGCTCACGATCCACCGATGATTTGATGTGTTTGTAGATCAGCGGGTTTTTTGCGAGAATATCGTCGCTGATTTTCGAGCCGCCCTCTCCGGACCAGCGGTATGTCCTGTAGCTGCCGAATGGAATGGTGTTGTCGTAGTCGCTTACTATCGAATAGGATGAGCACCCTGCCAGCATCAGCAGGGCGACCATTGAAAATAGCCATGACCTGATTCGCATGATTCAGCCTCCCGTGTTTTATGACCTGCTGTTCTGAAAATCCAATCCGGTTAAAGTCTCCTTCACTGATTTGACGTCGATGACGAAAAAATCCTGCAAATGTTTTCCTTACAAATAAAAGCGCCCGCAAGAAAATTACCGCAATGAGCGTCCAATAAAAGGTGTAAAATGTAGGGCGTGCGTGCAATGAGTGCGGGCAGAACCAAACGGGGTCGAGCATATGGAAAACGTCGGCAAGCTATATTTCGTCGGTGATGTGGTCAACGGGCGATATCAGGAACCCTTCAGAAGTTACGAGGATGCCCTGGAACGCTATTACGACGATATCGCAGAGAATCTGATCATCGAGACCGAGAGAGATAAAACCGGATTGAATGGTGATCTCCCTGCGCGGACCCAGGAAGAAATATTGGGCGAACTCGCTAAATTTTACTTTGTCATGGTCGTTCATTACGATGCCGAGGGAGATGAGATTTCGAGCAGGATCATGCTTGGCGAAGGGGCAAAGTGACCGGGAGCGTCTCATGGATATACTTTCCGTTTTTTTCCCTTCACTCATCACTCATAATTAATCATCAACGTATCATGGATTTAGGTTGACCGGAGCTGTTGTTCATTCTGCTGGTCATACCGGCTGATCGGGGGACAGAAAACTCCGGAACTCTCTCATGCCCTGGAAAAGGTATGAGAGAGTTAAAAAAAAGACCGGGCGGATATCGAATCGGAATTTCACGAATCAGTAGAATCCCCTTCTGAAGCAACCAAACCAGCTGAGAGTCAGGGAAGAAATCGGCAAGTTGAAAACAGATCACTGTTGTGAGGGCCGACAGATGATTCGCATGCGCTATCCTAGGACATCATTTCATGATAAAGAAACGTAACAGAGCCGAGCAGGGTCGGCCAGGTGCTCGCAGTATGGCGCGAAAAACCGGGAAGCTCCTGGACAGCCGGACCAAAACCATAGGCCAACCGCCAGGCTCACTGATCCATATCGGTGAGAAGCAGATCGATTGCTCGCTCATCTCGATGATTGCCTTCGACGAATCACAGTTCGTCATAAGGCAGTTCGACGATTTGCGTGAATGCATGCCATTGATGGAGCAGTTCAAGGTTGTATGGGTCGACATCTGCGGCTTGCACGACACTTCGCTCATCGAGCAGGCCGGGGTAGTCTTCGGTATCGAAAACCTGACGCTCGAAGATGTCCTGCATACCGGCCAGCGTCCGAAGATCGAGGATTTCGACCGGTACCTTTACATGGTGCTCCAGATGCTCGAATATGGAAACGCCGCGATATCGAGGGAGCAGTTGAGCATCATTGTAGGGAAGAACTTTGTCGTCACGTTCCAGGAGACGCCAGGGGACATGTTCGATCCGGTCCGGCAGCGGATAGAGAGCGCAGGGTCCAAGGTCAGGAAACAAGGGGCGGACTACCTTGCCTATACGCTTGTCGATGCTGTGGTCGATCACTACCTGACGATCCTCGAAGAGGTCGAAAACACCATCGACACGCTTGAGGCGGCCCTGCTCGAGAATTACAGCCGGGATACTTTCGAATCGATCTACAGCCTCAAACGCGAGCTTATTATCCTGCGCAAGTCGGTCTGGCCATTGAGGGAAGCTGTCGGGCGTGTCACGCGGGACGATATCCAGGTCATAGGCGACAGTGTGGAGCCCTATTACCGGGATATTTACGACCACATCGTCCTGGTCATCGATACGGTCGAGGTGTTCCGCGATATCGTGACCAGTATGCAGGAAACCTATCTGGCCTCGGTCAACAACAGGATGAACGAAGTGATGAAATTCCTGACCATGGTTGCTACGATTTTCATGCCCCTCTCTTTCATCGCTGGGCTTTACGGTATGAATTTCCACTACATGCCTGAGCTGCAGTGGCGATGGGGCTATTTTGCAGTTCTGGGTGTTATGTTTCTCATTTTCGGCGGAATGGTCATGTTCTACAGGTCGAGAAAGTGGTATTGATCGCCAGTGGCAGCACCGTCATTCAGCCTTTTTCCATTATGCCATGACAACTGATGACACGCGTTCCCGGATAATCGCAGCAGCGAGGATATTGCTCTGTGCCGCGACGCTTTTCATTATTTACGAAGCGACGATAAGGCAACCAGTGCAGGTGTCGGTCGACAATGGAGACAAGTTTCTTCACTCGCTTGCCTTCTTCTCGCTTGCATTACTCACGGATTTCGCCTTTCCGACCCGGGGATACGGGCTCACGAAGTTGTTGCCGCTTTTGGCATTCGGGATCATTATCGAACTGGTTCAGTCTTGTCTTCCATGGAGAAGCGCCGATGCGGCAGACTTTCTGGCGGACTGCGTCGGGATTGCGGCTTTCGCGGTATTGTTGCCTTTTTTGCGCAGGGTTCCGTTGATCAGTGACCGATAGGCTGACTGATCGTCGCACGCTGTAACATTTGACGAAGATCAATCATGGGCATCGAACGAATCGTCTGCAATTTCAACAGCAGTTGCCTCTCGTGGCGCAATGTCGACGACGTGGTCATGGGCGGCCGTTCCAGTAGTTCCATGCAGGTGGATCCAGAAGGTCCGGCTACCTTCAAGGGCCTGCTTTCGCTTGAAAGGAACGGCGGATTCGCTTCCGTGCGAGCGGTCCCCGATGAGAAAAACTATACTGATTGCGACCGTTTCAGGCTCCGGGTGAAGGGAGATGGCCGGCGATACAGTTTCAGGGTAAGGAACGATGACCGTTTCGACGGAGTGGTCTACGCATCGGATTTCGGGACGGTCGCAGGCGAATGGATGGAGGTCGAGCTGCCCTTTTCGGGTTTCAGGCCGCTTTTCAGGGGCAAGATCGTATCTGGCGCCGCCCCGATGGACCCCGGCAACGTGGCACAGCTCGGAGTGCTGATCGCTTCGAAACAGGAGGGGCCGTTCTGCCTTCAGATCGAATGGATCAAAGCATCAGGATGAAGCTCTGTCACCGGATCAAAGCCTGACCGCGATGCCTCGTTCGCGCAGGTACTCCTTGGCTTCGCGGATCGAGTGCTGGCGGAAATGGAAGATCGAAGCCGCAAGGGCCGCATCGGCATGGCCTTCGGTGAATCCT
>Ga0326726_10002093_pt1 | contig 18522 bp, 16 predicted proteins | sample MHFenrmetagenome_2_FD_207603 | JGI IMG/M metagenome (GOLD analysis project Ga0326726, IMG submission 207603) | Lab enriched peat soil microbial communities from Michigan Hollow, Ithaca, NY, United States - MHF15MN | ecosystem: Environmental > Terrestrial > Soil > Wetlands > Peat | place: USA... | reverse complement strand
GGCATGCTCTCGGCGATCCGCCGCGCGCTCGGCTTCCTCGGCATGCGGATGCAGGACATTCCCGCGGAGGATGTCGCCGTCTACGCCATGATCCAGAAGGCCGACACCATCGGCGTATTCCAGATCGAGTCGCGCGCGCAGATGAGCATGCTGCCGCGCCTGCGTCCGGAGAATTTCTACGACCTGGTGATCGAGGTGGCGATCGTGCGCCCGGGGCCGATCCAAGGCGGCATGGTGCATCCCTACCTGCGCCGGCGCAGGGGCCTCGAGCCCGTCGCCTACCCGAGCGAGGCAGTGAAGAGCGTCCTCGAGCGCACGCTCGGCGTGCCGATCTTCCAGGAGCAGGTGATGCAGCTCGCCGTGGTCGCCGCCGGGTTCACGCCGGGCGAAGCCGACCAACTGCGCCGCTCGATGGCGGCATGGAAGAGGAAAGGCGGGCTCGAGCCCTTCGAGGAGCGGCTGGTGCAGGGCATGCTCGCGCGCGGCTACCGGCGCGAGTTCGCCGAAGGCCTCTACCGCCAGATCCTCGGCTTCGGCGAGTACGGCTTTCCCGAATCGCATTCGGCGAGCTTCGCATTGCTGGTCTACGTCTCGGCCTGGCTCAAGTGCCACCATCCGGCGGCGTTCTGCGCCGCGCTGCTCAACAGCCAGCCGATGGGCTTCTATGCGCCGGCGCAGCTGGTGCAGGATGCCCGGCGCCACGGCGTCGAGGTGCGCCCGCCCGACGTGGGCGCGAGCGATTGGGATTGCACGCTGGAGGCGGGCGCCTTGCGCCTCGGGCTGCGCATGGTGGGAGGCTTGAGCGAGGCCGCAGCGGGCAGGATCGTCGCAAGCCGCGCCGCAGGCCCGTTCGCGTCGGTGGAGGATCTCGCGCGCCGCGCCGCGCTCGATCGGCGCGACCTGCGCTGCTTGGCCGAAGGCGGCGCGCTCGCCGCGCTCGCCGGCCACCGGCGCCAGGCGCACTGGGCCGTCGCCGGCCTGCGCCCGGCTCCCGGCATCCTGCGCGATGCGCCGCTCGGCGAGCCACAACTCGAGCTGCCCGCGCCCGGCGAAGGTGAGAACATCGTCGCCGATTACGCCAGCCTGGGACTGACGCTCGGCCGGCACCCGATTGCGCTGTTGCGCGACCGCCTGCAGGAGCTGAAGCTGATTCCCGCCCGCGCGCTGGGCGAGCGGCCGCACGGCAGCAGGGCGCGCGCGGCGGGACTGGTCACCTGCCGCCAGCGCCCGGATACGGCGAGCGGCGTGGTGTTCGTCACGCTGGAGGATGAAACCGGAACCGTCAACGTGGTGGTGTGGCGCGATCTCGTCGAGCGCCAGCGCCGCGAGCTGCTCGGCGCGCGCCTGCTGGGGGTGGAAGGCGTGATCGAGCGCGATGGCGACGTGGTGCACCTCGTCGCCCGGCGCCTCTCGGACCACAGCCGGCTTCTCGGGCAACTCCTCGCGCGCTCGCGCGACTTTCACTAACCTGCCTAACCCTATGACCGGGTTTGACAATCCGCCGGGATGGATGGCGGCAAACCTCCTATAATCGCCCACCAAATGACCGCTCCCACCCTCACCGTCACGGTTGCCAAAGACCTCGCAGACTTGATCCCCGTGTTCTTCAAGAACCGGCAGAAGGAGGTCGAGACGCTGCGCGCCGCGCTCGCCACGTCCGATTTCGAGCAACTGCGCCAGCTCGGGCATCGAATGAAAGGCGTCGGCAACTCTTACGGCTTCGCCACGGTATCCGAGATCGGCAAGCGCATCGAGGACGGCGCCAAGGGGAGCGACGCAAAGTCGATCAACGCCTGCATCGGCGAGTACGCGGACTACCTTTCCAAAGTGCAGATCGTCTATGAATGACCTCGCGGCGGCGGGGCGCGGCGGCGCGACCGCGCAGCAGCCGTACCGCGTGCTGGTGGTCGACGACGATCCCGACATGGCCGGCTATCTCGTGCACCTGCTGCAGCGCGAAGCCCTGGAGGTCGAGACCGCGTCCGACGGCGAATCGGCGCTGGTGCGGGTGATGACCTCGCCACCGGACCTGGTGCTGCTCGACGTGATGATGCCGGGCATGAGCGGCTTCGACGTCTGCCGCCAGCTGAAGGGCGACGAATCGACCGCGCTGATTCCGATCGTGCTGGTGACCGCGCTCGAGGACAGCGAAAGCCGCGTGCGCGGCATCGAAGCGGGGGCAGACGATTTCCTGTCCAAGCCCGTCAAGCGCGAGGAGCTGATCGCACGGGTCAAGACCTTGCGCCGCCTGCACGACACCCGCAAGGAGCTGGAGAGCCGCCGCCTCGCGGCGGAGGTGCAGCGCAAGGAAGCGATCCGCAAGGCGTTCTCGCGCTATATCTCGCCGCGGCTCGCCGACCGCATCGCCGATGCCGCCGGAGATCATGGCGACCCGTTCCAGGGCCGCGCGCAGCGCACGAGCCTCGTGGCGCTGTTCGCCGACCTGCGCGGCTTCACGCGCCTGACCGAGAAGACGGAAGTGGGCGCCGTGGTGGCGATGCTCAACGAGTATTTCACGGCGCTCACCGAGGCCGCCTACCAGCACGACGGCACCATCTTCAACATGGCCGGCGACAGCCTGCTGGTGGGCTTCAACGTGCCGTTTCCGCAGCCCGATGCCGCCGAGCGCGCCTGGCTCACGGCGCTGGAGATGGTGGCGCGCTTCGAGCCGCTCGCCGCGGTATGGAAGACGCGGCACGGGCTGGACCTTGGCGTGGGCATCGGCATTTGCGGCGGCGAGGCCATCATCGGCAACGTCGGCTCATCCCACTATGCGAGCTACACGATCATCGGCGATCCGGTGAACACTGCGGCGCGCCTGATGCAGCTGGCGGCCGCCGGCGAGGTGCTGCTGTGCGGGCCGTTGTACCAGCGGGTCCGGCATCTGGTGCCCGCGGACCAGGTCAAGGAGCGCGGCGACGTCACGCTGCGCGGCAAGTCGGAGCCGATCCCGGTATACGCCGTCAAGGCGGGGGCGCGGGCGCACGCATGAGGGTGCTGATCATCGACGACGACCCGGACCTGCGCAACCTCCTGGTGCATTACATCCGCCAGCAGTGGCCGGCCGGCGACATCGAGGAGTACGACCCGCTGGAGCGCGGCATGCCCGACGCGCAATTCTCGCTCGCGGCCTACGACGTCATCATCCTCGACTACATGCTGGGCCGCGGCGACGGCCTGCAGTGGCTGACGGATTTCAAGAAGCGCGGCGACTGCCCGCCGATCATCTTCCTCACTGGGGCCGGCAACGAGATCATCGCGGTGCGGGCGATGAAGGCCGGCGCCGACGAGTACCAGCGCAAGCAGGAGCTGACCAAGGAACGGCTGATCACCGCCATCCGCGACGTCGCGCACGACAAGATCGAGAAGACCGTGCCGCCGGAGATCGCGGCCCGCATGGAAGGGCACTCGCTCGGCGCGCGCATCAGGATTCCCGGCATCAAGGTGCTGCGCCTGATCGGCGAGGGCGGCATGTCGCGCGTGTATCTCGCCTCGCGCGAGAAGGACGACGAGCCGCTGGTGGTCAAGATCCTGCGCAGCGAGGTCACCCAGGACAAGCGCTCGCTCGCCCGCTTCATCGAGGAATACAACCTGGTGGAGCGCGTGAGCAGCCGCCACGTGGCGCGCATCTACGGCCACGGCGTGTCGGAGAGCCACGCCTACCTGGTGATGGAGTTCTTCGACGGCGGCGACCTCAACAAGCGCCTGGGGGACAAGGCGATGCCGGCGGAGGAGGCGCTGCGCATCTTCCGCGAGCTGATGCTGGCGCTGGGCGACATCCACGAGCAGGGCATCCTGCACCGCGACCTCAAGCCGCAGAACCTCATGTTCCGCGCCGACGGCAGCCTGGCGATCGTGGATTTCGGCATCGCCAAGCACGTGGACTCGATCGACCGCACCAGCCAGGGCGAAGTCCTCGGCACGCCGCGCTACATGAGCCCGGAGCAGGTGCAGGGCAGGGCGCTCGATTTGCGCACCGACATCTACAGCGCGGGCGTGCTGCTCTACCAGATGATGACCGGGCAGCACCTGTTCAGCGGCGAGACGGCGGTCGAAGTGGCGCTGCACCACCTGAACACGCCGCCGCCGCCGATGCCGCAGCACCTGGAGCGCTACCAGCGCCTGTTCGACAAGCTGCTGGAGAAGGACCGGGACGCGCGCTTCCGCAACGCCGACGAGGTCATCGGCTTCCTGTCGCGCAAGTTCTACCAGGGCAACTAGGGCAGGCTGTTCCAGATCGCGCGCAGCTGGTCCGGCAGGTCGCGCGGCGAAAACGGCTTGGAGATGGTCCCGGCGGCGCCGAGCGCGCGCAGCTCATCCAGCTCGCGCTGGGAAGCCTTCGCGGTGATGAACACCACCGGCAGCCCGCTCACCTCCGGCACTTCCTTCATCTTGCGGAACAGGGTCGGACCGTCCATGCCGGGCATCATCCAGTCGAGCATCACGAGCTCGGGCTTGAACGCCTTGATGGCGTCGATCGCCTGCAGCGGATCGCCCACCACCTCGACAGTCATCTTGCCGACGCGCTCGAGCGTCAGGCGCACGATCTTCTGGATGTCCTCGTCGTCCTCGACGTAGCAGATGCGGTTGAGCGGTTGCGCGGGCATATCGATCCTCGGGTTGGCGCCGCGGTCAGGCGCCGCCGTGCTTGGGCAGTTCGAAGTAGAACACCGTGCCGCCGCCCTCGCGATCGGTGAAGCCGATGCGCCCGTCCATCAGCTCGATGAGGCGCTTGCAGATCGCCAGCCCGAGCCCCGTGCCGCCCTTCTGGCGCGTGACGCTCGCGTCGGCCTGCGCGAAGCGCGCGAAGATGCGGCCGCGGAAGTTCTCCGGGATGCCCGGCCCGTGGTCGTGCACGCCGACGCGGACTTTGGCGCCATGGTCCTCCATCGTCACCTCGACCGGCTCGCCGGGCGGGGAGAATTTCGCGGCATTGGAGAGCAGGTTGGTCATCACCTGCAGCAGCCGCTTGCGGTCGGCCTTCACCTGCACCGGCAGCAGCGCGCCGCGCGGCTGGTAGCGCACCTGGTAGCGCTCGGCGAAGCCCTTGTTCAGCACCAGCGACTCGCCGACCACCTCGTCGAGCGACAGCAGCTCCGGCATCATGGTCAGCTTGCCGGATTCGATCTTCTCGATGTCGAGGATGTCGTTGATGAGATCGAGCAGGCGCTGGCTGTTGCGCTCGGCGACGTGCGTGAGCTCTAGCACGTCCTTGTCCACGTCGCCAAGGACGCCCGAGTTGACCAGCTGCAGCGAGCCGATGATCGAAGTGAGGGGCGTGCGCAGCTCATGGCTCAGCGTAGAGGTAAACTCTTTCTTCATCTGCTCGGCTTCCAGCTGCCGTGTGATGTCCTGGCCCTGGGCGATCACCCCGACCACGCCGCCTTCGGGATTGACCAGCGGCGTCACGTTCCACTCGCAGATGATTTCCAGCCCGTCGCGGCGCGGATTGCGCAGCTGCAGATGCGCGACCGGGGAGCGGGAAGCGATGAGCTGCCGCCACTGCGCGTCGAACTGCGCATGGGCATCGGGGTGCACCAGGGCCTTCATCGAGGCGTTGCCCTGCGACAACTCGCTGGAGGTCCAGCCGAAGAGGTTTTCCGCCGCCTGGTTGAGCCGCTGGATGCGGCCGTCGGCATCCAGCTCGAGAACCGCGATGGGCGCGCGCTCGGCGAACAGCGCCAACTTGCGCCCCGAGGCCTCCACCTGGCGACGGGCCTCGTCCAGTTCGACCAGCTGCTGCTCCAGGCGCTTGTTGAGCGCCGTGTAATCCTCGGTCAACCGGCCATAGGCATGGCGCAGCCGGTAGCCCGAGTAGAAGACCTGGTTGAGGCGGTAGGCGATACCGACATTGGCCAGGTAGAACAACGGCACCAGCAGCGCGACCTCGCGGAACAGGGGGTTGCCAAACATCGCCAACACGTAAGTGAACGGCAGGACGATGGCACCTGCGTAGGTGGCGAACATCGGCCAGGACGCCGCATATGCGGGTATGCCGGCAGAGGTGATGCCGGCGAGCAGGAAAGCGAGGAACACCTGCTGCTCGTCGACGCGGGACGGAAAGAACACCGCGCCGGCAAATCCCCAAATGGAGCCGTTGGCAAGCGCGCTGATGCCGAGCCAGCGCAGCCACTGGCCCGCCTCGGCGAGCCGCCGCGCGCTCCTGCGGTATGCGTAGTACAACGCACCGCGCGCCGCGGTCACCAGCAGCACGAGCCCCCACCAGAAGAGCGCCAGCTGGCGAATGCGGTCGTCCGACAGCTGGTAGGTGGCGATGCCGCCGATGATCAGCGTCACCACGATGCCCTGCGGCATCTGGCTGTAGAGCTGCTCGACGCGATCGGCGAGGACGCGCTGCGGGTCTCCACTTTCGCGCGCGTCCGCCGCACGACTGGCGGGCGCGGCGGACAACGGTACGGCGATTCGCGAGCTCATCGTGGGGCTGGATCCGCCCCCATTATATCGGCACGCCCGGCGTGCGCCGGGGCGGCTACAGGCTGCGGCCGTTGCGGATCACGCCGACCGCGACTCCTTCGATGGTGAGCGCATCGCGCCGCAAGTCCACCTCGATGGGCGCGAAATCCGGGTTCTCCGGCAGGAGCTGCACGCTGTGCCCCTTCCGGCGAAAGCGCTTGACGGTGACCTCGTTCGCGAGCCGTGCCACGATCACCTGCCCGGTGCGCGCCTCCTGCGTGCGATGCACTGCCAGCAGGTCGCCCTCGAGGATGCCGGCGTCGCGCATCGACATGCCGCGCACTCGCAACAGATAGTCGGCACGCGGCGTGAAGAGGTTGGGGTCCACCTGGTATCTGCCCTGCAGATGCTCCTCGGCAAGCATCGGGCTGCCCGCGGCGACGCGACCAACCACCGGCAACTCCATCAGCCGCCCCAGGCGCGACGACGCCTTGTCCTTGACGCGCAGGCCGCGCGAGGCCCCTTGCAGGATCTCGAGCGCCCCCTTCTTCTCGAGGGCGCGCAGATGCTGCTCGGCCGCGTTCACCGAGCGGAAGCCCATCTTCTGGGCGATTTCCGCGCGCGTCGGCGGAAAGCCCGAAGACTCCGTGAGCTCGCGGACCAGCTTGAGGACCTCGCTCTGCCGGTCGGTCAGCGGTTCGGATACGCCCATACTGTGCCTCCTTACAGTGATGGAAGTATATCCAGTATTGCGGGGCGCGCAAGTAGAATGGCCTATGCTCGCCATCCTGGTGCACGGAGGCGCCGGGCGCTGGGCGCCGGAGGATCGCCTGCTCGCCGTCGCCGGCGTATCGCGCGCCGCAGCGGTCGGGTGGGGCACGCTCCAGGGGGGCGGCAGCGCGCTCGACGCGGTGATCGAGGCCGTGGTCGCGCTGGAGGACGATCCCCTGTTCAACGCGGGCACCGGCTCCGTGCTCAATGTCGAGGGCGCAGTGGAAATGGACGCCAGCGTGATGGCGGGAGACACGCTCGCCGCGGGCGGCGTGGCGTGCCTGCGGCGCGTGCGCAACCCGGTGCTGGTGGCGCGGCGCGTAATGGAGGCCACCGACTGCGTGCTGCTTGCCGGGCCGGCGGCGACCGCATTCGCACGGGAGCAGGGCTTCGGCGACTACGATCCTGGACTGCCGCGCGCCTTGCGCACGGCGGAGGGCAGCGGAACGGTGGGCGCTGTCGCGCTCGACGCGGCAGGGCGCCTGGCGGCGGCGACCTCCACCGGCGGTCGGTCGGGCAAGCGCGCGGGGCGGGTTGGCGACTCGCCGATCCCCGGCGCCGGGAATTACGCCAGCGCCCACGCGGCAGTGTCCGCTACGGGCTTCGGCGAGCTGATGTTGCGCTACGTCACCGCGAAAGATGTGGCCGAGCGCATCGCGCGCGGCACCGAACCCGCGGCCGCGCTGCGCGAGGCGCTCAACGACATGGCGCGGCGCTTTGGGGAGCCGATCGGCGCCATCGCCATCGACGCGCGCGGCAATCTCGGCGCCGTGCACGGCACGCAGGCGATGCCGCACGCCTGGCGGCGGAGCGGCGAACCCGCGGTCACGGCGCAGTTCGCGGCCGGTAGAATTCCAGCATGATCATCCGCTCGCTGCTCGACACCGACCTGTACAAGTTCACGATGATGCAGGTGGTGCTGCACCATTTTCCGGGCGCGCAGGTCGAATACCAGTTCAGGTGCCGAACGCAAGGCGTGAGCCTGACGCCCCACGTCGATGACATCGCCCGGGCAGTGGCCGACCTTTGCCGGCTGCGCTTCCGTGACGACGAACTGGCCTACCTGCGGGGCCTGCGCTTCATGAAATCGGACTTCGTGGACTTTCTCGCCTTGTTCCAATTCAACGAGAAGTACATCCGGGTCGCGCGTGGCGCGGCGCCCGGCGAACTCGAGATCACCATCCACGGGCCCTGGCTGCACACCATCCTGTACGAGATCCCGGTCCTCGCCATCGTGTCCGAGGTCTATTTCCGCCGCACGCAGCCCGGCGCCGACCTGGGCGAAGGGCGCCGGCGCCTCGCCGCCAAGATCGAGATGCTGCGCCAGGTGGAGCCGGCGCTCGAGTTCAAGATCTCCGACTTCGGCACGCGGCGGCGCTTCTCGCTCGCGTGGCACGAGGAGATCATCGCCACGCTGAAGCGCGAGGTGCCGGAGCATTTCGCCGGCACCTCCAACGTCTGGCTGGCGATGCAGCACGGGGTGACGCCGCTCGGCACCATGGCGCACGAGTACATGCAGGCCTGCCAGGCGCTCGGGCCGCGGCTGCGCGACGCGCAGGCGTTCGCCTTCGACAAGTGGGCACAGGAATACCGCGGCGACCTCGGCATCGCGGTTTCCGACACCTATGGCATGAATGCCTTCCTGCGCGACTTCGACATGTATTTCTGCAAGCTGTTCGACGGCGCGCGCCACGACTCGGGCGACCCGTTCGAATGGGGCGAGAAGCTGATCGCGCATTACCACAAGAACCGGGTCGATCCGCGCACCAAGACGCTGATCTTCTCGGACCAGCTGTCCTTCCCGCTCGCCATTGAGATCGCGCGACGCTTCCACGGCCGCGCGCGCACTTCGTTCGGGATCGGCACCAACCTGACCAACGACGTCGGCTTCGAGCCGATCAATATCGTCATCAAGATGACGGAGTGCAACGGCCAGCCGGTGGCCAAGGTGTCCGACGCGCCAGGCAAGACGGTGAGCAAGGACGCGGGCTACCTTGCTTACCTGCGCCAGGTGTATGGGCTCGAGCCGGCCCGGCATTGAGCCCGCGGCGAACGGCCGTCGCCGTGCTGGCGACGGTATTCCTCTTTAATTTGTTGGGGCGCGGTAGCGGCGATACCTACGCGGTGTTCCTGCTGCCGCTGGAGCGCGAATTCGGCTGGGCGCGCTCGCAGCTCACCAGCGTGTATTCCATGTACCTGCTGGTGGGTGCTTTCATTGCGCCGCTCGCCGGCACGTTGTTCGACCGCTTCGGGCCGCGCACCACCTACAGCGGCGGGCTGCTGTGTCTGTCGGCGGCGTTCTTCCTGGCATCCTCGCTCGGCAACCTGTGGGAGTTCTACCTGTTCGTCGGTGTCATGATCGGCGTCGGCGTCGGCCTGGTGGGCATGGTGCCGGCATCCGCGTTGCTCACGCGCTGGTACCGCGCGCGCCTGTCCACCGCCATCGGCATCGCGTTCTCGGCCACGGGCATGGGCGGGCTGATCTTCGTCCCGCTCGCGCAGGGCTTGATCGGCCTGTACGACTGGCGCAGCACCTACCGCATTCTTGCCGCGCTACTGCTCCTCGCCGTGCCGATTGCGTTGTTCGCGGTTCCGTGGCGGAGCTTCGTCATGGGTCTGCAGGACAGCGTGAGCGCCCGCGAAGCGCGCAGCCCGGGTGAGGGATGGAACGTACGCTCGGCGATGCGCACGCGCCTGTATTGGGCCCTGGTGCAGGTCTTCTTCTTCACCGCCACCGCGATGTTCATCGTGCTGGTGCAGGCCGTCGTGTACTTCATCGATATCGGCTTCTCGCCGATCACGGCGGCCACCGCGTACGGCTTTACCGGCATGCTGTCGATGGTTTCAGTCTCCATGAGCGGGCTGCTTGCCGAACGCTTCGGCTTCCGCCAGGTGGTGAGCGCGAGCTTCGCGGGCACCGCGACTGGGGTGCTCGTGCTGCTGGTGCTGTCGTACCAGTCCTCGGCGGCGCTGCTCGCGCTCTTCGTGCTGGTGTTCGGGCTCTGCATGGGCGTACGCGGGCCGATCATCTCGGCAATCGCGACGCGGCAGTTCGCGGGACCGCGCGTCGCAACGATCTACGGCACCATCTACTCGGCCAACGCAATCGGCGCGGCGTTCGGATCCCTCATGGGCGGCGTGCTGCACGATCTCACGGGCGGCTACCGCACTGGCTTCGCGCTTTCGGTTTGCGCGGTTGCCATGGCGGTAGCGCCGTTCTGGACCGTGCCGACGCTGCGGCACTTCCGCTGATGCGCGGCCGCTGGCGCCGGGCAGCCGGGGTTTTCGCTTTTGCCGCCGGGGCCCTCGCGCTGGGCATGATCGGATTGGTCCTCGCCCTCCCGTGGCTCGTGGACTTGCCCTCGGTCAGGGTGCAACTGCAGCAGCGCTTGTCGGCGATTGCCGGCGGGGACGTGTCCTGGGAAAGGCTGGAGTTGCGCCTGCTACCGACTCCCCGTGGCGTGGTAGAGGGCATGCGCCTCGAGATGGGGCCCGTTTTGGGCGCGCGCGCCGCTCGCGTCGAAGCGCGCCTGAATCTCTGGGCTCTCCTGCGCGGTCGCGCCGAGCTCACCTCGCTCACGGCTGATGGCCCGCAAGTCCGCTTTGCGCCCGTGCCCGAGGGAAAGCCGCAGACGCGCCGAGAGGTAGCGGCGGACGCGCTTGCCGTCTACCGCGCGGTGACAACCAATCTGGCGCGCACCCTACGCGACTTTGCCCCAGGGACGGAACTGGGAATCGAGCGAGGCTCCATGGAGCTGGAGCTGCCAGGCATGCCTCCCATGCAATTGCGCGAGCTTGCGCTGCGCGCGCGCACCGGGGACAGAGGCATGGAACTGGATTTGGCGGCTGCCAGCGAGGACTGGAGTCGCCTGCATCTCGCGGCGAGCCTCGAGTACGCCGAACTCGCGAGCCAGGCGACGCTGTCCATCGAAGGCTTGAGGGTGCAAGGCTGGGCCGATCAGCTGCAGCAGCAGGCGCCCCTGCGGATAAGGATCGCGCCGCTCGGAGTACAGGCGAGCTTGCGCGTCGACGCCAAGGGTGAGTTCGCCGGCCGCGTGGAGGCCGCCACGAGTTCACTTGTGATCATTCGCGACGCGCGGGAGTTTCATCTCCCCGGGGTCGCGTTGAAAGCGAACGCGCGCGGCGATGTGCGGAACGCTGCCTTGCAGATCGGGGAGCTGAGCATCGCCGGCGAGAAGCTTTTCGAGGGCGAAGTGGCGGGTGCCTATGCCGGGGGCGATGCACAGGGCAGCTTCGATTTCGATCTCGATGCGGCGCGCGCACTTGCGCTGGCGCGGCGCGTGTTGGCGGAAAAGGGGCGCGGCGGCATCGCCGATGTCCAGTCCGCGGCCGGACGACTGCGCGGCAGGGCGCAATTCGCCAGGAAGGACGGCCAATGGCAAGCGGGCCTGCAGTTGCGCGATACGGATGCATCGTTCCAGGTGCGCCAGCTGCCGTGGACGGTCTCCGTGCAGGCGGGCAGCGCGCGGTGGGAGCAGGGGACTCTGGGCATCGCCGGCATCCGCGGCACTCTGGGCCAATCGAGTCTTGCTGAACTTTCCGGCAGGTTGCGGTGGGAACGCAAGCTGCGACTGGTATCCGCAGCAGGCAAGGCTCGCCTCGAGCTCGATCAAATTTATCCCTGGCTGAAGCAGAACCAGGCGCTTGCGGAAGTCCTGCGGGACATTCCGTCTGTCACCGGTGCGCTGGACGTCGAATTGCTCAAGGCTTCCGGGCCGTTGGCATCGCTGGATTACGAGCTTCGCCTCATCCCTCGGCGCCTGCAATTGCGGGCGAGCGCCTTGCCGGGCGCGGTGTCGCTAGCGGACGGCGCCGTGCGCCTGACAGCCAAGGCGGTTTCCTTTGACCAAATCGGGCTGACCCTGCTCGACGCCAGGGCCACCACGTCCGGATCGGTAGGCGGCATCGGCACAGGGGACTTGCGTGTGCAGACGGCCCTCGCCGGCGGCGTGGCCGGCCCCCAACTGGTCGACTGGGCCATGCGGCAGGCGAAGGCGCCAGAGCAACTCGCGTTGCGCGCGCCGCTTCGGTTTGCCGCGAAACAGTTGTCCTGGGGACCAGGCAAGCGCCTCGATGCGGCGGCGAGCGTGCAATTCGAGGACGGACCGAGCGTCGCGGTGGACCTGGCCTGGCGCCCCGAGCTGCTGGAGGTGCATCGCCTCGAGGTGCACGACCCGCGCGGCACGGGCGCGATGGCGTTGCGGCTGCGCGGCCGGCGGATCGACGGCAGTTTCACGGGCTCGATACATGGCGGCGTGCTCGCGTATTTTCTCAAGGACCCGGAACGGTATTCAGGGCGCATCGCGGGAGATCTGCGCTTCGAGGCTGATCTCGATCAATTGCGCTACGCGAGCGTGGAAGGGCGCCTGCAAGGAGAAGGGCTGGACCTTGCGTGGCTCGCTGGCCGGCCGCTGGTGATCGAGCGCTTCGGGTTCGAAGCGGACCGAGCGCGGCTGCGGCTGGATGAAGTCGCGGTGCGAGCGGGCGAGGACTCGGCCACGCTGCGTGGCGAGCTGCGCCGCAGCGATGGCGGGCCCATCGTGGATCTGAGCCTCGAGTCGCCGGGCATCGTGCTCGACCGGCTGCTGCCGCCAAAGGAGGCGGGCACGCCGCAGGAACCCACGATTGCGCGCGGCGCGCGCGAACGGGATCCTGCGTTGCCGCGCGAGGAGCCGCGCAAGTGGTGGCCCTTGCCGCTCACCGGGCGGATCGCGGTGCGCTCGGACTTTCTGCAGTACGGGTACCTGCGTGTTGCCCCACTCTCCCTCGCGGTGGACTTGCAGCCCGAGCGTGCGCGCCTGGAAGTGCGCCAGGCGGAGCTCTGCGGGATCTCCATGCCTCTCGCAGTGGAAGCGCGCGAAGGCGCCTGGAGCGCCTCTGCGCAGCTCGCTGCCAAGAAGCAACCCGTGGCGCAGATGGCGGCCTGCCTCACCGGCGAGCGGGTGCAGATCACCGGCGAGGCCGAGTTTGCCGTCGCAGTGAAGACGCAGGGGCGCGCGGACGAACTGGTGCGCAATCTCGAGGGTACGGGCACGGCCGAAGTGCGCGACGGGCGGATCCAGAAATTCGCGCTCATCGGCAACATCCTCTCGCTGCTCGACATCGAGGACTTGCCGCAGACCGCGCAGGAGATCGCGAGCGGCGCGCAGGGCTTCCGCTTCCGCAAGATCCAGGCGGCTTGCCGGTTCAGCGGCGGCCAGTTCACGCTGGATGAAGGGGCGTTCGAAAGCTTGGCCGCAGGCATGGCCGCGAACGGCACCATCAGGCTGTCGGACTACGACACCAAGATGACGGTGCTAGTGGCGCCATTCGGCCGGGTGGACCGGATGGTGCGCGGGATCCCGGTGATCGGCTACGTGATCGGCGGCACGCTGACCAGCATCCCGGTCGGCGTGAGCGGCGACATTCGCAGTCCGGTGGTGGTGCCGCTCGGGCCGCGCGCCATTACCAGCGAGCTGCTGGGCATTTTCGAGCGCACGATGAAGTTGCCCGGCAAGCTGGCCGCGCCGCCGGTCAAGCAATAGCGGAAAGGCGCGCCTCGCGCTCGCGCAACGTGCAGCCGCGCAGGTCGGCCGCGCCGCGCTCGGTGACGATGAGGCCGGCCTCGCTGCGCGGCGTGGCCACCGGCCCCTGCAGCTTTTCCACGATGCGCGCGGCGGGCAGGAGCATCAGCGAGATGCCACCCGGCGATTGGTTCGCCGCTCGAATGAAGTCGAGCGCCCCGCCCACGGCGCCGAGGTAGCTGCCCCTCGCCACTTCCGCGTTCACCTGGCCGGTGAGATCCACCTCGACTGCGGAATTGATCGCCACGAACCGCTCGACCCCGGCGAGCACCCGCGGGTTGTGCGTGTACTCGGTCGAGCGCAGTCGCACCGCCGGGTTCTCGCGCGCATGCTCGAAGAGCCGGCGAGTGCCCATCAGCACCCCGCAGTCGGCCGCCATGACGATGCCGCGCTGCATCAGCTCGACGGCGCCGTCGCCGAGCGAACCCGAATGGATGGCGAGGCGCCGGCGGTCACCGAGCATGCCGAGCACGGCATCGGGCAACGCACCCAGCCCCGTCTCGAGCGTGGCGCCTTCGGGCACGAAGGGCGCGGCATTGCGCGCGATCGCCTTCTCGAGGTCGCCGGGCGGGCCGTAGGGCAAGGCGACGGGCGGACGCGAAGACTCCAGCAGCAGCGAAAAATTCTCCTTGCGCAGGAGCTTCTCGGAGTAGGTCCATGGCACCTGATCGTTCACTTCGCCGATCACCGCGCGGCAACTCTCCAGCGCGGGCACGAGGTATTCGGCAGCGAGGCCGAGGCTGTACTCGCCCGTTGCGTTGGGCGGGCTCACCTGCACCAGCACGACGTCGGCGCGGATGCGGCGCGAGCGGATCAGCGCGGCGAGCTGCGAATACGGATGCGGATGAATGTCGAGCACGCCCGCATCGGCGAGCGCGCGGTTGTGCCCGGAGCCGCAGTAGGCGGTGAGTCGCAAGTGGTCGGCGTGCTCCGGCTTGACGATGCCGGACCAGTTGACGCCCAGGAACAGCGTGGCGCCGGCATAGGCGGCGCGCTGCGCCACCAGCGCCTCAACGAGCGTTTGCGGCTCGGCGCAGGCCTGGCCGAAGACCACGCCGTCGCCGGGTCGAATCCACTGCGCGAGGTGCATGCGGCCGATGCTAACATTCACCGGAATTCTCCCTGGAGCGCCCGATGCTCGACGACAAGTCCCTCGACCTCATCTTCCGCGATGCGCACACGCCGCAGGGCTTCCTCGATACGCCGGTCACCGACGAGAAGCTGCGCCAGGTCTACGACCTGATGAAATGGGGGCCGACCACTCTCAACACGCAGCCGATGCGCATCGTATTCGTGCGCTCGAAGGCGGCGAAAGAGAAGCTCGCGCCGGCGCTCAGCCCGGGCAATCTCGACAAGACCATGAAGACGCAGGTCACCGCGATCATCGCCTACGACTCGCGCTTCTACGAGAACCTGCCAAAGACCTTTCCCAACAACCCCAAGGCGAAGGACGGCTTCGAGGGAGAGGAGAAGAAAGCGATGGTGGACCGCGTGGCGCTGCGCAACGGCTCGCTGCAGGGCGCCTACTTCATCGTCGCCGCGCGCGCGCTCGGGCTGGATTGCGGGCCGATGTCCGGCTTCGACAACGCCAAGGTGGATGCCGCGTTCTTTCCGGACGGGCGCTGGAAGTCGAACTTCCTCATCAACCTCGGCAAGGCGGATCCGGCGAAGATCTTCGCGCGCAATCCGCGGCTCACGTTCGACGAGGCCTGCAAGATTCTCTAGGCGGCGCCGAGCGGGCCCAGCGCCCTAGGCGACGCGCAGCATCCCGTCCACGCAGGTCACAGCCTCGCCGCCGACGCGGATGGCGTCGGCGCTGACCCGCACCTGCACGCGACCATCGCGTCCCACCTGCATGCCCTGGCGCGCGGTGTATTCGGCGCCGAGCTCCTCGAGCAACCCGGTTTCGCGCAGATAAGCCGCCACCGAGATATTGCCGCTGCCGCAGACCGGATCTTCCGGAATGCCGTGCGCCGGCGCGAAGGAGCGCACGTGGATCGGCGCATCGGCCTTGCCGGTGCGCCCGAAGACCGTGGCGCCGCTCGCATGCAGGGCGTTGGACAGCTCCGTGATCGCGGCCATGTCGGGCGCGAGCGCGTCCACCTTGCGCGCCTCGCCCATATCCACCACGACCCACACGGGACCGACGTCGACGCGCAGGGCGCGCGCCTTGCCGAAGAGCGGAGTCTCTACTGGCGTGATCCTGGGCGCCGGCGCCTTGACGAAGATGTGCCGCGTGCCGGCTCTCTCTTCGACTGTCAATTCGAGCACTCCAGCGCCACACTCCTGCTTGAGCTTGCCATCCACTGCCTTGGCAAAGCCGCTCTCCAGCGCCGCGTGGGCGCTGCCGATCGTGGGATGCCCCGCGAACGGCAACTCCCGGCGCGGCGTGAAGATGCGCAACTTGTAGCTCGCCCCCGTCGCGCTCGGCGCAAGCAAGAACGTCGTTTCCGACAGATTCGTCCAGCCGGCGATGCGCTGCATGTCCTCGGTCCCCAGGCTCTCGGCGCCGATCACCACCGCCACCGGGTTACCGAGAAACGGCTTCGCCGTGAAAACGTCTACCTGCTTGAAGGGAAGGTGCTTCATCGTTTCGCCGGGGTGGCGCCGCTGCTGTCGAATTCGTAGTGCAGGACCAGCAGGTCGCGCACCGGTCCCGCCAAGCGCAACTTTACCGCCCACACGCCGAGCATCTCGAGGTCCAGCTTCGCCCGGTACTCGCCGGGCGCCTGTCCCGCCTGCGCCTTGACCGGCTTCACGTTGTGCGCCATCGGCATCGAGGGCATGTCCGCGCTCATGGTGACCTGCGCGCCTTCCAGCGGCTTGCCGGCGCGCGAAAGCCGGATGGTGCAGTCGTAGACGAAGTCCGTGCCCGTGGACTTGCACGCGAGCTCCGCTTTCGGCGCCTGGGCAAGTGCCAGCGCCGGAACGAAGCCCAGGATCAGGAAAAGCGCTGCTTTACCCATTGCACGGTCCTTTCGTCGAGCAGGCCGCGCGGCCGCCAGACGAGCAGCAGCGCCACCAATCCTCCAAAAACGATCATGCGGTAGCCCTGGAAGACACGGCTGCCCTCCAGCGCGCCGATGTCGAGCACCACGCCGAGGAGCGGCCCAAGCGCCGTGCCCAGGCCGCCGATCAGCGCATAGGCGAGGCTGTGCACGCCGAGCATGATGTCGAAGTTGCGCGGCTCGATGTAGGTGTTGTGGTGCGCGAAAAGCACCCCGCCGAGCGCGGCGAGCGCCCCCGCGGCGGCGGCGACCCCGAGCTTGAGGCGGTCGATGTCCACGCCAAGCGCGGCCGCGAGCTCTGGATCTTCGCCTACGCCGCGCAGGGTAGCGCCGAGGCGCGAGCGCTCAAGGAACAGGAACGCCGCGAGAGCGAGCGCCAGCAGCGCGTAGACGATACCCAGGTACTCGATCGGCTCGACGCCGCGCTCGAACACCCAACGGATGCCGCGAAAGCCCTGCGTGCCATCGGGCCCCACGGTCTCGCCCTCGATCAAACGCTGGAAATGGAACAGCTCGAAGAGGATGCGCATCATCTCCGCCGCCGCCAGCGTCGCCATGGCGAAATACAGGCCCTTCAGGCGCAGCGTCGGCAGCCCGAGCAGGAACTGGGCGAGCGCGCCGAGCGCCATGGCGGCAGCGGCAGCGAGCGGCAGCGGCCAGCCGTACATCGCCGTGAGTATGCCGCCCGCGTAGGCGCCCACGCCGAAGAAAGCCTGCTGGCCAAACGACATCTCGCCCGCGATGAGCAGCAAGTAGGCCGAGAGCGCGAGGAACGAGACCAGCCCGATATTGGTCAGGACGCCGATCGCGTAGTCATCCATGGCACTCTCGCGGCGAGCAGGACGAAGAGCAGGGCATAGGCGATCAGGTCGCGCGCCTGGGGCCCGAGGAACCACTGGCTGTGGGCCTCGAGCAGTCCCAGCGCGAGTCCGCCCAATACCGCTCCCGGCAGGGAACCGAGCCCGCCCAGCATCATCGCGAGCAGGCCCTTCAGCGTGGACCACATGCCCAGCATCGGCGTGACCTGCTCGTAGCTGGCCGATATCAGGAACCCGGCGAGGCCGCCGATCGCGGAGGCGAGCGCGAAGGTGGCAAAGAACGTGCGCGGCACGCTGATGCCGGCGAGCTGCGCCGCCTCGGGCTGGTCGATCACGGCGCGCACCGCGATGCCGAAACGCGTGCGCCGAAGGATCCACCACAGCAGGGCGCACGCGGCGCCGGCGGCAGCGAGCATCACCAGCGACTCCACGCGCAGGCTCAGGCCCCCGAATTCCAGCGGAGCGCCGGCGTAAAGCGGGGGAAAGTCGTAGATATGTCGGGGCAGGGCAAGCGTCGCCAGCTCCTCGAGCTGCATCCACAGCGCGAAGCTCGCCACCATGGCGGCGATGGCCGAGCCGCGCCGGTGCGGGGCGAAGCACAGGCGCTCGACGTAGGCGCCTGCGAGCACCGACCCGAGAATGGCGACGGCGGCGAGCAGGAGGAGCCCCGCGCCGAAATTTAGCTGCGTCCAGGTCGCCGCGTAGCAGCCGAGCATGATGGCTGGTCCGAACGACAGGTTCACGCGGCGCAGCACGCCGAAGATCAGGGTGAAGCCGAGCGCGAGCAACGCGTAGGACGAGCCGGCGAACAGGCCATCCAGCGTGTTTTGCGCGAGGTCGCTCAAGCCTTGCTCGAACCGAGGTACGCGCGGCGGATGACCTCGTCCTCGGCGAGCGCGCCGGGCGTGCCGCTGAAGCTGATGCGGC
>Ga0326726_10002092_pt1 | contig 18523 bp, 16 predicted proteins | sample MHFenrmetagenome_2_FD_207603 | JGI IMG/M metagenome (GOLD analysis project Ga0326726, IMG submission 207603) | Lab enriched peat soil microbial communities from Michigan Hollow, Ithaca, NY, United States - MHF15MN | ecosystem: Environmental > Terrestrial > Soil > Wetlands > Peat | place: USA... | reverse complement strand
GGCGATCCGTCGTCGGCGACGCCGATCGCGCAGATCGTCCAGGACGACACGCCGCGCATCGAGCTCGCGCCGAAGGTCGTGCCGGCGAACCCTGCGCAAGCGGCGCAGAACCAGAGCGCGATGGAGAAGCTGCGCGGGCTGCGTCACCGGCTTCCGTTCTTCGGTCGCAAGAAGGGCTAGAAGTCTTCGGGCAACGTGCCTTCGACGCCGGTGCCCTTCTCGCCTTCTTCGTCCTTCGGCGACGGCCGGATGTAGATGTCGTCGATCCGCCACTCGTCGTCTTCCTTGCGCAGCACGATGCGATAGCGGATGCCGTTCTCGTCCCACCGCAGCTCGGCGCGATCGGGCCCGAAGCGATCGAGCCGATCGTTGATGCGCTTGCCGAGGCCGTTGATGAAGCCCTCGACCTGCTTCGCGAGGCCATCGCGGCGGCGTTGCGTCAGCACGTTGAGCGCGGCGCCGACGTCGCGTGCGGCGATCGCATCGGCGAACAGGCGGATCGCATCGCGCGGCTCCTTCGCGCGCGACCGGCTGACGAGCTCGGACTCGAGCCGCCACATCTTGCCCTCGCGCTGGAGCTGGACGAGCTTGCCGTCCGAGAAGCTCACGAGCGCGCGCTCGCCGACATCCGGGTTGCCCTTCAGGCTGTCCTCGAGGACCTTGACCTGCCACTTGCGCTCCTCGGCGCTCTGCTTCCACTGCAGCGCGAACTCGTCGTAGCTGAGCTTCTTGCGCGCGTCCGCCGACAGCAGGTCGTACGCGTCGTGCGCGTCGTTCGACCGCAGGGCGTTGACGTACTGCCGCACGCCGTCGGCGGCGGGGGACGACGGACCCGCGGGTCCGCCGCACGCACCGAGCACGACCGCCAGAGCGAGGAATTTCACGCTCCAGACAATAACGTGCCGAAAAAATAAAGCCACCGAAGCGGAATGCTTCGGTGGCCCCCCTAGCTGCGTGGCCGTCCGTCAAGATCCGGCAGCGAGGAGTTGATGGGAGCTACGTATTGCGAGGCAGATGCCAGGTGGACGAAGTGCCGTAGGTGCTGATTCAACGGCCGCAAGTGCCCGCAGCCACGTGCCAATCGCCGACGGCATGTGAACGACCGTTGACTCGGCGTGGTGTGAAATGGCGCGAGCCGGTCCGGAGAACGAGAAATTGACCACTAACCGCGCGGGCCGTCGGTCAGCTGGATCTCGGAGTGGCGCGCTTCGGGGAGCTTGTCGGGGTAGTCGAGCGTGAAGTGGAGGCCACGTGATTCCTTGCGGCGGCGTGCACTCTCGATGATGAGGTGGGCGACGAGCGCGAGGTTGCGGAGCTCGACGAGGTCGCTCGTTACCTTGAAGTCCATGTAGTACTCGCGGATCTCGTCGCGCAAGATCGCGATCCGGCGCAGCGCGCGCTCGATGCGTTTGTCGGAACGCACGATGCCGACGTACGACCACATGAAGCGGCGGATCTCGTCCCAGTTGAGGGCGACGACGATGGCGTCGTTCGAATCGGTGGCGTGGTCGTGCGTCCACGGCGTGACCTGCGACGGCCGGTGGCGCGGCGCCTCGCGCACCGCGCTGGCGGCGCGCGTGGACATCACCATGCCCTCGAGCAGCGAGTTCGAGGCGAGCCGGTTCGCGCCGTGGAGCCCGGTGAACGCGCACTCGCCGATCGCGTACAGGCCGCGGATCGTGCTGGCGCCGTTCGTGTCGGTCTTGACGCCGCCGCACATGTAGTGTGCCGCCGGCACGACCGGGATCGGTTGCTTCGTGATGTCGATCCCCAGGCCGAGGCAGCGCTCGTAGATGTTGGGGAACCGCCCGCGCACGAACGCCGGATCGAGCGCGGTCATGTCGAGGAACACCGAGTCCGCGCCGGACTTCTTGAGCTCGTTGTCGATCGCGCGCGCGACGATATCGCGCGACGCCAGCGAGCCCATCGGGTGGTACTTCTCCATGAACGTCTCGCCCGAGGCGAGCTTGAGCACGCCGCCCTCGCCGCGGAGCGCCTCGGAGATCAGGAAGCTGCCGGCGTGCGGGTGGTAGAGCACCGTCGGGTGGAACTGGACGAACTCGAGGTCGCCGCACGTGGCGCCGATGCGATAGGCCATCGCGATGCCATCGCCGGTGGCGACGTCGGGGTTCGACGTGTAGATGTAGACCTTGCCGGTGCCGCCGCTCGCGAGCACCGTGGCGCGCGCGCAGATCGTCTGGACCTCGCCGGAGGCGCGGTCGAGGACGTAGGCGCCGAAGCACGCCGGATCGCCGCCGTACTTCGCCAGCGATAGGAGGTCGACCGCGATGTGCTGGTCGAGCAGCGTGATGTTCGAGTGCTTCGCGACGGCCGCCAGGAGCGCGCGCTGGATCTCGCGGCCGGTGACGTCCTCCCAGTGAACGACGCGGTGGTACGTGTGGGCGCCCTCGCGACCGAGGTCGAGGTTGCCGGCGGCATCGCGCGCGAGCCGGACGCCGATGTCGAGCAGGCGCTGGACCATCGCCGGGCCTTCATCGACGCACAGCTCGACGACCGCGCGGTCGCACAGGCCATCGCCGGCGGTGAGCGTGTCCTGGATGTGCTGCGCGAAGCTATCCTCCTTGGACAGCACCGCGGCGACGCCACCCTGGGCCCAGTTCGTGTTGGTGTCGTCGGGGCGCTTCTTCGTGATGACCACGACGCGCCCGTGCTCGGCGGCGAGCAGCGCGAAGTTCAGGCCGGCGATGCCCGACCCGATGACGAGATAGTCGGTCTCGAGTGGCTCGGGCATGCAGGGCCGGACCATACCGCGTTAAGATGCACGTGGGTGACCACCCAGCTTCAGCAGATCCTGTCTTATCTCGATCGTGACGGGGTGACCGAGCTCGTGATCGCGACGGGACGTCCCGTCGCGATGCGGCAGAAAGGGGCGTACGTCAACCTGACGGCTCGGCCGCTCACGCTGTCGATGCTGACCGCGCTCGTCGAGGGGACCGCGATCTCGCCGTTGATCCCGTGGTCCGACGAGTCGCCGGAGCCGACCGAGGTCGACGTCGGCAAGCGCCGGTTGCGCGTCCGCACCGGGCGCCGCGGGGACGAAGTGGTCGTGCGGCTCGAAGTCGTGAAGGGCGTGATGCCCTCGCGGACCAAGTCGGTGAGCCTGGCACCGCCATCGCGGGCAGCGCGCACGACGACCTCGCCGCGGAGCGGCCGGACCACCATGCAACCGCGCACCAAGGCGGCGAGCGCGGCGCCGGTGGCGCCGGCGATGCGGCCCAAGGCAGCCACGACCTCGCCGCGTACGAAGTCGGCGACCACCTCACCGCGTACGAAGTCGGCGACCACCTCGCCGCGCACGAAGTCGGCGACCGTCTCGCCGCGCGCCGCGCGGACCACGACGTCGCCGAAGCGCAACGCGCGCGCGAGCACGCCGCCGAAGAAGGCCGACGACTTCGAGTTGCCGCTCGACTACGACCTCGACGAGCTGTCGATGGACGAGCTCACGCTGGAGCCGCCGGCACCGCCGCTGGTGATCGGCGCGCCGGTGGCGATCGGGCCGGTGGTCGGAGCGGTGGTGACGATCGAACCGCCGCGGCCCGGCGCGAAGCCGCAGCCGGCGGCGTTCGCGAAGATCGTGGCGGCGGCGCGCGCGGCGCGTGCGAGTGACCTCCACATCGCCGCGGGCCGTGTGGTGTCGATCCGGACGAACGCCGAGCTGGTACCGCTCGAGCCCGGTGCCGCGCCGCTCACGGCCGACGCGGCCGAGGCGCTGCTGTTGCCGCTGCTCGCGGTCGAGCACCAGGTGCGGCTCGATGCGGTGGGCTACGTCGATCTCGCGGTCGATGCGCCGGGTGGCGGCCGCTTGCGCGCGAACATCTCGCGCCATCAGGTCGGCCTGAAGGGAACATTCCGGCTCGCGCTGGCGGCGCCGAAGACGCTCGACGAGCTCGGGCTGCCGAAGGAGCTCGCGAAGGTCGTCGCGCATCACCAGGGCTTCGTGGTGATCGCGGGTCCGAGCGGCCACGGCAAGACCACGACGCTTGCCGGGCTGGTCGATCTCGTCAACTCGAGCAAGGCGTTTCACATCCTCACCGTCGAGGATCCGATCGAGATCGAGCATCCGCGCAAGGTCGCGGTGGTCTCGCAACGCGAGGCGGGGCGGCACACGAAGAGCTTCGCCGCGGCCTTGAAGGCCTCGTTGCGCGAGGATCCGGACGTGATCGTGATCGGCGAGCTGCGCGATCGCGAAACGGTCGAGATCGCGTTGACGGCGTCGGAGACCGGCCACCTCGTGCTCGCGACCATGAGCACGCCGTCGGCGGCGAAGACGCTCGATCGTCTCATCGACATGTTCCCGCCCGAAGATCACAGCCAGGTCCGCGCCTCGGTCGCCGGCGCGCTGCGCGCGATCGTCGCCCAGCGCCTGCTGCCCGCGATCGGCGGCGGCGTGGTGCCCGCGATCGAGCTCGTCACCGGCGTGCTGCCGCTCGCGTCGCTGATCCGCGACGACAAGCTCTATCAGCTTCCCAACCTCATGCAGCGCGGGCGCGCGTTCGGGATGATCCGGTTCGACGACACGCTCCTGGACCTCGTGAAGACCGGCAAGATCACGACCGAGACCGCGCTCGCCGCCGCCGAGAACAAGAAAGATCTCGCGGGGAGATTGAAATGAAGATCGAGACGCTCTTCGACCGCCTGCTCGAGCGCGGCGGCTCCGACCTCCACCTGACGCCGGGCTATCCGCCGATGCTGCGGCTGCGCGGCCAGCTGATCGCCGATGGCGAGAAGTCCCTGTCGACCGACGACATCGAGACGATGCTGATGACGCTCGTCAATCCGGCGCAGCGCGATCAGTTCGACTCGATGGGCGATCTCGACTTCGCACACGCGCACGGCACCAAGGCGCGGTTTCGCTGCAACTACCTGCGCAAGCTGACCGGCGTCGGCGCGGTGTTCCGCGCGATCCCCACGAACATCAAGGGGCTCGACGAGCTCGGGGTCCCGCCCGGCATTCGCAAGCTCGTCGACCTGCGCGCCGGCCTCGTGCTCGTCACCGGGCCGACCGGGTCGGGCAAGTCGACCACGCTCGCGGCGATGATCGATCACATCAATCGCACGCGCGCCGGGCATATCCTGACGATCGAGGATCCGGTCGAGTTCGTGCACCAGCCGCGCAAGTGCATCGTCACGCACAAGGAGGTCGGCGACCACGTGCCGACGTTCCTCGACGCGATCCGCAGCGCCGGTCGCGAGAACGCCGACGTCATTCTGGTCGGCGAGCTTCGCGGCGCCGAGACGATGAAGGCCGCGCTCCAGCTCGCGAGCTTCGGCATCCTGATCTACGCGACCGTGCACACGAACTCCGCGGGCGCCACGATCGATCGCTACGTCAACGCGTTCCCGGCCGATCAGCAACCCCAGATCCGCGGCCTGCTCGCGGACTCGCTCGCGGGCGTCGTCGCGCAGCAACTGCTCCCGAAGGTCGACGGTGGGCGCGTCGCGGCCCACGAGATCTTGCTCGGCAACCTCGCGCTCGCGTCGCTGATCCGCGAGGGCAAGACACAGCAGATCGCGAGCTTCATCCAGTCCGGCGCGGCCGATGGCATGCAGTCCATGGACGTGGCGCTCGAGAAGCTCGTCACCGCCGGCATCGTCAAGCCTCACGATGCGCTCGAGAAGGCCCTGGACAAAGAGGGCTTCGCGAAACTTGTACCCGCCGCGCGTCAATAAACTACAATTTCGTTGGTGCGGTCGGCCCTCGTAGCGCTCGTCGTAGTGGCCCTGGGATCGCAGGTCCATGCCGACGTCTATTCGTGGACCGACGACGAGGGCGTGTCGCACTTCACGAACATGAAGCCGCAGGGCGGTGGGAAGTGGAAGAAGGTCCTCGATAGCGCCGCGCCCGCCGGCTCGAAGGCCGCCGCACAACGCGGCAGCTGTCCGCGCTGCGACAAGGTGTCGTCGCACGACACGTCGCCCGAGCGGTTCCATCGCTACGATCAGTTCATCTACGAGGCGGCGCAGCTGTACCGCATCCCGGTGCCGCTGATCCGCGCGGTGATCAGCGCCGAGAGTGACTACGATCCGAAGGTCGTGTCGTCGATGGACTGCAAGGGCCTCATGCAGGTCCACCCGGACGTCTACATCGACATGGGCACGGTCGGTGACATCTTCGATCCGCGCACGAACATCATGACGGGCACGCGCCTCTTGCGGTGGCTCGCGAACCGCGTCGACGGCGATCTCGTGCTGACGATCGCCGGCTATCACGCCGGCATGGGCTCGCTCGCGAAGTTCGGCTACACCGTGCCGCCGTACGCGTACACGCGCCAGTATCTGAAGATGGTCCTCGACCGCTACTACAAGTACAAGGCCGAAGAAGTCGCCGCGCAGCAACGAGCGAAGTAGCGGCTGCCATGTTGAGGGTCGAGGTGAGCGAAGACGGGCAGCCCGCGCTACCCGCGATCGATGTCGACGACGCGGTGTTCGTGATCGGCAGCGACCCCGCCGCGCGCGTGCGCCTGCCCGCGACCGCCGCGAGACCCGATCACGTCCGCATCGATCACGCCACGTATCGCACGGCCGACGGCTCGGGCGCGATCGCCGACGGTCACACGTTCGCGATCGGCAACTACCGCGTCCGCGTCGCTCCGGCACCACCGGGCGCCGTGCCCACTCCACCGCAGCGCACCGAGAGCCTGGCGCGCGAGCTGATGCGCAAGCTGCTCGGCACCGACGGCGCGCCGACCCTCGAGGTCGAGCGCGGTCCCGCGATCGGCGCCAGGCGCGCGCTCGCCCCGCCGGAGTCGACGCTCGTCATCGGTCGCGGCGACGACGCGACGTGGGTGATCCTCGATGGCGATCTGTCGAAGCGCCACGCCGAGATCCGCCGCGGCTGGGACGGCGTACGCGTCGTCGATCTCGAGTCGAAGAACGGTACGAAGGTCGATGGCGTTGCCACGCGCGACGCCGAGCTGCGCGACGGCGCGCTGCTCGAGCTCGGTACCGTGGTCCTGCGGTACCGCGATCCGGCCGAGCGTCACCTCGCGGCGGATCCACCGCCGCGACCTGCCGACTCCGTCGCGGTCTCGCCACGCGCGCGAAGCTCGCTCGTGTTCTACGTCGCGCTCGCCATCATGGTGCTCGCGGTGGCGGGGATCGTCTGGGTCGTGTCGAGCTGATGTCACCTGGCTCTGCCCTGGCCTCTACGCGCCGCACGTAGGGTCACTGCATGCACCCAGACGCCATCACGTATCGCGGGTCGTACTGCTATCGCGATCGCGCCACGCTCGACCGCGCGATGGCACGGGTTCGCGACGAGCTCGCCGATGATGATCTCGAGCCGACCGAGTGGCTGCGCGCGCTCGTGGCGACCGGGACCCGGCTCGACATCGATCTGGTCATCGGCTCTGGATCCGAGCGGCGCTTCGTCGCCGCGAACGTGCTCCTGATCCTCGCGCAGGGCGCGTTGACCGGGGCGGTCGAGGCTCGGCAGCGCGAACGCACGCTCGACCTCTACTCACCCGACGACGAATAGCAGCTGGGTCACTTGGACGTGTCGACCAGCACCGCCGCCGGTGGTGGCTCGCCGGTCAGGGTCTGCAAGAACTCGACGAGATCGGCCTGGTCCTGAGCCGACAGGCCGAGCGGGACGAGCAGCGGATCCTTGACGATGCCGGTCGAGCCCGGGTCGCCGCCGCCGGCGTCGTAGAACGCGATCACGTCGGCGAGCGTCGCGAGTTGCCCCGAGTGCATGAACGGTGCGGTCATCGCGACGTTGCGCAGCATGCGGGTCCGGAACTGGCCCATCTGGCTGGTGGCCTGGACGAGGTTGGCGAGCTTGCCGGTCGTCGTGTTGTCGCTGAACGCGCCCGCCGTGTTGAACGGGCTCGCGAGCAGCGCCGGCACGTCCTGGTAGCGCCCGTTGTCGGTCGCAGGCACGTGCGGGCCGGTCTGCGGCACGACGAGCGCGTGGAAGCCGTCGTCGGAGAACGTCGGGCCCGAGTGGCAGTGGACGCAGCCCTTCGACAGGAACAGCTTGAGCCCCCGGACCGCGCCCGAGCCGATCGCGGCCGTGTCGCCCGCGACGAAGCGGTCGAACGGCGCGTCGCGGCTCACCAGCGTGCGCACGTAGGCTTCGAGCGCCTTGCCGTAGTTCGCGAAGATCGTGTTGACGAGGTCCTTGTCGGCCTGGGCCATGTTGTCGAACACCGTCTGGCCAGGCTTGCCGACCGCCGGGAAGCGCGCGGCGTCGGCCGCGGTCGGATCCAGCGCGGCATCGAGCGGCACCGCGAACGTGGCGTTGTACTCGGTCCGGTACTTCGCGTAGAGCACGTGCGCGATCTGCAGGCGCGTGGTGTTCATGATCTTCGCGTTCTCTGCGACCGCGAGCGGCAACGACCACTGGGAGTCGAACCGGCCTCCCCAGTTGGTCCACGTCGCGAACGACGAGTTGATCGCGGCGAGCGCGTTGCGCGTGCCGTAGTCGGTGCCGAGCGAGACGTTGTTGGGCCGGCTGCGTCGGTCATCCAGTCCTTCGCTGCCGGCCGCGTGGCAGGACGCGCACGCGACCTTGCCGGCTTCGCCGATCATGCCGAGCCCGCCGTTGGTGCCGTCATCGGCGACCGCGAGCGCGCCCGAGTAGCTCTTGTCGAAGAACAGCATCTGGCCGAGCGCCGCGGCCTTGGGATCGTCGGCGTGGCTGTTCGTCGGATCCGCGGGCACCGCCGGCAGCGGTGAGAGCTGATGGAGCGCGGCGACTTCTTCCGGACTCAACAGCGGCGGCGGGGCGTCGATCATCGGCATCGCGTCGGGTGGCTTGGTGTTCCCGTTGTCGCCGCACGCAGCGATCGCCATCGCCCCGCTCACCAGTCCAATCGTCAGTCCACGCATCGTTTCCTCCCAACAGTGTGGGGTGTCACCCAGCACGACCCGGGCCAGGCATGGAGCCCACGCGCGCCGGCAAGTCTTGCCGGGAAACCGGTGGATCGCGCGGGCAAACCTTGCCGGGGCGAGCAAGGCTTGCCCGGATCCGCGTGATCAGTAGAGCGCCGCGATCTCGGCGGGTGACAGGGCGCGATTCCAGATCGCGACCTCGTCGATCAGCCCATCGACCCCGAAGTTGGTCGGCGACCAGCCGATCCACACCGAGCCGGTATCCTGCTCCATGGTGTTCATCTCGACGTCGTCCACGGCGGCCACGCCATCGACGTAGAGCGTCGCGCGGTGGTCGAGGTTGTCGATGACGCCGACCAGGTGATACCAGCGCCCGGGCGTGTAGTCGGTCGCGCTGCAGTGGTTCATCCAGCCGCCCCCCGCGGTGCAGAAGTTCACGCACAGTTGCCTGCCCATGTGCGGGAGCCCGTAGTTGGCGACGAGTGGCGTCGTCTGGATCTTCGTGATGACGATCCGCCAGTTGGTCGCGAGGCTGTTGGGGTAGAACCACGCGGACATCGTGACGGCGCCGGTGATCGAGACCGAGGGTCCGTTCGCGATCGCGAAGGCCTGGGGATCGGTGTACGCGAACGCGCCGCCGAACCGACCGCCGCCGGGGACGAAGGTCGGGCAGGTGGTGCACGTCGCGTCGTTGTTGTTGTTCGAGAAGTCGTGGGCGAGCGTCGCGGTCTCGCCATGCGCGACATCACCATCGAAGTGCAGGAGCGCGACGAGCCCGTTGCAGATCGGGGGCCCCGCGTTCGTCGAACAATCGACGGTGGCCAGCGTGGCTGTGCCGGCGACATCGTCACCGACACCCACATCGCCAGCTGCGCGTGCGTCGAACCCGATGCGCCCGCAGCCGATGGCGAGGCAAGAGCTCAGGACCAGGAACGCGCGCGACACCTCACCAGCATACTACTCGCCGACCGGCGAGAAGCAGCGGTCGAACGAGGGGTTCGCGAGGACGGCGCGCAACATGACGGGATCGTGGTCGAGCAGGGTCTTCGCGAACGCGATCACCGGCACGCACCGGCCGGCGTCGGCATCGCGCATCAGCGCGAGGAGCCGGTCGTCGATGGCGTCGCGGCAGGCCGACGTGGCGTGCAGGCCGTAGAGGGTCGCCGCGATGAACGCGACCCCGACCGCGAGCGCCGGCACGCCGAGCTCGAGCGCGACGCGCGCATCGGTATCCACCGCGAAGCCCGCGACGACGAACGCCGGCACCGCCGCGATCGCATCGCCGACGATCGGCGCACGCGAGGTCGTACAGACCGGTAGCTCGGTCGGCGCGGTCGGTTGCGGGCTGCCGGTGAACACGAACGAGCAGCCCGCGACGACGGCGAGGCCGAGCGCGCGCCACATGCGATCACCGTATCAGAACAGCGACAGCTGGTTCGTGCGCTTCGGCGGTCGTTGGAAGCGGGACTCCATCTCGCGATCCAGATCACGGTCGTTCAGGCCGAGTCGCTTGACCGTCGTCTCGAACAGCGCCGCGATCGTCTCGGCGTACACGCCTTGGCCCTTGCCGCGCATGTGAAACCGCGGGTCGTACAGCTTGTCGCCGCCCCGCGTCTCGCGGATGCGATGCATGATCTTGTCGGCCGCGAGCGGCAGCGCCGCGCGCACGCGCTCCTCGAACACCTGCGCCACCGCGCCCGGCAGCCGCAGCAGCACCCAGCCCGCGCTCGTGGCACCCGCATCGCGCGCGCGCTCGAGCACGCGCACCATCTGATCGTCGTTGAGCCCCGGCATGATCGGCGCGCACATCACTCCGACCTCGATCCCTGCCTTCGCGAGCGTCTCGATGACTTTGAGTCTGCGCTCCGGCGACGGCGCCCACGGTTCGATCGTGCGCGCGAGCTTCTCGTCGACCCACGTGAGGCTCACGCTCACGTGACAGCCCGCCTCGCGCGACAGCTCCACCAACAAGTCAACGTCGCGCTCGATCAGCGCGTGCTTCGAGATCAACGCGACTGGATTCTTGTACTCGAGACAGACTTCGAGGCAGCGCTTGGTCAGCTCGAGCTTGGACTCGATCGGCTGGTAGCAGTCGGTGACGCCGGAGAACATCACGAGCTCGCCTTGCCACGACGGCTTGTCGAACGCGGCGCGCAACAGCTCCGGGGCATCGCGCTTGACGACGATCTTCGTGTCGAAGTCGGTGCCGGCGCCGAGATCGAGATACTCGTGCGTCGGACGAGCGTAGCAATATTGGCAGGCGGTCGTGCATCCGCGATACGGGTTCGCGCTCCAGCGGAAGCCGAGGTCGGGCGAGTCGTTGTGCGACAGGATCGAGCGCGAGTGATCCTCGAGCAGCGTGATCGAGGACGGCGGTGGGCCATCGCCTTCGTCGTACGTCACGGCGACGTCGTGAAAGCGGCTGGGCGGGTTCGCGGTGGGGCGAGATTTCACCGCGAACGAGCATACTGAAACAATGTTCAGGCGTCCAGTTTTACGCCGTGGGATCTGGCCATAGCTCGTCGATCCTGGCGATCACCGCTGGAGGCAGCGGGTCTGCCGAGCCACACATCACGAGCTCGTAGAGATCGTCCGGACGATGGACGCGGGGCAGCGCGACGGCGCCGCGATCGATCACGTAGCGCAGCGCGAGCTCGGCGACCGTGGTGCACACGACGTTGGCGGGCTTTTTCGTGGTGTCGAGGAGCGTGCGTGCGGCGGCCGACGACCGTGCAGCCGGCGGCTCGCGCTTTGTCCGGACCGCGAGGTTCGCCACGCCGACCGCGATCGCTTCGAGCTGCTCGGGAGCGAGCGTGCGGCGATCGTCGTTGGGCGCGAACCGCACGCCGGGGCCGATCGTGCCGGCGAGCGCGCCGCCCGCGAGGGGCTGGCGCGCGAACACGGTGATCGATCGTGGCACCGGCGGTGGGGCCTCCTTTGTGGTGGGCGGAGGTGCGCTCGGCAGGATCAACCCACCGCCACGCGGCGCCTGTAACGCGGCGATCGAGGCGAGCAGATCGAGCGGCGCCGATTCCATCGCGATGGCGAGGAACGGATCGGTGGGCGTGGTGGTCGCGACCGGGGTCGCTGTCGCGGCGGCGAACATCGCCGCGGCCGCGCGCGTGCACGCCGAGAACACGATCGAGATCGACGCGAGCCACGACTCCTCGGCGAGCTCGGGCTCGTCGCCGATCGCGCCCCAGCGCAGGACCTTGCCCTCGTGGACGAGGCGCTCGCAGGTGCCGCGGAGCTCGGGCCACGCGGTCGACGTGCGCCAGCCGGCGCGGAGCGGGAGCTGCGCGAGCGGCAGCGCGTCGAGCTTGGTCGTGCGCAGCGCCGTCTCGATGCGCTCGACGAGGTAGCCGATCGGCATCGTCTCGAGCAGCGTGTCGCGCGAGCCGAGCGGTTCGACGCGCGTCGCCACGATCACGCGGTCGCGGGCCCGCAGCGTGCGCACCGTGTCGCCGACCATCCGCTCGGTATCGGCCTCGGGCGCGACATCGATCACATCGATCGCGGCCTCGATCGCCTCGTGGACGCGGCGCACGACCTCCGCGGGGTCGCGGCCGCGATCGCTCGCCCGCACGAGGCTGACGTCACCGAGCCCGACGGTCGCGATGGTGTGTCCGCGGAGCGATCGCGTGCGCATCGCGGAGCATCCTACGTCATGATGGCGGGTAACCACCGAGATCGGCCGGCAACCGCCTGGAATCGCACGCGGATCCGTTCCAACGCCGCCTCCAACGCTGTCACCAACGGGTGAATCGCATCGTGAGGGCATGACGAAGAACTGGATCCTTGCAGCGGTGCTCGCGAGTGGATGCGTGGTCGATGGCACCGACGAGCTCGGCGAGACGCAGGCCGACATCACGACGACCGGAACGCCCGGAACCGCGGTGTTCTCCCACATTCTATCGGCGAACAGCCTGTCGCTGGTCTCGCTCCAGAGCATCACCGCAAAATCGCTCGTCGATCGCCGCCTCCTCGATGACGACAGCGGCCGCCAGCTGCTGCAGACCGCGGTCGCGTGCGCGCTGCCGTCGGGCGCGAGCGTGACGCTGTTCGATAGCGTCGGCACCAAGCACGTGTTCACCGGTGCGATCGGGCTCGCGCCCGAGTGGCTCGCCGGTCGGCTCAACGGCACGTCGCAGGAGCGCTGGGTGTCGGCGTGTATCCTCGCGCGGACGGATCAGATCGCGTCGGTTGCGATGTCGCTGCGCGGGAACACCCCGGTGCTCGCGCGCGTCGCGCCGACCGAGGGTGCGGCGTTCACCGACTACGAGGCGTCGTTCTACGGCAACCTGTTCGTCAAGGAAGAAGATCGGATCGCGTGCGAGGGTGATTACGGGCTGCGCGCGAGCAGCGGCGCGCCGGTCGGCGACTACCTCGCATATCGCCTGTGCGGCGGTGGGTCGTGCGCGAGCTCCTTCACGAACAACCAGTACTGCATGGCGCCCAAGGTCACCGCGTCGCTGCGCACCGATGGCCTGTCCTATCGCGCACCGCGTGCCGCCGACTGGTTCGCGGCCACGAACACGAGCTCGGCAACCGGCACCTGGATCGCGATGACGTACAACCAGTCGGCGTGGATCTACCTCCAGGACGGCGAGACGTTCGCCGCGGGAACGACGAACCTGCCCGGCGCCAGTGGGACCGGCGACACGGTCCTGCGCCTCGTGCGGTGGAACGGTGGTGCCGTGACCGAGGTCGCCGCGAACGACGACTTCGGGGGCACGTACCTGTCGTACCTGAGCTACGTCGTGCCTGCCCACGGCGCGGACTGGTACCTGGTCCGGCAAGGCTGCTACAGCTTCAGCAGCTGCTCCGGCACGACGGCGTTCCTCGACGCGGCGACGGTCGTCGAGGGCGCGCTACCGCGCACCGGCTACACGCTGCCCGCGAGCCAGCCCGGGCAGGCGTGCAGGGCCGAGACGATCCAGGCCGCGAGCGATGGCACGGCGAATCGCGCCGAGGTTGCCGAGTCGCGGTGCGTGCGGTCGCTCGTGGACACGACGCCGTCGTACGACGAGGTGATCTCGGTCTACCTCCAGCCGGGGGACAGCGCGCTGTCGCGCGACCTGTGCGTCAAGCTCGGCGGCTGCAAGTGAGCACGCTCACGGTTACTCGTTCGTGACGAGGTAGCCTGCGCGCGGGTCGCGTGCGCCTCGCCGGCATCCTGCGTTATGATGGCAAACCATGCGTCGACTTGCTTGTCTCCTCGTACTCGTTGCCTGTGGTGATGACGGGAGCCGCCACATCATGGATGCCCCGATCCAGCAGCCCGACACCACCACCATCGATGCCCCGCTCCAGCCCGTCACGGTCACGTTCACGCGCGACGGCGCGCCGGTCACCGACACGCGCGTCTACTTCCAGAACGCGGACTCGACGGTTGCCAACACGCTGATGACCGACGCGACCGGCACCGCCAGCTCGGTGGTCGGCACCGGTGGTTCGGTGACCCTGGTCGACGTGAGCGTCAGCAAGTCCCCGACGCAGCTCACGACGTGGGTCGGCGTGAAACCGGGCGATCACCTGCTGCTCGCGAACAACGCACCGCCGACGGTGTTCATGAACATCAAGGCGCCGACCGACCCGGCGATGATCGACACCGCGAGCTCGTACAGCGTGTACGCGAGCTGCATGAGCGGCGCGCCGAATCCGTCCACCGTCGGCGTCGTCACCGGCTCCGGCGCGCCGACCGACGTGACGTTCTTCGACCTCGCGTTCGACGGCTGCGCCACGACCGACTTGCTGATCGTCGCGAACGACGCCGCGGGCGAGCCGGTGAGCTACTTCTACCTGCCCGCGCAGGCGGTCGCGAACGTCACGCTCGACCTCACGCTCGCGGCCCAGACCTACGTGGCCACGGTCGCGCACAGCTATCACATCACCGGCGCCGGCCAAACCGCGCTCCAGATCATCGACCAGCAAGCGTCGACGCACGGCCTCATATACGCCCACTACGCGAACCAGTCGCCAGCGGACCCCATCGACGCGACCGTGAACCTGCCGGCGGTCACGGGTGGCCAGCGGTTCATCGAGCTCGATGACGCGACGAACCTCACGCGCCGCCAGTACATCGAGTGGGGCGGTACGCTCGATCCGTACATGACCGACTACTCGACGCACCTCCTGCCCGCGTTCACCGGCACGCCGACGATCGATCCGGCGACGCACATCGTGTCGTGGACGCAGAGCGGCGGTGCCGTGCAGCCCGATTTCTCGACCGCGTACTTCAACGTCAACGGCAGCGCGTCGTCGTGGCAGTGGAACGTCGTCGGCCCCGGTCCGAGCGCGACGATCCAGCTGCCGACCGTGCCGACTGATCTCGCTGACTTCAACGTCAGCGCGACCGACGCCGTCAACATCTACGACCTGGTCACCGCGAAGGTGCCGGGCGGCTACGACGCCGGTCGCCAGGTGTTCTTCGCGACGACCGGCCCGCACGACCTCGTGACCGGGACCTCCGGATCGGTCGTCGTGAACTCGCTCTCCCAGGTCACCTTCAACGCGAGGCAGGCGGCGTGGGCAGGGTCGCGCGGCCAGTTGCCGCACCCTCGGGTGCTGACGCATCGCACGCGGTGACGGCTGGGCGTTCACGCCGCACCGAGCGTGTGATGTAATCGCCCGATGGCACGTCCATCGGTCGGTACGTCGTTGCCCCGCGTCGATGGGGTCGCGAAGGTCACCGGCCGCGCGCGCTACCTCGACGACCTCGATGCGCCGGGGGCGTGGCACGGCGCGACCGTGCGCTCGAAGATCGCGCATGGCGTGCTCGAGGCGATCGATCGCGATCCGGCGTTCGACTGGAGCCAGGTCGTGGTCGCGACGGCCGCGGACATTCCGGGCCGCAACGTCATCGCGCTGATCCAGGACGATCAGCCGGCGCTCGTCGCGATCGGTGCACCCGTGATGCACGTCGACGAGGCGATCGCGCTGGTCGCGGCACCGACGCGCGAGCTGGCGTTCGCCGCGATGCGCGCGATCGTGCCGCGGGTCCGGCCGCTGCCCGCGATCTTCACCGTCGAGGACGCGCTCGCGAAGCGCGAGCTGCTCTACGGCACCGACAACATCTTCAAGCAGTTCCTGATCCGCAAGGGCCACGCCGACGACGCCGCCTTCGAGGCCGCGATCGCGAAGGCCGCGCACGTCATCGAGGGCAACTACTACACGTCGCCGCAGGAGCAGATGTACATCGAGCCGCAGGCCATGATGGCCGAGTGGAAGGGTGGCATCTGCAACATCGTCGGCTCGATGCAGTGCCCGTACTACGTGCACAAGGCGATGAAGGCGTTCCTCGGCGTCGAGCGCGATGGCGTCGTGATCACGCAGTCGGTCACCGGCGGCGGCTTCGGCGGCAAGGAGGAGTATCCGTCGATGCTCGCCGCGCACGTGGCCACGCTCGCGAAGGTCGCGAAGCGGCCGGTGAAGATGGTCTACGACCGCGACGAGGACATCGCCGCCACGACGAAGCGCCACCCCGCGTTCACGAAGCATCGCCTCGCGGTCGATGCGGCCGGCGAGATCATCGCGATCGACGTCGACTGCGTCATGGACGGCGGGGCGTACCTGACGCTGTCGCCGGTCGTGCTGTCGCGCGGCGTCCTGCACGCGGCCGGGCCGTATCGCTGCCCGGTCACGCGCGTGCGCGGTCGCGTCGTCGCGACGAACCATCCGCCGCACGGCGCGTTCCGCGGCTTCGGCGCGCCGCAGACCACGTTCGCGTACGAGCGCCAGATCCAGAAGCTCGCGCGCCTGCGCGGCGAAGATCCGCTCGCGCTCCGCAAGCGTCTCGCGCTGCGCACGGGGGACACGACCTCGACCGGCCAGGTGCTCGGCGTGTCCGTCGGGACCGACGAGGTGATCGGCGCGATCGAGCGTGCCGCGGGGATGCCGCCCGCGCGCGACGGGCTGCGCAACGGCACGCCGGTGAAGCGCGGCCGCGGCGTCGCGTTCTACTTCCACGGCGCGGGGTTCACCGGGTCCGGCGAGCAGTACCTCGCCGGCAAGGCCACGGTCGCGGCGATCGACGGTGGCCGGTTCGAGGTGCGGTCGAGCTCCACCGACATCGGCCAGGGCGCGATCACGATCTTCACGCAGATCGCGGCGACCGCGCTCGACGTCGAGCCGGCGCGCATCGTCGTGATCGATCCGAAGACCTCGCTCGTGCCCGACAGCGGACCGACCGTCGCGAGCCGTACCTGCATGGTGGTCGGCGGGCTGGTCGAGAAGGCGTCGCGCGAGCTCAAGGCGCACCTCGCCGCCAACGACGGCGTTCGCGAGGTCACCACGCAGTACGAGCCGCCGCCGGGCATCGCCTGGGATGACGCGACGTATACCGGCGCGGCGTATCCGTGTTACGGCTGGGCCGCGTGCCTCGTCGACGTCTCCGTCGATGTCGACACCTACGAGGTTCACGTCGATCGCTGCGTGCACGCGGTCGATGTCGGCAAGGCGATCAACCCGGTGATCGTGAAGGGCCAGATCGACGGCGGCACGTTGCAGGCGCTCGGCTGGGCGGTGCTCGAGAACGTGCTGTACAAGGATGGCAAGGTCATCAACGCGAACATGACGAACTGCATCGTGCCCACGTTCGCCGATGCGCCCGAGCTCGAGACGATGATCATCGAGACGCCGTATCCGTACGGGCCGAGCGGTGCGAAGGGCGTCGGCGAGATCCCGATGGATGGCCCGGCGGCCGCGGTCGCGAACGCCGTCGAAGAAGCGCTCGGTGGCGTGGCGTTCGACGCGCTGCCGCTGTCGCCGGAGACCGTCATGAAGGCCTGGCGATCGTGAAGCTCGTCTTCGAGGTCAACGGCGAGGCGCGCACGGCAGGCGTGTCGCCGTGGAAGCGTCTGCTCGACGTGCTGCGCGACGATCTGCGCCTCACCGGCACCAAGGAAGGCTGCGGCGAGGGCGAGTGCGGCGCGTGCACGGTGATGCTCGACGGTGAGGCCGTGAACTCGTGTCTCGTGGCGGCCGGGCAGTGCGAGGGCCGCGTGGTCACGACGGTCGAGGGCCTCGCGCGCGGCGACGTGTTGCACGCGGTACAGCAGGCGCTGCTCGCGTGCGGCGGCGCGCAGTGCGGCATCTGCACGCCGGGCATCGCTGTGTGCGCGGCGCATGTCGTCGATCGCGGGCTCGTGACCGGAGACGAGGCGGCGGCACGCGCGCAGGTGCGCGAGTTGCTCGCCGGGAACATCTGTCGCTGCACCGGCTATCAGCTGATCGTCGACGCGGTGATCGCCGCCGTCCGTGAGGTCTCGAAGTGACCGAGCTGGTGCGCCCGCGGTCGCTCGAGGAGGCGCTCGCCACGCGCGCCGCACATCCCGACTGGATGGTGATGGCGGGCTGCACGGATCTGATGGTCAACGCGAACCATCGCGCGGCACCACCGGGCATCCTCGACCTGTGGCGCGTGCCGGGGCTCGGCGGCATCTCCACGTCGACCACCGGCGTCACCATCGGCGCCGGCACCACGTGGCTCGAGGTCCAGCGCGATCCGGCGATCGCGAAGCACTGGGCACCGCTTGCTGCATGCGCGCGCGAGATCGGTGCGCTCCAGATCCAGGCCCGCGCGACGCTCGGCGGCAATGTCGGCACGTCGTCACCGGTCGGCGATTCGCTCCCGGTCCTGCTCGCGCTCGACGCCGAGCTCGAGCTC
>Ga0326726_10002091_pt1 | contig 18525 bp, 16 predicted proteins | sample MHFenrmetagenome_2_FD_207603 | JGI IMG/M metagenome (GOLD analysis project Ga0326726, IMG submission 207603) | Lab enriched peat soil microbial communities from Michigan Hollow, Ithaca, NY, United States - MHF15MN | ecosystem: Environmental > Terrestrial > Soil > Wetlands > Peat | place: USA... | reverse complement strand
AAAAAGGGCAGGCTCGTTGTCCTTGCCACCCGGTTCCCCGCCCTTCCCGTTCAGATCCGCACGAATTCCTTGCCCTTGTTGGGGTCGACCACGTACTTGTAGAACGCCTCGTTCACCTTGGCCCAGTTCGGTAACGCCTTCATGTTGCGGAGCCAGCGCGAGATGTTCGGGTACGCGGCGAAATTGCAGTCGATGACCTCGTTGCCCAAGACCATCATCGCGCCCAGATAGTCGGCGATGGTGATCGCGTCGCCGCACAAGTAGCCGTTGCGCGGGCCGATCAGGCTCTGGTCCAGGACCTTGAGCCAGCCCAGTGCCTTGTCCTTGCCATACGCGAGCGTCCCGGCCTGGACGATGTCGTCGGGCCGGCGCATGAACGGGAAGATCTGCGGATAGACGAACCCGTAGGAGAAGTCGCGGTAAAAGCCGGTGTTGAACCAGTCCATCCGCTCGTTGACCCGTGCCCGTTTGCGTGGATCCGATGGATAGGCGGGCGAGCCTTTCCGGTCCGCAAGAAACTTGAGGATCGCCGAGCTCTCGGTGAGGCGGAAGTCGCCGTCCTCCAGCACCGGCACTTGGTGGCTCGGATTGATGGCCTCGAACTCGGGCTTATACTGCGCTCCGGTGAACAGGTCGACGACTTGGTATTCGAGTTCGATGCCGGACTCGGCAGCGAACAGGACGACGGGCCTGCTGGTCGTCGACACCGGATGATAGTAGAGCTTCATGATTGCCTCCTCCTCTATTGATGCGACGCGGCTTCTGCCGCTTGCTTGAGCCATAGCGGTGCGTTTGCCGCCTCACGGCCAAACCAATTACACATCATAGCCGACGTGGGGCCGAATGTCCGCGTATCAACCGACCGCGCGTCGGGACCCGGTGGGATGAATGCTGTTGTTGGACAGCATGCCTCCAAATGTAAAGTCAGGAAACAACGGTCCCGGCCGGGGCTCAAAACAACCGGCTGCTCGCCAATTCCGCGCCTGCGCGCAGCGCGCGCAGCTTCTCCCACACCACCTCCTCCGCCACCATCCCGACTCCCGTCGATGTGTCGAACCCGCAATCCGTGCCCGCCAGCACGCGGCGCGGATCGCCGACGGCCGTGGCCACGAGCTCGATGCGCTCGGCGACGACTTCCGGATGCTCCACATAGTTCGTGGTCGTGTCGATGACACCGGCAATCACGAGCCAGTCGCGTGGCAGAGGGTGTCTGGCTAGACAGCGATACTCGTGGGCGTGGCGGGGGTTTGCCATCGACAGGACGAGCCCACCCACGCGTGCCTCGTACAAATGCGGTAGCAGGTCGTCCAGCGGCACGTCGAAGTTGTGGGGACCTTCGTAGTTGCCCCAGCACACGTGCAGGCGCACCTGGTCCCGCGGCACGTTGACCAGTGCGCCGTTGATCGCAGTGATAGTGAGATCGAGGAAGTCGAGGAACTCGGCAAGCGGTCGGTCGGCGAACAGCCGGTGCCGCTCCATCGCCAGGTCCGGACCATCGATCTGCAGAACCAGGCCCTGCGCAGCGATAGTCTCGTACTCCGTCTTCAAAGCAGCGGCGACTGCATTCACATATTCAGGCAAGGAACTGTAGTAGTCGTTTTCCATCCCGCACGCGACGATCCCCGGCGAGGGTGCAGTCCAGAAGGACTCGACAAAGCGCAGGGGTTGCTCCTGCAGGATCTTGCGGTATTGTGCGAGCTCTTTGTCGAGCGGATCACGGTTGATGTAACGCACTTCGCCAATGGCGCGCGGTGGCGCCGTATGCAGACTTTTGCGTGCGTGCGTCTGGAACAACTCACGAAAGGTGGGATAACTCGCCACGTCCTTGGCGGGAGGGCGCCGACCTTCACCACCGAACCCGCTCATGCGGTAGCGCACGTAGGTGAAAAAGCTTTCTCGCGGTTGTTCGCCATCGTTTCCGATATCGATCCCACACTCCAGCTGACGGCCGACCGCCCGTCGCGTCGCCTCTCCTACTATTTCACTGAGGATAGCCGAGTCCACGGGCTCGCCCCGACTCATCTGCAGTTGCAGGTCCACTAGAGACTTCGGGCGCGGCAAGCTCCCCGTGTGAGTTGTCAGGATTCGGGATTCGCTTCGCTTCACGCGCGCGCTCGAGCGAGCGGGCCTAGCCTTTCCAAGCTAAGCACCCTTGTCGAGGCTCATCGGCCCGGATCCGTACACGACCACATACAGCATGCCTCCCATGATCGCGAGGTTCTTCAGGAACTGGGTCTGCTGCATCATCGCCTGATCGGGCGCCGCGGCCCAAAACACATGGAAGAATAGCGCAGCCAAGAGCGTGAACACGAACAGCGCGGCCGCCGCCCAGCGCGCTTTCCAACCTAGGATCAGCAACACTCCGCCGCCCAGCTCGATGACGATGGCGATGACGGCCAGCAGCTGCGCAGCGGGCAGGCTAGCGGACTGGATATAGCCCACCGTGCCCGAGAAACCCCTGATCTTGCCCCACCCTGCAACGACGAAGATGACGGCAAGCAGAATTCTTCCCACCAACGGTCCGTATTGCTTGATGGCTCCCATGCTCACCCCTCCATGGTAACGATAGAACAGAGAGCACGTGAATCAGCACTCGCTCGGTTGCGGCGGGACGCCGGCCGCGGCGGCTACCATCGTCCTGCCAGCACGCCCATCCGCCCGCTGGCATAGTCCTTTCGCGCCTGGATGATCTGCTCGGTAGTGTTCATCACGAATGGCCCCCAGCTTACCACCGGCTCGTCGATAGGCTCGCCTGCGAGCAGAAGCACATCGGCGTCGGTGATCGCAGCCAGCTCGATGAGCGGCATATCGTTGTCGAACACGGCCATTTGCCGCGCCTCCAGCGCCGCGTCCGACGCTCGGGCGCGACCGCGGATTACGTATGCCAGCGCGTTCCAAGCCTCCGGCACCACGACGTCCGCAGTGCCGCCGGCCGCGAGCCTAACATGCATCACCAGCATCGGGGTCTGAGTCCGTGCGGGTCCTCGCACACCCTCGAACTCGCCAGTGACAACGCGCGCAATACCGGCGTCGAGCCGGACCTCGGGGATACGCGCGGAGGCGATGTCCTGGTACCCGGGTTGGACCATCTTGTAACGGGCTGGCAGGTTCACCCACAGTTGGATGCCATGCAGGGTCCCGCCGCGCTGCGCGAACTCCCGCTCGTGATATTCGGCGTGCACGATGCCGCGTGCCGCCGTCATCCACTGCACGTCGCCCGCGCGCAGCAGACCGTGGTTCCCCTGCGAATCCTGGTGCTCCATCGCGCCGTCGAACAGGAACGTGACGGTCTCGAAGCCGCGATGCGGGTGCGGGTTCAGTCCGCCCTTGCTGCCAGCCACGATGGTCGTCGGCCCGAAATGGTCGATCATTAGGAATGGGCTGACGTATTCGACCTCTGGTCCGGGAAGCGGCCGATCGACGATCAGCCCGGGCGCGGGCTCAGCTTTGTGGCTCGATGCGACCAGAGTCACCGATCGAGACTCGAGTCGGGTTGCGGTCATGATGGTCTCCTTCTGGTCCTCTACTTGCGCTCGGCTAGATCAAACAGCAGCACCTCCGCGCTCTTCGCGCCGGACAGGTGCAGCTTCTGTTCGCCGCTGATCTTGGCGCCGTCGCCGGCTGACAGCGCGGTATCGTTGAGCTGCACGGCCCCTCGCGCCACATGCACGTAGGCCCTTCGGCCCTGTGGCAGCGTGTAGCTCACTGCGTTAGCGTCATTGAGAACTGCGGCATATACCCGCGCGTCCTGGTGGATCTTGACCGAACCCTCGGCGCCGTCGGGCGAGGCGATGAGACGCAGGCGCCCCTGCTTCTGATCGGCCGAAAAGCTCTTCTGCTCGTAGCTGGGCGCGATGCCATACGCGTTCGGCTCGATCCAGATCTGCAGAAAGTGCACTGGTTCCTGCGGCGAGGGGTTGAACTCGCTGTGCAACACACCCGTGCCCGCGCTCATTCTCTGCACGTCCCCGGGCCGGATCACCGAGCCGGTACCCATGCTGTCCTTGTGCGCGAGCGCACCCTCCAGCACGTAGCTGATGATCTCCATGTCGCGGTGGGGATGCGTGCCGAAGCCCTTGCCGGGAGCGACGCGATCTTCATTGATGACGCGCAACGAGCCATACCCCATCTCTTGCGGATCGTAGTAGTCCGCGAATGAAAAGGTGTGGTAGCTGTCGAGCCAGCCGTGGTTGGCGTGCCCCCTATCCTGGGCCTTGCGTACAACGATCATGATGTGCTCCGATTCCTGGCTCACTCATCCAATATGGATGAATGGTGCAAGGCAATATAGGGGCCGCTTGCGCCCTTTACCAGTGGAACTTTTCGAGCGGGTCGTTCTGAAACACTGAATGACCGTGGAAAGATTGATCGAATCGATCGACAGCGGGCAGCCGAGCCCGCTAGCACAACCGCGAATTGGCGAAATCGATGATCGCGGATGGATTGAGATAGGCGCGGAAAGCGAGCACCGTCAGCACGGTACCGGCGACGGCCACGACGACCCACAAGGCCACGACCCGCCACGCCGGTGCGGCCCCGCTCGATGGAATCATATCGCCCCCGCCTTCACTGTCATTTGATACGCCGAAGGAGTCTGGGCGGGGGCAGGCGTCATTCGCCTGGTCGCATCCCCATGCAACATGCATGGGCGCGTCGGAGGGCGGAACAGGGTTCCCTTTGGGATGCGCCCCGGACTCGGTCTCTCGAAGAGTGGTGCGGGTAGGGGCGCACAAGGCCGCATTCGGTGGCGTTGGCCCGGGTCGCAACGCAGCCACTCCGCCCCAAGCTTGCGCCCACCGGGAGCGGCCGCACCCCGCAGACGCGCAAGGGCCGGTGGGCGACGCACCTTGGCCGGCTCCACTGTCGCATCCCCACAAGTGGGGCCCCTGCTCCGAGTTGCGCCGGCCCCTGCTCCGGGGCTCATGCCGCCCCTTCAGCCGATACGCGAGCGAGCGGCCGCTCGTCGATGGGCAGGTTGAGCACGCCGGCCAGCAGACTCAGCACAATACTGCCGAACCACACCGGAGCGTAGGAGCCGGTCAGGTCGAACAGATAGCCGCCCAGCCACACGCCGAGGAAGCTGCCCACCTGGTGGCTCAAGAACACGATCCCGAACAGGGTCGAGACATAGCGCACGCCGAAGATCTGTCCGACCAGCCCGTTGGTCAGCGGCACTGTGCCCAACCATAGGAAGCCCATCCCGGCGGCGAACAGATACACGCTGAGCGGGGAGACCGGCAGCAACAGGAACGAACCGATCACAACGGCGCGCAGGAAGTAGATCGACGACAGCACGTACTTCTTGCTAAAGCGCGCGCCAAGATAGCCGGCCGTGAACGAGCCGAAGATGTTGAAAAGCCCGATCAGGGCGAGCGCCCAGCCGGCGACGGTGAGCGGCAGGTTCAGGTCGCGTAGATACACCGGAAGGTGGATAGAGATGAAGGCAATCTGGAACCCGCAGACGAAAAAGCCCGCGGTCAGATACCAGAAGCCGCTATGTCTGCCGGCCTCGCGCAGCGCCATACGCAGCGACTGCGGCTTGCTGTCACCCGCAGCTGGAGATAGCGGCCGCCGGCGCTCCTCCACCATGGCCGCAGCCAGGGGTACCGTCGCCAGGATCACGCCCGCCAGCACGAGCAGCGAATACTTCCAATCGATGCTGCCGATCAGCCAGGCGCCAAACGGAACCATGAGGAACTGACCGAATGAACCGCCGGCAGAGGCGATGCCCAGCGCCAGGCTGCGGCGCTCGGGTGGGAACGCGCGTCCAACGACGCCGAGAATGACACCGAAGCTCACGCCGCTGATCCCGAGCCCGATGAGCAGCCCGGCGCTGAAGTCCAGCATCAGAGGTGTGGTGGAAAAAGGCAGCAAGGCCAGTCCCGCGGCATACAAGAGCGCGGAGACAGCCACTACGCGGCCGCTGCCCTGCTTGTCGGCCCACGCGCCGAAGAACGGCTGCGCCAACCCCCAGAGCAAATTGGACAGCGCAAAAGCGAAGGAAAAGTGGCCGCGGCCCCAGCCCAGCTCGGCACTCATCGGCTGCAGGAACAGCCCGAAGGTCTGACGCACGCCCAGGGCGAGCGTCAGAATGATCGCGCCGCAGACCAGCACGACGGTGGGCGTGCGCCAGCTAGCAGCAGTGGTGTTCATGGTCGTCCGGACAGCAAAACCCTCCGGTCGCGGCTTCCGCCAGCCGGCTCAATGCTCCTGGCGCTGATGCGGCCGCATCGAGGCGCCGGCCCCGGCGGGAAGCACAATCGCGTCCTCGTCTTCGAGGGTCGGTAGCCGTACCTTGCGCACCATGATGGAATACATAGTGGGGATCACGAACAGGGTAAGCAGTGTGCCCAGCAGCAGGCCACCGACGACCACCCAGCCGATCGCCTGACGGGACTCGGCGCCGGCGCCATGAGCCAGCGCGAGCGGCACTGCGCCGAGCACCATTGCGGCGGTGGTCATCAAGATGGGCCGCAGCCGCAGCGTGGACGCTTCCACCACCGCGTCCATCCGCTCCATCCCTTTGGCGCGAAGCTGGTTGGCGAACTCCACGATCAAGATCCCGTGTTTGGTGATCAGGCCCACCAACATGACGAGGCCGACCTGACTATAGACGTTGAGCGTTCCGCCGTGCCCCAGCTGGGCGTTGATCCACATGGCAAGTATCGCGCCGGTCATGGCCAGCGGCACGGTGAGCATGATGACCAGCGGGCCCATGAAGCTCTCAAACTGAGCCGACAGCACCAGGTAGATGACTAACATGGCCAGGCCGAAGGTGACCCACAACTGTCCGCTCGATTCTCTGAACTCGCGCGAGATGTTGTCTAGGTCGGTGCGCGTATTGGGGCCCAGCTCGGTCTTAACCAAACCGTCAATGTGATCCAGCACCTGGCCCAGACTGGCATTCCCGGCAGGTTCGCCGTTGATCACGGCGGCGCGCAGCTTGTTGAAGTGGTTCAGCTCCTTCGGCGCCACTACCTCGGACAGGCTCACCAAATTGGAGAGCTGGTTGAGCGACCCGTCCGCACCCCGCACGTAGATGGAGGTGAGATCGCTGGGCTGGCGCCGCTTGTCGTCCTCCATCTGCACCACCACGTCGTACTGCTTGCCTTCGTGCTTGTAGCGCGTCACGTCGAACCCGCCCAGCAGTGTCTCCAGCGTATGACCGATCGCCTCCATGGAGATCCCCAGCGCGGCCGCCTTATCACGGTCGATCTTGACAGCAAGCTGGGGTTTGTTCAGTTTCAGGTCCGTGTCCAGACCGGTGAGGCCGGGATACTGACTCAGCTTGGCCATGATCTTGTTGACCTTGCCCTGCAGCTCCTCGTAGGTGTTGCCGTAGATCACGTACTCGACCCGTTTGGAGAACAACGGCTGCCCGAGCGGAGGCAAGCCTTTGACGAAGGATAACGCTCCCGGCAGGCCGCCATAGAGCTTGGGCCCTAGCTCCTTGGTTATCTCCTGCTGGCTACGTTTACGCTCGGCCCAGGGCTTGAGCACGGCAAAGGCAATGCCCAGATTTACCGGATTAGGCCGCTCCAACCCAGGTGCTACGACCGCGAACATGGTGTCGATCTCAGGAACGCCCTTGGCGATCTCCTCGACAGCGTGCATGTAGCTGTCGGTATATTGCATGGAAGAGCCTTCCGGCGCGATCACAAACGCCAGGAACAGGCTGCGGTCCTCTTCGGGAGACAGCTCTGCCCTGAGCTGCAAGAACAGCCCGACCCCGGCTCCAATGACCCCCACGAACACTAAACCCACGAATATTCTCGAATCGAAACGGAGCACTCGACGCCTGAACCAAGGCACCTGGAATAGCGGTGTCGTCAGTAGTCCCCGCAGCGCCGCGCGGTAGCCATTGGTCATGCCTTGGAAGAAGGGCTCGGTCTTGCGGTATACCAGGCTATGGTCATGCTTGAGCAACCTGGAACACATCATCGGCACCAGCGTCAGCGCGACGAAACCCGACACGATCACCGACGTGGCCACGGTGAGCGCAAACTCGGTCATGAGTTTGCCCGTGTTGCCCTGCGCGAAGGACAGCGGCGTGAAGACGGCGGCCAGCGTGATGGTCATGGCGATCACCGCGAAGCCGATCTCATTGCTCCCTATGAACGCCGCCTTGATGGGTTTCATGCCCTCTTCGATGTGACGGTGCACGTTCTCCAAAACGACGATGGCGTCGTCCACCACCAGGCCGATGGACAACACCACGCCGAGCAGCGTGAGCGTGTTGATGGAGAAGCCCAGCGCCTTGAGGAAGGTGAAGTGGCCAATGATCGATATCGGGATGGTCACCGCGGGAATCAGGGTGGCCCGGACCTCGCGCAGGAAGAAGAAGATCACCAGCACCACGAGGACCAGCGCCACGATGATTGTCTCGAACACGGACCGGATCGACGCCTCGATGAACTTGGACGTGTCCACCGCCACCCACATCTTCATACCGGGTTGCAGCGAGGCCTGCAGCTGTGGCAGCAGCGCCTTGGCGGCTTTCGCGACCTCCAGCGTGTTGGCGGTGGACTGCTTCACGACCCCCAAGCCGAGCGCGTCCTCACCCCGCACCCGCACGATCTTGCGGTTCTCGTAAGGGCCGGGCGCGGCGCGGCCGACCTCCTTCAGGCGGATGGGATAGCCATTCACCTCCTTGATGATCATGTTGTTGAACTCGTCCGGAGAGCCCAGGTCGGTGCGCGCCTGCACGGTGAACTCGCGCTCGGTGCTCTCTATGCGTCCGCTCGGAGAATCGAGGTTCTCCCGTTTCAGTGCGTCCTCCACGTCCTGCGCCGTGAGGCCCTGGGCGGCGAGGCGCTCGCGGTCGAGCCATACGCGCATAGCATATTTGCGCTCGCCGCCGATGATCACCGACGCCACACCCGGGATCGCCTTGAGGGGATCGGTCAGATACCGGTCCGCGTAGTCCGACATATCCATCGGGGTGTGGCGGTCGCTGGAGAGCGCGATCCACAGGATCGGCTGGGCGTCCGCCTCGATCTTGGACACGACCGAATTGTCGGAGGCCGCCGGAAGGCTCTTGCGGATGCGCGCAACGCGGTCGCGGACATCGTTCGCGGCACCATCGATCTCGCGCGCAGCGACGAACGTAATCGTGATCTGGCTGACTTCTTCCCGGCTCTGGGACTTGATGGTCTTGATGCCCTCTATACCCGAGAGGGAGTCTTCCAGCGGCTGCGTGATGGCGCTTTCTATCACCTGCGCCGTGGCGCCCTTGTACACCGTGCGCACGGAGACCACGGGCGGGTCGATGTTGGGATATTCGCGCACTGCCATGCGCGAGAAGGACAAGATTCCCACCAGCACGATCATCAAGCTCATCACGATGGCCAGCACCGGTCGCTTGATCGAAATCTCGGACAGAACCATCGCCTGATCCTCTTCTGCGAGTACGCGTTGCTCTAGCTTGGCTTAACCGCCGGGCTTGGGCGCCGCTCCGTCGGCGGCCGCGGCAGGTGGTGGCGGTGGCGCCGGCAACACCATCACCGGGGCGCCGTCCTTCAGCTTCATCTGCCCATCGGTGATCACCATGTCGTTCGGTGTCAGGCCCGTGACCACCTCGACCTCGCCCGGACGCCGCACGCCCAGCTCGATCTTCGTCAGCGTGGCCTTGCCGTCCACGACTTTGTAGACGAACGCGTCGCGCCCCTGCGGCCAGATCGCTTGTTCGGGCACCAGGATCGCGTCGGGCCGCGTTCCGAGCAGCACGTTGACGCGCGCAAACATGCCCGGACGCAGCTTGCCATGCTGGTTGGGAATTTGTGCGCGTACTACCACGGTGCGGGTTTTTTCGTCCACCGAGGGCTCCAGCGCATAGATCCTGCCCGGGAAAACATCGTTCGGATAGGCGTCCACGCGGATGTTGAGGTCCTGCTTGGGCCTGATCTTGGACAGGTACACCTCGGGCACACGGAAGTCGAGTTTCAGAGAGCTGATGTTCTCCAGCCGCGCGATGTCTTCTCCCGCTTTGATGTAAGCGCCGGGGCTAACCAAGCGCAACCCGACGATGCCGCTGAACGGCGCGCTGATCACCGCCTTGGATAACTGGACCTCATCCTGGCGTTTGCGCGCAAGGGCGCGATCCATATTGCCTCGGGCTACGTCGAGCGCTTCCTGGCTGATGAACTTCTGCTCCAGCATCTCCTTGGCACGGTCGTAGCGCTGGGTCTCAGTCTTGGCCTCGGCGACGGACCCGGCGAGCTTGGCTTGATACTCGGAGGGGTCGAAGGTAACCAGCTTGGCTCCCTTCTGCACCGCCTGCCCTTCCTGGAAGTTCAGTTCGATGATGCGGCCGGCGATCTCGGGACGCAGGACGACGGCCTCGGCCGCGATCAACGTCCCGACCGCGGATACTTCGCTGTCGACCTTGGCCACCTTGACCGCTTGCGCCTTGACCGGCAGGCCCATTGGCTTCGCGGGAGCGCCCGCAGCAGCGGGAGCCTTGTCTGCAGGGGCGGCAGCCCCCGCCTTACCCGGCTCGGCTGGCTTAGTCTGATCTGCGGGCTTGCTCTGGACGTTCGCTGCCCCGTCGTCCTTCTTGGCGCATCCGAGGAGCGTACCCGCGGTGACCAGAGCCGCGAGAAGCGCTAGAGTACGGGCAATCGATGTGTGCAACGAAAACCCTCGATGGTGTCGTAGTATGCGCAGACTCGGCCTCGGCCCACGACGCGGTGGCGGCCGACCTGGAGGAAGTATATGGTTACCGATTTTAACCCAGTTTTCCGGTCATTAGCGTAGCAAACCAAGACGCCGCGTTCCGAAAAGACACCCCCATGTCCGCCACAAAACTCTCCCTGGATGCCCTGCTGGTACTGGATGCGATCGCGCGCAAGGGCAGTTTCGCGGGTGCGGCCGAAGAACTGCACCGTGTGCCTTCCGCCATCACCTACACGGTCCAGAAGCTCGAGCAGGACCTCGACGTGCAGCTGTTCGACCGCAGCGGCCACCGCGCCAAGCTGACGCGCGCGGGCGAGGAGCTGCTCCGGGAGGGACGCCATCTGCTGCGCGCCGCATCGGACATCGAGTGCCGCGTTCAGCGCATCGCCAAGGGCTGGGAGACGGAGCTGCGCATCGCCTACAACGACATCATCCCCGGCGAGAGATTGTGCCCGCTGGTCGCCGAATTCTACCGGGAGGGCGCCGGCACCCGGCTGCGGCTGTCCGCCGAGATCCTGGAAGGTTGCTGGGACGCGTTGTTTTCCGGGCGTGCGGACCTGGTAATCGGTGCACCCAGCGACGCGCCGCCCGAGCACGGTGCCGCGGTGCGCACGCTGGGCGACGTTCAGTTCGTGTTTGCGATCGCGCCCGACCACCCGCTGGCCCAGGCTGCGGAGCCCATCCGCGTTTCGGATATCCTCCAGCATCGCATCGTGGTCGCGGCCGACACTTCACGCAGCCTGCCCCCGCGCAGCGTCGGTCTGAGCAACGGACAGGACACGCTGACTGTGCCCACCATGCAAGCCAAGCTCGAGGCTCAGGTTTTCGGCCTGGGTGTGGGTTTCCTGCCGCTGAACATCGCCGCACCGGCCATCGCCGCCGGCCGCCTTGTGCGCAAGGAGGTCGAGGAGGACTCCACGAAAGCCACGCGCATGTCGCTCGCATGGCGGCCGCGCGACGCCGGCAAGGGACTCAGGTGGTGGCTGGAGAAGCTGGAGGAATCGACGGTGAGGCTGGCACTGCTGGCGTGAGCCGGTGGCGCTAGAGTTTGATCCGGCCACTCAGAATGTCGCGGAACATCACCCAGTCGCCTACGAAGCTGTACAGCGGGTGACGAAAAGTGGCCGGCCGGTTCTTTTCGAAGAAAAAATGGCCAACCCAGGCCAGCGCATAGCCGATGACGAAGCCGACCAGAATGAGCCAGGCATTGGCAGTGGCGATGGCCGCAGCCAGGCACGCAAGGCCCAATGAGGTGCCGACGAAATGCAGCCGCCGGCAGGTACGGTTGCGGTGTTCCGACAAGTACAAAGGATAGAACTCCCGAAAGCTCGAGTAGGCCTGAGTCACGCGCTGGGGTTGGCTCCTTCCGCTTCCTTGGCTTGCTGTTCGGTGAGTTCCCGACGCACCTGTTCCATGTCGAGCGCCTTCGCCTGATCGATGAGCGCGTGCAGCTGGGGCTGCGGCAGGGCCCCCGCCTCAGAATAGAGAATGACCTTCTCGCGCAAGATCATCAATGTCGGAATTGATCGGATGCCGAAGGCGCCTGCCAGCTCGGGCTGCTCCTCGGTATTGACCTTGCCGAACACCACATCCGGATGCTTGTCCGACGCCTGCTCGAACGTGGGTGCAAAGAACCGGCACGGAGCGCACCAAGCGGCCCAGAAGTCCACCACGACCATCGAGTTTTGCTCGACGGTCTGGTCGAAGTTGTCCTTAGTCAGGCTGATCGTCGTCATCAATTCATCCTCGCGTGAGCCCGAGACTTGTCTTGGTCTTTAGTCTACCAGCGAACACGGTTAAGTCGGCCCCGCGTCCCAAACCTGACAGTCCTCGATGTTGTAAGCTGATCGAAAATAGCTGACTGTGCAATCAGGAAATTCAATCGGCGCAACGGCTTGAAATCTGAGCGGCAGTCCGCACGATGCCAATGTGGCGCGGGGCTCCAACAGCCGGGCGCTGTTATGGATGAACTCACTGAGACAGCACATCATGGGCACCAACGACTTTCTCACCGGCCTGATGGAACAACATAAGAAGATGGCTACCCCGTTGGCGGCCCTCCCATAGCGGCTTTCACCACGCCATGTCCCCCACTCGCATCGAACGCGACACCTTCGGCGAGATCGAGGTCCCGGCCGACCGCCTATGGGGAGCGCAAACCCAGCGCTCGCTCGAGCATTTCCGCATCTCCGGGGAGCGCTTCCCGGACAACTTTATCCGCGCACTGGCCGAAGTCAAGCGCGCTGCGGCCCTCGTCAACGCCGAGCTGAACCTGCTGGATTCAGCCAAGGCGCGCGCCATCGTGGCCGCTGCGGAGGAAGTCATCGCGGGACGCCACGCCGAAGAGTTTCCGCTGGTGGTGTGGCAAACCGGCTCGGGAACGCAGACCAACATGAACATGAACGAGGTGCTCGCGAACCGCGCCAGCGAGCTACTCGGCGGCCCGCGCGGCGTGCAGCGCCTGGTGCACGCGAACGACGAGGTCAACCGCAGCCAGTCCTCCAACGACGTCATCCCCACAGCGATGCATCTGGCCGCGGCGCGCGCCTTGGTTCAGGACCTTCTGCAGCGCCTGCATGCACTGCGCGATGCGCTGAACGAGAAGGCGCGGGCTTTTGCCAGCATCGTCAAGATCGGGCGCACCCATTTGCAGGACGCGACGCCGCTGACGCTGGGCCAGGAGTTTTCCGGCTACGTGGCGCAGACCGATCGCGGCGTCACACGGGTGCGGGCCGCGTTGCCGGGGCTATATGAGCTGGCCATTGGCGGTACCGCGGTGGGTACCGGGCTCAATGCGCCTCCCGACTTTGGACGCAGGGTGGTCGATGAGCTGGCGCGCGTGAGCGGCTTGCCGTTCGTGAGCGCCGCCAACAAGTTCGAAGCGCTGGCGGCACACGACGCCCTGGTGTTCGCGCACGGCGCACTGAAGACTGTCGCGGCGGCGCTGATGAAGATCGCGAACGACATCCGCTGGCTCGCGTCCGGGCCACGGTCGGGGCTGGGCGAGTTGCGCTTGCCGGAGAACGAACCGGGCAGCTCGATCATGCCGGGGAAGGTGAACCCGACCCAGTGCGAAGCGCTGACCATGGTGTGCTGCCAGGTGATGGGCAACGACGTCGCGGTCAACTTCGGTGGGGCCTCTGGCAACTTCGAGCTGAACGTGTTCAAGCCGCTCATCATTCACAATTTCCTGCAAAGCACCCGGCTGCTCGCGGACGCGGTCCAGAGCTTTACCCGCTATTGCGTGGACGGGATCGAAGCGGATGCGGCGCGCATCGCCGAGCTGGTGGAAGGCTCCCTGATGCTGGTGACCGCGCTGACGCCCCATATCGGCTACGACCGCGCCTCCGAGATCGCCAAGAAGGCGCACCGGGAGGGCACCAGCCTGCGCGAGGCGGCGCTGGCGCTCGGCCATGTCGACGCCGAGCAGTTCGACCAGTGGGTACGACCCGAACGGATGATCGGACCAACCGGTGAGAGCTGAGCATGGGCCGAACGCACGGAACCTCTGCCAGGGCCAAGACGGTGCGAATCGCTGCTCCGAACCTGCCGGTCCTTGCGCAACAAGAGCACGGGGAATGGCTGCTGGACGAAGCGCTGCGCGAGACGTTCCCGGCGAGCGACCCGATCGCAGTGACTCTACCGGCCGCACCGCCGGTGGTCGGGCGCGGAGAGACATCTTAGTAGGCTGGATGGAGCGAAGCGCAATCCAGGAAGCATCGTAGGGAAATCGCAAGGAGTCTGACATGCGTGACAAGACCATCGTGGTCCTCGGCGCGGCGGGCGGCGTGGGTGAAGGCGTCGTCGATGAGCTACTGCGCGCGGGCGCTCGCGTGCTGGCGGTCTCGCGTACCGATGCGAAGCTGGATCAGCTTGCCGATCGGCTGGGACGGCCGGGGAGCCTCGCGCTCATCGTTGGAAGTGTGGGTAGCGAAGAAGAGGCGTCCGCTCTGCTGCTGTCGGTAAGACGCTCGAGCCCGCGCATCGACGGCGTCGTGGCGTCCATCGGCAGCTGGTGGCAGGGGCCGCCCCTGGTCAAGACTCCGCTCACCGACTGGAACGCGGTGCTGGCCGAGCGCCTCACCTCGCACTTTCTCGCCGCCAAGCACTTCATCCCGTTCCTGGCGGAGACCGCGCCGGGCGGGTTCTACTTGTCCATCGGCGGCTCCACCGCCGAGCTACCGGTACCGAACTCGGGCCCTGTCTCTGTGGCATCGGCCGCCCAGGTGATGCTCACCAAAGTCCTGCGGGCGGAGTCGCGCGACTCTCCGGTGCGCATCCATGAGCTCATGATCTGGACCACGATCGCGACCCGCGTGCATCGCGGCAAAGTCGATCCCAGCTGGATCACGCCCAACGACGTGGGGCGACACATCATCGCTCTGATGGCGAGCGAGGCCGCCGCGCGTGAGCCGATCGTGCATCTGCGCAGCCGCGATGCGGTGGGCAAAGTCGGCTAGTCCAGCTCTGCTGAAGCCCTCATCCGCTTATCGAACCGGCCGAAGTGCAGCAGGATCGTGGGCAAGATGAGCAGGTTTAGCACAGTCGAAGTGGCGAGCCCGCCAACGATGATGGTGGCCATGGGGCCTTCGATCTCGCGCCCCGGCTCGCCGGTGCCCAGAGCCAGGGGCAGCAGGCCTAGTGCGGTGACCAGCGCAGTCATCAGGATCGAGGGCAGACGCTCCGCCGCGCCCTTCAATGCCGTCTCCCCGTTCCACGGCAGGTCTTCGATCTCGACCAGGTGCTGGTAGTGAGAAACCAGCATGATGGAGTTGCGCAACGTAATGCCAAACAGCGTGACGAAGCCGACCAGTGATCCCAACGACAGCCAGCCGCCGGTGGCCAGCACCGCAATGACACCTCCGATCAGCGCAAACGGGAGGTTGAGGAAGGTGATGAGCAGGTTGCGCAGATTGTTGAAGGCGATGTAGAGCAGCAGAAAGATGCCGATGCCTGCGATTGTCGAGTGCACGATAAGGTCCTCGCGCGCCTGTGCCTGTGCGCGCGCGGTGCCGCCCACCACCATGTAATTCCCCGAGGCGAGCTTGACCTCCCGTGCGATGCGGCTGCGTACCTCGGACTCGAAGTCCTGGATATCGCGCCCGGCCACGCCGGCGGACACGGTCTGAATCCGGCGCCCGCTGGAGCGCAGGATCTTGTATCGGCCGCCCTCGAGTGCGATGTCGGCGATGTCGCGCAGCGGTACCAGCCTGCCATCTCCGGCGCGCAGCTGCAGGCGGCCCATTTGCGCGATCCGGTCGCGCGCCTCAGGCGCCATGACTACGACAAGCGGAATGACGTGGCTGCCCTGGTACACCTGCGCCAACTGGGCACCTTCGTAAGCCGCGCTGATCGCCTCCAGCGCTTCGAGCGGCGCAATGCCCAAAGCTGCGGCCCGCTCCTGGCGCAGGCGCACCACGATCTGAGGCGTGCCCGGCGGCGCTTGCACCTGCACATCTCGCGCGCCGGGCACCCGCGACACAGCCGAGGCCACCGCCCGAGCATCGCGGTCTAGCAGGTCCAGGTTTGAACCGTAGAGGTTGATCACCAGCGGCGCAGCGAATCCGGCGATGGTCTCCTCGATGCGCTCGGTCAGGAAGGTGTTCACGGCGAATGTGACGCCGGCGAAGCTCCCGCCGCGCTCTCCCGAAAGCGTTGCGCGGATCTCGTGCAGGATGCGCGCCTGCTCCTTGCCGCCAAGCGCGCCGATCTCCACCTCGAACTCGCTGTAGTGGGTGCCAAAGGTGTCTGCGCCATTGGGCGCGCGTCCCACCCATTGAGCCACCGACTTCACGCCATTGATCGAGCCGATGGCCTTGGCCACGCGGCTTCCGATACGCAGCGACTCGCTCTCGGCAGTGCCGGGCACCGCCGTCATGTGCAGAACGTAGTGGCCTTCGCGCAGAGGAGGGATGAACTCGCCCGAGAACAGCGGCAGCATGCCGATGCCGATGGCGATGACGACGAACACCAGGCTCACGACCCGGCCCGGGAAACGCTCGATGCGTCGCAGCGCCGCCGCATAGCGGGGCTTGAGCCAGGCCACGGCGGGCGGGTCCTGCGTCTTCAGGCTGGCGCGGGCGAGCAGCAGGTAGCACAGTGCCGGTGTTAGCGTCAGCGCCACGACCAACGACGCAAGAATGGCGAAGATGTACGCCAGGCCGAGCGGAGCGAACAGCTTGCCCGCTACGCCCGAAAGCGTGAGCAGCGGCACGAATACCAACGCAACGATGAATGTGGCGTACACGACCGAGCTTCGCACTTCGATCGAGGCATCGAGCACGACCTCGTCCGCGGGCCGCGGCCGCGCAGCCGCACGGTTGAGGCGCAGCCGGCGAAAGATGTTCTCGGTGTCGATGATCGCGTCGTCCACCACCTCCCCCAGAGCGATGGCGAGACCACCGAGCACCATGATGTTGACCCCGATGCCGAAGTAGTCGAGCACCAGCACCGCGCCCAGCAGTGAAGTCGGGATCGCCGTCGTGCAGATGAGAGCGGTGCGCGTGTTGAATAAGAACAGGAACAGCACGACCACGACCAGGGCCGAGCCGATCAACAGATCGCGCTGAACGTTGCGCACCGCCGTCTCGATGAAGTTGGCGGGGCGGAACAGTTTTGGATGGAGGCTGACCTGTGCCTCCGCCAGCAGCGGCTCGAGCTCCTTGAGCGCTCGCTCCAGATCCAGCGTGACGGCCAGCGTGTTCGCGCCGAGCTGGTCCTGCACCAGGAGGAACACACCGGGTTCGGCGTTGATCGCCGCCGCGCTGATGGAAGGCGCCGGCGCCTCGGTCACCTTGCCCACGTCGACCAGGCGCAGCACCTGTCCCGCTTTCTGCATCAGCACCGCGTGGCCCAGCTCGTCAGCCGAGCGCGGCTGCGCTTCCACGTTCACGATGAGGCGCTGGTTCTCGGTGCGAACGAAGCCGGCCGCCAGCACCCCGGTCGCACGTCGCGCGGCCTGCACCACGTCTTGTATCGACAGGCCGTAGCGCATCAGTTTCTCGGGGTCGACCTGCACCTGCCATTGCCGCACTTCGCCGCCGAATACGTTCACCTCGGCCACGCCCTCCACGGCGAGCAGGTGCGGGCGCACGGTCCAGTCCACCAGCGTCCGGATCTCCATGAGCGAGCGGCTGCTCGAGGTGAGCCCCAGGCCGAGCACCGTGCTGGCCGAGGAGGTGAGCGGCGTCATGGCCGGTTGCGCCACGCCTCGCGGCAGCTGATTGGCAAGCGTGGCGAGCCGCTCGCCCACCACCTGCCGGTTGCGATAGGGGCTGGAGCCCTCGCGGAACAGCACGGTGACCACTGACAGCCCCGGTATGGACTGCGAGCGAATGTGTTCCACACCCGACGCGCCAGCCAGGACGCTTTCAATCGGCTGTGAAACTTGCCGCTCCACCAGCTCCGCCGACAGGCCCGGTGCCTCCGTCTGGATCACCACCTGGCTGGGCGAGAACTCGGGGAAAACGTCCAGGTTGGCGCGAGACAGGACGTACAGCCCGTAGACGATGACTGTCAGCGCCAGCGCGACAACCACGCCGGCGTAGCGGATCGACCGGCGAACGATAAAGGAGATCATCTAAGGCGAGGGAAGCGCCGGACTGAACGGATATTCAATCCTGGTTCTCGTTCCGGATTTGAAATTTGAGTTCTTCAGACAGCAGCAGCTGCGCGCCGCTGACAACGATCTCGTCTCCGGCCTCGAAGTGGCTCGCGTCGAACCAGCCGTTGGTCATTTCCTGGACAGTGGAGACCTCTTTGCGCACGAACAGGTCGTCCTCCTCCTTGAGGTAGGCCCACGCCTTCCCGCCGTGCCACACCACCGCAGAGGAGGGAACGACCACCCCGTCA
>Ga0326726_10002090_pt1 | contig 18525 bp, 19 predicted proteins | sample MHFenrmetagenome_2_FD_207603 | JGI IMG/M metagenome (GOLD analysis project Ga0326726, IMG submission 207603) | Lab enriched peat soil microbial communities from Michigan Hollow, Ithaca, NY, United States - MHF15MN | ecosystem: Environmental > Terrestrial > Soil > Wetlands > Peat | place: USA... | reverse complement strand
CCGTCGTCGCCGTCGTCCTCGCCGCCGTCATCGTGCATGCTGGCGGGCCGGACCATGGTCGACCCAGAGGCGTCGCCATGCCCGCTGTCGTCCCCGTCGTCGTTGTGCTCGTTGTCGCAGGCATCTTCGTTTACTCGCTGAAACTTGATGTCGCGCAGTACCAGCTGGACCGAGTCCAGCACCAGGGTGTCGGTGGCGGTAGCGATCGTGTCGCCCTGGAGCAGTGCCGGGGCCGCGAGGCTGCCGGTGGCAAGGTTGAAGGTGACCTGGCTTCGGGCGGTCGGGCTGGAGCCGTCGCTGCAGGCCGCGAGCACGCCGGCCAGGGCGGCAAACGCAGCGAGGCGTAGAGTCTTCGTCATCTCGGGAATCTCCTGCGGAGGTCGGGGGTTGAGCTTCGAACCGGCTCCCGAGATGGGCAAAGGAGGTGCCGCTTCCAATGATTACCCAAGTTGTTTGATCACAACGTGTTAGATAGGCCTACGGGAGTAGATCCCACAGATCGTATTGATCGAGGTGGCACGGAACGTTACACCTCGTGCGGCTCCATGTGTATCAGCACGCCGTCGACCTCGGGGACGGCTGATCGGATCGCGCCCTTCACACGACCGCTGAGCAGGTGGGCTTCGTGCAGCGACATCCCCGGCTCGGCTTGCACATGCAGGTCCACCTGGTAATTCAGGCCGACCTTCCGGATTCGGAGCTTCTCGATGGCGCGCACCTCCGGCGTGTTCAGCGCGGCGGCGGTGATCCGCTCCTCCAGCTGGCTGCCGGGGCTGCGATCCATGATGTCATCGATCGCGGGGCGCATCAGCCGGATGGCATTGAAGACGATGATCCCCGCGGCGAACAGGGCGGCCCAGTCATCGGCGGATTCCCACCCCGGCCCGCCGGCCAGGGCGACGCTGATCCCGATGAACGCGGCGATCGAGGTGATGGCATCGCTGCGGTGATGCCACGCATCGGCCTTGACGGCGGTGCTGCCGAGCTCCGAGCCCACCCCGCGCACCCAGCGGAACAGTCCTTCCTTCACCGTCACCACCAGCACCAGTACCACCAGGGTGAACGGCGCCGGCGTATGGTGGGGCGTACGGATCTCGCGGACTGCCTGGACGGCGATGCCGGCTGCCGCGCCCAGCAGCATCACCGCCACCACCGCGGCGGCCAGCGGCTCCGCCTTTCCGTAGCCGAAGGGATACTCCTCATCGGCTTCACGCGAGGCGATGCGCAGCCCGCTCCAGACGACCAGCGAGGAAAAGATGTCGGCGGAGGATTCCACCGCGTCCGCGATGAGTACGTAGGCGTTGCCGAGGATACCCGCGACCAGCTTGACCACGGCCAGCAGCGTGTTGACCAGCAGGCCGAGCTGGGCGGATCGTATTCCCTGCCGGACGCGGGCTGGCATGGCACGGAAAGATAAGGCACGAGAGGAGAGATTCATGAAGGCATCGGGGCCCCGCGGCCTGGCCGCGGAGCCCCGATGGGTGCCGCCCAACAAGTCCCGACGAACGGGCCGAGCCTGCCACCGTGGTGGCGGGCCGGCCCCTAACCCGGATCAGTTGCCGCCGTGGTCGTCGTGGCCGTCGTGATTGTCATCCTCGAAAGCGTTGAGCGACGCCTCGATGTTGCTCTTCACTTCGCCCTCGGCCGCGCCACCGTTGTTGGCCGTCTGGGGATCGATGAGGCCGGTGTTGCCGGCGTTGGCGAACCAGCTGGCCAGGTCCACGAACAGGGTCAGGTTCGCCCCGGTGGTCTCGGTGACGCTGATCGGCGGCGACAGCTCGTGCTCCTGCTCCACGTCCAGATCGCTGGTGTAGGTGAACGCGGTGCCGTTGTACGTGCCGGTCACCATGATGCTGACACCATCGAAGTCGGGATGCAGCGCCAGGAAGGCGCCGTCGTGATTGCTCTCCGGGCGGTGAATCTCGAACTTGATCTTGCTGTACGACCCCGTGTCGAGCGCCACCGTGAAGCTGCGGGCGGCCCCCGCGCCGAGTGGCAGATCCAGCAGGATCGGGCCGGCCTTGAGCTCCTCGCAATCGTCGTCGCTGATCAGGCTGTCGCACACCGTGCCTCCGGTGCGTTCAAGCTCGATGCGCCGGAGTACCAGCTGCACCTGGCTCAGCACGATCGTGTCATTCCCGAGGCCAATGACCTCGGTGCCGGCGACAGCCGCGGCGGCGCGAACCGCGGCTCCCACCGGCTTCGTCGCGAGCTGAAAAGCCACTTGGCGCCCGGCGCTGGACGGGCCATTCGAACTGCTGCATGCGGCAAGCGCTGCAACCGCAAGCAACGCGGCGCCGGCAAACCTGATCGGGGACGACATGGACGGCTCCTTGAGTTTGTTCGACAGGACTTCCACTTCCTGGCCCCATGTCAAAGGCAAGCAAGGTGCCGATCTCCCCATTGAGGATGTTAGTACTTATTTCACAAGCGCTTATCATGTCGTACCGAGGCACGATGCTTTAGGGCGATTCGATCCAGGTGGCATGCTTCGTTGCGCGCCCTTTTCTTCATGAAGCCGGGTTGCAATGATTCATCTCCGCGGCTTATCTCCATGGCCGTTCGCTGGTCACGCACAGTAAGGATTCGCTCATGCCGATCGCTCGTCCCGCCGCCGATGAATACGCTCCCTACTACGGCACCTACATCGACAGGGTCACCGACGCCGACCTGCTGACATCGCTGACAACTCAGAAGCAGAGCACCGCCAAGCTGCTTTCCGGGCTCGACGAATCCCAGGCCGCATACCGCTATGCGCCGGGAAAGTGGACCCTGCGGGAGGTCATCGGACACCTGGCCGATTCAGAACGGATCTTCGCCTACCGGATGTTGCGCATCGCGCGGGGCGACGCCACGCCGCTGCCGGGGTTCGACGAAAACGACTATGTGCCGGCGGCGCAGTTCGAGCTGAGGCCGCTCGCGTCGGTGGCGGCGGAGTTTGCCGCGGTGCGCGACGCCAGCGTGGCGCTGCTGCGAAGCCTGGATGCGGAGGCCCTCGCGCGCCGCGGAACGGCGAGCGGCAAGCCGATCAGCGCCCGGGCCCTGGCGTACATCATCGCGGGGCACGAGAAGCACCACCTGGGCGTGATTCGGGAGCGGTACCTGAAGTAGATGGGAGGGCGGCGGAGGGCGGGAAGCGGGGAGCGCGGGATGCTTCACCCGCCCTTCCCGCGTCTTTGAGGGCGAGGCATCCAGCCGGTCTGACTCTGGGAGGAGCGGAGTGTACCAGCACAGCGTGGCGGTGGGTTCGGCCCTGCTCCTTGTTCTGGCGGCAGGCTGCGGCGGAGAGCGACCCTGCACCCGCTGCGACACGATCGTCATCGCCGCAACCGGCGAGCCGGCCTCGGTGCTGCCCCCGCTGGTGGTGGAGACGGTCGGTCGCGACATCTCCGACCAGGTCTTCGAACGGCTCGCCGATCTGGCCCCCGGCGGCGCGCCGATCGACCCCGCCGCCTATCGCCCCCGGCTGGCCGACCAATGGGCGCGGGTCGACAGTCTCACCTGGCGTTTTCACCTGCGCCCGGGCGCCCGCTGGCAGGATGGACAGCCGGTCACACCGCGAGACGTGGTGTTCTCGTTCGAAGCGTTCGCCGACTCCACCCTGGAAAGCCAGGCCGGCGAGGAGCTGCGCGGACGACTCCGCGCTGCTGCCCAGGACAGCAGCACCGTCATCATCACCTTCTCCAAGTCCTATCCCGAACAACTGTACGATGCCACCTGGCATGTGCGGATCTTCCCGGCCCACATCTGGGACGGCGTGCCGCGCGAGAAATGGGGCGCCGACACCGCGATTGCCCACCTGGTGGGGAGCGGGCCATACCGGGTGGTGAGCTGGCAGCGGGGCCAGGCCCTCACCCTCGCCGCGGATACCGCAACCGGCCGGCGCGCCCGGGTGGGCACCGCGGTATGGCGCTTCGCTGCCGATCCGGAGGCCGCGCTCAATCTGGTGCTGAGCGGCGAGGCGGACCTCATGGAGTCGGTGGGGTCGCCTGAGCGGGTTCAGCGGGTGGAACAGGACTCCGCCCTCCGCGCGGTCCGCTACCCGTCGGCGGCGTTTGGCTTCCTGGGGTACAAGGTCGGCCGGGCGGGCGGAGGTCAGCCGATTCTGGGCGACCGGGCGGTGCGCCGCGCGCTCAACCAGGCGGTGGATCGGTCCACGATCGCAACCGCCGTCTTCGGCCCCGGGGCGGTGGCTCCGCCCGGGCCGATGTCGCGGCTGCTGTGGATCTGGGATGACAGCATCGCGGTGCTGCCGCACGATACCGCCCGGGCCGCGCAGGCCTTCGACGCCGCGGGCTGGGTGCGCGGAGCTGACGGGGTGCGCCACAAGGGGTCGAGCCGTCTGGGGTTCGATATTCTGGTCCCTTCCACCAGCACCGGTCGGCGCCGGCTGGCCGAGGCGCTGCAGGAGCAGTGGCGACTGGCGGGCGCCGCCGTCACCGTGACGGCGGTGGACTTCCCGGTGTTCCAGGAGCGTCTCGGTCAGGGCAGGTTCGACAGCTACATCGGCGCCTGGCTGGACGAGCCCAGTGCCCGGGTGCTGACCGAGCAGTGGAGCGCCGAAGGGGTGGGCGGCATGAACTACGGCAGGTACGTGAACCCCGCGCTCGACCGGCTGTTCGCCCGGGCGCTGGCGGCGGCCACGCCGGCGGAGGCCCGGGCCCAATGGCGCGCCGCGCTCGACACCCTCAATGCGGACGCGCCGGCACTGTTCCTCTACACCCCGGTGCAGGTGGCGGCCGTCTCGCGCCGGGTGGACAGCCTCACGATCGATCCCTACTCCTGGCTCAGCGGCCTTGCTCTGGTGAGTCTCAAGCCATGAACGGTGCCGCCCGGCGCGGCGCCCTGCTGGCCGTGCTGGCGCTAGGCGCCTGCCGGGTTGAGCGGCGGGCCCCGACTGTTCCGGCGGACCTGGTGCTCCGGGACGGCACGATCTACACCGTCTGGCCTTCGCGCCCGTGGGTGGAGGCGGTTGCGGTCCGCGACGGGCGGCTGGTGTTCGTCGGCGATGAAGCGGGAGTGGACCGGTTCATCGGGCGGGCCACGCGAGTGGTCGATCTCGCCGGCCGGATGGTGCTGCCGGGATTCCAGGACAGCCACGCCCACCCGCTCTCCGGCGGGCTGGAGCTGGGCGAGTGCAATCTCTATTCGGCGCGGACGGCGGCGGAGGTGGAAGGAGTGATCCGGGCCTATGCCGCCCAGCACCCCGATCTCCCCTGGATCCGCGGGAACGGCTGGCAACTTCCGGTGTTTGCCGAAGCCAGCCCCAGGCGCCAGCTGCTCGACCGGCTAATCCCCGACCGCCCTGCCTTCTTCTACGCCGCCGACGGCCACTCCGCCTGGGTCAACTCGAAGGCGCTCCAGCTGGCCGGCATCACCCGGCGCACTCCCGATCCGGAGAACGGGCGGATCGAACGCGACGCGAGGAACGGCTCGCCGAGCGGCACCCTGCGCGAATCGGCGATCGACCTGGTCGCGAAACTCCTGCCCGAGTACAGCACCCAACAACGGATCGGCGCCGCCCGGCGGGCACTGGCCGAGGCCAACCGGTTCGGCATTACCTCGATCACCGACGCCGACGCCGGGCCGGCCTACCTCGAGGCATACCGGGCGCTGGATGATCGGGGCGAGCTCACCGCGCGGGTCGTGGCCGCGCTGCACGTGGAAAACAACCCGGTTGCGAGTGAGACCAGCCGCCTGGTGGAGCTCCGCCGGCGCTACACCGGCGCCCGGCTGGTTGCCAATACGGTGAAGTTCTACGCCGACGGCGTCATCGAGGCCCGCACCGCGGCACTGCTGGCGCCGTACCTGGGTCACGGGAATGAGACGGGTCCGCTCAACTACACTCCGGAGGACCTCGCTACCCGGATCAGCGCCGCCGACCGCGAGGGGTTCCAGATCCACGTCCACGCCATCGGCGATCGGGCCATCCGGGTGACGCTGGATGCACTCGCCCGCGCCCGCCACGAGAACGGACCACGGGATGCGCGCCCGGTCATCGCGCACCTCGAGCTGTTCGATCCCGCCGACATTCCGCGGTTCAGGAGTTTGGGGGTGATCGCGAGCTTCCAGCCCTTCTGGGCGGAAGCCGACGAGTATATCAGGGACCTCACGCTGCCGGTTCTCGGGCCCGCGCGCTCGCGCTGGATCTATCCCATCGCGAGCCTGCTCAACAGCGGCGCGGTGGTGGTAGGGGGAAGCGACTGGACCGTATCCAGCCTCAATCCGCTGGACGCGATTCAGGTGGCGATCACCCGCCGGAGCATTGACGACCCGGCCGGACCGGCGTGGATCCCCGAGGAACGGGCCGACCTGCCCCGCATGCTCGCCGCCTACACCATCAATGCCGCCTTTGCGGTGAAGATGGAGCGGGAAACCGGATCGATCGAGCCGGGCAAGCTGGCCGACATGATCGTGCTGGACCGGAATCTGTTCGAAGTGCCGGCAACGGAGCTGCACAACGTAAAGGTGCTGTTGACTCTGCTGGAGGGACGGGAGGTGTGGCGGGATAGCAGCTTCGTTGTGCCGTGAGCGGTGAGCGGTGAGCGGTGAGCAGTGAGCTGTGAGCTGTGAGCTGTGAGATGTGAGATGTGAGAAGGGAGGTTGGAGAAGGGAACATTGAATGGTGTGGTCTGGGGACTGATAACTGGGGACTAGAGTCGCGTCCTGGCTTTCGCGAGCGGTTCCAACGCCGCGGCCAGGTCTCTCACTCCCCGGCGAATCTCTTGAGTATCCACCGCCGCGAACCCCAGCTGCAGCCCATCCCGCAGCACCCGCCCGCGGGTATAGTGCTGCAGCGGAGTCGCCTCGACTCTTCGCGCCAGGGCGGCTCGTGACGCCGACTCGCCGTCGATCCCGGCACCCAGCCAGCCGACGGTCTGCAATCCCGCCTCGACCCCGGAAACCTCGACCAGCCCGGCCAGCCTTTCCCCGCCGCTCTCGAGCAGGACCGACAGGCGTTCAGCATAGACCTCCCGCATGCGCCGCACGTGGCGCCCGAAGTGCCCCAGAGCCATGAAATCACACAGCACCGCCTGCTCCAGCAGCGGGGCATGCCGATTGGTGACGGATTCGGCGGCGAGGAACCGGTCCACCAGGTCCGGTGGCACTACGAGGTAGCCGAGCCGGAGGGAGGGAAAGAGCACCTTGCTGAAGCTCCCGGCGAACAGCACCAGGCCGTGACGATCCAGTCCCTGCAGCGCTGGAATCGGTCGGCCGGAGTAGCGGTATTCGCTATCGTAGTCGTCCTCGAAGATCAGCGCGCCCGCCTTCCGGGCCCACTCGAGCAGCTCCAGCCGGCGGGCGAGACTCATGCTCACGCCCACGGGGAACTGGTGTGCCGGTGTCACGTATACCAGCCGCGCGCCGCGCAGCTCGGACCCCAGGATCATCCCTTCCTGGTCCGGGTGGACCGTCCTGATGCGCGCTCCCAACGCCTCGAACACCAATCCGGCCCCGATGTACCCCGGGTCCTCCATCACCACCCGGTCGCCCGGATTCAGAAACAACCGCGCCGCCAAGTCGAGCGCTTCCTGAACCCCTGAGAGAATCACCACCTGCTCCGGCACGCACTGTACGCCGCGAGAGGTCCCGAGGTAGTCGGCCACCGCTTCCCTGAGCGGCGGGTATCCGGTCGGAGGGCATCCCTCCAGCAGCCCAATGGTGACCTGGCGCAGGCGGCGGGAGGTGACCTGGGCCCAGAGCTGTGCCGGAAACAGGTCAAGCGCGGGCTGATTGGCGCGGAAGGCCCGGATGGGACGGTGACCGAGCGCGGGGAAGGGTCTGACCCTGGCGGCGTAGTCTGATAGCGGGCGCGGACCGGGCCGGAACGAGGCGGGAGTACGGGCCGGCCGCTGGGCCTGCAGCAGGTCGTCCGGAAGGACCCGGGTGACAAAGGTGCCGGACCCCACCCGGGCCTCCATGTACCCCTCGGACTTCAACTGCTCGAAGGCCGCCACGATGGTCCCGCGGGAGAGGCCGTACTGGCGGGCGAGATCCCGGGTGGCGGGAAGCCGGGCGCCGGGGCGAAGCCGGCCCTCCAGGATCTCCGCCCGGAGTGATGTGTACAGCCATCGGCCCGCGGCCATCCGCGGTGGCCGAAGCGGGAGTGCGAGGGAGAAGGCGGTGATCCGCTTGGTCATAATGTGGTACAGTGAAAATATCGAAAATGGATCTACATGACAGGTCCACTTCCCACTAGCTTGGCTCCATTCTCGGGAGGGAATCATGCCCCGCTTCAATCGCGCTGCATCGCTGCTCGCCTTCATCTGCCTGACTATCCCCGGCTCCGTGCCCGGTCCGGCCCAGGCCGCCGATCCGGGACGGGTGAGGCTGGTTACGTCCCAGGCATTGCCCCGGCTCGATGGGGATCACCTCCGGCTCAAGCTGGTCGAGGTCAGCTACGGGCCGGGTGGCTCGTCCGAGCCGCACAGCCACCCGTGTCCCGTGATCGGATACGTGGTCGAAGGAGAACTGCGGACCCAGGTGAAGGGTCAGCCGGAGGTGATCTACCGGGCGGGAGAGAGTTTCTACGAGGAGCCCAACGGCGTTCACCTGGTCTCGGCCAACGCCAGCCAGGAGCGGCCGGTCAGATTCCTCGCCTATTTCACCTGCGACCGGGAAACACCGGTGTCGGTCGCCGTGCCCGAGAGCGGGCCGGCCCGGCGCCCGTGAGCGTTCCGTACGCTCAGACCAGCATCACCAAAACCATTCTGGAGGAGATCATGGGGGCACGTCTACATTACGCCAGGGTCGCACCAGGCGCCTTCGAGGCTATGGAAAGCCTGGACCAGTATCTTGAGCGGTCCGGGCTGGAGCAGCCCCTGCTCAACCTGATCAGGCTGCGGGCGTCTCAGATCAACGGCTGCGCCTACTGTCTGGACATGCACTGGAAGGATCTGATCGCCGGTGGCGAGCGCGCCCAGCGGCTGTACTCGCTGGATGCGTGGCGGGAATCCCCCTACTACACCGAGCGGGAACGGGCCGCGCTGGCGTGGACCGAGGCGGTTACCCTGATAACCGCGGGACATGTGCCGGACCAGGTGTATCAGGAGGCCAGGGCCCACTTCAGCGACAAAGAAGTGTGCGACCTCACGCTCGCGGTCGCCACGATCAACGCATGGAACCGGTTGTCGATCGCCGGACGGATCGTGCCGGGCACCTACCAGCCGGCGGCAATCGCCAGCTGAGAGGATCGTGCCGGAAGGAGGGGGATGAGCCAGGACCGCTGGACCCAGGTCGACGAATACCTGTGCGGCCTCCTGCTGCCGGCAGATCCGGCGCTGGAGGCCGCGCTCGAATCCAGCACCGCCCGCGGTCTTCCGGCCATCCAGGTCTCGGCCCTGCAGGGCCGATTGCTGTGGCTGCTGGCGCGGGCACAGGGCGCCAGGTCGATCCTCGAGATCGGCACCCTGGGCGGGTACAGCACCATCTGGCTCGCCCGGGCGCTCCCTGCCGGCGGCCGGCTTGTGACTCTGGAGCTCGATCCTGTCCACGCCGAGGTGGCCCGGGAGAATCTGGCGCGCGCCGGACTCGCCGACCGGGTGGAGGTGCAGGTCGGGCCGGCGCTCGAGTCGCTGGACCGGCTCAACGCCGGCCACCAGGGCCCGTTCGACTTCGTGTTCATCGATGCGGACAAGACCGGGTACCCGGACTATTTCACCCGGGCGCTGGCCCTGTCCCGACCCGGGACGCTGATCGTCGCGGACAATGTCGTTCGCGGTGGAGCGGTGGCGGACGCCGGCAGCACCGATCCGAGTGTGCAGGCGGTGCGCCGCCTCTACACCATGATCTCCAATGAGCCGCGGGTGAGCGCCACGGTGCTGCAGACCGTCGGCGTCAAAGGGTACGATGGTCTCGTCATCGCCCTGGTGACGGGAGGTGGATGAAGCTCAAAGCCGGGCAACGGTCGTCCCTCCGTTGCGCCCTCTGAGTCCGGGCCTATGTTAGACGGGTGCAGCCGTCAGTCACGCGTGCGGCCTCCCCACTGACACGCACACCTTTCCCAGGCTGACAGCGGCTGGCTGTCGACTCGAGGCCGCCCCCTCCGCAGAGTCCACGATGCCCAGGCAGCTGCAGGTCTACCAGTCACCCGACATCGTGGTGACTTTCGATCCGAACATCTGCATGCACTTTGGGGAATGCCTGCGCGGCGCCCCGGAGGTGTTCGACGTGTCGCGCCCCGACTGGATCCGGCCCGGCGCGGCGCCGGCCGAAACCGTGGCCGAGGTCGTGGCCCGGTGTCCGAGCGGGGCGCTGCATGCGGTCCTGCCGGGTCACTCGCCCGCCAGGCCGCTCCCGTCGGTGGGAGTGACTATTCAGGTAACCCGGAATGGCCCGGTGGTCGTGAAGGGGTCGGTGCAGCTCGAGCTTCCCACCGGGATCAGCGAGAAGCGCAACAGCTCCTTCTCTCTGTGTCGCTGCGGCCAGACGCGAAGCACGCCGTTCTGTGACGGAAGCCACGTTCGCGTCGGCTTCAAGTCCCCCGCCTGAGGGGCGGCGCGGCTTCCCCGCGGCCAGCTATGCGTCGCCTCGTGGCCTACCTGTGGGCGATGCCGGTATCGCTGCCGGCCTCGTGTCTCGCGCTGCTGGCGCTGGCGAGCGGGGCGCAACTGTCCTGGCGGGACGGTGTGCTCGAGGCCTGCGACGGGTTCCTCCCCGTCCTGCTCGCGCGGATGTACCCCCCGATGCCGATCGCGGCCATCACCCTCGGCCACGTGGTTCTAGCGCAGCGCGCGGCCGATCTGGAACGCACCCGCCAGCACGAGCGCGTTCACGTACGCCAGTATGAGCAGTGGGGTGGATTCTTCCCGTTGGTCTATCTCGGCGCGAGCCTGGTGGTGCTTCTCCGGGGCGGGGACCCCTATCGCGACAATCCGTTCGAGCGTGAGGCCTTTGGCAATGAGCGGTGAGCAGTGAGAAGCGAGGGGTAAGAAGTGAGAAGTAAGGAGTGAGAAGTGAGAAAGTGAGAAGTGAGAAGAAAGTGAGAAGTGAGAAGTGAGAGGGCCTGCAGGGGGAGTGCCGGCGGACTTACCTACCCGGTTTCACACCCGCCCTTCTCACTTCTCACTTCTCACTTCTTACTCCTCACTCTCAAGGTCCCTCGCCGCTGCGCGGTAGGCAGAGTCCAGATCGGTCGCCGTCACCTCCCCGTGCGACCCATGCCATACCACCGTTCTGCCGGCCAGCAGAATCGCCTGGGGCGACTCATGGGCCACGCCGAGCAGCTCCGCTAGCTCGGCAGAGAGGGCGCGCTCGCCGATCACATCCACCCGGTAGACCCTCGCCTCGGGGTGGGCGCTAATGAAATCCGATACTTCGACCTCGGCCTGGCGGGAAGAACCGCAGATGGGGCTGTGCTTGTAGAGTAGCGCGAGGTGGGCGGAGGGGAGAGACTCGAGCCAGGCGGCGGCGGAGGTCTCGGCCACGCGGGACATGCCATCAGAGCCAACAGCGTCTTCCCTCAGAATTTCACCAGCTCTCCGAGGCGTACGCCCGCCCTTGCCAGCCAGCTCAGGGAGCGCGGTGCGGCACCGATGCCGGCCGAAGCCTGCGCGAACGCGAAGGGGGGAACCCAGGCTACGAGGTAGCTGCGAGTAGTCTCTTCGACATAGGCCACCCAGGTGTCCCAGGGGGGCGTGTCCCGGTCGTCGAAGAAGCCGTCGCTCACGTTGCGTGCAGCGCCACGGGAGTGGGGCGGAGTCGGGAAGTAGACCATCAGCTGTCCGCCGCCGAGGGGATCCAGTGTTCGCCGCCAGCTTCGGCCCAGCTGGGCCAGGCGCTTTTCCGCCACGGCGCGCAGGGTCTCGGGCCAGGCGGTGGCCGGCGGTGGTGCCAGTAGCGGGCTTCTGAGTGCCTCACCCAGGGCGCCTTCTGCCGCGCGCCGCGCCACCCAGGAGACGGTCTCGGCCAGGCGTTCCTGAAACGGCTGCAGCGAGCCCGACAAGTCGGGCTCGCTTCGCAGGATCTCGGGGGAGGTCACGCCGGGGATGTCCTAGTCTCCCGTGGCTGATGCGGCCGCCGGGGCAGACGGCGGCTGATCGCTGTTCCAGATGTGCGGCACGGCTTTCCAGCGGTCCCCGGTTGCCCAAGTCGCCATGTACTTCCCCTTGTCTCGCTGGTCGCCCGTCGGCGATGGAGCGCTCCAAGTCCAGTCAGCTACCTCGATCGCCCAGTCTCCTGCGGAAACACCGTGCGAACGGTGCGCATCGCCTTTCCCCGGAATCCAGGGTCACCCGCAATAATAGTCAGGGTCACCCGCAATAACAGTCATGATGCGAAAGTGCGGGCTTGGACGCCAGAGGGAGGTACAGCTCCCGGCCGCCGCACCCGGTCCTGGGTTGCTAGGCCGGAAAGAAAGACCGCCCCGGGGACCATGAGGGTCACGGGGCGGTGCAATGGGTCTGTGGAGATCCGGCCGCTCGAGTACTGGCTCAGGCCGGAGGCTTTCCGGTTCGGGCCAGGGTCTTGAGCCAGCGGGTGGCAGCCGCCAGGGCGGCCTTCTTCCCGCCGTGGCTGTGGTCGCCAAAATACGCCGTGTACTTCGGCCGCCAGCCCTTCGGCGAAGGGCGGTGGCCCACTCGGACCACGAAGCCGTAGGTCCGGGTACTGGGCTGCTCGACCCGGCAGATTCCCGGCGGGAGATTGTGGTTGACCCGACGTGCGCGCGGAGCGGGCAGTGCGATCTTCTTCACCTTCTTCTTCCCTGCGGTACGCGGGGACGCGACGCGACGCTGCGCCCGGGCGCTTTTCTTTGGCATTCAGGCTCTCCCATGTTCTCGCGTCCGTGATCCGACATCGTGGCACGGACGGGCGGCGGAAGATCACACTCCGGGACCTATAATGGAAGAGGCCGAGCCCCGTCGGGACTTCACACTGCATTAATGAAATCCTCCTCTAGGCGCACTACCTCCTGCTGCGCTCTGACGCAAAACCGAACGCCGGCTGAGCGGTCGCCCTACTGCCCGAAGGCAGGGGCGAACACGCTGCCGGCGAATTCCTCCAGCGTGGTCGGGGTGGTGTTGGCAGGCGACCGTGGCTCGAGCGCCCTGATCGATCCGCTGTTGAGTCCGCGGATCATCTCCAGGTACTGATCGGCCAGTGCCGGGGAGAATCCGGCGGACAGAAGGGCCGCCCGGACGTCCGCCTCGGGAAACTGCACGTAGGCGAGGTCAGGCCGCTGAATGGCGGCACCGAGAATGGCGGTAGCCTCCCGGCTGGTGTAGCTCCGCGGGCCTCGGAGCTCACGCGACCGCTGCCCGGTGAACGTGGGATTTGTCAGCAGACTGGCGGCGACCTCGCCGATGTCCCGGCTCGCGATCATCACCACCGGGACATCGGGAGCCAGCCCACCGCCATTGATCCCTGCGCTACGGATCAGGCCGATGCCAGCCAGCAGGTTCTCGTAGAAGTAACCCGCCCGCAGGTGGAGAGTGTGAATGCCGGGGATGGCGTTGACTCGCCGCTCCAGGTAGTGCAGCCCCGCGATGGGACCGTTCCCCTCAGAGTGGTCCGCGCCGATGCTGCTGAGGGTGACGGCACGCGGTACCCGCGCCACCTGCAGCGCCGCCGAGGCGGCATCCGCCAGGGCCCGGGCCCGCGCGGCGGGATCGGGGTGACCGATGTCGGGCGGAAGCAGTACGAATGCGGCATCGGCCCGGCGGAAGGCTTCGGCAAGGAACCTGGGATCCTCGGCCAGGCCCACGTGCGGCTCGGCGCCGCGGGCGGCGAGGGGCGCAAGCCGGTCGGCGGAGCGGCCGATGGCGCGAACGGCCGCGCCCCCTGCGAGCAGCCGTTCCACCAGCACGTGCCCCACCTTGCCGGTCGCGCCGAGCACCGTGATCGTCTTCGCCATCTTCCGTGCCTGTGCCATCTCCGTCCCGGTTGACTGCGGGGCCGGGTCCGCGGCGGCTACTGCGCAGTCCGCTCCGGGGCCCAAGGGACCTCAGTGGCGATCGAGGATCGAAAGGCTGATGCGGACGATGTCGTCCAGCCGCTTCTGGCTGGGCCCGCCCTTCCGGGCGACGCCGAGCCCCGCGATCACGTTGAGGAGGTAGCGCGCGGTAGCCACGGCATCGAGCGCGGCGGGGATCTCACCGCTGGCCTGGGCCCGTTCCAGGGCGCGGCGGAAGAGGTCCTCCTGGGCCTGGTTGTGCTGCTCGAGCAAGGCGGCGATGGCGGGGTCGTGCGGAGCCAGTTCGACGGCCGAGTTGACGCACAGACAGCCGCGGCAGTCCTCGTCATCCTCGCAGCCCTCGTTCATCTCCCGGAACATCGTGGCGAGGGTCACCCGCAGGGGACCGGACCGCTCCAGCTGCTCACGGTACCAGTCGAGAGTCTCGGTGGAATAGGCGCACAGCGCTCGCACGAACAGCGCGTGCTTGTCGCCGAAGGTGTTGTACAGACTGGCCTTCTGAATACCCATCCGCTCGGTGAGGTCCTGCACGGAGGCGGCCTCGTAGCCCTTCTCCCAGAAGACTTCCAGGGCGGCGGCCAGCGCCTGCTCTTCGTCGAATTCCTTCGGTCGTGCCATGGCGGACTATAAGCGATTCTATACCGAGCGGTCAAGAAATCCGGAGGGAGGTGAAGGAGGCGGAGTGGAACGGTTCTACCCCGAAGATGAAGGCCACCAGCGGGATCACGGGTGTGGGGCTGGCGGACTCGGCGTTGCACTGCTTGGATTCCTGTTCGAGACCCGCCAGCGGAGGGACCAATGCCCGTGGTACTGCGCCACACGGTCGCGGTTGTCATCGGTGTGGTGGTGGCTGTGACGATCATCATGCTGTTCGAGGGGCTCAATTCGCAGCTGTTTCCGCCGCCGGCCGGGCTGGACCACGGCACTGCTGCGGAAATGGGGACCTGGCTCCGCACCCTTCCGACCGGGGCGTTCCTGCTGGTGCTCGCCGGCTATGCCTTCGGCGCGTTCGGCGGATCGGTGGCCATTGCACGATTTGCCCCATCCCGGGCCGCTCACCTGGTGGGCCTGCTCGGGGCCATTCTGCTGGCCGCGTCGCTCATGAATCTGGTGGCGCTGCCGCACCCGATGTGGTTCTGGGTGGCCAACGTGCTGCTGATTGTCGGGGGGGCGTGGCTGGGGTTCAGGCTGGGAGCCAGGCGGGTGGCACAGCCCCAGTGAGGGGCGGAGAACCGGTCAGGTCCGTACCGCCTCGATGGTGAGCCCGCTGGCCGCGAGCGCTTCCACCGCGGTGATGTCGGGGAGGCCGGCCGCGCGGGCTGCGGCCCAGGTCAGCGTGATCGCCCCCAACCGGCCGACCTCCTGCGCCAGCTTGGAGGCCACGTTCACCGGGGAGCCGGCGACGTCGTGCTTCCCTGCCCCGAGCTCGAACAGCAGTACGTGACCCATGTCGATCCCGATCGACAGCCGGATGTGCTGGGCTTCGAAGAACTCGCGCAGCTCGCGGGAGAAGCTGAGCGCCTTGCGGGGGTCGTCGAAGTAATAGATGCAGGGCCCTCCCGCGCTCTTCACCTCCAGTCCGGAGAGATTCTCCAGCAGGCTGCCGCCGACCCGGGTGATCGCGGCGGCCAGGGCCAGGTCGTTGAGGCTGGCCACCTCGGGCTGGTCCCGATCTTCCCGCTCCCGCTCCACCACGACGATGACCCCGTCCCGAAAGGCCGGCCGCGGCACCACCGAGGTGCGGCGGGTGCGCTGGAACTGCGTCAGCCCGGCGTAGAACTCCTCGGGGAACGGCAGCGGGTAGCGGAACTCCGACGGCTCGATGCCCTCGAACCGCGGTCCGTCCAGCACCCGGAAGACCTCACCGCAGGTTGAGATGAGCCGCGGAAGCGGCTCGAACTCGAATGCGGCGGTTTCTCCCAGCGCCCTCCGGAAATCGGCGGTGATCAGGATCTCGCCCGCCTCGGTGTACTCCTCGGCCAGATTCTCAACCCGATCGGCGTTGCTCCCGTGCAGGCCGCTGCCCAGCTCATAGAACTCTCCCAGGTGCACCGCCAGGCCGATGCCGACTTCGCACTCAGCCCGGATCCGGTCCACCAGGGTGAGCAGCATGCTCACCACGTGGTCGGGAGACACGCCATCGGGGTAGAACATGGCGGTATTGTCCGCCGCCCAGACACCGACCGCGGTGCCGCCGATGGCCCGGCCATAGGCGTGCACCAGCTCCTTGGGCCGGCTCACCATCGCCATCAGCTCGATCAGCGACCGCTCGTGGCTCAGCCGGGTCAGCCCCGCGGCATCGCTGCACACCACGATCCCGTGGAGGGTACAGGGCTCGAGCAGGAGCCGGGCGGCCTCCGGAGTCTGCGGGCTCCTGATCCACGACGCGATCATGTCCAGCGGGAGGGCCTGCCCCGCATCGGGTGGCAGGTCGAAGAAGCCGGGTGGAAAACGGGTCGGCGAGAAGCGGGCCATGGTCGTTGAGACGTAGGACGTGAGACGTGAGCTCGCACCCAAATCACGGTACCGGACGACCCGAGCCCATTCCGTGGCGCAGGTTACAGCCCGCCGCCCGGCAGGATCACCGAGCCGATATCGATCGCATCCTCGGCCTCAGATCCGAAGCTGCTCCATGAACGCGAAGCTGCTCCGGGCGAAGGCCAGCGGGTCCTTCGCCTCGTCATGTTCCACGAAGCGGTGCTCGACGCCCGCACGCTTCGCGGCCTCGAGCAGAGTGGGCCAATCCATGGCGCCCTGGCCGACATCAACCATCGCGCCGTCGGCGGCCATGTCCTTGACGTGCACCATGCGGAAACGCCCCGGATGGTTGGCAAAGTAGCTCAGCGCGTCCCGCCCGCCCTTGCGGATCCAGAAGAGATCCAGCTCCATGACCACCAGCTCCCGCCGAGTGCGGTCGAGCAGGATGTCGTAGCCACAGCGGCCGCCTTCGAGCGCGTCGAACTCGAACCAGTGATTGTGATAGCCCAGGGTGAGCCCGGCCTTCCGGAGCCGTTCCCCCGCCTCATTGAAGGTATCGGCGCTGCGGGCATAGCCGTCAGGGTTGCGGACCTCTTCCGGCAACCATGGCACCACCACGTACCGATGGCCGAGGGTCTTGGCTTCGGCGATGGTCTGCTCCAGGGTGTCGGTGATGGCGGGAATTCCGTAGTGACCCGACGGCGCCTTCAGCTTGTGGCGGTCGAGCACCTTGCGCACATCGCCCGCGGCCCTGCCATACAACCCGGCGAACTCGACCTCCTGGTAGCCGATTTGCGCCAGCGCCGCGATGGTCCCCTCGAAGTCGTCCTTGAGGAGATCCCTGAGGGTGTAGAGCTGGATGCCCAGGGGGCGGACGGACGGACGGGCGGACGGGCGGTCCGTGGATCCGAGCCCCGCCACCCTACCCAGCAAGAGGCCTCCGATCGCGCCAAGGAAAGTCCTCCGATCGGAGGACCTGCCATCCGCCGGTCCGCCGGTCCGTCTCACAGCTCCCCCCGCTTCGTCAGCTCGACAGCCCGATGTGCCGCACGGGCCGTGAGGGCCATGTAGGTGATCGATGGGTTCTGATTGGCCGAAGACACCATGCAGGCGCCGTCGGTCAGGAAGACATTGGGGGCGTCCCAAACCTGATTCCACCGGTTCAGCACGCTGGTGGCCGGGTCGCGGCCCATGCGGGCGGTTCCCATCTCGTGGATCACCAGCCCGGGCTTCACGTCCTGGTTGGTCGGCTGGATGCCGGTGGCGCCGGCAGCCTCCAGCATCTCGGTCGCTGTGGCGATCATGTCCTTCCATTGAGCCTGTTCGTTGGGTCCGTAGGCACAGCTGATCCGGAGTGCCGGAATCCCCCACCGGTCCTTCAGCTCGGAATCCAGCTCCACCCGGTTCTCATGCCGAGGCAACATCTCGCCGAACCCGTAGAAACTGAACTGCCAGGGGCCCCGCTCGGCGATCAGCGACTGCTTGAATGTCGCGCCGAATCCCTTCATCGACTGTCCCCGGCCCCAGCCCGAGCGGCCAGCGCCTCCCTGGAAGGCGTAGCCACGGAGGAAATCCGGGTGCTTCTGCTTCACATTGCGAAATCGCACCAGATAGATGCCATTGGGCCGATTGCCATAGCTGACGTGATCCTCATACCCCGGAATCGTGCCGACCGCGCCATGACCCATGGAGTGATCCATGAGGTTGTGCCCCAGCTCCCCGCTCGAGCTGCCCAGGCCGCCGGGGAACTCCGGCGAGCGGCTGTTCAGCAGGATGCGGGTGCTCTCCAGGGCAGACGCGCACAGGAACACTATCCGGGCCCGGAATTCGAGGCTCTGAAAGGTGTTCGCGTCGATGACCCGGACGCCGGAGGCGCGGCGTCGTTTCGCGTCGTAGAGCAGCCCCGCGACCACACTGTGGGGGCGGAGTGTCAGGCGGCCCGTGGCCCGGGCGGCCGGGAGCGTGGCGTTGAGACTGGAAAAGTAGCTGCGGGTGATGCAGCCTCGTTCACAGGGGCCGCAGTAGTGGCAGGCGGCCCGCCCCAGGTGGGCGCGGGTGAGAACCGCACAGCGACCGATGGTGAGCACCCGTTCGCCGCCGAACGAGGCCAGAACCTTCTCCCGCACGTGGCGCTC
>Ga0326726_10002089_pt1 | contig 18527 bp, 13 predicted proteins | sample MHFenrmetagenome_2_FD_207603 | JGI IMG/M metagenome (GOLD analysis project Ga0326726, IMG submission 207603) | Lab enriched peat soil microbial communities from Michigan Hollow, Ithaca, NY, United States - MHF15MN | ecosystem: Environmental > Terrestrial > Soil > Wetlands > Peat | place: USA... | reverse complement strand
TCGTGCGGGCGCCGAGTCGAGATCTCGATCGAGGAATCGGAGTCCTCGATCGGAGGAGGCAGCTTTCCGATAAATCCCTTGCGGACGTTCGTCGTGCAGATTACCCTTGCCCCTGATCGGGCGGAACGGCTTTCGGCGGCCCTGCGCGCCGGAAACCCTTCCGTCCTCCTCCGCATCAAGGGGGAGTCCGTCATGATCGATCCGAGAACCGTTCTCGGCGATGAGGAAGAACTGCTGATCACGAAGCTCGGTGAAGGGATTGGAGACATTCTTGGGAGGGAGTGATTGCGATGACCGGTGAAGAGCGGGGAAAGGCGAAGAGCGGCTCCTGCGACGCGGTGGAGGGGGGCTACACGATTTTCCTCGACGAAGATCGGATACGCTCGTTCATGGACGGCGGGGATTTCTCGTCGGCGAGCGAGCTCGGTCATTTCAAGGACGTAGGCGCCCAGATCGAGAAGCGCATGAAGGAACGGGGCGGAGCGGCGTTTCTCGCGCTGTCGATCGGTGAGAAGGGGCTCTCGCGCGATTTCGCCGTACTTCAACTCGCGCACATCCTCGCGCAGCATGGCAAGAGCGTGCTTGTCGTCGACTGCGATTTTCTGAATCCGGGCCTGAGCGGTCTCGTCGAGAACATCGAGGAGCACGGCTTTCTCGACCTCCTCCTCTACGGGAGCTCGCTCAAGACGGTCGCGCGTCCGATCGGGATCGAGAGCGTGAGCGTGACCGGCGCCGGCTCCTTCCCCGTCTCGAGGACCATTCCGTTCGCGCTCAAGGAATTCGAGAAGATCCGCGAGTTCCTCCGCGCGAAGCACGACGTCGTCATATACTGCTCGACGCTCTATACGGAGGACTCGAAGATAAATCCGCTCGCGGGGCTCGTCGACGGCGTTATCCTCTGCTGCCGCATCGAGGACATGCCGGAGGGGGAGCTCCAGAAGAATCTCAAAGCGCTCGGGGCGGAGAAGGTGCCCCCGGTCGAGCTCGTCTGCTTCTGCGGCAAGCGCGCGGAGGCGCGCCAGGCGGCCCCCGCTCCGGCGAAGGTCGTCGAGAAGAAGGCTGAGCCGGCGAAGGTCGTCTCTCCGGCGCCGCCGCGCTCCGCGGAGGTGGCGGGGGGACCGCTCATCGAAAAGAGCGACGAGCTCGAGCCGCTCGAAGCGCACGAGAAGGAAAAGAGACCGCGGGTCAACCTCCCGCGCATGGCGGTCATCGGGGGCGTGATCGTCGTCGCCGCGTTCGCCGTCTGGTGGATATTGATCAGCAGGACGATGAACGAGAAGGAGGGTCGCGGCCCGGCGTCTTCCGCCGTCGCGGAATCGACCAAGACCGCGGAAACGTCGCACGCCCAGGAACCGGTCTCGACCGCGCCCGAGAGCACCGGAGCCGTCACGGCATCCGATTCGGCGCATGCGCGCGAGGCGGGCGGCGCGTCGGAGCAGGCGGCGCCTCCCGTCACGGGGACCGTCGCGACGACGCAGCCCACCGGACGGACGGGAGCCGATACGCTGCGTCCTCCGGCCCCGTCGGGCCCCGCCCGTTACACGATCCATGTCGCCTCGTTCAAGGAGATGGCTCGCGCCGAGGTCGAGAAGGCGTATCTCCAGAAGAACGGGTTTCAGGCGCGGATCATCGAGGTCGACATCAAAGGGGACAAATGGCTTCGCGTCCTCGTCGGCGAGTACGCGACGATGGACGATGCGACGAAGGCGAGGCTCGATCTCCTCGGCCTCAGCAAGATCGGGTACGCACGGATCGCCACGATCGAGCAGGCATCGCACTGAACCGGCCTCGGCCGGAGGCGCTCCCCGGGAGCGGGGCGCGCCTGGTTGAACAGGCAGTGGGGAATTCGGCGTCTGGAGGGTAGAAGCGGTGAGCCTTTCGAGAATCGAACTGGTGGGTTTTAAATCGTTCATGACCCCGATCGACCTTCGGTTCAAGCCCGGGATCACGGCGATCATGGGTCCGAACGGCTGCGGCAAGACGAACATCGTCGATGCCGTGCGCTGGGTGCTCGGGGAGCAGAGCGCCCGCCAGCTCCGAAGCTCGAAGATGGAGAACGTCATATTCAACGGCACGCAGCAGCACAAACCGATGGGATACGCGGTCGTGAATATGACGATCAACAACGAGCGCGGACAGTTTCCGCTCGACTATTCGGAGATCACGATCACGCGAAAAGTCTACCGCTCCGGCGTCAGCGAGTACTTCATCAACAAGGCGCCGTGCCGGCTCAAGGATATTCGCGACCTCTTCGCCGATACGGGCACGGGGAGCCATTCGTACTCGGTCATCGAGCAGGAGATGATCGACTGGGTGCTCAACGACGTGCACGGCGAGCGGCGCCTCATGTTCGAGGAAGCGGCCGGCATCGTCAAGTACCGCATGCGGCGCGAAGAGGCGCAGCGGAAACTCGACCTCACCGACGCCGACCTGGTGCGCCTCGAGGACATTCTGGAGGAGCTTCGCACGCAGGTGCGCTCCCTCAAGTATCAGATGGCGAAGGCGCGGCGCTACGAAATCGTGAGAGACCGGATCAGGGACTGGGAAGTCATCAACCTCCGGGCGCAGCTCTCGGGAATCATCGCCGAGCGGCGCGCGGCCGAGACGGATCTCGCGCAATTCACGACCATGTCCCGGAGCGAGGATCATTCGCTCGCCGAGCTCGAGCGCACCGTCGAGGCGGCGCGCGCCGCGCACCTCGAGCTCGAGCGCCGGAGAACGGAGCTCCAGAACCGGCGCTACGACGTCCGCAGGAAGATTCAGGGCTCGGAAGAGAAGGTGATCCAGTTCACCGAACGCGAAAGCCAGGCGCGCCTCCGGGTCGCGCGCGCCTCGCGCGAGATCGAGGAGGCGGAGGGACGCCTCGTCCGCATCGGCGAGCGCATGGCCGAGGTGAACGGGCTCAGCGCCCGGACGGCCTCGACGATCGCCTCGGAAGAGGCGGCGCTCTTGGCTCTCTCCCAGGATTTTCGCGCTCTCGCCGAATCGATACAGGCGCTCACCGCGAAGCTCATCGACATGAAGCAGACGCAGCTCGATTTTCTCCAGGACCAGGTCAGGGTGAAGAGCGCCCTCGGGCATTTCGAGAGCGTGCTCCAGGAGCTCGACGCGCGATCCGCGGAGACGCGGGAGAATATCGCCGCCACGGAGAAAGAGGCGAGGGTGCTCGCCGCCGACCGGGAGACGAAGGCTGCGGCGCGACGCGAGCTCGAGGAGGCGCTCGCCGGTCTCGAGCGCGAGCGGACGAACCTCACCGATTCGATGCGGGACGAGGAGAAGCGGATCCTGGAGCGTGAACGCCTCCTCGCCGGAAAGCGTTCGGAGCTCACGCACCTGCGGAGCAAGCTCGACCTGCTCCAGCGGATGAAGGACGGCTTCGAGGGTTTCCCCGGCGGGGCGCGGCATCTCCTCACGAGCGGCGACGCCCGCGTGCGGGGTCCGCTCGTCGAGTTTCTCAAGGTCGAGGACCGGTTCAAGCCCGCGTGCGAAGCCGTGCTCGCCGGAATGCTCGAGGGGGTCGTCGTCGAGCGTCTCACGAACGCGCTCGATCTCATCGGCGAGCTCGCCGAGAAGAATCAGGGACGCGTGCGCCTGTTCGCGGAGGACGCGCGGCCGGCCGGGCGAAAGGCGCCGGCGGGATCCGTGCCGGGCTGTCTCGGCATGCTCGGCTCGTTCGTCAAGGTTGACGATTCGCGGAAGGCTCTTGTCGAGAATCTCATCGGGGGCGTGTACGTCTTCGAGGACGCCGCACGGGCGCTCGACTTCGTCTCGTCGGAGCAGGGCGCGCTCGCGAGCGCGGTCACCCTTTCGGGCGTTGCGTTCTCGGGCGCGGCGGGCGTCTATTTCGCGGGGGGCGCGACCGAGGAGTTCTCGCTCCTCGGCCGGAGCGACGACATCGAGCGGATCGGGGAGACGATTCCCTCGCTCGAAAGCGAAGTCGCCTCTCTCGCCGTCTCGTGCGACGACGAGCGAACGGCGCGGGAGAATCTCCAGGCGCGCGTGCACGGGCTCGAGGGGGACATACAGCGGGGGCGCGAGGAGCTCTCGAGGCGGCGGGAAGAGCTCCAGGGAATCGAGAAGGATCACGCGACGCGGAAGGAAAAGGTCTCCCTCCTCCTCAAGACGATCGACGAGATCGAAACCTCGCGCTTCGACGTTCTCTCGAAGCTCGAGGAGGTGCGGCTCTCGCTCCGGGAGCAGGAGGAGAGCGGCGCGGGCGGTCCCGCGGCGGCGATCGAGGGGGAACTCGCCGCCCTCCAGAGGCGAAGAGAGGAGACCGACTCTGCCCTCACGGAGAAGAGGGTCGCGCTCGCTTCGCTCAATGGAGCGCTCGACAAGCAGCGGGAGGAGCTCAGGGGGCTCGCCGAAATGGAAGCGCAATTTCGCGGCATCGTCGACGAGCGGCGGCGTGAGATCGCCTCGTCCGAGGACGAGCTCGCCGCTCTCGCCTCCGGCGTGGAGGCCGAGCGTTCGGTCGTGCGCGATCTCCTCGAGGAGGAGCGCTCGTTCGAGCAGGGGCTCGAGGAGCTCGCCGGGAGCCTCGAGGAGCGGCGCGCCGAGGCCGAGGGGGTCGAGAAGGAGCTCAAGGGGCGAAAGGCCGAACGTGAACGCGTCTTCGCACGGCTCGGCGAGATCAAGATTGCTCTTTCGACGCTCGAAGCGAGGATGCGCGGCCTCGTCGACAAGGCGCGCGAGATGTACGCCGCGGATCTCGGCTGCTACCTCGAGGGCACCGAGCTCCCGCTCACGGACGAAGAGGCCGCCGTCACGAAGGAGATGCTCGACAGGGAGAAAAAGAAGCTCGAATCGATCGGCCCCGTGAACCTCGCCGCCGTCGAGGAGTATAACGAGAAAAAAGCGCGTCTCGATTTTCTCGAGGCACAGAAGGCGGATCTCGTCAAGGCGAAGGACGAGCTCGCGGAGGCGATCAAGAAGATCAACGCGCGCGCACGGAGCCAGTTCCTCGAGACGTACGAGCTCGTCCGGAAGAATTTCCAGGAGACCTTCATGATCCTCTTCGAGGGAGGGGAGGCGGACCTGAACCTCGGCGAAGGCACCGACCCGCTCGAGGCGGACATCGTCATAACGGCGCGACCCAAGGGAAAACGCCTCCAGGATATAGCTCTCCTTTCCGGCGGCGAGCGAGCGCTCACCGCGCTCGCGCTCCTCTTCGCCCTCTACAAGGCGAAACCGAGCCCCTTCTGCATCTTCGACGAGGTCGACGCGCCCCTCGACGACGCCAATATCCAGCGGTTCCTCAGGATGCTCCAGGTGTTCAAGAAGGACACGCAGTTCATTATCATCACGCACAACAAGCGCACGATGGAGGTCGCGGAAACCCTCTACGGCGTCACGATGGAGGAACGCGGCGTCTCCCGCGTCGTTTCGGTCGACTTCGACGGGATCGAAAAGGTGCTCCGCAATCGCGCCGCGTCCGACCGCGCGCTCGTTCCCTCCGAAGCATCATCGAACTGACGGAGATTCGAATGCAGAGACTCTTTCAGGGGCTCCGAAAGACGAAGGAGCGCCTTCTCGGCTCCATCCAGGGGATCTTCGCGGCCGGCTCGCTCGATGCGGGCACGCTCGATGAGCTCGAGGGAGTGCTGCTCGCGGCGGACCTCGGCGTCCGGGCCACCGAGCGCATCGTCGGACGCCTCCGCGAGACGAAGGGCTCGCTCGCCTCACCCGAGGAGTACCGCCGCGTCATGGCAGAGGAGCTTCTTTCGATCATTCGTGAGACGCCCGTCCCCCGGCCGCCCGTCGGTCGCCCTCGAGTCATTGTCATTGTCGGCGTAAATGGCGTAGGGAAAACGAGTACCATCGGAAAGCTCGCGTATCTCATTAAGCGCGAGGGGGGATCGGTTCTCCTTGCCGCGTGTGATACCTTCCGCGCCGCGGCGGTCGAGCAGCTCGAGCTGTGGGCGGAGCGGGCCCACGTGCCGATCGTGCGCCAGAAGAGCGGCGCCGACCCCGCCGCCGTGGCGTTCGACGCCGTGCAGTCGGCGAAGGCGAGGGACATCGATGTCGTCATCGTCGATACGGCCGGGCGCCTCCATACGAAGGTCAACCTCATGGACGAGCTGAGGAAGATCTTCAACGTGCTCTCGGCGAAGATCGATGGTATAGGTCTCGAGGGCTGGCTCGTCCTCGACGCCAACACGGGGCAAAACAGCCTCCGTCAGGCCGAGGCGTTCGCGTCCGCTTTGCCGCTCACGGGGCTCGTGCTCACGAAGCTCGACAGCACCGCAAAGGGGGGCGCCATTGTCCAGATTCAGGAGGACCTGCGCGTCCCCGTCATCTACGTCGGCGTCGGCGAAGCGCTCGAGGACATCGAACGGTTCGATCCGGCGCTCTTCGTCGCGGGGCTCATCGGCGAGTGACATCTGCGCTCTTGACACTTCCCTCGCCGCTCGTTAGAATCTAGTAAATACGAACGGCCCCTCACGGGGCATGAACCTTCGGGGCGGGGCGAGAATCCCCACCGGCGGTGAAAGCCCGCGAATGAGCTCCCCAAGCTCACCGATCCGGCGCAATTCCGGAGCCGACAGTAACAGTCTGGATGGGAGAAGGTTTTTCTTCGTTTCTAGGGCGCCGCATCTTTCGGCCGCGCCGCCTTCCCGTCACGGAATCCCCGAAGGACCGGTTCTCTCGAAGGAGAGCGATATGGATCTCGAGGAGAAGTACATTCGCCGCGCGCTCGAGCTCGCCGAGACCGCCCTCGGCGAAACCTTTCCGAACCCGCTCGTCGGCGCCGTCGTCGTCTCTGACGGCCGGATCGTCGGCGAGGGATATCACCGGGGCCCCGGGCGGCCTCACGCCGAGATAGAGGCGATCCGCGACGCCGGGGATCGCGCGCGAGGGGCCGAGCTCTACCTCAATCTCGAGCCCTGCTGCCATTACGGGAGGACCCCGCCGTGCACCGACGGCATTATCGACGCGGGGCTCTCGCGCGTCGTTTTCAGCATGTACGATCCCGACAGCCGCGTCCGGGGGAAGGGAGCGGCGACGCTCCGTGCGCACGACATCGAGGTCAAGGCGGGCGTGTGCGCGAGCGAAGCGCTCGAGCTCAACCTCCCCTACGTTCACCGGAACCTCTCGGGGCGCCCGTTCATCATGCTCAAGCTCGCTTCGACGCTCGACGGACGGCTCACCTGGGGCTCGGAGCGATACTTCGCGGGGGAGAAGGAGCAGCGCTACGTCCATCGGCTGCGGGCGTGGACGGAGGCGATCGCGATCGGGATCGGCACGCTGTCGATCGATCACCCGAAACTCGACCGGCGTTTCTTCCGCGAGGAGATGCGTCCGCCGGTGCGGATGGTTTTCGATTCGGCGCTCAGGTTCCCGGAGGATTATCCGTGGCTCGCTCGTAAGGAGCGCGTCATCATCTACTGCCTGACGAACGTCGATCCCATTCGCAGACGGCAGCTCGAGACGGCGGGGGCCGAGGTCGTGCCGCTCCCGCGGGGGCCGCACGGGGTCGACCTCCGGTTCTGGCTCGAGGACATTTTGACGAAGGAGATCACCTCGGTGATCGTCGAGGGAGGGGGCGAGGTGGCGACCGCGTTTCTCGGCGATGGGTTCATCGAGCGCCTCGTGCTCTGCTACGCGCCTCTCATATCGGGTCAGGCGGGAGTCGCCTGGTACCAGGACGGCCGCGGACCGCATTGGCTCGCGCGGGGGGAGCTCATGCTGAGGAACGCGATGACGATGGATGACGATCTTGTGCTCATCTACGATTCACGGAAGATCGGCGAATACCTCGCCGCGGTCACCGAGGAGGGGACGATTGTTCACTGGGCTCGTTGAGGCGGTCGGCACGGTGCGCTCCGTGCGAAAATCCGCAGGCGGGGCGCGTCTCGCGATCGAGTCTCCTCTCGAGGGGCTCGCCCCCGGCGAGAGCGTCTCGGTCGACGGCGTCTGCCAGACGGTGGTGGAGGTGGACGGGCGGCGCTTCTCCTGCGACGTTCTCACGGAGACGCTCCGCGTCTCCAATTTCTCGCTGCTGCGGCCCGGATCCCGCGTGAACCTGGAACGCTCGCTCGCCGTCGGCGCGCGTCTCGGAGGACACATCGTCAACGGACACGTCGACGGGACCGGTTCGGTGAGGCGCGTGATCAGGAAGCCGATCTCGATCGAGATCGCCGTGGAGCACGCGCTCCTCAGGTACATCGTCCCGAAGGGCTCCGTCGCCGTGAATGGGGTGAGCCTCACCGTGGGGCCGTCGGTCGGAAACGCTCGTTTTGCCGTATTCGTCATTCCCCACACGTGGGAGCACACGAATCTCCGCGATCTGAAGGCGGGCGGCACGGTGAACATCGAGGTCGACATCATCGCGAAATACGTCGAGAGATTTCTCGCCGCGAAGAAGGGAAGTGAAACGCCGTGAGCGTGTTCAGCCCCATCGAGGAGGCCCTCGAGGACATCAGGAAGGGGCGGATGGTCATCGTCGTCGACGACGAAGACCGCGAGAACGAGGGGGACATTTTCATGGCCGCCGAGTTCGTTACCTCCGAGAGCATCAATTTCATCGCGCGGCACGCACGCGGGCTCATCTGCGTCGCGCTCGAAGGGGAACGCCTCGACGAGCTCCGTCTCGGCCTCATGGTGCAGGAGAACACCGCCAAGATGGGAACCCCGTTCACCGTCTCGGTCGACGCCGTTCACGGAACGACGACCGGAATCAGCGCCTACGACCGCGCCGTCACGGTGAGGGCGCTCGTCGATCCCCAGACGCGTCCGCACGATCTCGCGCGCCCGGGGCACATCTTTCCGCTCAGGGCGGCGAGGGGCGGAGTGCTGCGCCGCGCCGGGCACACCGAGGCGGCCGTGGATCTGACGCGGCTCGCGGGGCTCAAGCCGGCGGGGGTGCTCTGCGAGATCATGGCGGAGGACGGCTCGATGGCGCGGACTCCGGAGCTCGTCGAGATCGCGAAGCGCCACGACCTCAAGATGATCACGATCTGCGACCTCATCGAGTACCGCCGCCGCATGGAGAAGCTCGTCCGCCGCGTCGCCGAGGCGAGCCTGCCGACGCGGTTCGGCGAGTTCAGGCTCGTCGCGTACGAGGGAACGATCGACGGCTCGGCGAGCATCGCCCTCGTGATGGGAACGCCGCGAGGAGACTGGCCGACCCTGGTACGCGTTCATTCGCAATGCCTCACGGGGGACGTCTTCGGATCGCTCCGCTGCGACTGCGGCGATCAGCTCTCCGAGGCTCTCCGGATCATCGCGAAGGAGGGCGCAGGTGTGTTCCTCTACATTCAGCAGGAGGGGCGCGGGATCGGCCTCGTCAACAAGGTCCGCGCGTACGCGCTCCAGGATTCGGGGAGGGACACCGTCGAGGCGAACGTCGAGCTCGGATTTCCGGCAGACCTGCGCGACTACGGTATCGGCGCGCAGATCCTCGCCGATCTCGGCCTCCAGAAGATCAGGCTTCTGACGAACAACCCGCGCAAGATCATCGGGCTCCGCGCCTACGGACTCGAGATCGTCGAACGGGTTCCGATCGAGATACCGCCCAACAAGCGAAACCTCCACTACCTCATGGCCAAGCGAGACAAGCTCGGTCACATCTTCACGATTCTGGACGACGTTGACACCACGGAGAGCGGCGCCGCCGCCGCGCGGAAAGGAGAGAACGATGGTACGTGAAAGAGCGGGGCACCTGACCGGTGCAGGCAAGAGCTTCGCCGTCGTGATCGGACGCTTCAATGAGCTCGTGAGCTCTCGTCTGCTGTCGGGAGCTGTCGATTGTCTCGTCCGCCACGATGTCGCGGAGAAGGACATTCACGTGTATTGGGTGCCCGGAACGTTCGAGATCCCGCAGGTCGCCAAGCGCGCCGCCGCCACCGGCGTCGACGCGGTGATCTGCCTCGGGGCGCTCATCCGGGGCGAGACGGCTCACTTCGACATCCTCGCGAACCAGGTGGTCCGCGACACATCGAGCGTGGCGCTCGATGCGGGAAAGCCGGTCGCCTTCGGCGTCATCGCCGCCGAAACGCAGGAGCAGGCCCTCGAGCGCGCGGGGAGCAAGGCGGGCAACAAGGGTTGGCAGGCGGCGCTGTCCGCGCTCGAGATGGCGAACCTCTGGAAGGACCTGAAGAAGTAGAAGGCCGGTGATGCCGTGAGCCGCAGGCGAAAGGCGCGGGAGATAGCGCTTCAGACGCTCTACGCCGAGGAGGTGTCGGGGGCGGACTGGCGCGCCGCGTTTCACGATAACGTCGAGCGGCGGAAGCCGTCCGACGAGGTCGTCGAGTACGCCATGCGGCTCGTCGTGAACGTCATGGACGATAAGGCCGACCTCGATCGCAGGATCAAGGAACGGCTCGAGAACTGGGCGCTCGAGCGCGTTTCGGTCATCGACCGCACGATCCTCCGTATCGCTCTCTCAGAGCTTCTTCATTGCCCCGAGGTGCCGACGAACGTGATCATGAACGAAGCGATCGAGATCGCCCGGAGATTCAGCACGGCGGATGCGGGAAGGTTCGTGAACGGTTTGCTCGACAGCCTCGCGCGGGAGGTCCGCGGAAGTTGAAGGTCTTCGTCTGCTCCGACGTCCACGGAAACGCGCGGGCGCTGCAGGCCGTTCTGGCGGTCTACCGTGCCGAATACCCTTGCGATTTTCTGTTCCTCGGGGACGTCGTCGGCTACGGCGCGCACCCGGACGCGTGCCTCGACGTCCTCTTGAACCTGCCGCGCGCGCGCCTCATCCTCGGAAACCACGACGCAGCGCTCCTCGACCGGCGGGCCCGGGCCGACCTGAACGATATCGCGGCCGAGGCCATCGGCTGGTCCGAGCGGATGCTTTCGCGCACCTATATCGACGCGATCCGAGGGAACTTCAGCATGCAGCACGAGCTTCCAGAGTACTTGGCCGTGCATTCATCCCCCTCGCATCCTGAGGAATGGCCGTATATATTCTGCGAGATGGACGCGGACGCTGCGTTCCGCGCGCGGGACTTCGCGCTGTGCTTCGTCGGGCATACGCACGTACCGGCCCTCTATGGGTTCGACGGGGGGGAAGCCATCCTGGGCGAGGGGGAGCCCCTGCGGTTGAAGCCGCGCAACCGGTACATCGTGAACCCGGGGAGCACCGGCCAACCGCGCGACGGGGACCCGCGCGCGTCGTGCTGCATTCTCGATACCGATGCGGGAACCATCACGCTCCATCGGTGTGAATACGACGTCGCGGCGGAGGCGCAGGATATCTACGACGCGGCTCTCCCGAAGTACCTCGGGCAGAGGCTTCTCCGCGGGGCGTGAGAGAGGGACCAGACTGAGATGGAGCCGACATCGGAGAAGAGGCACTGGGACCGGTTCTGGGAACGGGCGCCTTCGGTGGACGACGTCTATTCCAACGAGGGCCGGGTCGCCGAGCGCATCGCGCGCGCGGCAGCCGTTTCCGGAATGCGCGTGCTCGAGGTCGGCGCGGGTTCCGGGAGAGACGGGATACTCCTCGCCGGGCGCGGCGCCAGGGTCGTCGCGCTCGATTACAGTCTCCCGAGCTTGCGGCTCATCAAGGCCCAGGCGCCCGAGGGAGGCACGCTCTCCGTCTGCTGCGGCGACGCGTTCGCGCTGCCCTTCGCCGACGGCACCTTCGACGTCGTCTTTCACCAGGGACTGCTGGAGCATTTCCGGAACCCCGGCGATCTCATCGCGGAGAACGCGCGCGTTCTCAAGCCGGGGGGCCTCATCCTCATCGACGTTCCGCAGCGCTGGCACTACTACACGGTCATCAAACACATTCTCATCGCGCTCCGCCTCTGGTTCGCCGGGTGGGAGCGGGAATACTCGATCGGCGAGCTCGAACGACTGCTCACGACCCATTCCTTTTCGATTGTGTCGAGCTACGGCGAATGGTTTAATCCGCCGATATGGTACCGGATCCTCCGGCGCGCTCTCATCCGCGCCGGGGTGACGCTCCCGATGTATCCGCGCGTCTTCACGGCGCTCGGGAGCGTCACCAGTGGACTTCGCGAGGCGCTCCTCAGGAGGCGCTTCGCGCTCTACACGACGGTCGTCGTCGGCACGATCGCGCAGAAGGAATGATCGCGGCGCCGCGGGGCCCCGCGTGGAACGGATGAACGATGCGTGTGCTCGCCGTGAACTGGCGTGATATCGCCAACCCCGAGGCGGGGGGAGCGGAGATTCATCTCCACGAGATTCTCGCGCACCTCGTCGGGTGGGGGCACGAGGCGACCCTCATCGCCGCGGGGTGGCCGGGCTGCGCGAGGGAGGAGCGGATCGACGGCATCAGGATTCTCAGGCGCGGTCACTGGTACGACGCGAACTTCACGCTCGCGATCTTCGCGCGCAGGCACCTCATGCACCAGAGGTACGACGTCGTGCTGGAGGACATCAACAAGCTGCCGTTCTTCATGCCGCTCTTCACGTCGACGCCCGTCGTCCCCGTCATACCGCACCTGTTCGGAACGACCGTCTTCCGAGAGGCCAACCCGTGCGTCGCGCTCTACGTCGTCATGATGGAGCGGTTCATCCCGCTCGTGTTCAGGAGAAATCGCTTCATGGTCATCAGTCAGAGCACGAAAGAAGATCTCGTCGCGCGCGGCGTGGCCGCGGATCGCATCGACGTCGTTCTCTGCGGGCTCGATCACAGGCGATACCGAAGCCTCGGGCTCGAGCGGTTCGCGGAGCCGACGCTCGTGCACCTCGGGCGTCTACGGCGCTACAAGAGCGTCGAGGTCGCGCTCAGGGCCATGCGGAGGATCCGCGAAAAGCTCCCCGCGGCTCGGCTCGCGATCATCGGCGACGGACCCCACCGGAGCGCGCTCGAGGCTGAGACGAAGCGGCTCGGTCTCGGTGAATCGGTGCGGTTCCTCGGATTTCTGGACGGCGAAGCCCTCGTGGAGTACCTGAACCGCGCGCATCTCCTCGTCAATCCGAGCCCCAAGGAAGGATGGGGGCTCACCGTCGTCGAGGCGAACGCGTGCGGGCTGCCCGTTGTCGCGAGCGACCGTCCGGGGCTCAAGGATTCGGTGCGCGACGGCGAGACGGGCTTCCTCGTTCCCTATGGGGACGACGCCGCGTTCGCGGCGAAGTCGCTCATGATTCTCGAGAACCGCGGGCTCTGGGAGAGGCTCAGCAGGGGCGCCCTCGAGCGGGTCAAGGAGCTCACGTGGGAACGCTGCGCGCGGGAGACGCTCGAGCTCGTCGAACGGGTCGCAGGGCGATAGGGAAGGGGCCGTTCCGTGCGGGGGAAAAGGATCCTCATACAGGTCGTCAAGGTCGCGGTGAGCGTCGGCCTCATCGTGTTTCTCTTCTATAAGCTCTCGCCCGCCAATCTCCTCTCGAATCTCGCCCGCGTCAGCCCGCTGCAGCTCGTGCTCGCGACGATCATCTTCTTCGCGAGCGTCATCATGGGAGCCTACCAGTGGCATCTCCTCCTCAAGGCCGGAGGCATCGCGCTCCCCTTCACGAAGACGTTCAAGGTCTATTTCGTCGGGATATTCTTCAACAATTTCCTTCCCGCCGGCGTCGGCGGCGACGTCATGAAGATCTACGACGTCACCCGCGTCGGGAACGACCCCTACCAGGTGTTCGCCGTCACGATGCTCGACCGGGTCATCGGGATTGCGGGGCTGTGCGTGCTCGCGCTCATCGCTTCCTTCATTGTCCTCGCGGGCCCCGGGCTCCACAACCTGCGAATCTACATCGTCATATTCGCGGGATGCGTCGCCCCCGTCGTCGCGCTCATCATGAACAGACGTCTTTCGCGCGCCGTGAGGAGCCTCTTCGGCAGGATCACCCTCTGGGGGCTCGGCGGCCGCTTCGAAACGATATTCCGCCACCTGGGGGAGTACCGGCGCCTCCGGACGTTCCTCGCTCGGCTCACCGTGCTCGCCATGGGCGTGCAGTTCTTGCGCGTCGTAACGCATATCCTCGTGGCGCAGGCCCTCGGCATCAACGTCACGCCGCTCGGCTTCCTGCAATTCTACGTGTTCGTTCCGCTCCTGAGCCTCATCATGATTCTCCCGATCTCGATCAACGGCCTCGGCGTCCGTGAGGGAGCGGGGATTCTCCTCTTCACCCAGATCGGTTTTTCGAAGGAGCAGGCGCTCCTCATGGAGCTGATAACGTACGCGATCATGGTCGTCGTGAGCCTGCTCGGAGGATTCTACTTCTTTCAGCGGCATTTCGAGCGCGCGCGCGCAGTCGAGCCGCAAGGGGTAAAACGCGATGTCTGACACAACGCTCCACCGCCTCCTCGCTCTCGTGATATTCCTCGTCGCCCTCGTCGTGTACGTTGTCACGATGGCCCCGACCCTCGTGTTCTGGGACAGCGGCGAATTCATCGCGACGGCAAATATCCTCGGGATCCCCCACTCGCCCGGCACGCCCCTTTTCACGCTCGTGGGGAGGGTGTTCACGATGCTGCCGCTTCCGCTCAACACCGCGGCGAGGGTCAACCTGTTCTCCGCGCTGTGCGGGGCGCTCGCCGTCGTGATCGGCTTTCTCATCGCGGTGCGAACGCTGCGGCTCATGTACCCGGCCCTCAAAGGCGGTCTCGCCCGTTTCATGACCTATGCGGGGCCGTTCACGGGGGCCCTCTATTTCGCGTTCTCCTACACGCATTGGCTCGATTCGACCGAGACGGAGGTGTACGCGCTCAACGCCTTCGCCATGGGGCTGTGCACGCTGCTCGCGCTCGAGTGGTACGAGAACCCGACGGGACGCCTCCTGAGGCAGGGGACCGCTACGGCGGCCGCGAAGCCGTCGTCCGAGGAGGAGCGGCTCGAGCGAGCGCGCTCGCGCGGGCTCGTATTCCTCATTATCTATTTGCTCGCCCTCGGCATCGGATTCCATCTCGGGACCGTTCTCGTGTACGGCGGAATCTTTCTGCTCTTCATCCTCGTGAAGGAGAAGGCCTTCTCGAACTCGGAGCTCATCATCTACACGTTCGGGTTCGCGGTGCTTCTCGGGGACATGACGCTGTACAAGTCGTCGGGCGTGACGATCGGAGGGCTCGCGATCTTCGCCGTGCTCGTCGCGTGGAGCACGGTGAAGAAGGGGCGCTTCGCGCTGGTTGCGGCGGGTCTCATCGCTCTCGGTATATCGGTGCACCTCTACATGTACATCAGGGCGCACTTCAACCCCGCCATCAACATGGTCAACCCCCAGACGTGGGACGCGATGCATTACCACCTGCGCCGCGAGCAGTATCCAGCGAGCAACATCTTCGTGAGGAAGGCACCGCTCCTGTGGCAGCTCCAACACTTCGGGGGGTACTTCCGGGATCAGTTCCGGATGCTCGGTGACGTGCGGATAGGCTCATTCAACCTCGGCCAGGCGTTGACGGCGATTCCGGTCGCGCTCGGCCTTTTCGGAATGGCGGCGAACTTCAATCGGGAGCGCAAGCTCTGGGCCCTCAACTTCACGAACTTCGCCATCAACTCGCTCGGCCTCATCATCTACCTGAACTTCAGCGCGAACGAAGTTCGCGACAGGGACTACTTTTACGGAGGGGCGTTCTATTTCTTCTCGATCTTCATCGCCATCGGCGTGACCTCGCTGCTGGTCGCCGTCGCGGAGTACTTCAGCGACAAGAGAAGAGAGTCCGCCCCCTACGTCGTTCCGCTCGGCGCGCTCTGCGTGTTTCTCTCGATTCTTCCGGCGCATCACAACTGGCACACGCACGACCGGTCCCACTACTACGTCGCGGAAGATTACGCGCGCAACATGCTCTCCGAGCTCGAGCAGAATGCGGTCATCTTCACGGGCGGCGACAACGATACGTATCCCCTCTGGTTCATTCAGAACGTCGAGCACTATCGCGCCGACGTGCGGGTCATCGTGCTCACGCTCCTGAATACCGATTGGTACGTCCGCGAGCTGCGGGATCAAGAGCCCAAGGTCCCCATAACGTTCACCGACGCGGAGATCGCGCGACTGCATCCGATCGCGCTCAAGGACGGAGGGGTCGCCTGGAATGACGATATCATGGTCCAGCACATCATTCAGACGGCCGAGTGGAAACGCCCCGTCTACTTCGCGACGAGCGTCGCCCCGCCGAAATGGAAGCCGTACGACCAGTACCTCGAGACACAGGGGCTCGTGATGCGTCTCGTTCCGTACCGGGGCGACCACATGCTCAACGTCTTCTTGATGAAGCGCTATTTCGAGGAGTTCTTCAGTTTCAGGGGAATTCTCACGAAGGACTGGCGAGCCGACAGCTCTCTCTTCAAGGAAAAGGAGCTCAACGTCACGCTCAACAATTACGGCGTCGCGGCGCTCGAGCTCGCGAACGCTCTCGGCAAGGACAAGGACTACGTCGGGGCCGTGAGATGGACGGAGATCGCGCTGCGGTTCGCGCCGAAGATCAAACCGGCGAACGTGATGCTCGGGACGTACTATTTTCTGAACAACGAGCGGAGCGAGGCGATCGAGCACTACAGGAGAATGATCAGGCAGGATCCGACCGAGCCGGAATACCGGATGCGGCTCGCGTGGGTGTACGCCTACGACAGGCCCACGGATGCGCTCCGGACGATCGACGAGGCGATCGCCGCCATACCCGACAATCGGCAGCTCTACGTCGAGGGTTTCCGCTACGGAGCCCAGCTGGGGATGTCGGATGTCGCGAAAGCCTACATCCACCACTGGCTCGAACGGCATCCGGAAGACAACGATATGCGGGGAGTCTTGAAGGACGCGGACAGCCTCTTGCGGGCGCACGCCGGCTCCTCATCCGGGGAGAACGCGAAGGGCGGAACGGCCAGGTAACGTCCGGGCACATCTCGCGGGCGATTCCGCCCGCGCGGCACCGGCGCGCTCGAGGCCCATCGGCCGGCGCCGTGCTCCCACCGGGAGCGAGAAAATGCTTTCAAATTCGGTGGATTTTTTGTAGTTTAAACGAGTTCCACCGGTCTGGCCATTCTTCTCTCGAGGTGACGGCTCGATGTCCGAAAAGTGGGTGAACAGGCTCCTCGCCCTGCTCATATTCCTCATTCCCTTCGTCGCCTACCTGCGTACCATGGCGGCGACGCTGTCGTTCTGGGACAGCGGCGAGTTCATATCGACGTGCTACATTCTCGGAATCCCGCACTCTCCGGGCACGCCGCTCTACGTTCTCGTCGGGCGCCTGTTCACGATGCTCCCGCTCCCGCTGAGCGTCGCGCAGAGGGTGAATCTCCTCTCGGTGACCTTTTCCGCGCTCGCCGTCGTCATGGGATACCTCGTCATGGTGGCGACGGTCCGGTTCATGTACCCCGCCCTCAAGGGATCGCTCGCGCGCTTCATGACGTACGCGGGCCCGTTCGCGGGGGCGCTCTACCTGACCTTCAGCGACACCTACTGGCGCGATTCGACGGAAGCGGAGGTGTACGCCCTGAGCGCCTTCGTGATGGGACTCTGCACGTACCTCGCGCTCGAGTGGTACCGGAACCCTGCTGGCCGCGCCGGCGCAAAGAGGATCGCGGAGGGGGAGGGGTCCGTGGCGCGGGGTGCGCCGGAGAATGCCGGTATCGGGGAGGAGCGCCTCGAGCGCTCTCATGCCCGGGGGCTCGTATACCTCATCATCTATCTCCTCGCCCTCGGGATCGGCTTCCATCTGGGCACGGTTCTCGTGTACGGGGGGATCTTCTTCCTCTTCCTGCTCGTCAAGGAGAAGGCGTTCGGAAACGCTGAGCTCATCATTTACACCTTCGGCTTCGGCGTGCTGCTCGCCGATATGACGATGTACCGCTCATCCGGGGTGACGCTCGTGGGGCTTTCGATATTCGCCGTGCTCGTTGCGTGGAGCACGGTGAAGAAGGGGCGTTTTGCGCTCGTGGCAACGGCCCTTCTCGCGCTCGGGATCTCCGTGCACCTCTACATGTACATCCGTTCGCACTTCGATCCCGCGATCGACATGATCAACCCGCAGACGTGGAAGGCAATGCGATACCACCTTCGCCGGGAGCAGTATCCTCCGATGAACATCGTCGAGCGGAAGGCGCCGTTCATCTTCCAGCTTCGGTATTTCTGGGGATACTTCATGGATCAGTTCCGGATGCTGGGCGACGTAAAGCTCGGCGCGTTCAACCTCGGACGAGCGCTCACGGCGATACCGATTGCCCTCGGGCTCTTCGGCATCGCCGCGAACTGGCGCCGCGAGCGGAAGGTGTTCGTGCTCAACGCGACGAACCTCCTCGTCAACTCGCTCGGCCTGATCCTCTTTCTGAACTTCACCGTGAGCGAGGTCCGCGAGCGCGATTACTTCTACGACCCGGCGTTCTACTTCTTCGCCATCTTCATCGGCATCGGGGTGACCTCGCTCCTCGTGGCGACGGCCGAATGGGCGAAGGCCAAGGGCACGGAAGCGCTCGGGTACGTCGTGCCGCTCGGGGTGCTCTGCGTGCTTCTCTCGGTTCTCCCCGCCCACCGCAACTGGTTCACCCACGATCAATCGAGGAACTACATCGCGCACGACGTCGGCTACAACATGCTCGCGGGCCTCGAGCCCGACGCCATCATCTTCGTCAACGGCGACAACGACACGTATCCGCTCTGGTACATGCAGAACGTGGAGC
>Ga0326726_10002088_pt1 | contig 18533 bp, 19 predicted proteins | sample MHFenrmetagenome_2_FD_207603 | JGI IMG/M metagenome (GOLD analysis project Ga0326726, IMG submission 207603) | Lab enriched peat soil microbial communities from Michigan Hollow, Ithaca, NY, United States - MHF15MN | ecosystem: Environmental > Terrestrial > Soil > Wetlands > Peat | place: USA... | reverse complement strand
TCAGCGGGTTCACGAGCAGCGCGAGGACCGCGATCCCCGCAAGCCCGAGCGTCAGCGCGAACGCCAGCGCGTCGCGCTCGTTCACGCGGCCGGTCGGCAGCGGCCGGTCGCGCGTCCGCGCCATCTGGGCGTCGAGGCGCTGATCCAAGATGTGGTTCACGACGGCGCCCGACGCCGCCGCGAGCCCGATCCCGAGGCTGCCGAAGATCAGCACGTCCCAAGGCACCATGCCGGGCGGCGACGTGCCGAGGAACATCCCGACGATCGCGGTGAACACGAGTAGCTGCACGACGCCCGGTTTCGTGAGCGTGTAGTAGTCGCGCCAGCGCGTGGGTTGCGGCTCAGCTTTGCCTAATTCTCTGGTTAGCATTCAGCACCGCGAGCAGCAGGAGCGCGGCGACGCCGTTGTGCGCGACCGCCACGGGCAGAGGGACGTGGAACACGACAATACTAATACCGAGCGAGAGCTGGAGCGCGAGCACCGCGAGCACCGCGAAGCCGTCCGCGCGCGTGCTCCGGATCGCGAAGAGACTCGCGCCAAGCGCCGCGATCAGCAGCGCAGCCACGAGCGCGCCGAGTCGATGCGTGAAGTGTACCGCGACGCGCGCGGGATGATCGAGCACGCCGCCCTCGTAGTCGATGCCGAGTCCACGCCACAATACGAAACCGTCCTTGAAGTCCGCGATCGCGGGCCACCATTGGGTTTGGCAGGTCGGAAAGTCGGGGCACGCGACCGCCGCGTAGTTCGAGCTCGTCCAGCCGCCGAGGAATATTTGCAACACGAGCGCCACGGCGGCGGCTAGCCCGAGGAGCCGCAGCGCGGGCGTCGCGGTGCCCACCTGCGTGTGCCGCCAATCGCCGAGCGATGCGAGCAGCGCAAGCGTCGCGAGGCCGCCGAAGAGATGCGCGACGACGATCAGCGGCTTCAGCAGCAGCGTCACGGTCCACATGCCGAGCAGCGCCTGCAAGACGATGAGCCCGAGCAGCGCGAGCGGCCGGCGCCACGGCTGCTTCGGGTCTGCGCGGTTGCGCCATGCGAGCGCGCCGAGCGCGACGCAGACGAGCACGAGCGTGCCGGCGAGATAGCGATGGATCATCTCGCGCCAAGCCTTTGCGGCGACGAGCGGCCGCGCGGCGAAGCCGGGATCCTGCGCCGCCGTTGCGCTGTCGGGCACGACGAGCTTGCCGTAGCAGCCCGGCCAGTCCGGGCACCCGAGCCCGGCGTCGTGCAGACGCACCCACGCGCCGAGCATCACGACGGCGAGCGCAAGCACGGTGCCGAACCGCGCGAGGCGTACGAAAATCACGTTCATCAGTTCGATCCGGATGCCGAGAGCAAGCGCTTCAAGTCGCGCAATAGTTCTTTCTGTTCGACGTCGGCGGGGTAGCTGACGACGATAAGCCCACGCGGGTCGGCGACGTAGATGCGCCCTCCCTCGAGCCGATCCGCGCCGAGCGCACGCACCGTGCTCTCACCGGACGCGCCGTCCACGTCCTGCAGCTCGAGGTCGCGATCCGCGGACACGGCGGGTGCCGCGCCGGCATACCAAAAGACCCGCTGCACTCGGTCGGCGTCGCCCGCGAGCGCCGCGTGCACCTGCCTGAGCCGCTCGAGGGTCGCGGAGCAAGGCCGATCGCAAGGCGATATTTTTGCATAGATCAGGAACCACGGGTATCGACGCGCCGCGGCTCCCGACGCGGCCTCGAGCCAGCCCGGCGGCGCCGCGAGCGGCGGCTCCAACAGCTCTCGCGAGCCGGGCAGTCGCGGCAGCCAATCGAGATCGGCCGGTAAATAGTAAAGGAGCAGTGCCGCGACGAACGGCCCGAACACCGCGAGCGCGACGAGCCAGGGCACGAGCGCGGCGCGCTTCACGGCGCCTTCTCCTGCGTGCGGCTTGCGCGCCCCGACCGCCCGACCGCGACCGCAGCGGCGATCGAACCGAGCCCGAACACGAGCCACTGACCCGCGTACGCAAGATGGCGCTCGGGGCTCATCACGGGCGCCTGCCAATCGCGGACGTACCCGTCGTTCGCGTCGGCGTCGAGCAAGAGCTCGTAGTCCTCGACCGGCGCATGGAGCCAACGGCCGATGTCGGCCGCGGTCGGATAGAGCGCGACGATCACGGGATCTTCCACCGGCGCGGTCCCGCGCGACGCGCCGAGCCTGAGCCCCGGGCGCGGCAGCCGCTCGAGCCGCCCGCGCACCTCGCGCTCGTCGCTGTCGACGCTCACGTCGGGCAGCACGCGGCGGTCCGGATCGGCGCGGAGCCAGCCGCGGTTCACGAGCACGTTGCGCCCGTCCGCGAGCTCGAGCGCCGTGAGCACCTCGTAACCCGCGGCGCCGTCGTGGACGCGGTCGTCGAGCAGAACCTGGGGGGCGGCGACGTAGCGCCCCGTGAGCGCGACGCGCTGGAAGCGTTGATCGTCGGTTAAGGCGTCGGGTGCCGCGTCGAGCGCGGGCGCCTCGCCGGCGGTCGCAAAGCGGGCCGAGACCTCGCGGCTCTCGGCCGCGCGCCGCAGCTGCCACGCGCAGAGCCACCCGCACGCGCCCGCCAGAGCGAGCAACCCGACGATCGCAACGACCGTGCGGACGAGCCGCGCGCGCGTGCTCACGATAGAATTTTCACCCGAGTCTCGAGCACTGGGATCCGATGATAGCGATCGTCTTCTTCGCCGCCATGCTCGCGGCACTGCTCTTCGCCGTGCTCGCGTTCCGACGCGGCCGCTCGGACTCGATGCTGCGTGCGCTCACGCTGCGCGTCGGGCTCTCCGTGCTGTTCTTCGCCTTGCTGATGCTCGCCTGGTGGGCGGGCTGGATCCAGCCGCACGGGCTCGGCGGTTGACCGCACCCACCCGCGCAAGCTGCGGGCCGGCGCCTACACCCAGTAGACGAAGAAGAACAGGCCGAGCCAGACCACGTCGACGAAGTGCCAGTACCAGGCGACCGCCTCGAACGCGAAGTGCTGGTCGGGCTTGAAGTGCCCACGCAGCACGCGGAGCCAGATCACGACGAGCATGATCGCGCCGAGCGTCACGTGCAGGCCGTGGAAGCCGGTCAGCATGAAGAACGTCGCGCCGTAGATTCCAGTGTTCAGCTTGAGGCCGAGCTCGGTGTAGGCGTGGATGTACTCGCGCGCCTGTAGACCGAGGAACACGAAACCGAGCACGAACGTCGCCGCGAGCCAGAACGCGAGCGCGCCGCGCTTGCCGTGCCGCAGCATGTGGTGCGCGATCGTGATCGTAACGCCGCTCGAGAGCAGCAGCGCGGTGTTCACCGTCGGGATGCCCCAGGCGGCCATCCGCTCGACGTGCGGGCCCATCGGCCCCGCCGACGGCCACGTGTTCTCGAAACCGGGCCAGATCATCAGATTGGTGAGGAAGTTGTCGCCTTCGCCCGCGAGCCACGGCACCACGAGCTCGCGCGCATAGAACAACGTGCCGAAGAACACGGCGAAGAACATCACCTCGGAGAAGATGAACCAGCTCATGCCCCAACGGAACGACGAGTCGACTTGCTTGTTATAGAGGCCGCCCTCGCTCTCGCCGATCACGCTGCCGAACCACGCGACCAGCATGAAGACCACGAATCCGAAGCCGACGAGCATGAGCCACGGCCCGACCTTGAAGTCGTTGAGCCACAGCGCGGTGCCGGTCATCAGCGTGAATAGCCCGATCGACCCGAAGATCGGCCAGCGCGTGCCGTGCGGCACGTAGTAGTGATCATGAGCGTGCGCGGTCGTGGCCGGAGTAGTCACAACGTCGGTCCTTCTATTGCGGGGCGGTGAAAAACGTATACGCGAGCGAGAGCGTCTCGATCTCCGCGGGCAAATCGGGCGCGACCATGAACGCGACCTTGAGCTCGCGGCTTTCGTGCGGCTCGAACGCCTGCTGCGTGAAGCAGAAGCACTCGGTCTTGCGGAAGTGACGAGCCGCAATGCCGGGCGCGATGCTCGGCACGGCCTGCGCGACGAGCGCGCGGCCTGTCAGGTTCTTCGCGTGAAAGTGCGTGACGTAGAGCTCGCCCGGGTGCACGTCGAGATGCGTCTCGTCCGGGGCGAACTCCCACGGCGCGCCGCGCGGCAACGACGCCACGAGCTCGACACGCACCGTGCGGCTCGCGTCGGGCTTCACATCGAGCTCAACCGCGGACGCGACGCCCCCGGTCTTGCCGCCGAAGCCCGTGAGCGAGCAGAACGCGTCGTAGAGCGGCACGAGCGCGAAGCCGAAGACGAACATCGCGCAGACAATCGCTGCGAGCTTGAGCGCGAGAGAGCGATCGACGGCGCGGCGCATGCCCTTAAGGTCCGGCGCTGCGCACGAAGTAGTAGGCGACGTAGCCGACGTAGAACAGGATCGCGAACGAAGCGAGCAGCCACGCGCTGCGCTTGATCCGCGCGTCGAGCGCGCCGCCGCGCCCGTCCGCGCGTTGCGCCTGGCCGGGCGGCGAGGTGGGTCGCGCGGTCGTCACTTGATCTCCGGCGGCTCGCTGAAGGTGTGGTGCGGTGCGGGTGAGGGCACCGTCCACTCGAGGCCGTGAGCGCCTTCCCAAACCTGCGCGGTCGCCTTTGGGCCGCCGCGCGCGCACTTGATGATCACGTAGACGAAGATCAGCTGCGCGAGCCCGAGGCCGAACGCGCCGATGCTCGAGATCATGTTGAAGTCCGTGAACTGCGGCGAGTAATCCGGGATCCGGCGCGGCATGCCCGCGAGACCGAGGAAGTGCTGCGGGAAGAACGTGACGTTCACGAAGATCACGGTGAGCCAGAAGTGCAGCTTGCCGAGCTTCTCGTCGTACATGTGGCCGGTCCACTTCGGCAGCCAGTAGTAGGTGCCCGCGAACGCACCGAACAGCGCGCCCGGCACCAGCACATAGTGGAAATGCGCGACGACGAAATAGGTGTCGTGATACTGGATGTCGGCCGGCACGATCGCGAGCATCAGCCCCGAGAAGCCGCCGAGCGTGAACAGGAACAGAAACGCGAGCGCGTACAGCATCGGCGTTTCGAACGTGAGCGAGCCCTTCCAAAGCGTCGCGGTCCAGTTGAACACCTTCACGCCGGTCGGCACCGCAATGATCATCGTCGTCAGCATGAAGAACAGCTGGCCCGCGAGCGGCATGCCGACAGTGAACATGTGGTGTGCCCAGACGACGAGCGACAGGAACGCGATGCTCGCGGTGGCGTAGACCATCGCCGCGTAGCCGAACAGCGGCTTGCGCGAGAACGTCGGGATGACCTCGGACATGATGCCGAACGCCGGCAGGATGATGATGTAGACCTCGGGGTGACCGAAGAACCAGAAGATGTGCTGGAACAGCACCGGGTCGCCGCCGCCGGCCGCCGAAAAGAAGCTCGTGCCGAAGAAGCGGTCCGTGAGCAGCATCGTGACGCCGCCCGCGAGCACCGGCATTGCGAGCAGGAGCAGATACGCCGTGATGAGCCACGTCCACGTGAACATCGGCATCTTGAGCAGCGACATGCCGGGCGCGCGGAGGTTCATGATCGTCACGATGATGTTGATCGCGGCGAGGATCGACGACACGCCGAGCAAGTGCACCGCGAAGATCAGGAACGGGAACGCGTCGCCGGTCTGCAGCACGAGCGGCGGATACATCGTCCAGCCGCTGGCCGGTGCGCCGCCGGGCAGGAACAGCGTGAGGATCAGCAGGCTGCTCGCGAACGGCAGCAGCCAGAACGACCAGTTGTTGAGACGCGGCAGCGCCATGTCGGGCGCGCCGATCTGCAGCGGGATCATCCAGTTCGCGAAGCCCGCGAACGCCGGCATGATCATGCCGAACACCATCACGAGCGCGTGTACGGTCGTCATCTGGTTGAAGCGCACGGGGTTCACGAACTGGAGGCCCGGCTGGAACAGCTCGGCTCGAATCACGAGCGCCATCGCGCCGCCGACGAACAGCATCAGCAGGCTGAAACACAGATACAGCGTGCCGATGTCCTTGTGGTTGGTCGTCGTGACCCAGCGCAGGAGCCACGGAACCAAGCCGGTCGGCTTGTGGCCGTGCGCGTGATCGTGGCCGCGGCCGTGGGTGTCGAATGCGGTCGTGCTCATGGCTGTTCCCTGTGCTTGCGCGCGCGCTCCGTTGCGCCGTTCATCTGTTCGCTCATTGCGCCGTGTTTTGCGAGGTCTGCGCCGCCGCCTTCTGCGACGCGAGCCACGTGTCGTACTCGGTGCGGCTCAGCACCCTGACGACGATCGGCATGAAGCCGTGGTCCATGCCGCAGATCTCGACGCATTGGCCGCGATACGTGCCTTCCTCGCGCGCGGTGAACCAGACCTCGTTGATGTAACCCGGGATCGCGTCCTGCTTGACGCCGAATACCGGCACCCACCACGAGTGAATCACGTCGGCGCCCGTCACGAGCAGCCGGACCTTCGTGTTGACCGGCACGACCATCGGCTTGTCGACCTCGAGCAGATAGTTCTCGACCGTCTTCGGGTCGATGCCCGAGCGCAGCTGCCGCGCGGCGTTACTCTTGCGGTCGAGCACGCTGAAGAACTTCACGCCGTCGTCCAGGTAATCGTACTGCCAACGCCACTGGTAGCCCGTGACCTTGATCGTGAGCTGCGCGTTGCGCGTGTCGTTCATCCGGATCAGCGTCTCGGCGGCCGGTATCGCGAGCGCGACGAGGATCGCGGCGGGAATCACGGTCCAGACCACCTCGATCGTCGTGTTATGCGAGAACTTGGCCGGCTTCGCCCCGGCCGACTTCCGGAACTTGACGATCGCGTAGACCATCACGGCGTAGACGCCGACCGCGATCAGCGTGCAAACCCCGAGCACGAGCATGTGGAGATCGTAGATCTCGTGGCTCGTCGTCGTGACGCCTTCCGGCATGTTGAGCTTGTAGTCGGCCCAGGCGGGCGACCCGGCGAGGCCAGCCAGAATCCCCAATAGCCAGAGGGCGCGGCCCCGTACTGCGCGGTCAGCGCTGAAACCAATCGTCGTCATGCGTCCTGCAGAGTTGTTAATCCGGCGGAGCACGCGCCGGAACGCGTGCGGCGCGCATTCTAGCAGAGTCGGCTTGGGCGCCGGTTGTGGAACCTACCTATTCCCTCGAGCCGCGCCGCCGCAAGCTTCCGAGCGGCACGACGATCTCGCCCGCTGCCTCGCCCCGGCGCGCAGCCCTCGGTCCTCGGCCCCATGCTTGGCCGAGCACGAGCTCGAGCGTGATCGCGAAACGGGCACCGCGGCCACCGGCCGCGAGCGCGCGCTCGAATGCATGCCAACGGCGTGGGCTCGTCAACCCGCGGCGCCGGCCGGCGGCGACGTTCACGGCGGCGCATGAGCGCAAGTCATGCACGAGGCTCGCGATGCTCGAGTAGGTGACCTCGAGCCGGTCGACGTCGAGCACGGGCTCGGCGAGCCCCGCCGCGAGCGCGAGATCGCCGACATCGTGCAGGTCGAACGCCGCGTGCACGTGCAGCGCCGAGTCCGCGGCGCCCCAGGCCGCGCGGAGCTCGCGAAGCGAGTCCGGGCCGAGCGTCGCGAACAACAGTAGGCCGCCGTCCTCGAGCACGCGGGCGGCCTCGGCGAACAGCGCCGGCGGTCGGCACCAGGGCAGCACGAGGTTCGCGAGGACCAGCTGCACGCTTTGCTCGCGCAGCGGCAGCCGCTCGGCGTCGCCGCCGAGCGCCGCGACCGATGGCGCGGCAGCGCAGCGATCGCGCGCCACGCGCAGCATGCCGGCGCTCGAGTCGACCGCTAGCACGCGGGCCGCGGGGTAGCGGCCCGCGAGCGCGAGCGCGCCGCGACCGGTCCCGCAGCCGAGGTCGACGGCGACGCTTGGTGCGAGATCGAAGAGATCGAGGCGCTCGAGCAGCCGCCGCCGGGTCTCGTCGTGAACGAAGCTCGCATCGTCGAAGCCCTTCGCACGATCGAACGAGCGGCGGGTCGCGCGCCGCTCCGGAAGCGCGCTGTCGAGGCTGACGCTCATCGGAAATCTCGCTCGCGCGGCGTGCTCGCCGCTCGCGCCAGCCCTTGCTCAGCCGGCCCGCGGCTCGGGCGCGATGCCGAGGCGGGCGAACAAACGCTGGTCGGCCTCGGTATCGGGATTGCCGGTCGTGAGCAGCTTCTCACCATAGAAAATGGAGTTTGCGCCCGCGAGGAAGCACAGTGCCTGCAGCTCGTCGCTGAAGCTCGCCCGGCCCGCGGAGAGCCGCACGTGCGAGCGCGGCAACAGGATTCGCGCGACGGCGATCGTGCGCACGAACTCGAACGGGTCGAGCGGCTCCGCGCCCGCGAGCGGCGTGCCGGGCACGGGCACGAGGTCGTTGATCGGCACGCTCTCGGGCTGCGGGTCGAGCGTCGCGAGCGTCTTAAGCAGCGCGGCGCGATCGCTCCGCGTCTCGCCCATCCCGAGGATGCCGCCGCAGCAGACCTTGATCCCGGCCGCGCGCACGCGAGCGAGCGTCTCGAGCCGGTCGCGATAGGTCCGCGTGCTGATGATCTTCGAGTAGAACTGCTCGGACGAGTCGAGATTGTGGTTGTAGTAGTCGAGCCCGGCGTCCGCGAGCCGCTCCGCCTGACCGGGCTTCAGCAGGCCGAGCGTCGCGCAGGTCTCGAGCCCGAGCTCCTTGACGGCCGTGATCATCTCGGCGATCGGCTCGAGCTGCGAGTCCTTAGGTCCCCGGTACGACGCGCCCATGCAGAACCGCGTCGCGCCCGAGTCCTTCGCGCGCTGCGCGGCCGTGCGAACCTCCTCGAGCGAGAGCAGAGGATGCGTATCGACGTCGGTCGCGAAGCGGATGCTCTGCGGGCAGTACGCGCAGTCCTCGGGACACGCGCCGGTCTTGATCGACAACAGCGTGGACACCTGGACCGTATTCGGGTCGAAGTGCTGGCGATGCACCCACTGGGCCGCGTAGAGGAGATCGTTCAGCGGCAGCGCGTACAGCGCCTCGACCTCAACCAGCGTCCAATCGCCGCGAGGCTCCGCGCTCACGCGCGAGCCGCTCATGATTTCCCGCTCGAGTGCAGACATTGGGTGCTCGCGCCTGGCCGTCGACGCGCGCCAGCATCGTAGCGCGCCCCGGGGCCTGTCAACTTCGGCCACCCCTCGCGGTTGACGATTGGCGGTTGACGACGGAATGCTCGAGCAATTGTTCCTCGAGGTCTGCCCAGGCTGCGCCGAGGCGTCTCGTGCCGGCCTCTGCGCCGTTTGCGCCGCCGCCTTGCTGCGCGTCGCGGACGCTTGCGAGCGCTGCGGGCTCGGACGGCCCGTCGCGAGCTGCCCGCGGCGCGGCCGTGCCTGGCACGTCGAGCGCGTGCTCGCGCCGTTCGCCTACTCCGCGCCGCTGGACGGCTACGTGCACGCGCTGAAGTACCGCGGCGCGCGCCGGCTCGGCCGCACGCTCGCGCTCGCGCTCGTCGACGACCTGCGCGACGCGGCCCGCGACGTCGACGCGCTCGTGCCGGTGCCGCTGCACGCGCGCAGGCTTCGCGAACGCGGCTTCAACCAGGCGACCGAGATCGCGCGCACGCTCGGCCGAGCGCTCGAACGGCCGCTGCTGCTAGGCGGGATTCGTCGCGGCGGCGCGCAAGTGGCGCAAGCCGGTCGCGGCGCCGCGGAGCGGCTCGAGAACGTCGCGAGCGCGTTCGAGGTCGAGCGCGACCTCGCCGGCGCGCGGCTCGCGATCGTCGACGACGTCGTGACGACGGGTGCGACCGTGAACGCGCTCGCGGCGGCGCTGCGTGGCGCTGGCGCGGCGCGCTGCGACGTCTGGGCGGTCGCGCGAACGCCGGAGCGCCCGCGCTGAGAGAGCCCGTAGCTTCGGCAACCCCTCAGCCTCGAAAGCCCTCAGCTTCGAAACCCCTCAGCCCTTAAACAAATAGTCGAGGACGATTCCGCAGAACACGCTCGCGCCCAGCCACGCGTTGTTCGCGAACGCGCGGAAGCAGAACCCCGGCTCGCGATCCTTCATCAGGTATTGCTGATAGAGACCGCAAGCCGAGGCCGCGATGAGCCCGCCCCAGTACCACGCGCCGAGCTGCGCGTCTCGGCCGACGAGCCCGAGCGTCACGAGCAGTAGCAGCTGCAACGCGGCGACGACGATGCGGTCGAGGTCGCCGAACAGGATCGCGGTCGAGCGCACGCCGATCCGAACGTCGTCGTCGCGATCAGCGATCGCGTACTCCGTGTCGTAGACGATCACCCAGATCACGGCCGCGATGAACAACAGCCAGCCGAGCCTCGGCACCATACCGAGCTCGGCCGCGAATGCCATCGGCACGCCCCACGCGAACGCAATGCCGAGCACGAACTGCGGAGCCGAAAAGAACCGCTTCGTGAACGGATACAGCACCGTTACGGCCGCGCCCGCGATCGCGAGCAACACCGTGAGCCTGTTTAGCGTGAGCACTATGCCGAGCGCGATCAGCATCAACGCGGCGAAGAGGAGCAGGGCTTCGATCGGCGCGACCTCTCCGGTCGCAAGCGGCCGGTCGGCCGTGCGCTCGACGTGTGGATCGATGCGCCGATCCGCGAAGTCGTTGATCACGCAGCCCGCGGAGCGCGCGACGATCGTCCCGATCACGAGGATCAGGAATACGTGTTGCTGCGGCTTGCCCGCGGCCGCGATCCACTCCGCCCACAATGTCGGGAACAGAAGCAGCCAGATGCCGATCGGGCGGTGCAGCCGCATGAGTCGCCCGTAACGCGAGTAGTGGCTCGCGAGGATCCGCGCGAGCTCCCACGGCGACAGTTTCTGCGGCGCGGGCGGTATTGCGATGCGCACGGTTCTCGTCAGCGCCGCGTCGCTCACCGGTGTCTCGCTCTCGGGCCCTTCGTTCAACGCCGCTCCGCGACTCCGCAGTCTCGATAATCGCGCAATTCTAGGGGCGCGATTCTAGGGGCGGGCGCGCGTGGGCGGCAATTCGCGGCACGCACTAGACCTTCGCGAACTCGGTGGCTCCGCGGCTCCAGCGCCGGATCAACGGCGCGACGCGCTCGGGGTGGCGCTCGAGCAGCGCGTCCGAGAGCTCGATCACGCGCGGCAAAAGATCCGCATCGCGCACGAGATCGGCGACCCGCAGCTGCAGCACTCCGGTCTGGCGCGTCCCGAGCACCTCGCCTGGCCCGCGCAGCTCGAGATCCTTCTGCGCCACGGCGAAGCCGTCGTTCGTCTCGCGCAGCACGCCGAGGCGCTCGCGCGCGAGCCCGCTCAATGGGGGCTTGTAGAGCAGCACGCAGTGCGAGGCCGCGGTGCCGCGGCCGACTCGGCCGCGCAGCTGGTGTAGTTGCGCGAGGCCCATGCGCTCGGCGTTCTCGACGATCATCAGCGAGGCGTTCGGCACGTCGACGCCGACCTCGATCACCGTCGTCGCGACGAGCAGGTCGAGCTCGCCCCCCTTGAACGCGCGCATCGCGGCCTCCTTGTCAGCGGCGCGCATACGGCCGTGGATCAGGCCGACGCGCGCTTTCGGCAAAGCGGCGCGCAGCTCCTCGACGAGCGCGCTCGCGGCGCTCGATTCCACCGCCTCGGACTCGTCGATCAATGGGCAGACCCAGTACGCCTGTCGGCCGGCCGCGCAATGCGCCGCCACGCGCTCGACGAGCTCGACGCGCCGGCTCTCGGGCAGCACCGAGGTCAGCACGGGTTGGCGGCCGGGCGGCAGCTCGTCGATCACGGAGCAATCGAGATCGGCGTACGCGGTCATCGCGAGCGTCCGTGGGATCGGGGTCGCGGTCATGATCAGCTGATGCGGCGTGTGCGCCTCGCGCTCGCCCTTCTTCTTGAGCTTCAGTCGCTGCTGCACGCCGAAGCGATGCTGCTCGTCGACGATCACGAGCGCGAGTCGATCGAACGTGACGCCTTCCTGGAACAGCGCGTGCGTGCCGATCGCGACGGCCGCGCCGCCGTCGGCGATCGCCTCGAGCGACACCGCACGCTCGCGCGCGGTTTGCGAGCCGAGCAGCGTCGCGACGCGCAGGTCGAGCGGGCCGAGCCAGCGTTCGAAGCTCGCGGCGTGCTGCTCCGCGAGCAGCTCCGTCGGCGCCATCACCGCGGTCTGCTTGCCCGCTGCGGCCGCGACGAGCGCCGCGAGCGCCGCGACCACGGTCTTGCCCGAGCCGACGTCGCCCTGGAGCAAGCGGTTCATCGGCGTGGCGCGACCGAGGTCGGCGAGGATTTCCGCGAACGCGCTCTGCTGCGCGCGCGTGAGCGGGAACGGCAGCGTGGCGCGAAAGCGCGCGAGCTCCTCGCGCGGCTCGGGCAACGGCCACGAGCGCTCGCTCCGGATCGCGTCGGCGGAAGCCCTGAGCGACAACCGCTGCGCGACGAGCTCCTCGAGCGCAATTCGTCGCTGGGCCGGATGGCGGCCCGTCGCGAGCAGCGTGGTCGCCGCATCCTGCGGCGGCCGATGCAGCAGCTCGAGCGCGGCGGACAGCGCGGGCGTCTCGTCGCTCGCGGCCTCGAGCGGGGCCGGCGCGCGCTTCGTGCGCGCCGCGCTCGCGCCCCGCCGTGCGTCGAGCAGATCGGCGAGGTGATCGACGAGCGGCTGACGCTCGAGCACGGCAAGCGCGCGCCCGACGAGCCGGCGCAAGAGCGCCTGGTGTAGCCCTTCGGTGCTCGGGTAGATCGGCGTGAGCGTCGTTTCGGGCGCGGAGTCGGCGGCCGTCAGCGGACGCGTCTCGGGGTGGACCATCTCGAGACCCGTCGGGCCCGCGCGCACCTCGCCGTAGCAACGCACGCGCGCGCCGCGGACCAACGTGTCTTGCTGCGAGCGCGTGAAGTGGAAGAAACGCAGCGTGACCGCCCCGGTGCCGTCCGCGACGCGGCAGAGCAGCGAGCGGCGGCGCCGGATCGCGACTTCGGCGAGCTCGATCGTGCCCTCGATCAGCGCCTTCTCGCCCGGCATGAGCGCGCCGATCCGCGCGATCGCGGTCCGGTCCTCGTAGCGCTGCGGTACTAGGCAGAGCAGGTCGCCGATCGTGCGCACGCCGAGCTTCGCGAGGCGCTCGGCCACCTTCGGCCCGACGCCCGCGAGGCTGTCGACCGGGCGCTCGAACGCGGATTCCGGCTGTCGCGCGATGACCGACCGCCCGGCGGAGCTCAGAGGACGAGGACGGCGTCGGCTTCGACGCTCGCGCCGCGCGGCAGCGCCGCGACGCCGATCGCCGCGCGCGCCGGATACGGCTCGCTGAAGTACTGCGCCATGACGTCGTTGACGAGCGCGAAGTTCTTGAGATCCGTGAGGTAGATAGTCACTCGGACGGCGTCCGCGAGCGAGCCGCCCGCGGCTTCGGCGACCGCCGCGAGGTTGTCGAACACCTGCTTGATCTCGGCGCGCGTGTCGCCCGTCACGAGCTGCATGGTCTTCGGATCGAGCGGAATCTGGCCCGACAGATACACCGTGTCGCCCACGCGAATCGCGGGGCTGTAGGTGCCGATCGCGGCCGGCGCATCTTTCGTGTGAATCGCTTGCTTCTCGGTCTGCTCTTTCATGGTCTCACTCTAGCCGGTGCTACGCGACACGCGCACGACGCCCGGTATCGAGCGAATGCTCCGAACCACCTGCGCGAGCTGGCGGCGGTCGCGCACCTTCAGGCGGAACGTGAGCGCCGACGCGTCGCCCTCGGTGTCGACGCGCACGTGCTCGATGTTCGTGTGCGTCGCGGAGATACGGCCCGCGACCTCGGCGAGCAAGCCGACGCGGTCGAGCGTGCGGACCTGGATCTCGGAGTCGAACTCGCCCTTGACGCCCTTGGTCCAGTTCACCGGAATCCATTTCGCGGGCTGCTTGCGGTACTCCGCGAGGTTGCGGCAGTTGTCGCGGTGGATCACGATACCGCGGCCGCTCGACATGAAGCCGATGATCTCGTCGCCCGGGATCGGATAGCAGCAGCGCGCATAGTTCACGACCATGCCTTCCGTGCCCGCGATCTCGAGCGGCTTGCGCGGCGCGTGCGATTCGGTCTCGTCCGTCTGCTGCGCGAGCATGCCCGCGATGACCGGCGCGAGCCGCTCGCCCAAGCCCACCTGCTCGAACAGCGCCTCGTCGTCCTTGAGCCCGAGCTCGGCGCGCAGCCCCTCTAGCCGCGCCCTCGGCAGCTTCCGCAGGCTCAGCGAGTACGGCATGAGCTCTTGGTTCAGCAAGCGACGACCGAGCTCCTGCGCCTCGTCGCGCTTCAAGTTCTTGAGATAGCCGCGAATCGCGTTGCGCGCCTTCGCCGTCGAGACGAAGTTCACCCAGTTCGGGTTCGGCCGCGCGCCGCGCGCCGTTACGATCTCGACGGTTTCGCCGTTGTGCAGCATCGTCTTAAGGGGCACGAGCCGACGGTCGATCTTGGCGGCGACGCAGCGGTTGCCGACGTCGGTGTGCACCGCGTAGGCGAAGTCCACGGCGGTCGAGCCGCGCGGCAGCCGCATGATGTCGCCCTTCGGCGTGAACACGTAGACCTTGTCGGGGAAGAGATCGGCCTTGACGGTCTCGAGGAACTCCTCCGAGTTCGCCGCGCGCTCCATCTCCATCAGCCCCGCGAGCCACTCGCGCGCGCGCTCCTCGGTGCTGTAAATGTGCCTGTCGATCGCCTTGTAGGACCAATGCGCCGCGACGCCGCGCTCGGCGACCTTGTCCATCTCCTCGGTGCGGAGCTGAACCTCGAGCGGCATGCCGCTCGGGCCGAATAGCGTCGTGTGCAGCGACTGATAGCCGTTTACGCGCGGGATGGAGATGTAGTCCTTGAAGCGGCCGGGCATCGGCTTGAACAGCTGATGCGTGATGCCGAGCGCGCGATAGCAGCTGTCGACGTCCGGCACGATCACGCGCACGCCGTAGACGTCGACGATGTCCGACAAGTGCGCCTGCTTGCGCTGCATCTTGAGGTAGATGCTGTACAGATGTTTCTCGCGCGCGTGCACGCGCGCCGAAATCTTCGCCTCCGCGAGGCCCTTCGTGAGCTTGCCCTCGATCTTGCGCAGCAGCTGGCGCTGATTGCCCTTCGCGCGGCGCAACGAGCGCTGCAGCACGCGGTAGCGGAACGGGTAAAACGTCTTGAAGCCGAGATCCTCGAGCTCGACCTTCAGCGTGTACACGCCGAGCCGGTTCGCGATCGGAGCGTAGACGTCGAGCGTCTCGCGCGCGATCCGGCGCTGCTTCTCGAGCGGCAGCGACTGGATCGTGCGCATGTTGTGCGTGCGGTCGGCGAGCTTCACGAGGATCACGCGCAAGTCTTTGGCCATCGCGAGCAGCATCTTGCGGAAGCTCTCGGCCTGCGCTTCGGCCGCGCTGTCGAAGCGCAGATGGTCGATTTTGCTCACGCCGTCGACGAGCAGCGCGACGTCCTTGCCGAAGCGGCTCTCGATGTCCGCGAGCGTGCTCGAAGTATCCTCGAGCACGTCGTGCAGCAGCGCGGCCTTGATCGAGCCCGAGTCGAGGTGCAGCCCCGCGAGGATCTCCGCGACCGCTACAGGATGAGTGATGTACGCGTCGCCGCTGCGCCGCTGTTGGCCCTCGTGGGCCTTGGCGCTGTACTCGTAGGCCGCTTGGATGCCGGGCAGATCGGCGCTCGGCAAGTACGTCTCGAGCTGCCCGACCAGCCGGCCGAAATCGTCGGTGCGCCACACCGACGAGAACGTTCGTTCGATGGCGGCACCATAGTCCATGGCGGCTAGCTATTGACCGGCGTTGGCCGGCGCCTCTTGGTGAATGGCGTTCAGTCGCCGATCGAGATCGGCCTCGGCCCGAGCAAGTCGTCGCCGGGCATCGGCGCAGCGACCGCGCTCAGGTCGAGCAAGTCTTCGACCGGCTGGTCGCGCTGCGTGAGGATCTCTTCGTTGACGTAGCCGTCGGCGATCTCACGGAGCGCGACGACCGTCGGCTTGTCGTTCTCCCAATCGACCATCGGATGGGCGCCGTTCGCGAGCTGGCGAGCGCGCTTGGCCGCGACGAGCACGAGCTGGAACATGTTCGGGATCTTCTCGAGGCAATCTTCTACGGTGATTCGGGCCATCCGGGCTGCCCTCCTTGGGCGCAGGGCCTTTTAGTGTACTGCAACATCCGTTTGCGCGCCCAACTCTCAAGTTCCGACGCCGCTGCGCAGAATCGCCTTGGCGGCGGCCCGGACTGTGGGTGACGTCGTCCGGTGGCGCTGGTCCTTGCTGCCGATCACGGCCGCGAGCCGGCCCAGCGCGGCGTCGAAGTCGTCGTTCACGATCAGATGGTCGAACTCGTCCCAGTGCGTCATGTCGCCGAGCGAATCGCGGAGCCGGCGCTGGATGGTCGCCTCGGAGTCCGTAGCGCGTAAGCGCAAGCGGCGCTCGAGCTCGGCCGCGTTCGGCGGCAGGATGAAGATCGTCTGTGCGTCGTGTGCCCGTTTGCGGACCTGTTGTGCGCCCTGCCAGTCGATCTCGAGCAGCACGGTGTGACCCGCGTCGCGCAGCTCGTCCACGTGCTCGCGGCTCGTGCCGTACCAGTTGTCGAACACCTGCGCATGCTCGAGGAACGCGCCGCGCTTCACGAGCTCTCGGAACTTCGCCTTTTCGACGAAGAAGTAGTCGCGGCCGTGCTTCTCCGATTTGCGCGGCTCGCGCGTCGTAAACGAGATCGAAAAGCGGAGCCGTGGGTCGCGCTCGAGCAGCTTGCGCACGAGCGAAGTCTTGCCCGCACCGGACGGCGCCGCGATCACCCAAAGGCCGCCGCGCGCGCGCGGGTCAGTGGGAGCCGGGCTGAGCCGCCGGCGCGGCGCTGTCTCCGCGGATCTCGTCGCCTTCGCGGCGCGTTTCGTCGCCTTGGTGCGGTTGGTCGCGCGTTTACGCTCGGTCATTCGAGGTTTTGCACCTGCTCGCGCATTTGCTCGATTAGAACCTTGAGCTCGACGGCGGTCCGCGTGAGCGTCTCGTCCTGAACTTTAGACGCGAACGTATTGGCCTCGCGGTTCAGCTCCTGGATCAGAAAATCGAGGCGCCTGCCGATCGGCTCGGTGCGCGCGAGCGTCGCGCGGATCTCGGCGACATGGCCGTCGAGCCGGTCCACCTCCTCGGCAACGTCGATGCGCTGGGCGATCAGCGCGAGCTCCTGCTCGAGCCGCTCGGGCTCGGCCTGCACATCGAGCCTGTCGAGCCGCTCGCGGAGCTTGTCGCGGTAGCGGTTCTGCGCGCCGTCGAGCAGCGGCCTCGCGGACTCGAGCAGCGCAGTGATCCCGGCCGCGCGCTTCTCGAGCAGCTCGGCGGTCCGTTCGCCCTCGCGCCGGCGCGCGCGCCCGAACGCCGCGAGCGCGGCGCCGAGGCAGCGGAGCAACGCGGCGGCGCCGAGCCCGGCGACGTCCTGCTCGGGCCCCCTCATGACGCCGGGCCAGCGCAGGATCTCCGCGACGGTCAGCCGCTGCGCCCCGGGGAAAGCCGCAACCACTTCGGCTTCGAGCGCCTTGACGGCCGCGAGCGTCCCCGTGACGAGCGCGCCGCGCGCTGCATTGCCGTCCGCGGCGACGACCTTCAGCGTGCAGTCGACTTTGCCGCGGCTCACGGACGCGCCGATCAAGCTCCTGCATTCCGGCTCGATCGCGCGCAGCTCGTCCGGCATCCTGAACGAAAGCTCGAGGAAACGATGGTTGACGCTGCGGATCTCCCAAACGACGCGAAACGGCGGAATCGTTTCCTCCGCCGTCGAAAATCCCGTCATGCTGTGAGGCATTCGATTGAGTCCGCCAAACGTTTGAGCCAATCTGTGCGCCGCATTGCGGCAAGCGAGTTTACAACAGCGGGTGTCGGGCCATCCGCAGCGCCGCAGCACCGAGGGGCAGCAAGGAGTCGAGGGACGGAGGCCGGTCGGGAGTTCGTGCGCGTCGAGTATTCCAAGTTGAGTCTGGCCGGCAATCGGCCGGAGAACCAAGACCGGGTAGACGTCATCGCGCACGACGACGCGGTGTTGTTGGTCGTCGTCGACGGAATGGGCGGGCACGCGCACGGCGCGCGCGCGGCCGAGGTCACGGTCGCGACGCTCAAGGAATGCTTCGCGGAGTCGCCGGCGCCGGTCTTCGATCCGCAGGGCTTTCTCACGCTCGCGCTCGCGCGCGCCCACGACCGCGTCGTCAAGCTCGGCAAGGACGTCGCGCTAGACCACAAGCCGCGCGCGACCTGCGCGGTGTGCCTCGTCCAAGATGCGGGCTCCTACTGGGCGCACGTCGGCGACAGCCGCGTATACCAACTGCGGGAGGGCACGATACGAGAGCGCACGCGCGACCACAGCCACGTCGAGCTCCTGCTACGCGAAGGGCTGATCCACGAGCACGAGCTGCGCGGCCATCCGATGCGCAACTTCGTCGAGTGCTGCCTCGGCGGCGACGCGCCGCTTCCCGACATGAGCGTGACCGGCCGAAAGAAGCTCTCGCCGGGCGACGTGCTGCTCGTCTGCACGGACGGCGCATGGTCCGGCGTCGACGACGCGGACATCGCTTCATTGAGCGCGCACGACGACGAATCGCTCGAGCGTTCATTGCGCTCACTCGCCGAGCGCGCGGTTGCGCGCAACTCGCCGTATAGCGACAACACGAGCATAGCCGCCGTACGCTGGCTCG
>Ga0326726_10002086_pt1 | contig 18534 bp, 10 predicted proteins | sample MHFenrmetagenome_2_FD_207603 | JGI IMG/M metagenome (GOLD analysis project Ga0326726, IMG submission 207603) | Lab enriched peat soil microbial communities from Michigan Hollow, Ithaca, NY, United States - MHF15MN | ecosystem: Environmental > Terrestrial > Soil > Wetlands > Peat | place: USA... | reverse complement strand
ACCGCCCTCCGAAGGACCTCTATCCCAGTGTGATAAACCTGAAAAATGAACCGATCTTACAGGGCAATTTTTACTGCACTTTAAACCGGCATTACGCATCAACGGCCCGGCGGTATAATTTCGTAAGCGATACTCGACGAAGCATCCGGGCAGGGTCCTGATACTTTAGCCAGAGTACTGTCACGGTGCGAGGAGAGTACGGCGCGGTTTTTGCCATCCGGGTACAAGTTTTGTGGCCAATACGAGTGTCGCGGTACAAGGTTGATCGGGAGCAGATTACAAGTCAAGGTACACGAGTTTTATTAACGGGCACTGGCGCGGTCGCGGTATAAGTTATTACAAATCTGTCTTGGGTGCAGGAGCAAAAGCAAAAACCGTGACGAGCTTATGAATTATACCGTCCGTGTTATGGGCCAGGCCTTTTTTATTTGTCTAGATACCAGAAAATTATCACGGTGTACAAATATTATTTTTTTTATTATTTGTTGGTCTTGGTGCAGAAATTCTATTGCGACGGCGCGGGGAGAAAAAATTTAAAATTCGTCCTTGAAATTTGCAAGCTCTTTGCCAAAGCTTTGAGATTGGTGTTGGCTTATGGGGCTTTGGCAATGTGCTTGCAAAAAAAAGCTATTCTTAATCCTTAATAATATTTTTATATTTTCAGTTTAATCAGATACTTTGAAAGTTGGGAGAGTAATTGTATGATGGGCATATTGTGCTTACAATTTGTTGTTTAAGCGCTCACCCAGTGAAAAGCATTGCTGGTGGATTTCCAAAAAAAATGTTTAGGCATATTTTTCAGTGTCAATTGAGAACAACATATTCTTTTATCAATATTCTTCTGCTCTGTTCCTATAATCTCCTTTATAATCAAGATATTTCAAGAGAATGATTTCTATATATGCCAATCCTAGAGTTACTGTTTGATATCTTCCAATGGTATCTAACCTTTTAAGGATGTTTCTTTTCTTTTCACTTGGATGGACTATACTGTTTCTAATACTAATAAATAGTTCAGGTCCATTCATTACTTTATACTCCTTCTCATATTGTTTTAATGCCTTTAAATTTTGGGGTATTTCTGGACTGATGTTAAAATAGGCTAAAAGAAAACCTATTTTTCCAGCAGCTGAAATATTAACAGCATCGGTAGTATTTACATATTTTTCGGATTCACTAATTATCCAATGAAATAATAGTTCCAAAGCATTTTGAATTAGAACAATTGATCCCTCCAATTTTGTTGAATTTCTATTAGCTTCAATATACCAGTGCAGAATAGTTTTTAGGCACTCTTGGTCATTCTTTGATTTCCATTTTGAACTAAATTTTATCCATAAATCATTAAAATTGCTCGTACTAGAAGTTTTAGCCCATGAGATTACATTCTTATAACTATCTGTTTCATAAGGAGTATAAGACCTCCATACTTCTGTTTTGTAAAAGTACCCATATCGAAATATTGGAGATGATCTACTTCCATTAATAAATTGCAGAAAATAAGCAAATTGATCTAGAATTATCTCACTTTCAGAGATAGAAAATGTCTTAGATGTCAATGATTTAAGTCTGCCTGTAAAGGTTAAATGATAGCCACCATTATTTTCGAGTTGGGTGCTGATTTTTGCATAATCTATGCTTTTATCTATTATTATTTCATATTCACCATTATTAAATAAGAGTCTGTTACTTTTAAGAGTAGTATCTGATTTTATAGGTTTCCCGGTAAATCCACGAAGATTAGATAGCTCAAAGATTACATTATTAACTTTCCTGGTTTTTCTCCCGATGACTACTGGAGGCTTTAATTGACACATAATATCAATAGCATCTTTTGACTCATTTAAAGCAAGGCTTAATCCATTGAGTTCAAATTCTTCAATATTATTTTCAATTTTAATTTTAGGTTTAACATCGAAGAATGGAAAATCCTTGATTTGAGAGTCCTTAGGAAACGACCCATAAAAACGAACTGCCATATTTGGGAACCAGTTGAACATTAACTTACCTTGTAAATTGATATGTCCACCATTATTTATAAAAGTGACGTTCCCATCATGAATTAAAATTTTTTCATTGGGATTAGTCATACAAATATTTGACTTTAACAAATTAGGGAGTTCGACTGAATTTTGAGTTTTTTTATTAGTCATAAGTCTCAATATTATGTGAGTCTCTACCGTCGATTAATTAATTTATCTGTCAACACCATTCACGTTTGCAAAAAATTAAATTATATCGGCGTGAGGAAGAAATTTTAAAGTTCATTTATTCTATATTGCAAGCTGTTTAGCAATACTTTTAAAGGGGCCATGGCTTGTGCTGGTTTGGCAATGTACATATAAATAAGGGTTGGCTCTAAAAACCGTAATCTTCTAAAAAATTAAATGTGTTAAAGTTTGTTTTTTATCATCACTGTGCATTTCGATTACTATATTACCTCCAAAGTTGTGCAGGAGATTTTTCTGGCAAGAGTCTATATCCAATACATTCTGTGTTTCTAATTATGGAATAAGCGACAAAACGAAGAAAATTAGCTACCCCTTCAGATCGAATATATTGCCAATTAAGTCTTGTTTGTTCCATTTGTCTAGATTTTGCATATTCTTTAAAATGACCATCTAAATAACGAAGCTGTGCATCAACTCTTCGGTATGCTTTAAAATGGTCTACAAGAGATAGGTATGGCTCATAATAAGCTATAGCATCATATCGTGTCCTTGTTGATCCAGGACCATATTTTGTATGAATCATATTGGGTAGAAAGCTATCATCAGCTAGGTTCTGATCTTCTGGCATTTTAAAAACACTTTTATTTCGGAGCATAAATAGTCTTCCATGAAAATATATCTTAGATCGTTTTTCAAAATCAGGATCTAATTCCGGCTGAGGATGTTTATCGGCATATGGTTTATAATCACTTACATCATGAGCTGATACCTCCGCGTTAGGAAAGAATGCTCGTGCATGCAAAATTTCATAGAGAACTGATTCCCATATTGATAAATCAACAGGTTTATAAGGAATTGGCCAGCCACCAACAGCTTGTAAACAATCTAATTCCTCTAATTCTCTATAAAGAATACCAATAGCAGTTTTATCAAGATGAACATCACCATCAACAAAAGCAACAGCTTTTACATCTTCATTTATTTGTCTTATAATCTCATTATGTGCGAAGACTTTTCCTTTTCGGCTATGTACTACTTTAATATTTAATTTTGGATATTTTTTTTTAAATTTTTCAACAGTAGTGCCAGTGCCATCGTTACAACCATTCAAGCACACAATTGTCTCAATCTCTGCCCCATCAATATCTTGCGACACCAAAGATTCTAGACATTTTCCAATACGGCTTTCCTCATTGCATGCCGCAATTCCATAGTATAGATCTGCCATATAGCACCTCAATAAAAGACTTTCTTTGCATAAGTATCTTGTTCTGTTCTCTTCAATTCTTTTGCAATTCTCTCATGCTCATCTGCTTCTTCTACCCTCCCCAAAAATCTTAGTACCACTGCTTTATCGCAATGTGCTTCTGCATAATTAGGGTTAAGTTCAATCGCTCGACTATGATCATTTAATGCTAAATCCCATTCTCCTAACCGCTGATAGGCAAATCCTCTATTGTTTACTGCTAATTCAGAATCGGGCATAAGATCGACAGCTGATGAAAAAGCAAGAATCATCTCATCTATCTGGTCAAGATAATAAAGAGCGTTTCCAACATTTCTATATGCTTCTCCATATCCTTGATCTAATTCTGTAGCTTTTATAAAATCAGTAAGGGCTAGATCCCAGCGTTCTTTTATCCTGTGACATCGTCCACGAAGATTGTATGCAGGTGCAAAAGAAGTATCGGCATCGATAGCTTCTGAGACAACTTCAAATGCATCGTCTATTTTATCTCGGAAGAGCAAACTTCGTGCTCTCTCATATAACAACCGTGCTGAATAAATGGTATGATCAATATCAGAAGAGTGAACTTCAACATCATGGTTATCTCCGCTTATTCTTATCATAGATATAGGATACTCTCGAAGTTGATACAAAATATATAAGCCTATATTTTCATTCGTTGCTCTACCTACAATATCATCTAGATATTTACCCTCTAAAGATGAAGTAACATATAGAAGCGCTTGTTTCAAGGGTAGAGAATCTAGCCCCCGAACAAATCCATTTATAATTTCCCCTTCTATGTATAAAGCAATGGTATAGATAGTTTTTCGTATACTAAAACTTCCATGGTCAGATTCAAATGTTTCCCTAATAGATAATTGAGCCATATTTTACCTATAATGTCTTACTCAAATACTTTCACTCTTTCACCAAACTGATCGGCAATCCTAAATGCTCTTTTTCTGGCAATTTCCGGATCTACTTTGCCTTCTAATGATGCTGATTTAGCACAATAATGTTCTGAGTATATAAAAACACTCATGAAATCAAATTCAACTTTTTCTAGTAATTTCATTGTCTCGTCAATATCGTTTTCCGTCTCAGTAGGAAAGCCGGTGATAATATGAGTTCCAAAATGAATTGCGTTATATTCTCTTTTAACACTACCTAACCGTTTAATAACATCTGCCGATTTGTAGGGGCGTTTCATTAGTTTGAGAATTCGATCACTCCCAGACTGAACAGGCAACATCACTCCTCGTAATCGGCCATATTCTTCGTTACCAGCAAAAACAACTTCATATTCATCTGCATGACGCAAGTACCAGTTAACATTAAAATCATGAACATAAACACGGTGATTGCCAGAAATTTTAAGTGTCCTTTTAAGGAGTGAGTAGAATCGTATTCCTGAATTAAGATCATATCCATATGCTCCTGTATCTCCACCCATAAACATAATAGTAGGTTCTTTTTTTGCCACAGCTGATTCGAACTGATTAACAAGGTCATCAAAAGGAACAGAAACAACTCTTCCCATAACTTTTTTGATAACGCAGTACGAACAATCCATCAAACAACCATTATTGATACGAATCTTATATCCGTTTTTTGCCAAATCGTATTCTCCACGGGGAGTGAGTTCTTGAAACAATCCTATTGAATCTCCTCGCTTATCAAAAATTGATGAGTTAGGATAAGCAATCTTGCTCATAGGAACAGTCACATAAGGAGCTAACACAGTATCAAAATCTTCTAATCTTATCGGAGAAACTGTTGAAAAACTTCCATAGACTTCTAATTTATTCGGGCTAATATTAGGAAGACATCCGCTTATAATAAGATTTTGGGCATAAGTAATTTTTTCTACCAAATCTGATGTTCGCTTCAATGAGGCTCCTTCTGCTGCCTTATCAACACCACAAGTAAAGAGGACCGCATAATCTGCTTCTCTGGGATAATTGGTTATTTGGTGGCCATTTACCTCAAGATAATTAATGATTCGCTGGGCATCTAGTTGTCGTTGCTCACATCCAACACAATCAACGTAAAATCTCATCTATAGTCCCTCCTATGGATTTCCCAATCTATAGTACTTCTCATACTTACTGGAAAAATAGTCCGTGCTTCTGGGTAGCGGTTATATAATTCTTGTTGATCGTGTGCAATATCCATAATAAATTCTTCAGATGGATGTTGATGTCTTCGCATGGGTGTTTTAGGATCATTATGAAAAATATTCGAGGTAATACCAATTCCTTGATCCAAATATTCACGATGTGCTCTTTTTACATTTTCAGGTGGTTCTAATCCCCACACTAAACCACAGAAGGCATTATAGTCACCAAATACATCTCGCGCGTACCTTAAAGCTACCATCCATTTATTGTATCCATAATCTTTATTTTTCCCAGGGCATATTTTTGCAAACAACTTTCTATCATATACCTCAATATTGAATGCAATTGAAGTTATTCCTGCACCTCTATATTCATCAATCATTGCTAAATCATGTGGTGGATGGACAAGAATATGAATCGGAATTTTAGGATTTAATGCATTATAAACTGCACGTATTTTTTCAATAATTCCTCTATGAGTTTCTTCATCGGTTCTGGCTGTACCTGCAGTAATGGAAACGATGGGCATATCTCTCCAAGGTGTATTTTGAAATAAACGAGTTGCTTCAGCAAGTTTCCCATTTTCAAAGCTAGCTTCCAATTCACTTGCTACTGTTCTTCTACTAGGTTTGAGCGAACAGAACTTACAAAATGTTCCTTCATCAAAATAGTAGCATTTAGGATAGATAAAAAATCCCGGTGTTTGCTCCCCCGCTACAGCTATAATCTTATTTGATAATGAATTATCTGAAAGTCTTTTTCCATAATATGCAGGAATTTCAGGAAGTCTAACATCCTGTATATATTCGCCTCTATAATATAATCGAACACAATTACCATCTTTTATTCTCAATGTCCAAGGAGATCTTTCTCTGCGAAGAAAAGCTGATACTACACCATTTCCTAACAACAACACTTGAGGAAATCGATGATGATTCTCAGCCTGATTGGTATTGCCATACACATAGAGATTTTCATAAAAATCTCCTTCATATTTTGCAAATGTGTCAATATCACAGTCTATGCCATTAGATAATAGAGATACCTTTACCTCTGAAGGATTTTTAAGATTCAATTTCATATAACCACAATGGTTTTAGCTTTTAATTCTTTTTGTAAGGTCTATGAATGTTTCTTCAAGCTTATTTTCAATTTCACATTCCCAGACGACAATAACATTCCATCCTACAAGCTTTAGAGCTTCAACATGCTTTTTATCTTTAGCGATATTTTTGGTCAATTTTTCTTTCCAGAATTTTGAGTTAGTAGAAGGTATCCTACCTTCCCTACAATCTTTATGGTAATGCCAGAAACAACCGTGAACAAAAATTACTGTTCTATACTTCGGTAAAATAATATCCGGTTTCCCTGGCAAATTTTTTTGATGAACTCTGAACCTGAAACCTTGTCTAAAAAGTTGTGAACGCAAAATCATTTCGGGCTTTGTATTCTTCCCTTTGATTCTGCTCATTACTTCGCTTCGTTTTCGTTTAGACCAAATGTCCATTGATTTGTTATTTCAATCACATTATTCATTCTAATAAAATCTTTTAAAGCATTTGCAACTGCTTCCGCAAGTGGTACTGGAACTCCATTACCTATCATTTTAAATTTCTTTGTCAAGGGTAATTCTGGAGGTAAAACATAACTATCCTCTACACCTTGAATGCGCAGTGTTTCACGCACTGATAAACGCCTGTGCCTATAGGGATGTAAGTGAACTTCATTATTGCCATAGCAAGCTGTGGGACTGTATTTGAACCGATGAAGTCTTTTAAATGAAGGTCTGTTTGTTTCACCCTCCCCAATTTTCTGCAACTCTTTTTCTTCGGCATATAATTTAAAGTACTCTTTTGAATTTGGAGTATTCTTCATTTCTCTTGACGAAACTAAACAACTTTCAACACACAATTCAAGAGGCAAATCTTTTGGTTTTTTAAGTTTTTTCCCAAATCTGACAGCTGTTGGCCATTTGTACTTAGTAGCTGCACCATAGAACTTATTATTCACTGGGAATGTAAACCATTCACCAAGAGAGTTATTTACAATGTCCTGATTAAGTTTGTCTTTACGAATGCCGATAAAAAAAACTCTCTCTCTGAATTGAGGAACACCAAAGTCCAATGCGTTTATTGTTTTGTGGTCCACAAAATATTCTTTCTCCAACCGTCTCACTAATTCCTGCATGTGTTTCTTTGTTGAACTACTTCTCGTCAAACCAGTTACATTCTCCATCACAAAAAATGTTGGTTTCAATTCAAGTATCCTGTCAAAAAACACGATGGTGAGCTTTCCTCTCTTCCCATTGAATCCTTCAAGGTTACCATTTATTGTGAAATCCTGGCAGGGCGGCCCTCCGATTATTCCAAAATCTTTCGGTTTCCCTTCTGGAAATGCTTCTTCAATTATTGTGTTAGCGCTAACCTCAGTGATTGATTTCTTATTGAAAATTTCAGCTTTAATTCCATTGCCCCTTGCTTTTCTCCATGATGTAATTCCGGCTTCATGAAGTTTTACAAACACTTCATCAACTTCATTTGTCCAAACGATTTCAAAACCTGCTTTTTCGAATCCCATGTCCATAAATCCACCACCTGAGTAGAAAGAGAGTATTGGAATTTTATTTTCTTGATGATTATTCATAAATCATTGTCGTTTTTGTCGCGGAAAGAACAAACTTAGTTGCTTCTCTCCTCAAATTGTAAATGCCTATATTTTTGTTTATGCTACCTTTCAAAATATTATATTTTTCGGCGGGGAAATTTGTTATAGTAAATTGTCTATCGCCTCTTTGCAAAAACACATTAACATTCCCGTTCTGATATTTCACAACATTTCTTAGTGAACCTGAAACATCATTCATGTCAGAATCTATTTTAAGTTGGCACTGATAAAAGGAGCAAGCTGGTCTATATAAACAATACCTGCAATTTGTCTGTGTTGGATTTGCAACAAAAATTCCTGTGACTATACTTTCATTTGTACATTGAAGCAATTTTTTCGCTTCTTCAAACATACCAATGCATTCTGATAGTGAAAAGTCAACCATGAACTTTTGCTTTGCCAGATCAACCAAACTCAACTTAGTTGGGAGCTTACCAGTATTTTCAAAATACAAGTATGCATATAGCTTAAGTTGTGCTTTGTATTCTTCTTTAACTTCTGAAAAGACTTCTCCTGAGTCATCCAGAACATCTTCCATTATTGCTCCTGTCTTAAAGTCAATTATTTCCAGATCAGTTCCTGTAATAATTACTAAATCAATTTTCCCGGCAAGTAATTTGTCTTGTGATTCAAACCACTTCTCAGAATGATACTCTGCATTATTTGAGATTGCGGGTTTCTCTGACACGGCACTCAAATGCTTCTTAAGCAATATTTTCTTCAACCCATAATCCTTTACATTTTTTTGAAGTGGGATGAAAAAATTGTAACCATTCTTGAACAATGACTCTTCAACTGATCTCACTTGTTCGTTAAAGACTTTATTGAATCCATCATCATTTCTCACTTCCCCTTTAGCAATCAACTCAAGCATCTTGTGAAGCACTATCCCAAAATATGCATTAGATGAAACTGGGAGCAACGGTTTCTTTTCAAATGCTTCAGCTAAAAGGGATTTGTAAGCGCAATTTTTCATCGAGTAAAATTGGCTTGGAGAAATCCTTTTAATTTCTCGGAAATTTATTTTGCCAATTTTATTCATTACCGGGCAACTAATTTTTCATAACACCATCCTGGTCTACGGTGAAGGTTGAAAGTGTCAATGATGTTTACTCTGCCGTTTCTGCTTGTTGTGTATTCGTCAATTTCTGCCTTGATTTCTGCCAACCAATTTGCCTCTCTAATATTTCTCAAATCCCAATATGGATGGACAATTATGATTACATTTTTTTGATTTCTACCGAATCTGATAATAGGTAATCCATTTATATTGTCCAAATGTCTAAAGCCAAAACTTTGAGCAAAGTTGTCTCTTAAACCTGTTGCAAAGTTAAGCCAATCCCTTAATTCCAAAAAGGAGATAAAATTACCATCAGTACCACACACAAAAGTAGAATCAACCATCACACGCATCATTGACAATGCCAATTTCCAGTCAAGTAAACTATGATAATTCATATTCCTGTAAACTTTTAGGCAGTCATAACACGCATCCTTGCATTTTCTTTGATGTGAATCTGAATGAATTTTACCTGAATAATTACTTGGATCGGGTGCATTTATGGTTTCCGTAAGAATTGTTTCGAAGTTGTTATATAAGTATCTCACAAATCCTGAACCGTTTGGTAATTCATCTGTCAAGATAATTTCCGCAATTCTCCTGTCTGTTCCGTCATCAAGCGTTTTCATTGAAATGTCTGCAATTTCAATTTCGGTTGGGTCAACATCAAGTTTGTCTGCTAAAATTCTTTGGAGTAAAAATGCTGCAGAATAATAACCTGAACGTACGCCATTACACTGTGCTTTGATGTGAGGCAAATCTATTTCTCTTGAAAACATGTTTAAGTCAAGTTCAAGTGGTACACTTGATGGGGATAATCTTAATATTTCTGTCTTCTTGTTGCTTGCTAATGCAATCTGTTCATCAACTCCTGCAGCATTTTGCTGAATGAAAATTGAATACCCATTCCCATTTGAGTTAACCGCGAGATCATTTAATAGCCACTGATCATTGAACCAATAACCAATTGCAGGATTAAATGGGAATCGATTGTTTGTGTTAAACAATTTTCCAGTGAAATAACGATCTGAATTTGTGTTTACTCTCCAAGTAACATCTTTATCACTTATTGTCAAATCAGCATTTTTAACAATTTTGTTAAGATCTGGATTTGCGGGGTCATTTACCTTTTCAGCGAATATTGGTGGTCGTGAAAGCAACAATTCAGACTCGTCTTTTGTATCACTGCCTGGCGAAAGATTTGTTCTGTATGCTCTAGGTGATTTCAATTTTACTGGTCGTTGATATTTTTCAGGATTTATCTCTCCGCAGTTTGGACAGCTGTCAAATTGGTTTTGATTTTCCAACTCTGTTTTTCTTTCCTCCGAATAAGTTTCAAAAAATCCGCATGCCCTGCACCTAACAAACCAACGGTTCAAGGAGAAAGGGGATTTTCTTATGTTCGTAACAGTTTCATTTCCATTTATCCTTGTGTTAATTATTTCACTTGTAAAACCAATAACCTGATGAATGGCTTTGTCTTTTGTTTTTTGCGCTCCAGGAGCAAACTCGTAAATTGCCATAGACTGCGCCCGGTCAATTGAAAGTGGGTCAAGATGTTTGTTGATTCCATGATACATATTCCTGATTGTTGTTGGCATTCCGAACATAGGCAAGATCCCACCTTCTGCTAATTTTTCGGAAACATCAGTTGTTGAGATTTCTTCATTATTGATAATGGTTTGTGCTTTTTCAATCAACCCGTTTGTAGTAGTTATGTCAGTTATCCAATTGATGAAATCATTTTTCTTTGAGAGCAACTGCGGAGTAATCAAAGCATCAATTGTTTCTTCAATTTTTGCTCTGTTGTTGTTTATCCAATGGATAATTTGAGATTTGTAAGCAACCCAATTAACTTGTGTATCGCCAATTTTTCCGAACTCGCCATGAACACTTGACTTTTCATCAGTAGTAATGTCAATTGCTTCCTCTATGTATGCCTTCCTTAATATTTCTTTTGCAAGCAAGCGTTTGAAAATTCTTTCCTGATTCATTGTCAGGAAAGGTGTTGGTGGCGCATCCCCAGTAATCTTATGAGGATTTGAAAAATAGAATTCGTCATGACTTCTTCCTCGGCAAAAGGTAAGTATCACGGAATATGCTTGTCCTCTACGTCCAGCCCTCCCAACTCTTTGTTGGTAGTTGAATCGTTGCGGTGGCATATTCCCTAACATCACTGCTTGTAGTGCACCTATATCAACGCCAACTTCTAATGTAGTTGTAACACTTAGTAAATCAATTGCTTTTACCTGCCTAATTCCTTCATCGGGCAAGATAATATTTCTGAAATGTCTTTGCCTTTCAAACTGATCGTCTGTTTGCCCTGTAAGCTCTTCGCAATGTAAACGTATTGGCGGTCGTCGATCTTTGATTGCATTGTAGGAAAGATAGTTTTCTTTCCAAATATCATCGCATATACTGTCAGGTTGCGTATCCAATGGAGCAATAGAATAAGTACAAATGCCTCCGCTAAAGTGCAGATGTGGTCTGCTACCCCGAGTGCTTGTCCACACAGGATCAGTTGCCTGTGCAACTTTGATAAAAAGATTTTCAATCTGAATTCCAGTATCTCCTGTCAACAAACCACTGGTTGAAAGAGTTGTGAAAACAGCATCACCAATTTCAGCTTCTTGCTTTGGTGGTCTTAGTCCTGCAACGGCATGAATGTATTTTTTTACTTGCCCTGGCAAATCTCTGTATGATGTAAAATTAAATGGGTTGCTATCGTCAACTTTGTTATGCTTGTATTTGTCACCAAGAATTCTTATTGTAGAATTTACAATTTGCAAGAACTCATCCCTTCCAATTCCAACTGCTGCCGCTTGTTCTGTTATGATGTGCAATTCAGGATTGATGCTAACGTAACCCAACGCAGAGGATTCAAATGAATAAAAAAGTGAACCGAAAAACATTGAAGCCAAATTTGCATAAGTTCCTGTTCTGATTTCTTCAATAAATGTATCGCTGATGCCGGGACGCCATTCTTCCCTTTCGAAATTTATCAGTTCGTACCACGGGATAAATCTTCCATCATGTGACCAACTTTGAATTGATATGTCGTTGCCGCCCGGATTGATTCCTAATTCTGAAAATCTTTTAATGAATGGAGCAAGGTTTAAAGAATTTGAAATGTGAACCATATCCCTCACATTAACCATTAGAGACCGGAACTCATTCAACTTTGCAATTGCATCTTGTTTTTGACGCAACCTGGTTACATTTGTTCCATCGTAGGTTGAGTTCTCAACAAGGAACTCTATTTCATCATAAATATTTTCTTCTTGTTGTCTAAGCGCAAGTTTTCTTGCCGTGTCTGCATTATCAAAAGCATTTACTATTTGGAAACGCAATGTTAGTTTTGTATGCAACTCATTCACCAAAATTTCCCGGAGCAAATCAGTGAAGTGGTTTCTTTCAATCCCATTCGCAATTTGCGCTGCATCCTCTCTGCTGTCAGAAAACACTACAAGTTTTCTTTCAGCTTCATTGTTTGGTAGTTGATACATCAACTCCTTGGCAAACATTTGTGTTGTCTTGGCGAAACCGGTTCTGAAACCCCTAATAGAAGATGTTTTGTTTTTATTCCAATCTTGTCTTCTTTTTTGGTGATTTACACCACAGCAAGGACAAACATTTGGTAATGCTTTATGAGTCTCTCTTGTGTCATTATTTTCAATGATATTGTATGCAATATCTCTATTCGAATTATTGGCGGTAATTGAAAAATAATACCCTTTTATCCATTGTGCTGGTTCTTCATTGGCTTTATCATGTCTGAAGTCAATATCACCTGAAATACAATTTAATGATGCTTCAATCCAGTTTGCTTCATAATCTCCTTGTTGAAATCCGTTTATTGTAGTCTGCCTCCAAAAATTAGCAGGAATTCCTGGCTCTGCATCATGAGGGGTGAATGGTTGATTACCACATGCCCAAAAAATAGCGAATTCTTGATAACTCCGTTTTTCAACAAGTTTTGCCGGTGTCTTCTCCGGAATCCCTTCTATGTTAGGGCTGATTGGAAGTAATTCGAAAGAATGGTTACCTGATTCATTTCTTGTAACCAATCGACTTCCTCCGAATAAGGTTGTTCCACAGTTATCACAATAAAGTAATTCTAAAATCCTGTAACCTTGCTCTGAATTAATTCGAGTAGTCGAATATAGTTTTCCAGCAGTCCTCTCTCCCTCAGCATATAAATTATTATCAATTTCTTCGGATTTTACGGACGCCCAAAGTCCTTCTATGTTCCGAAAAAAGAAGTGAAACCTGAACCGGGGTAACTTTCTCTCATCGGGTATTGAATCAGCTATTTTTCTGAATTCCGGTTCATCTAACATTGCTCTTGAAATCAACAGTCCTCGCAAAGCCTTTTGTAAATCATCTTTGTTTGTTGTGATTTCAAAGATTGATTCAGCAAAATATTTCCCTGTCGCATCATCATCACTTGCCTGAATTGAGCAAACCGCTTTGAAATCATCAAAAGGTGAATACAACCTTTCTTTAAGTTGGAATAACGGATTAGTAATTGCCAAAAGCAGTTTTAATATTCCGTCTCCGATTTGCTGTAAACTGAAAACTGTTGCAAGTTCTGCTGCTGCAGTTTGGCAAGCTGAAATGAAAGTGGGATCATTTATGTTTCCTTTAACCTCTGAAAACCTGACTGAAATCTCTTTAAAGGGATTTATTGGAAGTTTTTTTCCGTTCTCAGGAAATGGGACAACAGAATTGTTTCTTCCTTCAATCAGTTTAAATTTTTGATCAAAATGATTTTGATTCACTCCAAAAAAATCGCAAACAAAGTTCTTACTGTCTTGGTCTCCGGCTTCCAAAGATGCGCTTGATGCAAGTATGCGTAACTGTGGGTGATGAGAATGCAATCCTAAGCGATTGAGTACAAGCTTTAGCAAGTATGCTACCTCTGTGCCTTGCGTTCCTCTATACAAGTGCAACTCGTCAATAATTAAATGGAAAATGCGATTAGATTTTCCCACTTCTCTTTGTTCCAGTGGCAAATCCTCGCATGTCAACCATTGCCTTGTCTCATCAAAGATATTCTTGTCAATATCACGCATGAGCATGATACTTAACATTGAGTAGTTTGTTATGAGAATGTCAGGTGGGGCAACTTGCATATCAAAGCGGCTTCTCATTTCTGCTCCGTCTAACCTTTGAAAGAATGATTTCAAATCTTTTGCTTCACTTCCAGTTTTACCTTCTACATGAATGTATTCAGCGACACGGTTCGCATCAACTTCAATTTGCTGTAATTCTTCCTTCATTTGCTTAACTTTCTTTGTATTGATTGCATATGTACCATCATCTTTAATTTTTTTTAATTCACCAGCAACTGGAGAACTACCATTGTATCTTCCAAAATATATTCTATTGCCATTGGCTTTTGACGCCAACCAATGTCTTGTATCATCTGAATCAAGAGCCTTTCTCAGTCGGCTCATCTGATCTTCAACCAAGGCATTCATTGGGTAAAGAATCAATGCCCTTACTCCAGCTTTTCTTGTTTCGTGTTGTCGTTGTCTTGCCCCATCACTAAGTGTAAAGTTTGCCGTGTTTACGATTTGCGTTGGAGTAAGACCTCCATCTGCTCTTTCTTTCCACCAGGTGTTCAAGGTTGCTGGTTCTAAATGAGGCGGTTGCCAGTTCGCAAATTCTTTCGCAAGTTGTGCAAAAAGAGGAAACAAAAAGGATTCTGTTTTACCAGAACCAGTCCCTGAAGTGATGATACAATTATTCCCTTCTAATGCTGTCTTCAACATTTCCGCTTGATGTGAATGTAATCGAATTCCTGCAGGGAACAATCCTGTCTTTACTAGTTCTCTGAAGGTAGTTGCTTCATTCTCGTTTAATGCATTACCCAAATCAGCAAGTGATAGATCATCTATGCGTTTATTGCTTGAAATATAATCTGGCAATGGTTCAATCCAAGGTTTTCGATATAGTACTTTGTCGCAATTGAGCAAATCGTATCGTTCTCTTTCAATACCTTCAAACTTGGTTCCGAAAGCAGTTTCCACATAACGGATAAAGTTTTCTTTTATCGTATCAAATGAACCTATAGGATCTTTCATTTCAATATTTTATTGATGGGTTCTTGACCTAATTTATGAAATAGATTTTGTGTAAATAAACCTGGAATATTTTCGTAAACTCTGTAATATTTTCCTTCAATCTCTCTTAAATCTGGAGCTAATCCGCTAAGTAGGATAATAGATTCTGACAATAATCTTGGCAAAGGAGTTTCCCAAGGGATTGCTACACGTTTGGTGCAGTTATCATAAAGAATTATATTTTTATTAAAATGTTTAAGTACAAGATACTTACCCCAATTATGATCCACCTGATAACATACACCTTCTTTCCAAAGTTTGTAATAATAAGTATATTCATTCAACTTGTATTCAATCAATGAAAAGAGCTTATTAAAAGATAGTGTTTCGCTTCTTTCAAAACTCAAATTTTCTGGATTGAAAATTCTTCTTGCCCAACCATAATCACTTTCATCAGTCCGTTGCATTGACCTTGTATACTCTTCAAGACTGGACGAAAATCCTTCAAGTGCAACTTGTGGAAAATATTCATTAGAAAATTTGATCTGCACTTCTTTAGCAAATTCAATTAGGTTTTTCTCTCCATAACTATCAGTTGGTCTGCCAAATGCTTTAATAGTGATTGCATCAGGTAACAGCAGTTTTTCATTAGAAGAAAACTGTTTCGCTATTTCAACTTGAAGATTGTGTTTTGGTGCAATGCTTATGATAGCTTCTACCAAACCTGAATCCCTTGCTCCGATTAATAGGCCTTTTCTTCCTTGAGATGCCGGAATGTAAATGAGCTGTGGTGGATTCAATATTATTTTCTTGGTTTCATAGTCGTAATCAAGTATTCCAATGTAGTCGTAAAAATTAAGTGCGGATCTTTTTGTCCTTGTGAGATTAAAACTTACTGTTGTTTGTCGCTCTGAGAATTCTCGTGCGTAATAAAATTCGAAAGCCCTGAAAAACTCTTCCGTTGTCAGTACATTTTTTAATGCAAGGTAACTACAGAGCATATTTCCAAAATGATTATTGAATGTTGCTTTAGAAATCTGTGTTGTGATTTCCTCAGTAATGGAAGTGAAAAGCCAACTTAAAGGGCAGAAGAATCTCTGACTAGACTTTAAAGGATTAATGATGTTACTACCCAAACAATATTGTGACGAATCAAATTCAAGGCGTTTCCCGAATCGATCCCTTCTTGGCATTTGCATACCATCAACCCTGCGGGCAGAATCAACTGATGAAATAAGATTGTAAGCAATTTCATTCCCTGCAAAATTTTCACCTTCAACTTTTATAAGAAAATTCAAATTCAGCATAATGTCAGACGGCAGCGACCAACGATTGTTGTTGGATTGCTTTTTTGCAAGTGTTATTTTCTCTTCAGTGCCTTTATATTGGAGAAACACTTTTTCGTTACCCTCTGAATTTGTGATTTCAACATAAGGTAAAAAATCATTGATGAAGGTTCTGAAGTTTAAATTGAGTCCTCCCCTGAGTTCAATTCTTTTTTCGGTATATAGTGTGAGTAGTGGAATGTCAGGATGGCTAATAACTGGATTAAGAATTTTGAATAAAGAGTAGTTTTCAGGCAATCCATCTAAATCTTCCTCGCGAAAATTTCCGGAAACAAAAGTTTTTCCCCATTCCTGAATTGAATCATGCTTTACGTTCTTGCAAAGAAGATACATTGGATCTGTTTTGGAAAGTAACTCAGTCTCTATCCAATAGTCCGTACTTAATTGGTATGTCCCTGCACTAACAAATAACCGTACATCACGGTCCGGAAATCGTGCAACCCACTTATTGAAATTGTCTATGAATTCAAATGATTCTTGAAACTCAAATTGAAGGGTTTTTGACCAACCATTTGTCTCATAAAGATTTTCATATTCTCCAAATTTTAAATCTTCGGGATAATCATTCGAAGAAAATACTCTGTATGAAAATGAAATCAGTCCCTCGTTGTCGTTCACCTTAAATTGCAGGAACAATGGTACGACCGTATAATTCCGTTTTGTGCGCTGAGTTATTCCACTTTCTTCATCCTCATGAGTTTCACCTGTCCACTTCTTGTACTCACGTTTTACAATTTCAATTATTGACTGACCTAATTCATTTGTATCGCTCTTTCTTACCAGCTCAATTACACTCTCTTTCAATCCCAGAATTTTGACTCCATATTTTAAGAGAACTTTTCTTAGTTCTTCTTCTGTGTAAACAGATTCTGGAATCAAACCTGCTTCAAAAAATAACTCTGGAAGTTTGTTTATTGCACTTGGGGGCAAAACACATTGAGAAAAAGGTTTACCAACGTGAATCCAATTTGGATTTCCAAATTTTTTCAATTCAAAAATTCCAAAGTCACAGTTCTTTTCAATAATTGACCATTCCTCAAGTGCATTCCAAAGATGTGAGATATATTGAAAATTAAACGTGCCAATGGATTGTTGTTCATTCAGGATTTCATATTTCTTAAAGAATATATTGATTTTGCCATAATAATTTGTTGCGTTAAAATGCTCGTCATATGATTCAGTCAAAGGAATAATATATAGGATAAGGTATGCAATAAATGGTGGAGTGTCTATTTTGTTCCATTTGGAAAAAAGATATAGTGGTTGGTCTATTGGGGAACAAGGTATTCTTGAATTATTATCATTTTGTTTGTATTTTATTGCATTGATATAGTCAATCCAAATTTCTTCATCTGTCTTTCCACCAAAATTTTGAATAGAATACCTAATCAAATCTTGCTTGGTTAAATAGAATAAAACATCCTTACCTGCGTTTTCCGGTTTAAAAAAATAATTTGCTATATGTTCATTCCATTCTGAGTAATTCATTATCCAATATTAAGGTATAATGCTAATAAAATTGCGCTCTTTTGCAAGCTTTGGTTTGTGGTTAGGCAAGTGGGGCTTGCAAATGTGTGCAATTTACCATAAGATTTTTTTTAAAATTTTTGCGCGCGGGCAAGTCCCGATAGAAAGCACAGAGTTTTCCTATCATTGTTAAGCTGTCAAGGTAGCAGGATTATTTTTTATCATTAACCACCCATCTGTCATGTTGATATTCAATGGCTTGCCCATAACGGTCGGCTGGTATGCGTATGTGCCGGATTTGCCACTGTCTTCTTATTTTATCCCTGTCCTCACCCGGTAAGTCAGTTCATTTTTAATTATTTATCATTGGTTATATTATCAATATGAACATGTGATAAATTATGTCA